>Ga0068863_100007902_pt1 | contig 10401 bp, 8 predicted proteins | sample KBSSwiS62_FD_66596 | JGI IMG/M metagenome (GOLD analysis project Ga0068863, IMG submission 66596) | Switchgrass rhizosphere microbial communities from Kellogg Biological Station, Michigan, USA - KBS Switchgrass S6-2 | ecosystem: Host-associated > Plants > Roots > Rhizosphere > Soil ...
CGCGCTGCCGGAAGGCTCGGCGCACGTCATGAGGCTCGTGCAGCTGGCGAAGTCGCTCCTCAAAAACCTGCCGTAGCCAGCTTCTTCTTCGCCTGGAAGTGGAGCGCCAAGGCTTCAACCGAGCGACCTACGACGACGGCGTCGCGAATTTTTTCTTCTCCTGATCGTTGAACCTGGTGAGCGCGCCCGAATCCACGACCTTCCCCTGATCGGAGATGGCCTGGAAGTACATCGTGTCCTTGGTGAGTTCGATCAGCATGAAGTGATAGCCGGCGTCGAAGCTCTTGGCGGTCAGGTCGGTTTTCTTGACGTCGCCGTCGCGCAGCTTCGCCGCGCCGCCCGACGTGAAGTAGTAGATCCCCTTCTGCGGCTTGATGCGCTCGTAGAAGTGCTCGTGCCCCGAGAACACAGCGTCCATGCCGTGTTTCAGGAACATCGGCTCGAGCTGCGCCCGCAGCTGAAAGTCCGAGCCGTGCGTACCGCCTGACGAATACAGCGGGTGATGGAAGAATGCGATCTTCCAGTCCGAACCGCTGGCCGTCAACTCCTTCTCGAGCCACTGCAGTTGCGGCTGATCCATGTAGTTGCTATCGAGCGCGAATATCCGCACGCCGTTCTTCGGCTTGAACGTGTAGTAGCGCTGGCCGCCCATGTTGAACGGCTTGTAGTTCCGCTCGTCGGTGTTGTCGTGATTGCCGAGCGCGGCGTAGAACTTCAGCCCCGAGTCGAGCAGCGCTTTGTACGGCTCCTCGAACTTCTTCTGATAGTCCTTCGGCCCGCTGCCGCTGTACAAGTTGTCGCCCATCATCAGGACGAACTCGTAGGGGAACTTCGCGCGCGCGGCAATCAGCTTCTCCGCCACTTTGTACTGCGACGACGATCCGGTGCCGCTATCGCCGATGATCGCGAATTTCAAGGAATCGGGCTGGTTCGGCAGCGATACATCCTGCGCGGCGGGCGCGCCGATCGCGCCGACCAGCAGCGCCAACGCAATCACGAATCGAGTGTGTGAACGCGAATGCATAAGTGATCCTCGGTCTTAGGAAAGGACGTTGGGGATGTAGTCGATGATCAGGTTCGCACGCGCATCCCGCAGAATCAGATGCTTGTTCACGAAGCGGTACTCGATGTCTTTCGGCAGCGGCGGCAGTGACGCGAGCACGTTGGGTGGCACCGTCGAGAGTGGCTCCTTGGACGGATACGGGCCGTTCACCTTGAAGGGAATGGCGCCGGGATTGTCGTCCTTGATCGTCGCCTTGGTGCCGGGTTCGTTCACTTCGGGTCGCAGCAGCTTGCGGAAGCGCGCGGTGATTTCGGGCGTGAAGATGTCGCCTTGCTTCGCCGGCGTTCTCGCGGCGCCAATTCGCTCAGCCAGTCCCTGCTGGGCCGATCGGAGCTCCACCGGATCATCGGTCTTCTTCATCGGCGGCGCGTTGTTGTCGGCCTTGTTGCGCAGCTCCACGTACTTGTCCACACGGGCCTTGAAATCCTGCAGGACTTGCGCGTCGGGATTGACCGCTGGCTTCTGTGCCGCATACACATGAGGCCACGCCACGGTCAGCACGAGGAAAAGGATGGTATGTGTCACGCGTGTAAACACACGCATGGCGTGTACCAGGTTCGAGCCGGAACGGACGAGTCAGCTCAACGCTGAAGCGTCACAACGAAGTCACGGCGGGCGTCGAGATCGCTGGTGGTTATGTGGGTTTCAGCCGGCTGTCTTGCGAGCGCCTCTCCGGGCCGAAGCTCGAGCTCAATCCGGTATGTCCCTCGGGGGACCTGAATTGTGTAGCCGCCGTTCGCGGCGGTTGTGGTGTCGTAATGCGCGTTGGTGGTGGTTTCCGTCAGGGTGACCTTGCGGCCGACGACAGGTACTGACGTGTCAGTGGCGCTGACGGCCCCGGAAACGGTGCCACCGACGGGCTGTTTGACACCCCCGGCCAGCGGCTGGCTGGGGTGACAGGCCACTGAACTCGTCAGGATGAGCGCGAGGACCAGTCGGCGCATAGCGCCGACACTTACTGCAAACGCGACGCCGATTCGCTGCTGTTTCGCTGCATTTCCTGCTGACCGCGCAGGATCGAGCACCACTCTTTATGATCGGCGATGGGCATGCCGCACTCGACGCAGACCCGGATCCGCTGCTTCGGAGGTTCCGTGCTCTTACCAAACAGACGCTTCAACAAGGACATGCCGCCTCCCGGCTGGATGTAAGTCTAGATACGTTAGACGCACAAGAGCGGTTCCAGGTTGACCCGCCTTCGCTAGGCAAGCTTGTCAGGATCGGCGCCCGGCATTACAGTAGCGGCCTGCCCGCCGGAGCTCGATGCTCGTTGGCCGAGCAAAGGCGGGCACCGTAATCCTTGGAGGACGCATGCAGAAGGCCGTGGCTTTCATAGCCCTTATTCTCCTGTCCGCGGTGCCCGCCGGCGCCCAGGTCAACACCAACGACATCGTCGACCTCGAACTGCTCACCCATACCGAGGTGTCGCAAAAACTCAAGGACGGGTGGACCTCCATCCTCCTGGTAACCGGGGGAACCGAGGAACGCGGACCGCAGGACGTCCTCGGCGGCCACACGATGATGGCGCACAGCCATGCCGTCATGATTGCGAAGAAGTTGGGGAAAACGCTCGTGGCCCCGGTACTGCCGGTGGCTGTGAACGCCACCGGTCTGAATCCGAATCGTGAGATGGCCGACCAGGCGGGCGCCATTCAGATGCCCGCGGAGGTGTTCAAGCAGGTGCAGCTGGCGGAGATCGAGAGCCTTGCGCGCAGCGGCTTCAAGGACATCTACGTGATGGGCGACCACGGCGGCGGACAGCAACAGATGAAGGAAGCCGCCGAGGAGATGGACAAGAAGTTGTCCGCGAAGGGCGTCCGTGTCTATTACGTCAGCGACTTCTACAACAAGACGCACGACGACGTGGACATGTATTTGTACGATCACAAGTTGCCAATCGGCGGGCACGGCGCGATGCTCGAGACGTCGATCATGCTGTATCTCGAGCCGACGCCCGGCGCCTGGGTGCGGCCGTCGTACAAGACGATGGAATTCGATCCGACCGGTCAGACGCCGGAGCAGTGGAAGGCCGCGCGCGACGCGCGAATCGCCCGCGCGGCGGCCGTTGCCGCCGGCACGGCGCAGCCGGCAGAAGCCGGCCGGGGCGGTGGACGCGGCCGCGGGCAGGATCCCAATACACCGCCGCGCGTGAACAACGGCGTCACCGGGGATCCCCGTCCGTCCACCAAGGCGATCGGCAAGGATCTCATCGACATCATCGTCAACAACGGTGTCAACGAGATCAAGAAGATGACGGCGGAGCGTCGTTCCGCCACACACCCCTGAACAACTCTCAAGTCGCAAGTCTCAAGTCTCAAGTCTCACAGCTCAAGGCTTCAGGGACTGAGAGTTGAGACTTGAAACTTGAGCCTTGAAACTTGAGACTTTGCGATGAGCCGCGGGTTGCTCGCGTCGGTCGTGTCGTTAGTCGCTCTGGGGATGGTCCTGCGCGGACAGACGCGTACGCCTGGATCTGACGCTCGACCCGCGGCGTTTCGTGTCGTCGAGGCGACGATCCCCCAGATGCGGGATGCGATGGCGAGCGGCCGGCTCACATCGCAACAGCTGGTCACGCACTACCTGACCCGGCTCGGCCTGTACGAAAATCGTCTCCACGCGGCCATCGTCGTCAACGCGCGCGCGCTCGAAGAGGCGGCGCAGCTCGATCGCGAGCGCGCGCAGGGACACATCCGTGGCCCACTCCACGGCATTCCGATCGCGTTGAAGGACAACATCCACACCACCGAGATGCCGACGACGGGCGGTGCGCTCGCGTTTGCGGGCTACACGCCGCCGTATGCGGCCACCCTCACGACGAACCTGCACAACGCGGGCGCGATCATCATCGCCAAGACAGGGCTGACTGAACTCGCAAACTGGGTCGCGGGGAACCCGACCGCGATGCCGGGCAACTACAACGCCGTCGGCGGCTTCGGCTACAACCCGTACGATCCCAGGTCCGATCCACGCGAGGCGACGTTCGACGGACGGCCGGCGCTGCAGACCGGCGGATCGAGTTCCGGGATCGGCACCGCCGCCAATCTGTGGGCGGCCAGCGTCGGCACCGATACTGGCGGCTCGGTCATCAGCCCGTCGAACGCCAACATGCTGGTCGGCATCCGGCCGACCATCGGACGCATCAGCCGCTACGGCGTCATTCCAATTACCGCGGATCACGACACCGCCGGCCCGATGGCCCGAACGGTGACCGATGCGGCGATTCTCTTCGGCGCGCTGGAAAGCCCGGCGCCGGACGCCAACGATCCGGCGACGACGACGTGCACGCCGCCGCCGGGGCGCGACTATACGAAGTTCCTGAAAGCGGACGCACTCAAGGGCGCGCGCATCGGCATCCCGCGCGCGTTCTACTACGACCGCATCACGTTGACCGGCGATCGGGCCGGCCAGCCAGAGGGGATTGGACCGACCACGGGTATCACCGCGGGACGCGGCGGCCTCAACCCGGCGCAAGCCCAGTCGATGGCCGCGGCGATCGCCGTCCTGAAGCAGCAGGGAGCCGTCGTCGTCGATCCCGCAGACGTCGCCAGTCTGTCGGCGAAGGAACCTAAGGACAATTTCGCGGCCTGGGATTTCTGCTCTGGCGCCGAACACGCCAGGGGCAAGGACGAGAACTGCTCGGTCGCCTTCAAGTACGGCATGAAGCGCGATTTCAACTTGTGGCTCAAGAGTCTCGGGCCGACCGCACCGGTGAAAAGCCTGACCGCGCTTCGAGAATGGAACAGCGCGCACGCAAAGGCGGGCGCGATCAGGTTCGGGCAGTCGCGTCTCGACATCTCCGATGAGATGGACCTCGAGCGGGATCGCGCGCGCTTCGAGGCGGACCACAAGAAGGATCACCTGCTCAGTCGCGCGAACGGCATCGACGGCGTGCTGAAGGCCAACCGACTCGACGCCATCCTGACGCCTGGCGGCAGTGGGGCCGGTCTTGCGGCGCGCGCCGGCTATCCGATCATCGTCGTGCCGTTCGGACTGGTGCCGAACGCGCCGACGCCGCCGTTCCCGAGCGGGTTCGACGCGAAGCCGGGCCCGTTCGGCGTCGGCTTCACAGGCACGGCCTGCAACGAGCCGCGCCTGATCGAATTGGCCTACGCCTTCGAGCAGGCCACGAAAAAGCGCGTCCCACCCGCAACCACGCCGTAGCGCGCCGTTCCTTGCCTTCCAGGACGGAGATGTCCCCCGAACGGCCGGCCGATCCGGGTCGCTCCGCCGCAGACTCGCTGTTCTGGGCGGCTCTCTGCCTCGCGGGCGTGCTCATCGTCCTCAAAGCCGGCTACCTGGGTGTTCACGGCGCATTTCGCGGCGCGGGCATCCTCGGCGATGTGCGATCGCTGGCCGCCATCTCCCATGCGGATCTCCTGTTCGTCACGGCGTTCTGGATTTGCGGACGAACGCTGCTGGCGGTCAGCGGCGATCATCCGTGGATTGGTCGGTCGATCGTCATCGTCTGGATTCTGTGCGCCGCCGCCATCTGCCTCTACGCGGTCGCCAGCGTCATCGCGTTCGGCGCACTCGGCGGCTTCCTCACCTACGCGCTGGTCCATCAGGTTGGCAACGTCCGCATGCTCAGCTCGTCGGTGACGGCGTATCTGACCACGCCGGTGCTGCTCACGCTGGGGGGCGTGCCGGTTGCCTACATCGTGCTGGTTCTCGCGACTCGCGTCAGGATTCGACGACAGGACCGCGGTTGGCTGCCGTCGGCGGTGACCTGCGCCGCTATCGCCCTCTGGATCGCGGTAGGCCATCACGTCTACGCGACCGATTGGATCACCCACTACGACTGGCGCATCGCCGACAACGCTCCGTGGGTGCTCGCGGTCTCGTGGTGGCAGGCGGCGAACACCGAACGGCCCGTACATCTGACGGACGCCTTTCCGGCTGGCGATCTCACCGATTTCGAACCGATCGGTCAGCGGAAGCCGCGCGTCGCCGCGCCTGCCGGGCAGCGCGGACGGCCGCTCCGCTCGGCCCCGGCTGCGAGAGGCGCAGCGCCGCGGCCGTTGAACGTCGTGGTGCTCGTCCTCGAGTCAGTGGCGGAGCGATGGACGTCGTTCGGCGGGATTTACGACACGACGCCGAATCTGGTGAAGGAAGCCGCGCACGGCCTGGTCGTCGATCATTTCTACGCGCACGTCGGACGCAGCTCGAATTCGCTCGTGGCTCTGCTCCTCTCGGTGTACCCGAAGCTGAACTTTCGCGATTTCACCGAAGAGTATCCGCGTGTCGAACGGACGTCGCTCGCAACCGTCTTTCACGAGCGCGGGTACCGCACGGCATTCATGACTCCGAGCGATATGGGCTGGGCCGGCTGGGGGGCATTCCTGCCGGCGCGCGGGTTCGACGAAGTGCGCGACCAGCATGCGCTGGCGTGCTCTCCGCCGATCTCGTCGTGGGGCGTCGAAGATCGCTGCCTCGCCGACGCGTTGATTGAGTTCATCGAGCGCGATCCGGGCCGGCCGTTTTTCGTCATGGGATGGACGCAGCAGACCCATCATCCGTACGAACCGTCGCCCGACACGCCGGTGATCGATCTCGTCGGCGATCGCGAACCGTCGCCCGACGCGTACGATCTGAACCGATATCTGAACGTGCTGCGCGAAACCGACCGCCAGCTTGCGCGCGTGTTCGACGCGCTCCGCCACAGCGGCCTCGCAGACAACACGATTGTCGCCGTCGTCGGCGATCACGGTCAGGCGTTCGGCTATCCGCACGACAGCTATCTCCAGGGCCGCACGGTGTACGAGGAAGACGTGCAGGTGCCGCTGCTCATCTGGTATCCGCGCCGCTATGCCTCACTGCAGCGCGCCCCGATTATCGGCGGCCACATCGACCTGGCGCCGACCATCGCGGAACTGGCCGGAATACCGCCGGCGCCCGACTGGCAGGGCCGCAGCCTGTTCGATTCGGAACGCGCGCCGCGCGCCTATTTCTACGTCGCCCAGGACGAGTTCAAGCTGGCGGTTCGCGAGGGTGGCTGGAAATACATCCTCGATCTGCGGCGAGGCACCGACGAGTTGTACGACCTCGATCACGATCCCGCTGAGCACCACAACCTGGCCGCGGATCAGCCGGCGCGATGCACGCGCCTGCGCCAACGCCTCGCCGCCTGGGCCGAGGCGAATCGGCGGCAGTACGACCGACCGTAGCGGTTCAAGATGGTTGGCGGCCTCTGATAGCGGAGGCCGTCAGTCGATTTACCCGATGGACGCTACGCCGCACGTCGCCTTGTGCATGGACAACAGGTGATCGACCAGGCGCTGTGTGTCTGCGCCTTTGACGAAGAAGCGCTGGGCCCCGGCCTGCTCGATGCCGTGCAGATGCTCGGTTCGCGGGTGCATCGAAAGACCGAGAACCTGAATGGACCGGAACTCGGCGCGAATGCGACGCGTGGCCTCGATACCGTCCATCTCGGGCATCGAGACATCCATCACGACGACATCGGGCAGAAGCGCGCGCGCCTGTGCGATCGCCTCGAGCCCATTGGCGGCCTCGCCCACGATCTGCAACTCAGTCCGCGCCTGAAGCAACCGGCGTAACGCCGTGCGCATGGCGGCATGATCGTCGACGAGCAAGATCTTCAGCGCGCGCGGCGCCGCGCTGGCGACCGCACCGGTCAATGGCGGTCCAGCTATGGCGGGACTTGACGGAGGTGGTGCTACGGTGGATCCGGGCGCCATGGCGCGAGGCACCGTCAACACGAATCTGGAGCCTCGGCCGGGAGCGCTCTCGATCTCGAAGCGGCCGCCCAGCAGCGTGAGGCGTTCGCGGATGCTGAACAGCCCCCACCCGATTTGATCGGTCTGGGTTTCGATGAGCACCGGATCGAAGCCCACACCTTGATCCGACACGGTAATGTGCAGCTTGTCGTTCGGTTCGCGCGTCAGATCCACGGTGACCCGATCGACTCGGGCGTGCTTGACCGCATTGAATAAGAGCTCGCGAACCGACTCGAGCAACAGCGTACGGATGTCCTTGCGGTCGGAATTCGCGCGTGGATCCGCGTGCAGCTCCACCTCGAGGCCGTACTTCTTCCGGGTCCAGTCCGCCAGCCAGGCTAGAGCAGCCGGCAATCCTGAACGCTCCAGGACAGGTGGAAACAATTCGTAACTGAGAGACCGCGCGGCGTCAATCGCCTCGGCGAGCTGGCCTTTGACCTCTGGCAGCGGATCCTCCGTTCCGATTCCGGCGTCCGGGCTCTGTTGCATCAGCCGATCGACGTTCATCGCCGCGCTGACCAGCAGCTGCTGCAGACCGTCGTGCAGCGTCTTCGCGAGCTGTTCGCGCGTGTGCTGCTCCGCGAGCGTCAGCTCTGACGCCAGCCGGCTTAACTGCGCCAATCGACGTTCCAGTTCGACCGTTCGTTCCTGCAGCACCACTGCGGCCTGGCGGCGTTCCGTGATGTCGGTGACGAACGCAATCACCCGCCCGCCGTCAGATGTGGGGACATGATTCAAGCTGACTTCAATGGGAAATGTCGATCCGTCTTGACGCCGACCGACGAGATCGAGACCGCCTCCCATCAGCCGCGGACGTGGCGCCACGAAGTACGACGACCGGTGCTGTTGATGGCTGTTCCGAAGGGGCAGCGGGATCAGCTGCTCGACGGGCTGGCCGATCAGTTCCCCGGGTTGCCAGCCGAACATCGTCTCCAGGGCGCGATTCGCCGTGAGGATCAGACCGCAGGCATTCACCGAGGCGATGCCCTGCGCGGCGGTCTCCAACAGGAGCCGCAGCTCGCGAGTGTGTTCTTCGTCGCGTTGCGCCTGGAGCGTCTCCTCGGCGTGGCGACGCGCGGTCACATCCAGTTCAAGTCCGGCGAGCCGCGTGATCGTTCCGGCGCGGTCGCGTTCGACACGACCCACGCTCTGTATCCACGACGCGGTTCCATCGGGCCGCACGATGCGGAACGTCGTATCCCATGCGTCTCTAGTCGGGTGGGCCGCTTCGTCGAAGAGAGCGAGCATCGCCTGGCGATCGTCCTTATGGACCCGGCCGAGCCACTTGTCGAGGCTGGCTGGTTCGTCCGGCGCGAACCCATACAGCCGACGAAATCCCAAGTCCCAATCGACGTGATGGGCGTCTGGGTCTCGCGTCCACGACCCCGCTGCCGAGGCGTCGAGCACCAGACGCAGACGCTCTTCGCTTTCCCGAAGCGCTGTTTCGGCACGCGCTCGTTCGGCTGCGGACCACATGCGTTCGGCCGCTTCCTCAATCAATGCGATCTCGTCGCGTGTCCAGTGACGCGGCGTCGAGCTATTGACGCCGAACGTCGCCACCCATCGTCCTTCTTTGCGAAGCATGACGCGAAGGAGGGCCACGATTCGTTGGGTCAACAGCTTGGCCCGTTCCGCATCCGTAAACCTCGGGTCCGTGCTGACATCGCTGACGGTGACTGGCTCGCCGCGCTTGTACGCTTCGAGCAGCGACCCGCTGGTCGCCATGGGCCACCGGCCGCGGAATGCAGCGAGCCCGTCGTCGTATGACGTGGTGACAATGAAGTCATCGCCGTCGATCACGAAATAGGCGACGCCGTCCACGCAGAGGTGTTGGCCGACGAGGCGTACGGTCAGGTTCTGAATCTCGACGGGATCGCGCAGCGGGCGGAGTGCATCATTGAGCCTGAGGATGAAGGCCAGCCGATCTTCACGCTCGCGCGGCGCCTGTTCGAGTCGTTCTTGTGCGCTGATGTCGTGAACGATCCCCGGGACGTGCTCGTCAATCGCTGGCAGTTCCTGCTCGCGCGCGGTCACGTCCATGCCCCAGCAGACGATCGAATCGTCCGGATCGTCGTTGTCGCGTGACATGAACGTGCAGGCCCATGCTATCCAACGTTGGCTGCCGCTCGCCGACATGAGGGCATCGGCTTGCCGCGGCTCTCGATCCTTCGCCGTCTCGATCAATGCTTGACGCAAGGAACTGCGGTGCTCCGGCGACGCAAATTCCCACAGCGGGCGCCCGCGGATGTCGCGCGACGGGCAGCTGGCCAGTTCGCCGAACTCACGTGTCCATGCCAGCACCGTGCCCTGTCGATCGACAATAACGGCGATCGCGCGCAGATTCTCAAGAACAGCCAGCGTCCGATCCGTCATACCGCATCTGCTTACGTGGAGGGGGAATCGTAACGTGAAAATACGGCAGGATTGTCACAGACCCTTGCCGTCGAGGTGGTCTACATCATCTCGCAGGCGCATCGACGGGCGTTACTTCTTTGCCGGCGGATACCAGGCGCCATCGCGGAACTCCGTCGCTCCACCACGGATGGCGTCGCGGAACGTCTGCACGCTGGCGGCGATGGCGGCCGCGTCGGTCTTCCCAGCCGC
>Ga0068863_100007908_pt1 | contig 10397 bp, 14 predicted proteins | sample KBSSwiS62_FD_66596 | JGI IMG/M metagenome (GOLD analysis project Ga0068863, IMG submission 66596) | Switchgrass rhizosphere microbial communities from Kellogg Biological Station, Michigan, USA - KBS Switchgrass S6-2 | ecosystem: Host-associated > Plants > Roots > Rhizosphere > Soil ...
AGGGCCTCAAGCGCGCGCTGAAACGATTCACGGTCCGGGTAGATTCCATACGCAGCCATATCCGTTGCCATACCGCTCTCCTTGACGGCCGACGCCCAACGTCGAACGACCTCGTTCAAGATGCGTGGGCGCAGGTCTCATCATGCGCGCACGCAGCACCAAGCGCGCCGTCCGCGGTCGAGGACAGACTGTACGTGCGCCACCGCTCTCGCACTTGGTAGCTCGGAGTGGCGGCTCAGCCGGAGTCTCAACGTTCGAGGAACCCGGGTGTGGCTCAGGAATGAACTGCCCCTCGTTCCTCAGACCCACCAGATGAAACGCGAACGCGTCTCTCATCGCCCGTTGAGTCTTGTCCTTCGTTTCAGCTCGCGATGCTGCGAGTCAGGAGGTCGCCGCCTTTGAATGCTTAGCCTTAGAATCCGTTGACACGGTTGACGTGGCGGACTCCGCCAACTCCTCCAATCGAGTCGTGAGTCGTCGAAGGTCCGTCTTCCTCATCAGGTCTCGCAATTGATCCGGCGTCACGCTGGTCTGAACATCCAAGTGCAGGGCGATGTCCTGCAGCAACTGCAGCACAACGGTCATCTCGCGCTCTGCAAGTAAATCGACCTGTAGATCGAGATGACTGCGTTTGTCGGCTTGGCGTGTGAGCCGGTTCTGGCTGGCGAGGACGAACAGGGCCAGAAAGATCGCCTCTAGTGAGACGGTCATCGTCAAAAACGGGAATGGGAAGGGATCGAACGGTCGCATCCCGCGCATCGCGCCCGCATTCACGGTGACCCAGATACCAAACCAGACCACATGGAGGGCGAGCACAGGGCCACTGCCAGCGGTGCTGGCGATCCAGTCGCTGACCTGCTCTGCTTTCGAGCGCGCGAGTAAGATCGCCTGTTCCCATCGCTTAATCGCCTGGACGTTCTCTTCCAACGCGGACGAATGAGGCGGCGTGAGTCCCTCTTGGTCAACGTTGCCGTTACCTCGTGCCGTCTCTTCGCTGCGTCTTCGGCTACCCATCCAGGTATGCTCTGAATTTACTCACATTGAGATGCGAATGACCATGTCCGGCGGCTCCGTGTTCCCCCGGTCTTGACGGACACCGGCCCTCGCCGCGCTGCTTCAGTTACGTTTCGACCCGGTGGGTCTTCAACGTTCGCCAGTGCGGCGTCTCGGCGTTCCCTCCGTCCAGTGCAGCGTTGATCGGACAGTAACCGGTCGCCACGGTCGTCAGCATCGCGATAGCAGCGCCCGTCAACAAGCCTCTGAGTAAAAGGCTCGGCGCAAGCGCTCCAGCGATCCCGGCCGTCAGTGCAATCGCAATGCGAGGGGTTCGCTCCGACGCCGAAACATTCGTCACCATCTCAGCGCCCACACGCGGCGTGGCCGACCACGTACCACAACACGATTACGCTGAACGGAACTCCAGTATCCAGGCCACGACATAACGCATACGAATCTCCTTATGCCCCGCGAACTCATCGGTTTCGCCGCACGATGCACAATTTCGATCGAAAGGGCGAGCTTCAGCGATTTATTCCGCCCTGGCCGCTCTGGGCGCCTTGCTTCTGTCCACCTGACGACGGATTCCGGTCGCGCTAGCGGTTACCCTGCGACGGGTCATCGCCTTGCGACTCGCCTTGGTTCCGATCGCGATTACGTTCGTTGTCGCCGTGCTGACCCTCTTGGCCGCCCTGCTGCCCACCAGGACTCTTCGAACCACCCTGGTTTTGATCGCGCGGCACGTCTCGATCCCCGCTCTGCTGGTTTCCCTGCTTCGGTTGAGCCATTGGTCTCTCCTTGGCCGGTTGCGTGGCCGCCCGGCGAGGAGCAAGTTAGATGCCGAACTAATTACCCGTTTCTCGTTGACCGCGCCTCTTCCGGCCATTCTCTGTTGCTGGGGCGACGCCCATGTCCATCTCATTCGTCACGGCTCGTCATTCACGTCCTGATGGCGGGCAACTGGTTGCGATGCGAGCCATCGCGGTCGGTCGGTGGTGACGTGCGGTCCGCCTTCCTTCGGGTGGCATGCGAGATGCTGCTGTCAATTCTCGCCGTGCTCAGGTGCGGCGCTCTGTGTCGCCACCAATACGGCACGAGCAAACGGGATCAGGACAAAGGGAGACTGTGACTATGGCTCAAGCAGCGACGTTACACGATGCGTTTCTCGACGAACTTCGGGACGCCTACGACGCCGAGAAGCAACTCACGAAGGCGTTACCCAAGATGGCGAAGGCGGCCAGCTCGCCGCAACTCCGGAAGGCATTTGAGACTCACCTCAAAGAAACCCAAGGGCAAATCGGGCGACTGGAGAAAGCGTTTGCCAGCCTTGACGAAAAAGTGCGGGGGAAGCACTGCGACGGCATCGAAGGGATCATCGAGGAAGGTCAATCGGTGATGGAAGAAGACTTCGACGAGACGACCATGGATGCGTGCCTCATCGCGGCCGGGCAGCGGGCTGAGCATTATGAGATGGCGGCATACGGCACCTTGGTCGCGTGGGCGAAGGCGATGGGCCACTCGGAAGCGGCCACTCTTCTGCAGCAAACTCTGGACGAGGAGAAGGCCGCGGACGCAAAGCTCTCGGCGCTGGCTGAAGGGGGCATCAATGAACAGGCGGCCGACGGTGCCCACACTGACGACGACGAAGAAGAGGGCGTGCCCGCATTGGTGGGCGGCGGGAGACAGACCGCCAGCGGCAACGATTCGACCAAGCGGTCGCGGCGCCGCTAACCGCGACGTATACCTCATCTTTACTTCTTGCTGCCACGAATGCCCGGCGACGACTTGTCGCCGCCGCGGCATTCGCCGATGCCCTCCCGGAGTTGTTCATCAAGCATCCCCCAAACGTCGGGCACCGATGCCCCCATTGCCCGCGTGACTCGAGCGCCAGCCTCGTCCCGCAGACCCAGATTTGCACCGGCTCGTGCCATGGTGTCGAGACGGCCGTCTGACGATTCGGATGGTGAAGTTTCCTAGTGGGACCGTGATGGCCTCCGTGACGCGCGACGCCGCCACGACAGACACCGTTCCGATCAATCGCCTTCGTGCGCCTGCTGGCTCGTCGGACCAGGGCACGGGCGACTCGTGTCGCGTGCGCCAGTGGTCGGTCAGAAGGTCGACACGCTCGAAAGGCGGTGCGAACAGGCTCCCTCTCGACGCGCGGGTCTCGACGATCGAGACCGTCGGTTATTTTTGGGCTGTGCTCCGTGTCAGTAGAACCAGGCGTCGCTATCGTGTCGGTCGCGAGCGCACCGCTTCCTTGACTGCCTGGACGATGATGTCCAAGTCGTATGGCTTGCCGATCACCTCATAGACCTGCTGGTCGGGTTGAAGGAGTTTGTGGACCTGCGCGGCATTCGTGCTGGTGATGACGATGGGCCGACCCTCAAAGGCGGGCGTGGCGCGGAGATGATCGAAGAGACGGCAGTTCTCCTCGTACGGCGGCGCCAGGTCGTAGACGATCACGTTGGGCTGATGCTGCCGCATGAAGGCATCAAGGTCGACTTTCAGATCCCGGAGTTCGAAGGTGTAACCCGAGACCACGACAAAACCGGCCTGCGTGAGCACGACCCGCAGCATCTCCACGGTGTCGGGCGACGTGTTGAAGACAGCGGCGACGAACGGGCGACTCTCACCCAAGGGCTCGCCTCCCTTCGTGGGGCATCTCGAGCCGTCATCGAGCGGGCATTGTATCAAGCGGCGGGCTAACCATGCGCGCATTGAGTCGTCGCCGACATGTCGCGCGCCCTGCCGAGTCGGCTGCGCTCGACACGGTCGTCCCATTGGTTCAGCTCCGGCCGCGAGGACGCGGGATCTCAGGCGTTCGGCGAAGCTTCCGCGCGCGATGACGGTGTTCAAAAAACCCGCAGGGCACACACTCGAAATAGTCCCATCGCTCGAGCGGCTTCCACGCCACCGATCGCGGTTTGCACATAGATCAGCGGGCGATCGCAGTCGGGACAACGCAGCGCGGGTGCAGGAACCTCAGGGTTCCGCGTCACGGTTGTCGATCGCATCAGGCGTGGTCGGCGCGACGGCCATGGCCGAAGCCGCCGGTAAGCTGGGCTGGGCTCCGCCGTCGGATCCACCGGATACGCTCAAGGCTTACGTGTGCTCGCTGCTCAGGACGACTCTCCATCGAGCAGGTGACGGCCTTCTTACGTTCGGCCCGGGCGAACATGAGGGACCGCCTGTGGCCGCTGCTCTTCGACGCGCGGGCCTGTCAGACGGCCATGACCCAGGCGGGCGTCCGGACGGCCGTGGCGATCGTCCAGAGCGTCGCTCGGCGGAAACAACGGCGCGCGCATGTGGCCCTCGTCGCTGACGACGATCGCTTGTATCGGTGGTTTCTCAGCTACGAAACGCAATGTGCGGAGGCCGGCGTGAGCGTCATCAGGGTCTTTCGCCAACTTGAGGACGCCGAACGCTGGCTCGACATCATGTCGTCGGCACGCGAACTCGGATAGGAGGACCTCTCTCGGTGCAGCCGCGTTCTGGGGAAAGCCGGTAGAACTCCTGAAAGAGCTCGTGAGGCTGAATGCCGACGTAGCCCTCTGGGCTGGCGTGTCTGCCGAGCGGCTTGTCGAATGTGGCCACATGTGGCTATACCTTACTGATGACTTCCGCGGGTATTCGCGAGCTCAAAAACAACTTGAGCCGCTACATTCGGCGGATTGAGGCCGGCGAGCGTATTGCGATCACGGCTCATGGCCGCGTGGTCGCGGAGCTTGTCCCGCCAGGTGCAAGAGCGAAGGGCACGCCCAGCCGCTTCGACGAACTCGTCGCCTCCGGAGTGATCCGCCCACCACTGGAAGCAGGTGATCCGACAGAAGGGTGGCCGGACATCCGGCTTCCCGCTGGAACCGCCGCCGAGTTGATTGACGCCGATCGTGGCGAAGCGTAGAGCCAAGGCACCGCCTTCGACCGCGGAAACCGCTGGTGTTCGATACATCGAGTCGAGCGCGCTGGTCGCCGCGCTGCTGGAGCATGACGCAGACGCATTGAAATCGATCCGTACTCGAGGACAGAAGGTCACGTCTGCATTGACGATCGCCGAAACCGCACGGGCGATTCTTCGCGCACGTGCAGCTGCGCGCCTGACGGCCGACGAAGAGCGGGCGGCAGTGCGCGCGCTCCGTCGTTTTGAGCATCGCTGCTACCTTGTAGGTGTCACGGACGCGGTCCTCGCTCGCGTGCGGAGACCGTTTCCTGTCGAGCCGATTCCTACGCTCGACGCGGTGCATTTGGCTACAACTGAGTTGCTAGGCGAGCCACCGCCGTTGATCGTGGTCGTGACACGGGACACTCGGGTTCGCGCCAACGCAGAAGCACTTGGATATGCGGTTGAGTGACCAGACAGAAGGACGGGCCGCCGTTAGCGAACATGCCTTCGATCGCGCTCTCCCAATGACGGCCACCGTCCACTGCTGCTGTTCGCCGTACGCCGCGACGGTCTGGCGGCACATCGCAACGGCAATCACGCGGTGTGCGCTCGAGCCTGGTGCGGTTCGGCGGAGACCTGCGATGCCGCAGGTTCGGCGATCGGAAGCGTGAAGTAGAAGGCCGCGCCCTGGCCGATGCTGCTGTCCACCCAGATACGGCCTCCGTGCGCATCGACGATACCCTTGGCGATAAAGAGCCCCAACCCCGTCCCCCTCGTGCCGGATGTTTCCTTCTTCCAGAAGCGGTCGAAGATGCGCGGCACGTGCTCGGGAGCGATCCCGGGACCGGTGTCCTGCACAGCGAACCGGACCATCGCGCCTTGCGGCTCCGCGGCGAGGGTGACGCAACCGCCCTGCGGCGTGAACTTCAGCGCATTCCCGACAAGGTTCGAGAACACCTGCAGCACGCGCTCGCGATCGGCCTCAACGGCAAGCCCGGGCGTCTTGATTCTCTGCTCGAGTCGCACCTGCTTGGAGGTTGCAAGGTTCGCGAACATCTCCATCGTCTCGCGCAACAGATCCTCGATGGTGCACCGCACGGGGACCACGGAGAACGTTCCTGCCTCAATGGTCGCCACGTCGAGCATGGACTTGATCAGATGCTCCATTCGCCACGCGACGTTCTCGATCGACTGGGCCTGCTGCCGGACAGATGAGGAGTCGGCGCCCTTTCGCATCAGGGAGGCCTTCATGGTGATCGCGCTCAGCGGGTTCCGGAGGTCGTGCGCGACGACGCCCATGAGTTCTTCTCGGGTCGCCAGCGCCTTGCGTGCCGCGTCAACCGCCTCCTGCTCCTTGCGAAACGACCGACCGAGGAGCGTGGTGCAGTACCAGGCAATCGCCGCGCTTCCGAACAGCAGCACGACGAGGAGGCCGTAGAGCCTCACCGCGAGCCGCGCGCGCTCCCGTCGTGCCTCGCCGTAGCGTTCCGTGATGGCGGCGTCCTTGTTGTTGACGAGACGTGCGACCGATCCGTCGAAGTCACGGTGAAGCGGGAGGAGATCGGCCTCGTACCGGCGCACGAGCTGGTTCCGATCACTGACTCGCGGCCTGATTTCGAGGATGCGTTGCTGGGCCTGGACGAAGTTATGCGCCGCACGCTCAGCCTGAGCTTCCAGGTCCGGGTCATGAGCGCTGAGGGGTTGCTGGCGAAGGGCACCGATAATCTCGCTGAACCGACGTGTGGCCTCCTGGACCTTGGAGAGAAGAGCGGGGTCGCCTGAGATGAGGTATGCGCGTCCGTCCGAGACGATCACTTCGCTTTTCCACCGCAATTGTTCGACCAGCGTGATTTCGTCTTCCTCCGCGTGCATGCGATCTATCTGCGCATTGGCGACCGCTTGGAGTCTCCGGATCGAAAACGCCATGCCGAATGCCAGAAGCGCGATCAGGACTGCGAAGCCCACGATGACGAGAGTTTCCAATTGCCCGTGCGCCGCCATCCCGGCGTTCTTCGCCAATGTCCTTCGCATATTGATCGTCCTTGAGGAGTGCAATCGGAGTGCCTACGCTGCCGAGAGGTGCCGCCTCGGCGTGGTCCGCGTTAGCGACCTGAAGCGGTCCGGTAGCGACTGAACGTCGCGACGCGTGGCAGAGCGGCTTGTCAGAACGTTATCGCCACGTTACGATGAGTGACTCCAACCAGAGACTGCGTGAATTAACTCCAGGGATACCTATGCCTCGTGTGACCCTTCGGGCGCTTGAATCGGCGGATGGCAAGGAAGACACGGTCAGCGAATACATCTGCGACTCGCCCGATTGCCCCCACATCGCCGTCCACGTCGTCGGTGTCGTCCGCGAACTACGAACCTTCGTTGCGGTGTGCGCCTACCATGCCCGCTTGCTCGCGGAGCGCTCGAACCGCTGAAGGCGTGCGAGGCATAAAGCTACGAAATGCGGTGATTGACGAAATGCCGTGACTGTTCGGCAGTCCGAACGGTCCCTACCGCTTCAACCAACCGATCTCACATCAGCGGTGGTTTGTGCGGCCAGCCATCCGGCAGAACATGCACCGGGCCATCGGTAACCCAATGCTCGTATTGGAGTTGCTGCTCGAGCGCCATGAGCCACTCGCGAAACGCCTCTCGGGTAGGAAATCGCTCGGTCTGCTTCGGGCCGTCGGGACGGACGACGATGGCCACATACTCCGCAGCGTCGTTGTCGTAACGCGTTTCCACGCTGAGCGACGTCTGATCGCGCTTATAGAACCACACCATTAGGGTCTCCTAATCCGCATCGCCAGGTGGCGGGGCCTGGGCTTCAGCCGAGCCCCTCCCGCAATCGACGTTCAAGTTCTGAGCCGTTGGGACCGATACGTGCCTTGGTGACTGAAGCGGTCCGTTTGCTGATCCTCGACGACGACGAGGGCGTCCGCGTGACGTTTGCCAAGGCGCTGGCGCTGCAGGGATATAGCGTTCGGGCGGCGGGCTCCGCTCGCGAAGCGCTTTATCAGATCGCACGCGAGCGGCCCGACGCCATCCTCGTCGATCTCAAGATGCCCCTCGTCAACGGCGTCGGATTCCTCTATCGACTACGAGCGGACCCGGCGAATCAGGCCATCCCAGTCGGTGTGATAACGGGCGAGGTCGAAGTGGACGATGCGACGGCCGACGACCTGACCGCGCTCAAAGCGCAGGTCTGGCACAAGCCCCTCTCTCTCGAGGATCTTCAGGAAATCGCGCGGACTCTTCTTGCCTCGACTGCCTCCGGGCAAAGCCTCACGACACCAGGCCGGTATACCTAGCCGGCAAACGGGAGATTTCAATTCTCTCGCGCGGTGCCGGCAACCAGCTGCTTCGCGAGCGACGTGAGCTCGTCCACCCAGAGCGGCTTGAATCGAATCACCGCGCCGAGATCCCGTATCTGACTCACCAGTCGCTCATCGAGCTGATAGTCACCGGTCACGATGGCGACTGGCGTCTCGCGATGCCGCGGTTTCGCTCGCAGGGCGCGGAGGAACTCCAGACCATCCATCACCGGCATCCGGAAGTCCACCAGGATGGCGTTCGGCGGATGCGCGACGGCGTCACGCAAGGCGTCGGGCGCACTCACAGCCCTCCGAACCGTGAATCCGGCGATCTGGAGGATCCTCGCGTACATCTCCGCCGTCGGTTCATCGTGCTCGATGATCAGAATGGTCGCCGGCAATGTGTCTGGCGATGGATCCGCGGGGTCGCCCATCTACCGTGATTCTACGGCATCGGCTGCGCCCAGTCTGCGCGGCGCAAGCCGCGGACTACCTGATTAGCCTGAAGCGCTGTGACGTTTCGACGTGCGGGCTCGGCGCCGTAGCGAGTCTTGACGACGACACGAAAGAGGAGAACAGCAGCACGAAGTAGAGTGCCGCGGTGGCGCCGACGGCCGTGAAGCCGTAGGCCCACCCGAGTCGCGTCCATGGCCAGGTGCGCGGATCGCGCCAGCGGCGTCCGAACGAGTCGTCGAGCAGTTGCAGAAAGTCGTCGGTGATCGGCTTTGGCGCGACCGCGCTCCACAACTCCCACAGGAGCCATGCCGCGACGGCGATCAGCAAGACGCCGCACCACACGTTGAACGCGACGCTCAGCGCGCCCGCCTTGAAGGCCACGCGTTCGCACGGCTGCGCGACCGGTGGCGCGGCATAGCAGCCGGTCAAGTCGAACACGGTGACGATGCTGTCCGGCGCGGTGACAATGAGCTGCGTGCCAAAGCCGAGCGCCGCGCACACGAGCACGCCCATCCAGAATTCCCACACGGCGAGAGTGAGCCAGGCGTGCAACGAATCCGGCGGGATCGTCAGCTGGTAGCGCCTCCACGGGCTGAGGTCCGGAAATCTCGACCGCGCCATCCTACGTCCACCGCCTTCGGGTCACGGGTTCCATGGTCGTGGCCGCGTCTTCGATCGTGATCACGCGGTTGGCCCCGCGGTTTCCCCACGGCGGGGGTGCGCCGTCGCCAACACGGACGGTGATCACCGGAAACGGCGGCACGTCCGCCGGCCACGGCGTGTGGCAGTCGCTGACGATGACCAGCAAGTCGATGGGCGCGTTCCGCCTTTCAATGAAGGCGCGCAGCCCAACGCCCAGGTCGGTCCCGCCGCCACCGTACAGCTCGATCGGGGTTCCGGTGAACGCTTTCCGCACGTCGTGCACGGCGGCGTCGCAGCACGCGACGATCACGTCCGCGCCGTAGCCGATCTGCCGCGTCAGCCCGCCCAGTTCGGAGACGGCTCTCGCCAGCTGCGAGTCTCCCATCGAGCCCGACGTGTCGATCAGAAACCCGGCACGCGGCCGCGGCTGCTCGAAACTGGCCATGATGAACTCGCCGTAGCAGGCCTGTCGGCGATGCGGCCGCCTGTAGGTGCGGTCGTATCGGCCCAGCGTGCTGTACCGCAAGGCTCGGCGCACCGTGTGGCGGAGGGTGGCCATGTAATCGACCTTCGGGGCGAGCGTCGCGCGGGCCCAGCGCCGCCAGGCGAGCGGGACATCAGTGTCGTAGATGGAGGTGGCTTCTATCCGTTGCGCCACGTCGCGCCGCACGAGCTCGGCCTTGATCCGGTCGACACCAGGAACTCCGCCCTCACTGCCATCGTCGGCCGGCAGCTCCCAGAATCGGCGCTCGCCGTGTGCCCCTGACCCGCAGTCCTGCCCTTCGCCGATCGATCCGTCGCTGGCCCGCGGCGGCGCGGGCAACTGCTGGTAATACGTCTCGGCCCTCTCGCCATTCCGCAATCCATACCGGGCGGGCAGCGGCGGATCGCCCGGCAGCGGCAGTCCTTCCTCCTGGAGATCGTCGTTGATTTCGCAGTCGCCGGCCGTATTCCAGCGCCTGTGGTCTCTGATGCCCGCGGCCTTCTTGCGACCCTCGTGGTCACGCAGCAGGTGGCTGACCTCATGAACCAGCAGGCTCGCGTTCTGCTCGACGCTATGCGCGGCGAGCCAGGCTTCGTTGTAGTACAGCCGCCATTGCGAATCGACAGCCATG
>Ga0068863_100007910_pt1 | contig 10394 bp, 9 predicted proteins | sample KBSSwiS62_FD_66596 | JGI IMG/M metagenome (GOLD analysis project Ga0068863, IMG submission 66596) | Switchgrass rhizosphere microbial communities from Kellogg Biological Station, Michigan, USA - KBS Switchgrass S6-2 | ecosystem: Host-associated > Plants > Roots > Rhizosphere > Soil ...
GCCGCCGCCGCATCGTTGAACGGGGCGACGAGCACCGTCTCGCCCGCTTGCGGCGGCACGCCGACGGAGTCGGGCTTGGCCCGCGGATAGTCGGACGCGACCGTCGGCACCGTGCCCCAAAGACCGTAGTCGTGCATCCCGTGCCACGCCCCTTCGAACTTGAGGATCTTGTTGCGCCCGGTGAACGCGCGCGCGATGCGGAGCGAGTAGAACGTCGCTTCGGTACCGGAGCCGGTGTAGTGAACGACGTCGGCGCACGGAATCGCTTCGACGAGGCGCTCCGCGAGCAAAATCTCGGGCTCGTTCAGGAAATAGTAGGTGGTGCCCTTCGGCAATTGCGCGGCGACCGCCTCCGTGATCGCCGGATGCGCGTGCCCGAGCAGAGCGGGACCGGAGCTCAGGTGATAGTCGAGATACTCGCGGCCGGCCACGTCCCAGACTCGGCTCCCTTCTCCGCGCGCGATGACGAGATTGAGCTCGGGAGGAAGGACGAAGAGCCCGAGGCCGCCGCCTGCGAGAAACTTACCCGCGGCGGCAAGAAGGATGTTCTGGCGTTCGGAAGCGTTCATGGAGACGACGCGGAAATTTGCGGGAAGGTTGTCGGGTAAACTTGAACGAGCCGCTATTGTGCGCCGTAATCTACCTGAACAACCGACGCGAAAACCATGGCTTATCATCGCACCCTGCTGCCCCAATCCGTCGACGACTATCTGCGGACCGTCATCGCGCGCGAATCGCCGCTCTTGCAGCGGCTGCGCGCCGAAACCGCGAAGCTGCCGCACGGCGGCATGCAGATCGGCGCCGACCAGGGCGTCTTCCTCGCATTCCTCGTGCGTCTCATCGGCGCGCGCAACGCGATCGAGATCGGCACGTTCACGGGCTACAGCGCGATCTCCGTCGCGAGCGCCCTCGCTCCCGGCGGACGGCTCGTGTGCTGCGACGTGAGCGACGAGTGGACATCGATCGCGCGCCGCTACTGGGCCGACGCGGGCTTGAGCGACCGGATCGAGCTCCACTTGCGGCCGGCGCAGGAAACGCTGGCCGAGCTTTCGCGCAAGCACGGACCGGGCAGCTTCGACTTCGCATTCATCGATGCGGACAAGACCGGCTACGACGCCTACTACGAGGCTTGCCTCTCGCTACTCCGTCCGGGCGGACTGATTGCGATCGACAACGTGCTGTGGAGCGGGACGGTTGCCGATCCCGCCAACCAGGAGAAGGACACCGTGGCGCTGCGTGCGCTCAACGTGAAGATTCGCGACGACCGGCGTGTCGACGCGTGCCTCGTGAGCCTCGGCGACGGCGTGATGCTCGCGCGGAAGCTGTAAAGCGCCCTACGCGCGAATGAAATTCGCGCGGTAGTACTTGAGCTCCGCGATCGACTCGTAGACATCGGCCAGGGCCTCGTGCTTCCCCTCCTTCGGCACCCCTTTCATGAGGTCCGGCTTCCAGCGGCGCGCGAGCTCCTTCAGGGTCGAGACGTCCAGGTTCCGATAGTGGAAGTAATCTTCCAGCGCCGGCATCGAGCGTGCGAGAAAGCGCCGGTCCTGGCAGATCGAGTTGCCGCACATCGGCGAAGTCTTGGGTGGCACGTGCTCGCGCAGGAACGCAAGCGCTGCGCCTTCGACGAATGCGTCGTCGAGCGTCGATGCCTTCACCTTGTCGATGAGCCCGGAGCGGCCGTGCGTGCCCTGGTTCCACGAGTCCATGCCCGCCAACACCTCATCGGTCTGATGGATCACCCACACAGGCGCCTCGGCGATCGTGTTGAGCTCGCCGTCGGTGATGACCAGCGCGACCTCGATGATGCGGTCGGCATCGGGCTTGAGCCCGGTCATTTCGAGGTCGATCCAGATGAGGTTGGCGGCGTCCTGTGGCATCGGGAATACGCGTAAAATAGGCGCTTCATTCTCGCACACTCGGGCTCGGGCTCTTGCTCCGGCCCGCAATCTCGTGACCGCAACCGCCTTGGCCGCGCTGTTTGCCGCGGCGCTGTTCGTTTCCCTCGTCGTCAACCTCTGGCTCGCGCGCCGGCACGTTGCGTACGTGGCCGCGCATCGCGACGCCGTGCCCCCGGCCTTCACCGAGCGCATCGGGCTTGCCGCGCACCAGAAGGCCGCCGACTACACGATTGCGCGCACCCGCTTGGGCGCGATCGAGACGATCGTCGAGATGGCGCTGCTTCTGGCGCTGACGTTCGGGGGCGGCATCGCCGCGCTCGTGCGGCTGACCGATGTGCTGCCCTTCGGCGGAATGGCGCGCGATCTCGCGCTGATCGTCGCCGTCGCCGTCGTCTCGGGTCTCCTGGCCATTCCGTTCTCGTACTACCGCACGTTCGGCGTGGAGGTGAAATTCGGCTTCAACCGCACGACGCGCGCGCTGTGGTTCGCCGACCTCGTCAAGGGAACGCTGATCGGTGCCCTGCTCGGCCTGCCGCTCGCAGCCGTCGTGCTCTGGCTGATGCGCGCCACGGGCCCCTATTGGTGGCTGTGGGCGTGGGCCGTGTGGATCGGCTTCCAGTTCCTGCTGCTGGCGCTGTATCCCACCGTGATCGCCCCCCTCTTCAACAAGTTCTCGCCGCTGCCGGCAGGGGCGGCACGCGCCGCCATCGAGGCGCTGCTCGCGCGCTGCGGCTTCGAGAACCGCGGACTTTACGTGATGGACGGCTCGCGGCGCTCCAGCCACGGCAATGCGTTTTTCACGGGCTTCGGCCGGGCGAAGCGGATCGTGTTCTTCGACACGCTGCTCGAGCGGCTCGCGCCCGACGAGGTCGAGGCGGTGCTCGCGCACGAGCTCGGCCACTTCAAGCTCAAGCACGTGCTGAAACGCATGCTGTGGACGGCATTCTTCTCGCTCGCGTTCCTCGGGTTGCTCGCGTGGCTCGCGGGATCGCCGTGGTTCTACGAGGGTCTCGGCGTGCCTGCTTCGATGGATCGTCCCGGCGTCGCGCTGATCCTGTTCTTCCTCGTGCTGCCGGTGTTCACGTTCGCGTTCGCGCCGCTGTCGGCGTTCTATTCGCGCCGGCACGAGTTCGAAGCGGACGCGTTCGCGGCACGGAACGCTTCCGCGACGTCGCTCGTCCGCGCGCTCGTGAAGCTCTACGAAGACAACGCCTCCACGCTGACGCCCGACCCCGTCTACTCGGCGTTCCACGACTCGCATCCGCCGGCCGCCGTCCGCATCGCGCGCCTGGAGACGGCATGACCGACCGATTGCGCGAGCTTGTCGCGATGCACTGCCGGGCCGGCGCGCCACGGCTTCCCGACGACGAGCTGCACGCCGAGCTCGCGCATCTCCCGGGCTGGACGCGCAGCGGCGAGCGCATCGAGAAGACGTTCCGCTTCGGCGACTATCACGCGACGATCGCCTTCGTGAACGCCGTCGCGGCGATCGCCCACATCGAGGACCATCACCCCGACCTCGGCGTGCACTACGACCGTTGCGTCGTCGCCTGGTCCACGCACAGTGCCGGCGGCGTCACGCTGAACGACTGCATCTGCGCGGCCCGCGTCGAAGCCATCGCATCGTGACACGGGCCACGCGCGACGATGTCGCGACCGGGAAGCTCGAGGAAGGACTCGTCACCGCCAGCCGGCGCCGCCACTATTCCGTGCTGCTCGACGGCGGGGAAGTCGTCGAGTGCGTGCTGAAAGGCCGCGGAACCACCCTCGCCTGCGGCGACCGCGTGCGGATCGCCCGCGCTGCGGGCGGCGGATCGATCGAGGAAGTGCTCCCGCGCACGACGCTTTTCTACCGCTCGGATGAATTCAAGGAAAAGCTGATCGCTGCGAACGTGACGCAGGTCGTCGGCGTCGTTGCGCCCGACATCGCCGTCGACGAGGAGCTCATCAACCGCTGGATCGTCGGCGCCGAGGCGCAGGCCTGCCGGTTCGTGCTCGCCGCGAACAAGGCCGACAAGCCGGATTTCGATGCGCTTCTCGAGCGCCTGCGGCCGTTTGCGGCCCTGGGCTATGCGGTCGTGCCGCTGTCCGCGCAACGCGACGTCGCGCCATTGCTGCCGTACCTCGCGGGTCAGCGCACGGCGCTCATCGGGCAATCCGGGATGGGCAAGTCGACGATCCTCAACGCCGTGGCGCCCGGTGCGCTGGCGAAGACCGCGGACATTTCAGAGGCGCTTGCCGCTGGCCGCCACACGACGTCGCACACAACGCTTTATCCGTTGTCGGACGCCCAAGGCAGTGGTTGGATCGTCGACTCGCCGGGTCTCAAGATGTTCGGACTCGCGCACGTCGACCCCGAAGCGCTGGAGGCCGCGTTCGTCGAGATCCGGCCGCTGCTCGGTCGCTGCCGCTTTCGCGACTGCCGCCACGATCGCGAGCCGGGTTGCGCCGTGCAGCAGGCGGTAGTGTCGGGACGCGTTGCGCCGTTCCGCGTCGCGCTGCTGCAGACGCTCGTCCAGCAATCGAAGGCGGTCCGCGATCCGCGACGCTAGGCTGGCCGGCTTTTTACGTTTTGTTTACGCGCCGGCCCACAGATTTTGGGCGTGCTCTACACGCATTCGTCTAAGCTTCTCGCTGTCCACACCACGGACTCCGTTCTGCCAACGATCTTGCGCGGCATTTGCAATGAACTCCGACGGTTTGCCAACTGCGCCTTTAGTCGGCCCCGACAAGCCATCCCTGGCGCGCTATGTCGTCGCCGCGCTGGCATGCGCCGGCACTGCCGCAATCGCGCTCCCGTTGCGCGAGCATCTCGACGTCGCGAACGTGGTGATGCTGTTCCTGCTGACCGTGCTTCTGGTCGCGCTGCGTGCCGGTCGGGGTCCCGCCGTGCTCTCCGCGGTGCTGTGCGTGCTGCTGTTCGACTTCCTGTTCGTCCCGCCACGGTTTTCGTTTGCGGTGGCGGACGTCCAATACGTGATCACCTTGGGCGTCATGCTCGCCGTCGCGTTGATCACGGCGCAGCTTGCCACGAGGCTCCACCGCCAGGCCGCATTGGCGGCACGTGGTGAACGGGAAATGCGGTCGCTCTACGAGCTTGCCCGCGCTCTGGCCGGTGCCGTATCCGTCGAGCAGGTCGCTGCCATTGCGCTGCACTTTGTCGAGCAGGCAGGCGGGCATTCGGCCGCACTGCTCCTGCCCGATGCCGGGGACGCGCTTGTCGTCACGAATGCCGGAGACGCGAAAGAAACTCACGTCGACACGCGCCTGGCGACGCTTTCGTACCGCAAGGGCGAGCTCATCGCCGTCAAGGCGCTGGACGACGATGCGGGTCATGCAGTGTCGTACGTCCCCCTGAAGGCCCCGATGCGGGTTCGCGGCGTGCTGGCGGTTGTCGCCCCTAGGAGCGGCGCCTCGCAAGACGCCGTCGGAGGGCTTCTCACGACGTTTGCTTCGCTCGTGGGCATCGCCGTTGAGCGGCTGCACTACGTCGACGTCGCCAACGAGGCGCAGATGGCGATGAACTCCGAGCGTTTGCGCACGTCGATTCTGTCGGCCCTCTCGCACGACGTTCGGACGCCGCTTACGGCGATCGTCGGGCTCGCGGACTCGCTCACGCTGCGCAAACCGCCCCTTCCCGATGACTCGCGCCAGGCGGCCGAAGATATCCGCGACCAGGCGGCGCGCTTGAGCGGCATGGTGACCAATCTCCTCGACATGGCGCGGCTCGCCGCCGGCAGGACGCAGCCGCGCAAAGAGTGGCAGGTGTTGGAGGAAATCGCCGGAGCAGCCCTGCAGCTGCTGGGGCGCGCGCTTGCCAACCACCGCGTGACGATCGACCTGCCGGCCGATTTGCCGCTGATCGAATTCGACGCCGTGCTGATCGAGCGGGTGTTCTGCAACCTGATCGAGAATGCCGCGAAGTACTCGCCGGATGGCTCGACCATCAAGGTGGAAGCGAGTGTCGATGACGGCTTTGTCCACGTGCGTGTCGTCGACGAGGGGCCGGGCTTTCCGGCCGGCCGCGAGGAAGCCGTTTTCGCGCCGTTCGTCCGCGGCCAACTGGAGTCGAGCATTGCGGGCGCCGGCCTTGGGCTCGCGATCAGCCGGTCGATCGTCGAAGCGCACGGTGGCACCATCCGCGCGATCAATCGGCCCGGAGGTGGAGCGGAGGTCAGCTTCACGCTGCCGCTCGGCTCGCCGCCCATGATCGCCGAGGAACCGGACCACGAGCCGTGGGTGGCCACTCGTGGCTGATCGCCTCCCGTGCGTCGTCGTCGTCGAGGACGACAAGCAGATCCGGCGATTCGTCCGCTCGACGCTCGAATCCGAAGGTTGCCAGGTGTTCGAAGCCGACGCGGCGCGCCGGGGGCTCGTCGAGGCAGCAACGCGCAAGCCGGATCTCGTCGTCCTCGATCTCGGCTTGCCCGACATCGACGGCCTCGATTTCATCCGGGATCTCCGCAGCTGGTCGGAAGTGCCGATCATCGTCCTGTCGGCACGCTCGACCGAGGCGGACAAGGTGACGGCGCTCGATGCCGGCGCCGACGACTATCTCGAGAAACCGTTCGGCGTCGGCGAGCTCGTGGCTCGGGTGCGCGCGCTTTTGCGCCGACACGCGCGCGGAGCAGACGGCAGTGCACAGGTGGCGTTCGGCGGTGTCACCGTCGACCTGTCGCGCCGCAGCGTGCTGCGTGACGGTGAACCCGTCCATCTGACTGCGCTCGAATACCGGCTGCTGTCGCAGCTGCTCGCCAACGCGGGGAAGGTGCTTACGCACCGGCATCTGCTGCGCGAGGTGTGGGGTCCGAGCTTTGTCGAGAGCAATCACTACGTGCGCATCTATGTCGCGCGGCTCCGGCAAAAGCTCGAGGCCGATCCAGCACAACCGCGTCACATTCTCACCGAGACCGGCGTAGGTTATCGGTTCCAGCCGTAGGATGCCTGCCATGGCCGCGGTCACCGTACGCTCTCGTCCGCTCTCGTCCCGTCTGAAGTCGAAGCACGGACGGTTCGCGGCGCTCGCGTTGTCAGCGCTCGGCGTCGTCTACGGCGACATCGGCACGAGCCCGCTGTATGCGCTGAAGGAAGTGTTCGGCGGCGCACACCATCCCGTGCCGATTGACGAGCCGAATGTGCTCGGCATCCTATCGCTCGTGTTCTGGGCGCTGATGATCGTCGTCTCGCTCAAGTACGTGGTCTTCATCATGCGCGCCAACAACAAGGGCGAAGGCGGAATCATGGCGTTGATGGCGCTCGTGCTGCGCGGCGAGAAGGATCCATCGCGCGCGCGTGCGCTGATGCTGCTCGGCCTGTTTGGCGCCGCCCTTTTCTACGGCGATGGCCTCATCACTCCCGCCATCTCGGTGCTCTCGGCGGTCGAAGGGCTGGAGGTGGCGACTCCGGCGTTTCGGCCTTACGTCATCCCCATTTCACTTGCCGTGCTCGCGGTGCTGTTCGCGTTCCAGAAGCGTGGCACGGGAAGCGTAGGCACCCTGTTCGGGCCGATCATGATCGTCTGGTTCGGTGCGCTCGCATTGCTCGGGGTGATCGGGATCCTTCGCGCACCCCAGGTGCTGGTCGCACTCAATCCCCTCTACGCGGTCGGCTTCCTCGCGTCGCACGGCACGCTCGGGTTTCTGGCCTTGGGGGCGGTCGTGCTGGTCGTCACGGGCGCCGAAGCGCTTTACGCCGACATGGGGCACTTCGGCAGTGGCCCGGTGCGCTTCGCCTGGTCGGCGGTCGTGCTCCCGGCGCTCGCGCTCAATTATTTCGGGCAAGGCGCACTTCTGCTCACTGATCCGAAAACCGTCGAGAACCCGTTCTATCTGCTGGCGCCGACGTGGGCGCTCTACCCGCTGGTCGCGCTTGCGACGGTCGCGACGATCATCGCTTCCCAGGCGGTAATCTCGGGCGCGTTCTCGATCACGCAGCAAGCGATGCAGCTCGGCTACGCGCCGCGGATGGAAGTGGCCCACACCTCCAGCCGCCAAATCGGGCAGGTCTACCTTCCTGGCATCAACCGGATGCTGTTCGCCGGTGTCGTGGCGCTGGTGCTTGGCTTCGGATCGTCGACGAGTCTCGCTGCCGCGTACGGCATCGCAGTCACCGGCACGATGGCCGCGACGACGGTGCTTGCGTACGTCGTGGCGCGGCGCATCTGGCGTTGGCGCCGTACGGCGAGCGCACTTCTGTTTGGCGTCTTTCTCGCCGTCGACCTCGGATTCTTCAGTGCGAACGTGGTGAAAATATTCGATGGCGGCTGGTTCCCGCTGGCGTTCGGCATCGCGCTGTTCGTGCTGATGGCGACGTGGAAACGCGGCCGCGAGCTCTTGCACGACCGCATCGCCGCCGACTCGCTGCCGCTGCCGGACCTCGTGAAAAGCATTGCGCTGCAATGCACGTCGATTCCCGGGACCGCCGTGTTCATGACGGCCAATCCCGACGCTGTGCCGCATGCGCTGCTGCACAGCATCAAGCACTACAAGAGCCTCCACGAGCGCGTGGTGCTTCTGACGATCACGACGCTCGACGTGCCGCACGTGCCCGTCGGACAGCGCGTCACCGTCGAATCCGTCAATGCCCAGTTCCACAAGGTCCGCGGGTTCTTCGGCTTCATGGACGCGCCCGACGTGCCGGAGCTCCTCGAATGGTGCGCCGAGCAAGGCCTGCGCCTCGATCCGATGGATACCTCGTTCTTCCTGGGGCGTGAATCGTTGATCCCCACCATGGGGGCGGCGATGGCGCTGTGGCGCGAGAAGCTGTTCGTCGCGATGCACCGCAACGCCGGCAGCATGGCGAACTATCTGAAGCTGCCGCCGAATCGCGTCGTGGAGCTGGGCTCGCAGGTCGCCCTGTAAATAGGGTCAGAGACGACTTTCTCGCGTACCTAGGGCGTAAATAGGGTCAGAGACGAGTTTCGGTTGCCTCCGCAGGGTGTCGTCCCGATACCGACGGAAACTCGTCTCTGACCCTATTTACGGCGCCCAGTTAGCGAGCGTCAGCAGCACCATCAACACGAGCCACAGCACGAGCGCCCGCCAGACGAGGCCGACCGCGCTCGGCAGGAGGTCCGCTTCGGGGAGATCGTTGAGGCCAAGATCGGGCCGCTCTTCGGGCTCGCCGCCGACGACAGGGACGGGCCCGCCAAGCAACACGCCGAGCGCGCCGGCGCCGCTCGCCAGCACGATGCCGGCATGCTCGCCGCCCGCCTCTGCCGCCCATGTCTTCGCCTGCGTGCGCCAGCAGTAGACCGCGTCCTCGAAGTCGCCGACGATCGCGAACGAGAGCGCGGTGAGCCTCGCCGGAACCCAGTCGAGCAGCCACAAGAGCCCGCGCGCCGGTGCCCCGATCACCGCGCGGCCCTGGGCGATCGGCGTCGTGTCGGCGCCTTTCGCATCGGCCTTCCACTCCTCGGCGAGCAGCGCCGCCGCGCGGTACAGCACGGCGCCAGCCGGACCCGGCAGGACCGTGAACCAGAAGAGTGTGGCGAACACCTGGCGATAGGAATCGACGAGCCCGCGCTCTATCGCGAGCTTCGCGATCTCGCCGCTCGAGAGCTCGCCCGTCGGCACGCCACGCCATGCGGTGAGCGCTCGTCGCGCCGCGGTGAGATCGTTCGCCTTGAGCGCCGCCTCGACATTCGTATAGAGGTGGCTGAACCGCCGGAATCCCATCAGCAGGTAGAGCATCGTCACGTTCCACGCGAGCCCCAGAAGCGGGTGCAGCGCGTGAAGTGCGACATAGATGCCCGCAGCGAAGAGCACCGGCGGGACGAGCGCCACGAGCGTCGCGATCGCGGCGTGCTGCGCCGTCCCGCCGTTGAGCTTGCGCTCGACCGCGCGCGCGTACTGGATGAAAGAGTGCTCCAGCGCCGAGCGCCACTGGAACGCGCGCCACTGCTCGAGACCAAGTGCGGCAAGGATCGCGATGACGTTCATCGGCGGTGGATCAACTCTTCAGCTCCTCGCGGTCGCGAAACTGCTCGAGCGCCTCGGGATTCGCGAGCGCCTCGATATTCCTGACCGGCAAGCCGTGGACGATGTTGCGAACCGCGAGCTCGACGATCTTGTTGCTCTTCGTGCGCGGAATGTCGGTCACCTGCACGATCTTCGCCGGCACGTGGCGCGGCGTCGTGTTGGCGCGGATCTTCTGCTTGATGCGCTCGGTGAGCTCCTTGTCGAGCGCCATGCCGTCCTGCAAGCGCACGAACAGGATCACTCGCACGTCACCAACCTCGCCGGGCGGCCAGTCCTGCCCGATGACGAGGCTCTCGACGACTTCCGGCAGATCCTCGACTTGCCGGTAGATTTCGGCGGTGCCGATGCGCACGCCGCCCGGATTGAGCGTCGCGTCGGAGCGGCCGTGGAAGATGACACCTCCGTGCGCGGTGAGCTCGACATAGTCGCCGTGGTGCCAGACGCCGGGAAACCGCTCGAAGTAGCTCGCGCGGTACTTGACGTCGCCGGGATCGTTCCAGAAGCCGATCGGCAT
>Ga0068863_100007912_pt1 | contig 10393 bp, 8 predicted proteins | sample KBSSwiS62_FD_66596 | JGI IMG/M metagenome (GOLD analysis project Ga0068863, IMG submission 66596) | Switchgrass rhizosphere microbial communities from Kellogg Biological Station, Michigan, USA - KBS Switchgrass S6-2 | ecosystem: Host-associated > Plants > Roots > Rhizosphere > Soil ...
ATCGTATCGACGACCGGCACCCCCGCAGCTGCGATATTGTTGCCGTCGCAGACGCCCCCGGTCGCCCGATGCGTGATAGGCCGGCCGAGCAATGCCGCACTTTCCTCGACCAGGGCGAAGAGCCGTGCGGTCGGCGCGTCGATGGGCTTCGGCGGCCTGCCGAACACGCCATGGATGTCGATCGAAACCCCATGCTCTTTGGCCACGTCCGACATGACCGTACGCAGGAGGCGCTCAGCCGCCAGCTGATCGTCCGCAAGTGCGGGACGTATATTGACGCGCAGGATCGCGCGGTCCGGCACGATATTGTTCGGGCCGCCGCCGTCGATCCGCGCCGGGTTGATGGCAAGGCCCTGTCGGCGGGCCCGGGCGAGGCGGAGGGCCAGATCGCCGGCAGCGACGATGGCATTGCGGCCTTCGTCGGGATTGCGGCCGGCATGTGCGGAGCGGCCGGTGATGATCAGCGCGAAATTGCCGCTGCCTGGCCGTGCTCCAGCCAGGGTGCCATCGGGTTCCGCCGAGGGTTCATAGGTGAGGGCAGCGAGTTTGCCCTGCGCCGATCCGTTGATGAGCCCGGTTGAGCCCGGAGAGCCAATCTCCTCATCGGAATTGATCACCACCTCGTAGCCAACTCGGTCGCGTAGTGGCGACGACTCCAGGCCGTGGAGCGCCGCCAGCATGATTGCGATGCCGCCCTTCATGTCCGCCACGCCGGGGCCGTTGACGATCGCCCCGTCTGCGCTGGTGGTCTGGGTCTGGAACGGGTGATCGGCACCGAACACCGTGTCCATATGTCCGGTAAGCAACAGCTGGATCGGCGCAGCCGGCCTGACGCTGAGATGGAGATTGCGGCCGTGAGCTAATTGCTCCGCCTTCCCTTCCACATCGATTGTCTGGCTCGGCTCAGCTTCTACCAGCCGGATTTCTCCAGGCAGGGCCGCGAAGGCATCGGCGAGCAATCGGGCCACATTCTCCAGTCCATCGAGGTTTCGCGAGCCACTGTTGACCGCGCTCCACGCGCGCACCTGGTCCGGCATCGGTGCGGCCGCCGCACATTCGAGGGCAGGGCGATGCTGCTCGATCAAATCAGCCGCCCGACAAGCTCGGCCGAAAGATCGGCGACGTGATCGGCTTCGAAACTTGCGACCGGATATGCGCAATAGTCGGCGGCATAATAGGCGCTCGGCCGGTGGTTGCCCGAATGGCCGATGCCGCCAAAGGGCATATTGGCTGCCGCGCCCGTGGTGGGCCGGTTCCAGTTGACGATCCCTGCGCGCGATTCGGAGAGGAAGCGGGACCAGAGCGCCGGATCCTCGCACAGCAGCCCTGCGGAGAGGCCAAATCTCGTGGCGTTCGCGGCGGCTATCGCTGCGTCAAAGTTGGGCACCCGCACCACCTGCAGCACGGGCGCGAAGATTTCGGCGTCCGGGACGTCGATACCGGATACGTCGTACAGCCCTGGCGTGACGAAGGCTTCGCTGCGATCGAGCCGTTCGAAGGGCAGGATCGTCCTGGCGCCCTTGGTCTTCAGCACCGCGACGGCATCCTGGGCAGCCTTGGCGGCGCCGGCAGATATGAGTGGGCCCATATAGGGCTCCTCGGCATCATTCCAGGCACCGATCCGCAGCCGCGCGGCAAGGCTGTGAACGGCTTCGACGGTTGCATCGCCTTCGATCCCTTGGGGCACGATGAGGCGGCGCGCGCAGGAGCATCGCTGGCCGGTGGTTATGAAAGCGGACTGGACGATCGCAGCAGCCGCCGTCTCGCCGTCGCTCCAGGCGATCAGCGGATTGTTGCCACCCAGCTCAAGCGCCAGGATCACCTGCGGTCGCTCGATCATGGCGCGGCGAAAATGGGCGCCGGTGTTGGCCGACCCGGTGAACAGCAGCCCATCGATGTCGGCCGAAACCAGCGCGGCGCCCTGATCCCGCCCACCTTGAACGAGCTGGAACACATGCTCCGGCACGCCAGCGTCGTGAAGCGCGCTTGCGAGATGCTGGCCTGCCAGCGGCGTCTCCTCCGACGGTTTGAAGAGGACGACGTTGCCGGCGAGCAGGGCAGGGACGATATGGCCGTTCGGCAGGTGACCCGGGAAATTATAGGGGCCGAGCACCGCCATCACGCCGTGCGGCTTGTGACGCAGCACGGCACGGCCGAAGGGCAGGTCAGCCTGGCGCTGCCCCGCGCGCTCTGCCTGCGCCGCGATCGACAATTTGACCTTGGCGATCATCGAAGCCAGTTCGGTACGCGTTTCCCAAAGCGGTTTGCCCGTCTCCCGAGACATGTCGCGTGCGATGTGATCGGTGCGGTCGTGCAGCGTTTCGGCATATCGATCGAGAATGGCAATTCGATCCTGCAGCGGTCGCGAGGACCAGCCGCCAAGAGCCAGCCGTGCGCGTTGCACCATGGCAGGAATATGGTCGATCGAGCTTTCCTCGCCCTCCCAGATGATTTCACCCGTTGCGGGGTCGACCGAGCGCATCACCATCTGATCCTCACCACGTCACCAGGCCTCACCCGCAGGGCCTCCATCGTTTCGCCGGCGAGCATGACCTTCCCCGCCTCGACCCGCGCGGCGGCTCGCACGGCGCGGAACGCGCCAACCGAATCGGTGGATATCAACCGGTCCGGCTCTTCGCCCGGATCGCCGGCAACCACCGTCAGCTCCTCAAGGCGCTCGATGGTCCTGATCGAGTCGCGGGGGGCAGAGTAGGTTGGGCCACCATCGAAGATGTCGACAAGACCCGAGCCACGAAAGCCTTCCTGCTCCAGCATGGCCCTCGCGGCTTCGCCCTCCACATGAACCCGGCCGATCGCAGCCTGCGCCGCCTGATCGATCAATTCTACATAGATGGGGTGGCGGGGCGCCAGATCGAGAATGAACTGCCCATCGGTCGACATGACCATATGGTCGGCTTGCTCGAACGGCAGCCGAAAAAACTTGCTGGCGACGCCTTCCCAGAAGGGGCAGGTGCCGTCCGGTGCGAAATAGCCGCGCAGTTCGGCCATCACCGTCTCCGAAAACAACGCTCGTTCGACACCAATGAGCATGTAACGTGATCGCGCGAGCAGGCTGCCCGCGCCACCCGAACGACGTTCCGGCCGCAGATAAAGGGAGCCGACCTCGGTCCAGCCGGCGCATTCGTTGACGAGCACGAGCGCCTTATGATCGAAGCGCGTGTCGATGGCCGACGAGAATTGGGCCAGTGTCATGACTCGGAACGAGAAATGCGGGCGCCCTACGCCCACGGCTGCGCGGACGCCGCACAGCCCCTCTATGCGGGCACTCGCCAGATCTTCCAGCATCAGCGTGTACCAGCATTCCCGCGGAGCGATGGTCCGGCTGAAGCTGGCTTCGGATAGCTCGAGACGGTGGAGCAGGGTGGCCTCGTCCTCGGGCAGGCTGGTAAACCCGCGGCCGGACAGGATGGCCAGTTCCATGAGCGAAGGCAGGTCAGCGGGTTTCGCAGGTCGGACGACCAACATCAGCGGACATCCCGCCAGCGAGCAGAAAAAAAGGACATTGCGAGATTGTGCGGCATGGGCTTGCGAAGTTCAAACGGCAAGGAGAAGGGCATCAAGTGCATCATAGGCGAGCCCGACCGCCTCCCAGAGCGCGGGATCGATGAGATCGCCTGGCTCGATCCGCTCGGGCCAAGCCCTCTCGACGAGGGCAGAGAGCGCTTCCCATCGACGATCATCGAGCACGAAGCGTGGGTCGAGGCATTTCGCGGCCTCGGTAGACAGGGGCACACGCAGCCGCAGGCAGGCAGGGCCTCCGCCATTCCGCATGCTTTCGCGCACATCGGCGATGATCGCCTGCTGGATGGGGTTATCTTGTTCGAGAACGCGTTGGACGGCTTGCCAAACCCGATCATTTTCGCGGGCTTCTGCCGGAAGAATAAGCGCCATACTGCGGCCCGGAAGCGTGACGAGCTGCGAATTGAACAGATAGGATCCTACCGCTTCGTCGAGGCTGATGGCATCGATCTCGACAGGCTGGAAACTGGGGACATGCTGCGCAATGGCCGCGAACAGGCCGGCACGATCTTCAAATGCTGCGCTGTGGGCGAACAGCACATGCTCGTTCGCAACCGCTACGACATCGTTGTGGAACGCGCCCGCCTCGATGGCGGCCCGCGACTGAAGGCAATCGACCGCGTGGATCCCGGTCATCCGGGCAATGGCTTGGCCCGCCCGGACCGACTGACGCTCGGGAAAGCGGCCGCCGCGGGCGCTGCCATGCACGAAGACATTGATGCCATGGTCGCCATGATGTTGCGCAAAGCGCATGTGATTGGCAGCCCCTTCATCGGCGAAATGCTGCGACGGCGGCAGTGGCGGGTGAACGGCAAAATGCCGGGGGTCCGCGAATATGGTGCGCAACATCGTGTAGGTGGCGGGGGGCTCGAAACTCCGGTGCAGCATCGAGGCGAGATTGGCCGTGATCAGATGCACGCGCCGGTCGGAAGCGTCGGGCGCTGCGATGATCGTCGCGGCGTTGGCCGCCCACATGGCGGATGCGGAACATGCCGCATGAAAGAGCTGCCGGTCTTCGTCACTCGCGGCTTGCAACACCTCGCGATCGTTCCCTCGGAAGCCCAGCTGCCGCAGTGTGTCAACGGCTGGACGCCGCGGTGGAGGAAAGAAGCCCTGCGGCAATCCCAGCTCCATCAGAAGCTTCATCTTCCGCAACCCCTGAAGCGCAGCATCGCGCGGCCGGGAGCAGGTGCCGGCATTTGACGCGCTGGCGACATTGCCGAAGGAAAGGCCGGCGTAATTGTGGGTGGGTCCGATAAGCCCGTCAAAATTGATTTCTATCGTGCTCATAGCGCAACATAGCTCAGCGGTTGTGCAGCATCGAGGTGCAGCACCGCAGCGCTATCCCGATCCAGCCTCGCCAGGCCTCCCGCCGCCTCGATCGAGCCGTTCGTACATCGGAACGCGGGCCCGGTCCCACATGCAATCAGATGATCGCGCAGCGGATCACTGTCATCCGATCCGGCGAACATGGCGTGACGAAGCGTGCGGATGGCGAGCAGATCGTCAATCAATGCGATTAGGGTTGGCCCCGCGTCAAAAATGTCGACATAACCATGATCGCGAAAACCTTCTGCGATCAGCAATTCTCTTGCCGTACGTCCATCGTCATGGACCTTGCCGATCACCGCCTGGGCTTCGTCGGCGAGCATGTTGACGTAGATCGGTGCACGGGGCCCAAGGTCCGCGATGAACTGGTTACCGGTCACCCCGTTGATCCTGTCAGCCTCGGCGAAGCTCATTCGATAAAAGCGGCCCCCGACCGCGTCCCAGAAAGGTGATCTGCCTTCATCGAGCCAACCTCTCAGATCGGCAATGACGCGGGCGCCGAACATATTGCGATGGCAGGCGATAAACAGATAGCGGCTTCGTGCCATCGCACGCCCGTGGCCGGCGCCGCGGAGCGCAGGATCGATCACGAGCCCACCGACTTCGGCGCAATCCTCCAGATCGTTGGTCAAAGTGAGGACGGGAAAGCGCACCCTGCGCCCGTCTATGCTCGAACGCTGCGTTGTGTAGCTCATCCGATAGCTGTAGAATGGCCACTCGATGCCGATGCGTGGAAAGATCATCCCGCAGCCGCGCAACCGACCCTCGATTTCGAGTCCCAGGATAATCGAGCCGCCCCGGTCGGTGGCGCCGAGCAGAAGCTCGTCGCTGCGCGCGATCCGCGCGGCCAGGGCGGTACGATCGGCCGGTAGATTGGTGAAACCTGGCCCGGCCGCCTCCGCCAGGACGAGGAGCGCATCCAAGTCCGCTTCCGCAACCGGTCGTATGCAGATCGGTATTGCTACGCTCATACCCGAGCATAGTCGTAACAATTGAGACTATCAATCACGCCCAGGAAATGACAGTGGGGATCATGCCGTTTCCCGATCTGATGATGGTGCGATCCGCGCTTCCCATCCTCGACATCGTCGGGATCGCGATCTTTGCCGTGAGCGGCGCGCTGGCGGCGGCGCGCCGTCAGCAGACCATCGTCACATTCTTCTTCTTTGCCGTCGTTACGGGGACCGGCGGAGGGACGCTGCGCGACCTATTGATAGGCGCGCCCGTTTTCTGGATCCATGACAACTGCGCGCTCATCGTGTGCCTTGCCGCAGCCATGGCAGTGTGGGCAACTCCCGCCCGGATATGGCCAGTCAAGGCGCTCGAATGGTTCGATGGGGCGGGGCTTGCCGCCTACGCGGTGTTCGGCGCGTGGAAGGCGCTCGCCTTCGCCGTTCCGCCATTGGGCGCTGTCGCCATGGGCGTGATCACCGCATGCATGGGAGGGATCATACGCGACGTGCTTGCGAATGAGCCATCGATCCTTCTGCGGCCCGAGCTCTATGTCACGGCCGCAGCACTCTCGGCCGGGCTCTTCGTTGTCTTGAACCTGGCCGGGGTTCCATTGCTGATCGCGGCCGCGGGCGCGGCGGTTGCCGGCTTCCTGCTGCGAGCGGTTGCGATCGCGAGCGGCCTGGCCCTGCCGAGCTATCGCGACTGATCGAGCGAAAAGGGCAGGGTTTCGTCCGGCGCTTCCGGCCTGGCCGCCAGGTCGAGCTGGTATAGGCCCACATCGTGCCATGAGCCCAGCTTATAACCCACCTTGTGCAGGATGCCCGACTGAACGAAGCCGATGCGCTCGTGTAATCTCACGCTTGCGCTATTTGGCAGCGTTATCTTGCCGACGACCGATTGGAAGCCCTGGTTCCTCAGCGAATCGATGAGTGCTGCGTAAAGCTCACGTCCGATGCCCATGCCGCATCGGTCATGCGCAACATAAATCGTCGCTTCGGCTGTCCAGCGATAGGCGGCACGCTCATACAGCCTAGTCGCGTAAGCATAACCTGTGAGCTTCCCTTCGCTTTCGGCAGCCAGGTAAGGGTATCGAGGCAGACAGTCCCGGATCCGGCTCGCCATGATCCCGCCGTCGGGCCGCTCGGTCTCGAAACTGATGGCGGTCGTTTCTACGTAATGAGCATAGATCGCCGCTATGGCATCCGAATCCGTTATGGCGGCCGGCCGTATTGTCAGCGGGCGAGCCATTGGAAAATTTCCCGCGCTGTGCGCTGATCTGCCGAAGCAGCCGGCGCTGCCACCGAGCCGCATTCGAGGCAGCGGACCTGCACGGCAGGGCCCATCAGAATATGTTGCGCGTCGGTCAACGCGCGAAGCAGGTTCAGCTCGCTGATCGCAGCGCTCGCACCCCAGGAACCGCGCAGCCGGGCTGCATCTCCACTCTCATATTCTGGCTCGACGAGCTGCTTCAGCATCTGCTTCCATGGCGAAAGCGACTTTTCGATATAAAGCGGGCGGACCTTGGACGGGTCGAGCTTAGCAAGCTGTGCGGTCTCGGCGATGGCGTCGTCAACCGTGCCGAAGCGATCGACAAGGCCAATGCTGCGGGCAGCACTGCCGGCCCAGACGCGCCCTTCGGCAATTTCACGGACGCGAGCAATGGGCAATTTGCGGGATTCTGCCACCATGGCGGTGAAACGTCGATAGATGTCGTCGATCGAACCCTGCATCAGCTGATCGAATTGGGGCGACGGACCGCGTAAAAGGTCCGGCTCGCCCGATAGGGGGGTCGTTTTCACCCCATCTGCTCCCAGGCCAAGCTTGGCCAGGGCGCCTTGGAAGGTCGGCAATATCCCAAAGACGCCGATCGAGCCGGTGATCGTCGACGGATCTGCGATGATCCGGTCTGCTGGCGTTGCGATCCAGTAACCACCACTCGCCGCAAGGCCGCCCATCGATACGACGACGGGAAGCCCCAGGCCCTTGGCTTGGAGGATGGCTGAACGGATTTGCTCTGCCGCCAGCACCGAGCCGCCGGGCGAATCGACCCGGATAACGAGTCCCTTGATCCGCTTCCGCGCGAGCTCTTCAAGCAGCAGGTCGGAAATCGTGGTACCGCCCGCCGTGCCCGCCGGCGCTTCGCCGTCGACAATCTCTCCGGCGACGGTGAGCACGCCGATCGGGGTGCCGCTTGCTTTTTCCGGATGAGCTGCGGTCCATCTGTCGAGCGGAATGGCGCGATAATCATTGATTCCGCCATTGCTCGCATCGCCGGCGATCCCGGCAATCCGTGAATTGAAGGCATTTCGGTCACCGATACGATCGACCAGCCCGGCCCGTTTCGCCGCCTGCGCCATCTCGCCCCCAGCCGCCGCTATCATCTCGGACGGCCGGGCTACATAGTCGGCGATCTTGGCCCTGGGGCGGGCCGCTGCGACATCCGCCTGCCAGCTTGCCCAGAGTGCGTTGGCGAGAGATTGGTTGGCATCGCGCGCCTCAGGTGATTGATCCTGCCGTATGAATGGCTCGACCGCCGACTTGTAGGTTCCGACCCGATAGATACGCGCCGTAATGCCGAGCTTGTCGAGAAGGCCCTTGTAATAGAGACGCGCTCCGCCAGGACCGGCGAGAATGACTCCACCGAGGGGATGGAGCCAAACCTCGGTTGCGTGAGCAGCCAATTGATAGCTGTCATCGGTATAGCCGGTGGCGAAAGCAAAGACAGGTTTTCCGGCAGCGCGAGCGCGATCGATCGCCCTGCCTGCTGCGGAGATCGACGCCTGCTCTCCTCCGACGAAGGCATCCATGTCGAGAACGATAGCCTTTATGCCGGTCGATGTGGCTGCAGTATCGAGCGCTCGCTCGACATCTCGCAGACGCGTTTCATGGCTGACCGGCTTGTTGCCGGACAACAGGGCGAAGGTGTCGACATCGGATGGCTGTTCCACCAGCGATCCGGAGAGGTCGAGCACGAGAGCGCCCGAGCTGGGCAAGACGTTGTTCGGCTTTATGGAAAGCAGCGCGAACAGAACGCCGAAGAAGATGAGCATCGCAAGCAGGACGAGCGCGTCCTTGATGCCGACCAGGATTTTCCACAGCCCCCGCACGAGCGTCATGATTCCATCGATCCCATGATCAAGAGGCCCAGATAGTCGGCGGCGCAGCCGCCGTCCATCGCTCAGGTCTGACTCTGCCCCTGCGACAGGATTACGTTTACGCCGATGTTCAGCACTTCGTGACCACCGCCGACCCGAGCGCCCGAGATGGGAGCCGCATCGCGAAAGTCGAGACCTCGCGCGACCCTGACGTAGCGCGCGTCCGGGCAATGGTCGTTCGCCGGGTCGAAGCCGATCCACCCAAAACCAGGGACCTCGATCTCAGCCCAGAAATGGGTCGCCTGCCTCTGGTCCTCCTCGCTTTCACGATAGATATAGCCCGAGACGAAGCGCGCTGCGAACCCTGCATAGCGTGCCGCGGCGACGAGGACATGAGCCATGTCCATGCTGCACCCGGCTCCGACCGCAACCACCTCGCTGGCGGGCCGCACATCCGAACTGCGCGCGGGCGTGTAGCGAATCTGCTGATGCACGGCGCTGTTCAGGGCATGTGCACGGCCGAGATCATCGCCCGCGGCGAACTGCTCCTGCGCAATGGCGGCAATTTGCTCGTCGGCCGCGGTCAATTCGGTCGAGCGGGTGAAAACCTGAGGCGGCAAGGGTTCGACTGCTCCGGAGAGAACGCCAGCCCGATCCTCGGTGAGCACTTCGCCGGACACCCAAATCCCAATCCGCTCGACTGGCCCGGCGAGGTATAGCATCGATGTTATGTTGCCGAATCCGTCGGTCGAATGCTTCAGCCGCGCATCGCAATCGATGTCGATCCGCCAATCGATTACATTTTGCCCGATATGGCTGCCTGGGTGCATGCGCAGAAGCTGCACAACGCGCGCCTGCGGTTGGGTGAAACGATATTCGGTCTGGTGCTGGATGAGGAGGCGCATGCTCAACCGAATCGGAATTGCTGTCCTATGGCTTGGTGGATCCGCGTATTCTCATAGATGAAGGATGTCAGCCACTCATGGAGACCTTGCGCGAAGATTTCATCGATTGTGCTTCGCTCGAGGGCATTGTGGCGCACGCGCGCCAGCCGATCGGCTTCGCCTTGCAGCCCGGTGCGCTTGCCGATCGAGTTGAGGTGCATCACGGCCTCTTCGGAAGATGCGACGAGGGAACGCGGCAGTTCAGGCCGGAGGCACAGCAGCTCGGCGACCAACCACGGTTTGAGCCCCTCGCTATAGAGCCAGCGATAGGCCGTGACCGCTGAAACGGTGTGAAGGATCGTGGTCCACTGGTCCCGGTCGATCGGGCCGCCAACCCGCTCACCTTCCGGCAGCAGAAGGTGGTATTTGACGTCGATCAGCCGCGCAGTGTTGTCGGCCCGTTCCATCGCTGCACCGAGGCCGATGAAGCTGTAGGCTTCGTTGCGCAGCATTCGGTGCAGCGCCCCCTCGAACCCGCGCGTCTCGGCGCGGATTTGTTCGACCAGGCTGAGCGTCGTCTGGCTACCCCCG
>Ga0068863_100007913_pt1 | contig 10392 bp, 9 predicted proteins | sample KBSSwiS62_FD_66596 | JGI IMG/M metagenome (GOLD analysis project Ga0068863, IMG submission 66596) | Switchgrass rhizosphere microbial communities from Kellogg Biological Station, Michigan, USA - KBS Switchgrass S6-2 | ecosystem: Host-associated > Plants > Roots > Rhizosphere > Soil ...
AGTTGCGGAGAGAGTATGAGCGAGCCCAAAACCCTGCTGGTAGCCACGGACGGCCAGGCCGTCCTGCGCAGTCACGATGATGGAGCTACCTGGCGGCGTGTGAAAGTCGACCAGGACCTCGAGTTTGATGACTGCGTGCGGTGCCTGCTGCCCGATCCGCGCAACCCGCAGCGAGTGTTTGCCGGCGCGGAATCCGGTTTGTTCCACAGCGAAGACTGCGGATCCAACTGGTATCGCATCGACTGTGAGCTCAACAACTATGCGGTCTGGAAGCTGGCCACACACCCGGCCCATCCAGACATCATGTACGCCGGAACCGGCTCCCCGTCGCGCGCGGCATTCTTTCGATCGACCGACGGCGGTCGAACCTGGAAAAAAACCCCGCTCGAAATGCCACCCAAATGCGCAGGCGTCAGCCGCCCGCGGATGCTGACAATCGCCGTCGATCCTGACGATGTGCAGGATGTCTGGGTAGGTGTCGAAGAAGGGGGGCTTTTTCGCACCCGCGATGGCGGCGAAACCTGGAAGCGCATCGACGCCAACCAGGAAGGAGGTGTCCGCAACTCAGACGTCCACAGCATCGCCGTTTTGCGCGGCCCGCCGAAAACAATCGTCGTCATGGTGGTCAACGCGCTGTATTCTTCCACGGACGATGGCAAAACCTGGACCGAGACCATCACCCGGGATCAATTCGGCATCTACTATTCCCGCGTCCTGGCCACCAAACCCGGCAGTGACCATGACCTGTTCATGGGCATCGGCGATGGCACTCCTGGCTCGACATCCCTCTTCCTGCGCTCTGCGGATTGCGGCACCACCTGGACCAACGCGCCTTTCCCCGTCCAGCCCAACTCCACCATCTGGGCCATCGGCACCCACCAGTCCGATCCCAACCTGTTGCTCGCGGGCACCAAGTACGGTCACCTCTTTCGCAGCAGCGACGGCGGCTACAGTTGGCGCAAGGAGTGGCGCGAGTTCAGCGAAATCACCGACGTTGCCTGGCTCCCTGCCGTTCCCGCAAACATAGAGGAACCTGCTCATGCCCATCCCTAGAGTCAAGCGGGTAGCCCACGTCGTCCTGTATGTCAAAGATCCTGAGGCTTCCGCCGCGTGGTATGCCGATGTCCTCGGCATGAAGATCAGTGCACGAGTGCCCGACGGTCCCTACAAGGGCGGCGTCTTCCTGAGCTTTGGCGAGTACGATCACGATATCGCCCTGTTTCCGGGATCCCCTGACGCGTCCCGGGGCAAGGAATTCGAGCACATCGGCCTGCAGGTCGATTGTGACAACGACCTCGACAGCCTGCGCCGCCTCTACGGCCGCATGCTCCAGAAGAAAGTCAGAATCAACGAAGTCCTCGACCACGGCGTCTCAACCGGTATCTACTTCTTCGATCCCGACGGACACCAACTGGAGGTTTTCTGCCAACGAGTGCCGTTCGCGGAAGGGGCTGCCATTGCCGAGCTGCGCCGCAACCAGGGCCAGGCACTCAACGTTTCCCTCGAGCCGTTGTACGAATAGTGACCAACAGCATCTGCTTACTTCTTCTGGTCATGGTCCATCGGCTTTACCCGCGGCCCGGGCTTGCTCCTTCAACACCCGACTGGCAATCCGAAACGCCTCCACGCCAGCCGGAATTCCACAGTAGATCGCAACCTGAATCAACGCGTCCTGCAACTCCTCTGCAGTCACACCGTTCTTCAATGCTGCACCCACATGCAACGCAAACTCCTCAGGCCGATTCAGGGCGGAAAGCATCCCGAGATTCATCAGACTGCGGTCGCGCCGGCTCAGGGCCGTGCGCCCCCAGCCAGCACCCCAACAGTACTCCGTCACCAGTTCCTGGAAGTCGCGGTTGAAAGCATCAGCTTCATCCAATCGCCGCCGTACGGCCTCCTCTCCGAGCATCTGAGTACGGATCTGGCGTCCCAACTCAAATCGCTCACTCATGAATCCCCTCCACACCCGAGCGGTCCACCTGTCGAGGGCAGCTCACCGTCCGGCCCCCTTCACGGACCCGCCCTCGGCCTTGTCATTGATGGTCTCCACCAGGAAATCCACGAACGCCTTGACCTTCGCCAACACGTAGTGGCCCTTCGGAAACATCACATACAGCGGAAGCCGGGCCGACACATAATCAGTCAACACCAGCGACAGTCGCTTCGCGGCGATATCCTCCGCGATCAGAAACCGCGGCAGAAACGCAATCCCCATGCCATCGAGAATCGCCTCGCGCGTCAATCGCACACTGTTGGAAGTCAGAGGTCCACGGCTCACCGAAATCGTCTGATCCTTGGACAGCCGCCATTCCCCCGGCCGCGACAAGTGCGTCTCGATGATGCAGTCGTGTTCCTTCAACTCCGCGGGCGTCGCTGGCTTGCGCCGGCGCTTGAAGTACTCGGGCGCGCCGGCCAGCACCATCTCATACTCGCGCAGCTTCACCGCCTCCAGGGCGGAGTCGTAGGGTTCGCCCACCCAGAAGGCTGCATCGAACGTACCTTGCAGCAGATCCGCCTTGTTATCCGACAGATTCACGTGCAGCCGGACGTCCTTGTACTGCTTGACGAAGCGCGGCACGACCTCGGTAATTCTGAACAAAGTTGAAACGACCGGTGCGTTCACCTTCAGATCTCCCCGGGGCGTCGTCATCATCCCCGACATGATCTGATTCGTCTCATTCACCTCGTCCACGATCCGCGCGCATCGTCCGTACAGCTCGCGGCCGGCCGGCGTCAACGAAACGCTGCGCGTAGTCCGCGTCAACAGCTGCAACCCGATCGCGCTCTCCAGCCGCGCGATCTGCCGGCTGACCGCCGCCTTGGAACAGTTCAACTGCTGGGCGGCCGCTGAAAAACTGCCCGTGTTGGCCACGGCCGCGAAGGACATCATCGCGACCACATTTCCGACCTGAACCTTGTCTTTGTCACGCATAGTCAACAATTGTCCCCGACTTTTTTGACATTCGTCAACGGTCCCGAGCCAATCCCTGTATCTGTTGACGAAGTGCAATTATACGCTTATTTTGAAGGTATTGTTTCCATTCGTAGTCGCTCACCCCCAGTGTGCCGAGACAATCCCATGCCGCAATATCCAGCTAATTTCCACGGTCTTCACATCCGCAAGTGGTTCGAGCTCCGCGAGGAGACACAGGCCCTCGAGAGCGGACGGCTCGCGGACGGCGAACCCGTCCACAAGCTGATCATTGCCGCCGCCGTTCGAAATCCACAGCCCGGCCAGTTCGTAGGGTCATTTGACGCTGTCATCGCGCAGTCAGCCCATCTCGGGCAGGAATTCGGCCGCCGCTTTCAGGAGGCCCTCGGCAACACCCCCGTCCAAAGCTATGGCAAGGCAGCCCTCGTGGGCGTGAACGGCGAATACGAGCAGGGCAATGCCTTCCTGACCACCGCTTTTGCAGATCCCATTCGCGAGGCACTCGGAGGAGGCAAGGCCTGGATTCCATCGACCGGCAAGCGCGGGGGTCCGGGCACGTGTATTGATATTCCCCTCGCCCACAAGGACGCTCTGTACGTCCGTTCGCACTACGACACCATTTCCGTCACCTTCAGCGATGCACCCGGTCCGGATGAGATCGTGCTCGCTGTCGCGATTGCAACGCGCGGCCGTCTCCATGCGCGCCTCGGCGGTATCAAGTTGAACGAGATCGTGGGTAAGGATGGACTGCGATGATCGACCCACGGAGCATCTGAGTGACCGCTGGCATGGACGACTCGGCTCCCGTGCCCGCGCAGCCATTGCACGATGAAAGCGCTGACTTTCTGCGCGTGAATGAGCTGCGCTTCCGGTGGCGGCAGTGGGGAAATCCTGCATCCACGCCGGTCGTGTTGCTGCACGGACTGCGTGGATTCTCCGGTACGTGGCGGCCTCTCGCCGCCGCGCTCTCTGATCGCTACCGTCTCATTGCCTTCGATCAGCGTGGCCGCGGTGAAACCGACTGGGACCCCCAACACAACTACTACACAGACGCCTATCTCGCCGACCTCGAAGCCATTGTGGACCAGTTGGATCTGCGGCGGTTCGTGCTCCTGGGTCATTCGATGGGTGGTACAACCTCTTACGTGTATGCGGACCGTCATCCGGAGCGTCTGTTGGGGTTGATTGTCGAGGATATCGCGCCGGGCTCATCGACAACCGGAGACGGTGCGCAGCGGATCGTCGCGGAGATGAAGGCACTTCCCCCGAATTTCAACGGATGGTCCGAGGCTCGTCAGTACTGGAAACAACTGCGTCCGACCTTGAGCGCCGAAGCTATCGAGCAGCGCGTGGCCGAAAGCATGGTCGCAATGCCAAACGGCCAGATCGGCTGGCGCTACGATGCCGAAGGCATACGCCGAACACGCGTATCTCCGGATCCCTCTCGAATGGTCGACCTGTGGCCGATTGTTGAGCGCCTGCGCATTCCGACCCTCGTCATTCGAGGCGGCCGCTCGGATTTCTGCAAGGCGAGCGCCGTCGAAACCATGTGCAGCCGCAATCCACACCTGCGCGCCGTGAGTGTTGCAGATGCCGGCCACTATGTGCATGACGACGCGCCCGACGTGTTCCGGGCGGAAGTTATGCAGTTCCTGACTACCCACGCCCCCACCAGGTGACCTGAAACGCGGGACAATTCGCCCACGAACCGATCCGGGCGCGTTGTTGCGTTTAGTCAACTAAAGTACTCAAAACGCACCTATTGTATCATTTTAAAAAAAGCGCTAACTTACCTTCGGCGCCTGCTTTGGCGCCCTCACGCTGCTGAAAAACCGGAGTGAACGATGACGCTAGATCAACAGAACGCCGGACGGATCGATCAATCCAGCCTCTTCCATCCGTTCACATCCGTTTCCGATCACCTCCGTGATGGACCGCTGATCATCTCAGAGGGGCGCGGCGTTCGGATCAAGGACATCCACGGCAAGGAATATCTCGACGGAATGGCGGGCCTCTGGTGCGTCAACCTCGGCTACGGCCGGCGTGAGATTTCCGACGCTATTGCTACGCAGAGCTCCAAGCTTTCGTTCTTCCATACCTTCAACAGCATGTCCACCGACGTCGCCATTGAGTGCGCCCAGGCGTTGCTGACCCGCGCGCCGGTACCGATGGCTCGGGTGTTCTTCGGCGCCTCGGGCAGCGACGCCAATGAAACCCAGTTGAAGTTGATCTGGTATTACAACAACCTGTTGGGTCGCCCGCGCAAGAAGAAGATCATCGCCCGATGGCAGGCCTATCACGGCTCAGGCATCGCAACGGCCAGCCTCACCGGTCTGCCCGGCATGCACACCCTGTTTGATCTGCCGCTGGGCCCGATCCTGCACGTGACCGCTCCACACCATTACCGGCAGGCGCCCGCGGGTATGTCGGAGCAACAGTTTTCAAAGCACCTCGCCAAGGAACTGGAAACCCTCATCGAAAGAGAAGGCGCCGACACGATTGCCGCCTTCTTCGCCGAGCCCGTGATGGGCGCGGGCGGGCTCATTGCACCGCCCGAAGGTTATTGGGAGGCGATCCTTCCCATCCTGCGCCGTCATGACATCCTGTTGGTCATGGACGAAGTCGTCTCCGGCTTCGGTCGTCTGGGCACCTACTGGGGTAGTCAGAAATACAATGTCGAGCCCGACCTGATTACCGCTGCCAAGGGCGTGACCAGCGGCTACTTCCCCATGTCCGTCTGTTACGTGTCACCGAAGATCTGGCAGGTCATCGAATCCGAGTCCGGCAAGGCCGGCCTGTTTGGCCACGGCTACACCTACTCCGCTCATCCCGTCGGTGCGGCAGCGGCGCTGGCCACATTGAAGATCATCGACGAGGAAAAGGTCGTAGCGCACGTAGCCGAGATCGGACCCTATCTGCACGAGGAGATGCGGGCTGCCATCGGCGACCATCCGCTCGTAGGAGAAATTCGCGGAACGGGCTTGATGTTGGGTATAGAGCTGGTCAAGGACCGAGCCAGCAAACAGTCCTTCCCCAAGGAGGCCCTGGTAGGCCGTCGCCTGCTCAAAAACCTGTTCGGCCGCGGGCTCATCTCCCGCGCCCTCGGGGACACTCTCGTGTTTGCCCCGCCCCTCGTCATCGAACGCCGGGACATTGATGAGCTGGTCAGCAAGTTCAAGGCAGGTCTCGAAGCCGTTGGCAAGGAAGTCCAGTGAGCAGTACGCGCACCGGTGCGCAGGTGCTGCTGGAGGCGGCGTATACTTTCGGCCTTCGCGTCTGTTTCGCCAATCCGGGCACCACCGAGTTGGGACTGGTGCGCGCACTCGATGAAGTGCCTGGCATACGGCCGGTGCTCGGCCTGTTCGAAGGCGTCTGCACGGGTGCGGCTGATGGCTATGCACGTGTGTCAGGTTCGCCCGCACTGACGTTGCTTCACCTGGGCCCGGGACTCGCAAATGGTCTCGCCAACTTGCACAACGCGCGCCGCGCCTACTCTCCGATCATCAACGTCATTGGCGACCACGCGACGTGGCACCTGCGTTTTGATGCTCCGCTGACATCGGATATTGAAACACTGGCCGCGCCAATGTCCGGCCATGTGATGCGGATATCCTCGGGCGCCTCGATCCAAAAGGATCTACGACAGGCCGTTGCCCACTCGCTCGATCGCCCTCGCAGTGTGGTGACGTTGATAGCGCCGAGTGACCTGATGGATCAGGCCGCCCCTTCCGGCGCCGCCGCGGCAGAAATCACTCGGGCCTCCTCAACTCAGACTGTGAATACAGAACGAGTCGAGCAAGCCGTCAGAACTCTGAAGGCCAACACCGGGTCCACCATCCTGCTCATCGGCTCCGATGCGTTGGGTGAACGAGGCCAACGCGCCGCAGCCAGAATCGTCGCGGCGACCGGCGCCCGGTTGATCATGGAATCCTATCCGGCAATCGTCTCGTTGGGCGGTGACCTCCCGCCCCTCGAGCGGCTCGCTTACTTCCCCGACGATGTGACCCGTCAGCTCGGCAACTGTCACGTCATCCTCGCCGGTGCTCGCGCTCCCGTCAGTTATTTCGGCTACGAAGGCCACCCCAGCCAACTGGTGCCCGATGAACGCCTCGTTGAGCTCAGCGCCCCTGACTGCGGTAGCGTCCGAGCACTGGAAATGCTGGCGGAGCAACTGACAAAAACGGATCTCCGCGCTTTACACCGGTCCGAAACCAACGAGCCTTCTCAGGCTGCCGCCGCCTTCACCCCGGTAGCCATTGCAGACGAGCTCGTCCAAAAACTCCCCGAAGGAGCCATTATCTCCCTGGAGGGCTCCAGCCTCGGCGCGCCGTTCCTGCAGCGGGCTCACCGGGCACGACGGCACCAGGTCATGACCAACACGGGCGGAGCCATCGGCCAGGGACTGCCCTGCGCCGTCGGTGCCGCACTCGCAGCTCCCGATGCCAGAATCATCTGTCTGCAATCCGACGGCAGCGCGCAGTACACGATCCAGGCATTGTGGACCATGGCGCGCGAATCGCTCAACATAACAATCATCCTCTGCGCCAACCATCGGTACGGCATCCTGCAGACTGAGCTACGGCGCGCAGGAGCGGCGTTGGACCGCCAGGCCACGGCACGCCTCACCGCCCTGGACTCTCCCAAGGTGGATTGGGTGTCACTTGCGAAGGGATACGGCGTGCCGGGATGCCGCGTCTCCAACATCGCAGAATTCAACAAGGCCCTCGCAACGGGCTGCCATACAACAGGACCTTACCTGATCGAAGCCCAGTTGGCGTAGCGCGCCCGCCGGGCAGTTTCATTTGGGGTTTTCGGGGGTATCAACACTATGCTGCCTTTATTGTTCACTTTCTCGAACGCTCCGCGGACTTCGCGAAGCATCCTATACTCTTTATCATCAATCGAGGGCCGCAAGCGCAAATCGTCCCTGCCTTGGATGTGCGCCCTCACTCTCGGTTGCAGCGTCACCGCCGCGCTCGCTGCCGACCCAGCCGCAACGCCTTCGGACACACTCGAAGAAGTCACGGTCACGGCCCAGAAGCGCACAGAAAGCGTCCAGAACGTCCCGTTGTCGATTACCACATTCAGCTCTCGCGAGTTGGAGCAGAAGTCCATCACGGACTTTTTTGACTACGGAACGAAGGTGCCCAATCTCGCATTCGCCAACACCGGCGATGGTGTCGGTACCTCGCGCACCATTTCCATACGCGGCATCTCTGGCGACAACACCACTGGATTCTACATCGATGACACGCCACTACCTGATTCGGTCGACCCGCGCGTGCTGGACATCGATCACATCGAAGTCCTTCGGGGTCCTCAAGGCACTCTGTACGGGGCTCGCTCCATGGGCGGCACGGTGCGCGTCATCACCAAGTCTCCTAATTTGTCTGAATTCACCGCGGACATTCACGGAGGAGTATCCGACACCTGGAACACGACTGAACCCAACTACACCGGCGATGCTGTCGTCAACATTCCGATCATCCAGGACCGGTTAGCCCTGCGCCTGTCCGGCTTCTACGACAACGAGGCTGGCTACTTCAAACGCAGCTACTGCAACGACATCAATGCGACTGCGAACAACCTGAATGCCACGCCCACCTGTACCTCGCTGTCTGTCGATACCAATCGATCGTTGACCACGGTGCTGGACAACATCGGTCAGGTCAAGACCTACGGAGGTGCCGCAACCCTGACCGTCAAAGTGTCCGATGACCTGAGCATTACGCCCCGCTTCATGACCCAGCGAGCCGAGTACAACGGCTTTCCGATGTCGGATCTCCTGACTGATCCGACGAATGGCTATGGCTATCCTGTTCCCTCACCCTTTGTCCCTCCGCCCTTGCCCGCACTGCATGCAACCAATTTCACGCAGGCCCGCATGTTCAACGTCCCCGAAGGCGGGTACGACACCTGGAAGCTCGCGAGCCTCGGCATCCACTGGAATACCGCGGCCGGTGAAATCATTTCCTCCACCGCCTACTTCAGCCGCAAGGTCTTTGAGACCGAAGACGTTTCGGACTGGCTGTATGCGGGTCTCCTCGGCGGCTATCAGGCCATTCCCGACTCCGTATCGGAAAAGAAGGATTATTCCCGCTTCGTCGAGGAGGTCCGCTTTGTCTCGCAGTTGCGCGGACCGGTCCAATTCGTCACCGGCCTGTTCTACTCGGACCTGCACGGCCAGATTCCGTTCGCAGGCTACTACCCGGCCAACACTGCCCCCGGCGTCGGCGACATCCTTTTCAATGTATTCAACCTGTGCCCACCCAACGCGCCCGTGGGGACGTACCTGTGTCCCAATCCCCGTAATCCCGATGAGATTTTCGGCACCTACTACAATACCCGGGTGAAGGAGCCCGCAGTCTTCGGCGAAGTCTCCTACGAATTCGCCCCGAAGTGGAAAGCCACGGCCGGCCTGCGCTGGAGCCAGGTGAAAACCACGGCTGGCGGCTACCAGGAAGGCGCCGTTACCGAGTCCGTGGATGACTACTATGCAGGTATCGGCCAGCTCGTCGATGCCCCGGTCACGACCAAGGAGTCCAGCACGACACCGAAGGTTCAGCTCGACTACCACGTCAATCCGGATGTCATGCTCTACACAACCGCGGCTAAAGGCTTTCGCCCTGGCGGACTCGTCCCTTCAGTTCCGGCAGCCCTGTGCGCGACCCAACTCCCCACGGGCGTGACCGTCGATCAAACACGCCGATTCAACTCCGACTCGCTGTGGAACTATGAGCTCGGCATCAAGAGCAGTTGGTTCGACCACCGCCTCACGGTCGATGCGGCAGCGTTCTATGTCGATTGGAAGAACATCCAACAGCTGATCCTGTTGGGCTGCGGCTTCCAGTACCGCGCGAATGCGGGAGCAGCGACCAGCAAAGGCGGCGAGATCGAGCTCAACGCCCGTCCCATCCAACCGTTGCAGATCTCCGCGGGAATCGGTTACCAGAAGGCCAAGATTTCCGAATCGGGCGCCGACTCACCGCAGCAGCCCGGTGATCCGGTATTCGAAGTCCCGGACATCACCGCCAATGCATCCCTCACCTGGACGCAGCCCGTCTGGGGCTCCGACCGCATCGTGCCGGGAATCGACTTCGCCTATGTCGGCCGCAGCTTCAGCGCCAACAATCTGTCGGGATTGAACGGCTTCTCCACCCGGGAGCGTCCCGGTTACGATGTACTCAATGCGCGGATCGCCCTGGAGCACAATGATTGGGAACTGGCGCTGGTCGGCAAGAACCTGACCAACCAGCACGCCAATCTCGCGGACAGCCGCTCGATCGGCGCGGAGACGGCGGGTCGCCCGCGCCTCGTGACCAATCAACCGCAGACGATCGGCCTCGAGTTCCGGGCGCACTTCTGAGCAGGGCTGCGCGGTTCCCAACAACACGGTGCGAGGTACCATGAAATATCCACGGCCCCTGCGGATCCTCCATTGGACGATGGCGGTCATCATC
>Ga0068863_100007916_pt1 | contig 10390 bp, 7 predicted proteins | sample KBSSwiS62_FD_66596 | JGI IMG/M metagenome (GOLD analysis project Ga0068863, IMG submission 66596) | Switchgrass rhizosphere microbial communities from Kellogg Biological Station, Michigan, USA - KBS Switchgrass S6-2 | ecosystem: Host-associated > Plants > Roots > Rhizosphere > Soil ...
TTGAAGCGGTAGAGCACCTGCGCGCGCGCGTTGACCGGCGTGTCGCGCCAGGCGGGAAACGCGTCGGTTGCCGCCCGCACGGCGGCGTCGACATCGGCGCCGGTCGACAGCGGTGTCCGTCCGATGACGTCGCCGACGGCGGGGTTGTGAACGTCGAAGAATTCGGTCGTCTGAGCGCTGACCCAGCGCCCGCCGATGAAGTTGTCGAGGATTTGCACGTCTGAACGGCTGGCCACATCCGGCATGAGCGATCCCTCAGGAAACGCCCATTATATGTGGGCAGGCCTAAAGGCCTGCGCTTCGAGCGCAGGGGCATGCTGTCATCGCCGCGAGCTCGGCGCAGTACTCGTAACGCAGCCCTTCAGGGCTGCCCCGGTAAGAGCACCGGTTTCGCTTCGCGCACCCAGCCTTCTTCCCACGTCGGTCGCGCGGACTTGCGCGCGCCGTTGCGCAAACGGTCGAGCGACGACTGGTCGGCCGGATAGGTCTCGAACAGATCGAACAGGACGTCGGCCAGTTGACGGGCCGTCGAAAACAGCAGGCCGTTGTCCCCGTGACGCACACGCTCGGCCAGGCAGGCGCCGTAGTCGAGCGCGCAGACCGGCACACCGGCGCCGAAGAGGTCCGCCACCTTCATCGGAATGTCGAGCCCCGACGAGGACCGATGGAGGCACAGCCCCAAATCCGCACTGCCGACGACGCGCGGATAATCCTCGGGTTCGAGCCACCGCGCGCGCAGTTGGACGCGGCGCGCGGGCAGACCGGCGAAACGCCGCTCGAATTCCGCGCGGCGCGCACCGTCGCCGGTGACCAGCACGACCAGGTCCGGAAAGCGGCGCCCGGGCGATGCCGCTTCCCATCCGCGAATGCGCTCTTCGAGCCACGGAACGGCGTCGATGACGAGGTCGAAATCTTCGTCTTCGGTCCAGCTCGTCGGACACACGACGAAGCCGACGACGCCGGTATGCACACCCAGCCGCGTGAAGAGCGCCTGCCGGAACCGCTCGCGCTCGGCACGCTCGATCGGCACGAAGGCAGAGGCGGGACGATCGTAGAGCACACGCGTGTGCTGCACGCCGAAGCGGCTTTCCAGGAACGCCGCCAGGCCTCGCGAGACCGACAGATTGGCGTCGGCGCGGCGCGCATCCTGGCGCTCGAACCAGCGCGCGAACCTGACCGCCGGGTGCCATTGACCCAGCCGCAGGCGCAGCAGCGTGAAGCCGAGGTTGTGCCAGTCGATGACGAAGCGAACGCCGCGCCGCCGCAGCGAAAACCACGTGACCATGAGCGTCGGAAACGCCGGCGGATTCTGCACGAGCACCAGGTTCGGCTGCGGCAGCCGGCGCAGCACGCGCCACAGCCGGAAGCCCTGGCCGGCGGCGTCGAGCAGGCCCGCGACCGCGTAGGTCGATCCGGAAAACGCGCCGCGCCGCAGCGTGGCCGGATTCAGGCGATGAATGCTGATCCGTGGATCGCCGCTGATCGCCTTCGGCACCGGCGTCCCTTCGAAGCCGACGAGGTCGACGTCCACGCCCGACGCGGCGAGCGCGCGCGCGTGGTACAGCATGCGTGCGCTCCGGCCCAGGTCTCCTAGTGCGACAACGGCGGCTCTCATGCGGGAACGGTCGCGAGGGAGTTTCTATTGTACTTGAAAGTTTGAAGTTTGAAGTCTGAAGTCTGCTCCTACTTCGGACTTCGAACGTCCGACTTCGCGCTTCAGACTTCAAACTTCTTACTTCTTACTCGTCCAAAAACCCGCGAGCAGATTCGACGCAACACGGCGCCGGTATACGGCCGTGGAGCGGATATCGTCGATGGGCGCAATCTCCTCAGTCAGGATGCCAAGAGCGACGTCGAGCGACTGTCCGGCGGCAAGAGCCGCCTCGGTCCGTGTCGCGCGCACGACCGTCGGCGCGACGCTGCCGAACGCCACGCGAACGACTGCGGGGCCCGATCCTCGCGAGGGCTCGAAACGCGCGGCCATCACCACCTTCGAGATCGCCTGGGCGGCGCGCGTCCCGACTTTCCGGAACGCCTGCCGGCCGCGCAAGACTGGAACCTCGACCCCGGCAATCAGCTCGTCCGGCCGCCGAACCGTGGCACGGTAGCCGGTGTAGAACGCTGAAAACGCGACGCGACGGGCGCCGGCGGCGCTGGTCAGGACCACGCTCGCGTCGGCGGCGGCCAGCGCAGGCAGGGTATCGCCGGCGGGCGAGGCGTTGGCGATGTTGCCGCCGAGCGTCCCGCGATTCTGAATCTGAGCCCCGCCCACCTCGCTCGATGCCGCCGCCAGCATCGGGATGCGTCTGCGCACCAGCGGCGATCGGATCAGGTCCGTGTGAGTGGCCATCGCGCCGATGCATAGCAGATCGCCGCGCATCTCGATCGTCCGCAGCGCGTCGAGCCGCCACAGGTTCAGAAAGCGCGTCTCTTGCAGCGTGCCGAAATTGAGCGCGACGTAGAGATCCGTGCACCCTGCCATCGGCGTGAGCGGCCCCTCGTCGCGCAGCATCTTCAGCGCGTCGCGAAGCGACTTCGGTTCGAACAGGGTGCGGTGCGAGACGGTCGGCGGCATCAGATCACGTCTAACCGCAGAGCTCGCAGAGCCCGCCGAGAACTGATCATCACGATGTGTTCCGCGCGATTCGGCGCTTCCGACGTTCCTGTTTGTTCGACGATCGAGAGTTTTTTGCTCTGCGCGCTTTGCGCTCTCTGCGGTTCTTGCTTTTGGCAGCCGCTGCAATCGAGCGGTAGATCGCCGAGTATCCCGTGCAGCGGCAGAGATTGCCGGCGAGGCCCACGCGCATGTCCTGGAGCGTTGGGCGAGGACCGAGCGCGATCGCCGCCATGATCATCCCCGGCGTGCAGATGCCGCACTGCGCGCCGCCGTGCTCGACGAACGCCCGCTGCAGCGGGTGACGCCCGCTCAACCCTTCAATCGTCGTCACGCGGGTGCCGGCGACCTGCGCCGCTGGGACCAGGCAGGAATTGACCGGCGCGCCGTCGACCAGCACGGTGCACGCGCCGCACTCGCCCTCTCCGCAGCCCTCCTTCGTCCCGGTGAGCGCGCAGTCTTCGCGCAACACGTCGAGCAGGCGCTTGAGCGGATGCACGCCGAGGTTCGCGCGTTGGCCGTTCAGAATAAGGCGCATCGCTTCCGATCACGCCTTTGCGGCGGCCATGATCTTTTCCGGCGTCGCCGGAATCGCCCGCAGGTCGAACCCCGCATGCCGCAATGCGTTGATCACCGCCGGCGCCGGACCATCGATCGGCATTTCGCCGACGCCCTTCGCGCCGAACGGACCGTGCGGGTACGGATTCTCGAGCACCACGATGTCCATCGCCGGCGTATCGAGCGTCGTCGGAATGATGTAGTTGGTCAGGGAAGCGTTGGCCATCCGGCCGTCGCGCATCACGACCTCCTCGAGCAGCGCGTAGCCGAGTCCCTGCGCGCTGCCGCCCTCGATCTGTCCCAGCGTCAGCATCGGATGAATGGCCTTGCCGATCTCGTGCACGGACGTGAACGCGAGAGGCTTGACCTCCCAGGTGTCGCGGTCCACTTCGACCTCGACGACATCGCACGCCCATCCGTAGCTGCCGTAGGCGTCGCCCTGATAGCTGGTGTCGTCCCACGACAGACCCTGGGGCCGCTCGTACTCCTTCGTGATGACCAGCGGACCGTGCCGGTGAAGGTACTCGCGCGGTGTGAGGCGGCCGAGGTGTGCGCGCATCTCTTCCGCGCAGCGCTGCAGAATGCGTCCCACCACCATGCACGTCCGCGAGGCAACCGTCGGGCCGCTGTCCGGCACTTCGCCGGTGTCGGCGGCGTTCACCTCCACGTCGTCGTACGCCAGACCGAGCGTGTCGGCGACAATCTGCGCGTGCATCGTCCGGGTGCCCTGGCCGATCTCCGTGCTGCCGACGAAAATCCTGGCGCCGCGATCGGTCAGGGCGAGCGTCGCCTTCGAAGCGAGTTTCACCTCGCCGCCTCCGGTGAAGCCCGAACCATGGAAGAACAGCGACAGGCCGATGCCCCGATTGGTACCAGCGAGGGCGCGGCGCCGGCGCATGAAATCGCTACGTTTCACCGCTGTTCGCAACACCTGGAGCGCGCTCGCATCCTTGCCGAGGCGTTGTCCCGTCGCCGTGGTATCGCCCGGTCGCAGCGCGTTGATTTCACGCACCTTCACCGGATCGAGCCCGAGTTGGGCGGCAATCCGGTCCATGTGCACTTCGATCGCGAACTGCGTCTGCGGCGCGCCGAACCCGCGGAACGCGCCGTTGGGCGGCGTGTTCGTCATCGTCGCGCGCCCGTGAATGCGGACGTGGTCGCAGCGATACGGACCGCTTGCGTGAATCACGCCGCGCGACAGGACCACGGCGCTGAGCGTCGCGTACGCGCCGCCATCCATAATCGCGTCGACCTCCATCGCCAGCAGCCGTCCATCGCGGGTGACGCCGGTCCGGTGCCGGACGATCGCCGGGTGGCGCTTCGTCGTGGCAATCATGTCCTCGACACGGTCGTAGATCAGCTTCACCGGCCGCCCGGCCTTCCGGGCGAGAAGCGCCGCGTGGCCGGCGATCATCGACGGGTATTCCTCCTTGCCGCCAAACCCGCCGCCGGTCTCGGTCTGGACGACGCGGACTTTTTCGTCGGCCAGCCCGAGCAGGACCTTCAGCGCCCGGTGGACGTAGTAGGGACACTGCAGCGAGCCATAGACCGTGACGCCGCCGTTGTCCCACATCGCAATCACGCCGTTCGGCTCGATGTACAGCTGCTCCTGATGACCGGTGCGGTATTCGCCTTCCACGATCGCATCGGCGGCGGCGAATCCGTCTTCGACGCGGCCTTTTTCGATGGTGATGGTCTTGAATGTGATCGGCGACGTGGCCGGGTCGTAGACCGGCAACGCCGGACGATATGAGATCTGCACGTCCGCGGCCATCAGCGTGTCGCGATCCTCGTGGGCGAGCAGCACGATCGGCTCAGCGACATGACGGACGACGCGCTCGGCCAGGCACGGCTGATCGTCGTCGATCAGCGCGACGACGTTCCGGCCCGGAATATCACGATGATCGACGACCGTGAATCCCGTCGTGTCGAAGTTCAGCCGAACGTCGAGAATGTCTCCAGCTGGAATCGTCGAGCGGACGGTGCGGGCGTGCAGGAGATTGGGAAACCTCAGATCGTCGACGTAGCGAGCGGCGCCGGTGACCTTTTCCACGCCTTCCTTGCGAAGGACGTTGCGGCCGACGGCCGTACGCGGACGCGCGGGCATCGCGCCCGATTATGCTGTTTTTTTCAGGCCCCGGGCAATCACGGCGACCACGGCCGCTTCGTCAGCGCTCGCGATCGTGACGCCCTGCATGTAAGCGTCGAGAATCGCGGGATGGATGTAACACTTGCGCGACACGGCTTTCGTGTTGCCGAGGCGCTTCGCCACCTCGTCGATCGCGCGGACGATGTTCCGCTTCGCTTCGGCCGTGGACTTGAAGTCGCCGATCGCCGCGAGTGCTTTCGCCGCGAGCACCGTGCCGGCCCACGTGCGGAAGTCCTTCGCCGTGAAGTCCTGTCCGCTGATCTCCCGCAGGTACGCATTGACGTCGGCTGAGTCGATCACCTGGTGGCGTCCGTCGTTGTCGAGGTACTTGAACAGCTCGTAGCCGGGAAGCTCGCGGCACGACTTGACGATGCGCGCCAGACGCCGGTCGCGCAGGTCGATGGCATGCTGGATGCCGTGCTTGCCGCGGAACTCGAAGCGGACGGCCGAACCGTTGACCCGCGCGTGCTTGTCGCGCATGGTGGTCAGGCCGAACGACTTGTTGTCCCGCGCGTACTCCTCGTTGCCGACGCGAATGAGCGTTTTCTCGAGAAGCTGGACAACGGCCGCGAGCACTTTTTCGCGCGGCAGGTTCTGGCGCCGCAGATGGCTGGCCACGCGGCCACGGATGCGAGGGAGCGCCTGCGCGAACGTGATGAGACGGCCGTACTTCACTTCGTCGCGGACCTCGCGCCAGCGCGGGTGATAACGATATTGCTTGCGGCCCCGCGCGTCGCGACCAGTCGCCTGGAGGTGGCCACGCGGATCCGCGCAGATCCAGACATCGGTCCACGCCGGAGGAATCACCAGCGATCGAATTCGTTCGCGCTCTGCCGGATTCGAAATCGTCCGACCGCTTGGATCCACGTACCGAAATCGATTGTGGCGCCCGATGCGGCGGATCCCGGGTGTCCGCACGTCGTTGACGTACCGGAGCCCCGCGACCCGGGCCGAATCGTGGGGCGCGAGCACCACTTTCTTCCGGCGCACGAGCGAGCGTAGCCGGTCGCTCTGTTTGCGGTTGCACACTTCCGCGCGCTGAGCCGAGCGCCACGCAGTGGGTAGTTTGCGCATCTCCTGTCCCGTTTCAGCAAAACCGCTGCCGCTTGGGATGGTGCAGCATGTGACATAGGATGACGTGCATGAGAGTTCGCATGGCTGCAGCGGCTGCCGCGGTGCTCACTTGCGCGGTTTCAGTGTCCTCCCAGGCGACGCCGTACGACGTGATCATCAGAAACGGACGGGTCCTCGACGGCAGCGGCAACCCGTGGCTGTCGGCCGATTTGGGCATCCGCGGCGGGCGCATCGTCGACATGGGCCGGCTGGGCAATGCGGCGGCTGCCCGCGTGATCGACGCCCACGGACTCACCGTCTCGCCCGGCTTCATCGACGTGCACTCGCACGCGTCGCAGGGTCTCGAGGGCACTCTCAAGGAAGCGCGTCAGCTGCTCGCGCAGGGAATCACGACCGTCGCGATCAACCCGGACGGCGGCGGCGCCGTGGACCTGCGGACCCAGCGCGCGGGCTTCGAGCAGCGCGGCGTCGGCGTCAACGTCGCGCTGTACGTGCCGCACGGCTCGATCCGCCGCGAAGTGCTCGGGATGGCCGATCGCGCGCCGAACGCGCAGGAGCTCGAGCGGATGACGCAGCTCGCGCGCCGCGGCATGGAGGCCGGTGGCATCGGCCTCTCGTCCGGTCTCTACTACGCTCCTGGCAGTTACGCGACCACCGAGGAAGTCATCGCGCTCGCGAAAATTGTCGGCGAGCTCGGCGGCGTCTACGAAAGCCACATCCGCGACGAAGCCGACTACAGCGTCGGCGTCATCGCCGCCGTGCAGGAAGTGATTCGAATTTCAGAAGAAGCCCACCTGCCGGGCATCGTCGCGCACATGAAAGCGCTGGGGCCGGCGAGCTGGGGATTGTCGATGGCGCTCGTCGAGAAGATCAAACAGGCGCGCGACCGCGGCGTCGAAGTCTATGCGGATCAATACCCGTACGATGCAAGCGGCACCGGAATCGTGGGCGCGCTGATTCCGCGATGGGCCGAGGTCGGTGGGACGGCGGAGCTGTTGAAACGGATCCAGGGCCCCGAACACGATCGACTGGCGGGCGATATCCGCCGGAGCTTCGAGCGCCGCGGCGGACCGGAGAAACTCGTCATCTCGCGATACGCCGCAAACCCCGCATACGAAGGACAGTCGCTCGCGCAGGTGTCGAAAACGCTCGGCAAGGCGCCTGAAGAAGCCGCGATGGAGCTGCTCCTGAAGGCGGGCGGCGGCGGCGCCAGCCTGGTGTCGTTCAACATGGCGGAAAGCGACATCGAATACATCATGAAGCAGCCCTTCACGATGACGTGCACCGACGGCGACCTGGTGCCGTTCGGACAGGGCAAGCCGCATCCGCGCGGCAACGCCGCCTTCGCGCGCAAGATCCGTCTCTACGTCAACGAGCGAGGCGTGATCGATCTGCCGTTCGCCGTGCGATCGATGACGAGCCTGCCCGCCGCGGTCTTCGGCCTGAAGGATCGCGGCGTGCTCCGGGCAGGCGCGTGGGCCGATATCCTCGTCTTCGATCCGGTCAAGGTGCGAGACGTCGCGACCTATCTGGAGCCGCACCAGATTTCCGAGGGCTTCGAGTACGTCCTCGTCAACGGTGTGATCGCGAAGGACGCAAGCACCTTCACCGGCAAGCTCGGCGGTCGTGTGGTGACACCCGACAGACGCTGAGAGTGAGATGATAGGGACTCGGAGGAACGCACGATGATGATCGCCGCGCTGCTCGCCGCATTGTCATTCAGCCAGACACCGGCCCCGGCCGCGACAGGTCGCCTCTCTGGTCGCGTGACCGCCGAGGGCACCAACGCGCCGGTCGCCGGCGCACGGGTCATGGTTTTCCCGATGGTGCGCGCGGCGATGCCGCCGAGCGGGCCCATGGCCATCCCGCCGCAAGCGATGACGGACCAGGACGGCCGGTTTGTGTTCAACAGCGTGGCGCCTGGCGAGTACCGCATCGACGTACAGAAGACCGGCTTCGCATCGCTGATGGACCCCTCGACGCGCCCGAGGACGTACACGGTCGCCGAAGGCCAGGCGCTCGACAACGTCAGCATCGTGCTTCAGAAGGGTGCGGTCATCAGCGGCAAGGTGCTCGATCAGAAAGGCGAGCCGGTAACCGACGCGCGCGTGATGGCGCTGCGCCGGATCACTCCCCCTGGCGCGTCGACAGCTCCTCCTCGACTGATCCCCGCACCAATGCAGGGCCCACAGCAGACCAATGACATCGGCGAGTACCGCGTGACCGGTCTGCCACCCGGCGAGTACTTCCTCGCCGCCAGTCCACGAGCCCTTGGCTTCGCCGGACCGGGTGCGGCATCGACGACTGGCAATGGCGGCGGCGCGTTGACGCCGACCACGACATACTATCCGGGCACCGCGGATCAGGCGGGCGCGCAGGCCATCACCGTTGCAGCGGGCGCCGAGGTTTCCAACATCGTGTTCACGCTTCAATCCGCTCCGGCCTATCGTGTGTCTGGGATGGTCGTCGACGAAAACGGCGCGCCGATCGCGCACGCGATGGTGATGCTGATGAACGACCCGCGCAGCGGGATGATGTTCATCGGCCCTGGCGGAAACGCGCAGACGGGCGACGATGGCCGATTCTCGATCGGCGACGTGACTCCCGGTGCCTACCGTCTGAACGCATCGGTGCCGATGATCATGAACTCAGGCGGCGCCGGGGGCGTCGGGTTCTCAGGGGTTTCTGGCGGCGCAAGCGGCGGGTCGACCTTCACCAGTTGGAGCATCAGCAGCGGCGGCGTGACGACGTCGACGACGGTCAACGGGACACCGCAGCAACCGCAGGAAGTGACCGTCACGGATGCCGACGTCAGGGGCGTGCGCCTGGTCGCGAGGAGGCCGCCGACTCCCCAGTAATCAGCCGCACACGGCGCTGGAAGGTCAGGAACGCAAACGCCCACTCGGTCATGACGAGGATGCGGTTGCGAAAACCGATCAACCAGAAGATGTGCAGGAAGATCCAGAACACCCAGGCGGGAAACCCGGTTACCTTCAGCCCGAAGATGTCGCCGACCGCCGCCCCGCGACCGATGGTGGCCATCGTGCCGAAGTCCTTGTAGCGGAACGGCTCGAGCGGACGTCGATCGATCGCGCGCAGGACGTTTCGCGCCGCATGCCGTCCCTGCTGCATCGCGACCTGCGCGACGCCAGGCAGCGGCTTGCCATCCTGGACGAACGCACACATGTCGCCCACCACGAACGTCGTCGGCTGACCGGGCAGCGCCAGCGTGGGCTCGGTGCTGACACGCCCGGCCCGATCCAGCGGCACACCGAGCGACTTCGCGAGCGGTGAGGCCGCAACCCCCGCCGCCCAGAGAACGGTCTGTGCGGAAATACGCTCTGCGGTTGCCGACGACGGCGCTCCGCTCGTCACGGCCACACCGTCGTCGTCGACGGCGGTAACGACAGCGCCGGTGCGCACCTCGACGCCCAGGCGCTCCAAATCGCGCCGCGCGGATTCGCGCAACTGGTCGGCAAATGGCGGCAGCACGTACGGGCTGCCTTCGACAAGTACGATGCGGGCCGACTCGGGACGGATGCTCCGAAAATCCTGCGTGAGCGACTGCCGCGCGATCTCGGCGAGCGCGCCGGCCAGTTCCACGCCGGTCGGTCCACCGCCGACGATGACGAACGTCAGCAGGCGGCGCCGCTTCTCCGGATCGCGCTCGCGCTCGGCCGCTTCGAACGCCAGCAGCACGCGCCGCCGCATCTCGAGCGCATCGTCCAGCGTCTTCAAGCCGGGCGCGCGGCTGGCCCATTCCGGGTGGCCGAAATAAGAATGCGACGCGCCGGCGGCGACGATCAGATAGTCGAATGCCAGCTGATCGCCGTCAATCGTCACGCGCTGCGCCGACGGATCGATCGCCTGGACGTCCGCGAGCAGCACCTGGACGTTTTTCTGATGGCGCAGCACCCAGCGGATCGGCGACGCGATGTCGCCTGGCGACAACGACGCGGTCGCCACCTGATACAGGAGCGGCTGAAAGAGATGGT
>Ga0068863_100007920_pt1 | contig 10386 bp, 7 predicted proteins | sample KBSSwiS62_FD_66596 | JGI IMG/M metagenome (GOLD analysis project Ga0068863, IMG submission 66596) | Switchgrass rhizosphere microbial communities from Kellogg Biological Station, Michigan, USA - KBS Switchgrass S6-2 | ecosystem: Host-associated > Plants > Roots > Rhizosphere > Soil ...
GTGTACTTCGAGTACGAGATCTCGCCGCTCGATCGCGAGCTGCCCATCCTGATCCCCAATTTCGGCGGACGGTTCCTGGGCTGGCGGCCGTGGCACTACGATCAGGATCGCAAGACGCGGAAAGCCACCAGCATCATCGGCGGCCCGAAACAGTCGAAGGCGGCGATTCAGGGATGGCGCGCCGAGTTCTTCATTCCGTACGCCCTGCTGTCGCCGCTGCAGAACGTCCCGCCGAAGCCGGGCAGTGCCTGGCGCGCGAACTTCTATCGGATGGACCACGACGGCGGCAAGACAACGCAGTGGGAGTGGGCGCCGGTCGGCGACAGTTTCCACGAGTACCAGAAGTTCGGCCACCTGGTGTTCGCGGATAAATGAACGTTCGCGTCTTCTTGGGAGGTCAGTGATGTGGAGTCGAAGACGTTTTCTCGAAATCGTTTCCGGGTTGCCGGTCGTGGGAGGTTTCGTCGAGGGAACGGCTACAGCGGCCGCGCAGCCGCCGCAAAAGCCGGGGCGTGACTATTTCCGCGAGCTCGGCGTGCGGCCCTTCATCAACGCGGCCGGCACCTACACGGCCATGACCGCGTCGCTGATGCCACCCGAGGTCGTGGACGCCATCACCTACGCGTCGAAGCACTACGTGATGCTCGATGAGCTCCATGACAAGGTCGGAGAGCGCCTCGCCACTCTGCTCCACTGCGAAGGCGCGATGGTGACCTCGGGCGCCGCGTCGGCCCTGACGCTCGGCACCGCCGCAGTACTCACGGGAACGGATCAGAAGAAGATCGTCGACCTGCCGAACCTCTCCGGCGGCAAGAACGAGGTGATCATCCAGAAATCGCATCGCTTCGGCTACGACCACGCCGTCCGCAACTGCGGCGTGCGGCTCGTCGAGGTCGAGAGCGCGGAGGATCTGGAGCGCGCGGTCACCGAGCGCACCGCGATGATGCTCTTCTACAACAACAACAACTCGGAAGGCCGCATTCAAGACGAAGCGTTCGTCCAGCTCGGAAAGAAACATCGCGTCCCGACGATGAACGACGCGGCGGCCGACGTGCCGCCGCTCGAGAACCTGTGGAAGTACACGAAGATGGGGTTCGACCTGGTCGCCTTCTCCGGCGGCAAGGGCCTGCGCGGCCCGCAGAGCGCCGGCCTGCTGCTCGGACGAAAGGAGCTGATCGCCGCCGCCCGCCTCAACGCGCCACCGAACGGCAACACCATCGGCCGCGGCCTGAAGGTCAACAAGGAAGAGATGCTCGGCATGCTGGCGGCGATCGAACGATACCTCGCCGTCGATCATGCGGCCGAGCGGCGGACCTTCGACGCGCGCGCCGAAACCATCCGCGGCGGCGTGGCGACGCTGCCAGGCGTCAAGGCCGAGATCTTCGTTCCTGAAGTCGCCAACCACGTGCCTCACGTCCGGGTCTCGTGGGATGCGGCGGCAAAAGGCCTGACCGCGAACGACGCGGTCAACGCGCTGCGCGCCGGCGAACCATCGATCGGCACGCGATCGGAAGGCAATGCACTGGTGATCGGCGTCTGGATGATGCAGCCGGGCGATGAGAAGGTCGTCGCGCGCCGCCTTCGCGAGGTGCTCACCAAGTCGCCTGCGTCATCGAAATAGCCGACACGCCTTATCACGAAGGGGCGAAGATTACGAAGGACACGAAGTGTGTTTTTGACAAGACATTTTTTGTGTCCTTCGCACTTTCGTGCCTTCGTGAAAAGCCGTCGGGAGTCGCGTGGAGATGACGCGCGTCGCAGCCTCGACGGTCGCGCTCTGCCTCGCGCTGTCCCCCGATCCGACGCACGTCTCGTCATCGGCGCTCCACCATCACTCCGCGGCTCGGATCTCGATGGCGTGTGAATACGCCATCGAAGCGTACGGCCGCGACGCGGAGGCACTCCCCCGCATCCTCGACGAGGCGTTCGATGAGGTCGACCGCATCGATCGCTTGATGAGTCACTACAAGGCGAACAGTCCGCTGTCGCGGATCAATCAGGAGGCGGCACGGCATCCCGTCGCGGTTCCTCAGGAGCTGTTCGACTTGATCGCGGACGCGATGCGCTATTACCGCGAGTCCGGCGGTACGTTCGACATCACCGTCGGCCCGTTGATGAAGGCGTGGGGGTTCTTTCGCGGCGAAGGCCGCCTGCCGTCGGAGAGCGAGCTTGCCGGCGCACGGCGCCACGTCGGCGGGGCTCATGTGACGCTCGATCCGGCGTCGCGCACGATCGTGTTCGACGAAGCGGGCGTGGAACTCGATCTCGGAGGCATCGCGAAAGGCTACGCCGTCGACCGCGTCGTCGAACTGCTCAAACGCCGCGAGGTCGCTGCTGCCTTGATCAGTGCCGGAGGTAGCACGATTTACGGGTTCGGGTCGCCGCCCGCAGCGGCAGCGTGGACGGTCACGTTGCAGGATCCGACCGATTCCGGAAAAACGGCGTTCACCCTTGGGTTGAAAGACCGTGCGCTTTCAGTCGCCGGCGGCTCGGAGAAGTCATTCGAGGCCGACGGCATCCGCTACTCGCACATCATGGATCCACGGACGGGGCGACCCGCGCAGGGCGTGCTGAGCGTCGCGGTGCTCACGACGACCGGCACCGCCGGCGATGCGCTCGACAACGCGTTTTTCGTGCTGGGACCGGAACAGAGCCGCGATTATCTGCATCGGCTTCACGACACCGAGGTGATCTTCTTCATGCCGGACGCGACGCGAGGTTGGAGGGTTGTCCGGGAAAAGTAGCGCGGCCGCGCTACTCTTCGTGATGTCTTTCGCCGGGGTCGGCGCGCAGCGGCCTCCCGCTGACTTCGAAGCCCTCCCGTTCGCGCCGCGAAGCTACGTCTGCCATCGCGCCCCTTTTCCACTCGCCATCGACGGCAAGCTCGACGATCCGGCCTGGTCCGCCGCGCCGTGGTCCGATCCGTTCGTCGACATCGAAGGCGGCGGGCGTCCGCGGCCGCGATTCCGGACCCGCATGAAGATGGCGTGGGACGACGAGTACTTCTACGTCGCCGCCGAGATGGAGGACCCCGACATCTGGGCCACGCTCACCGAGCGCGACTCGGTGATCTTTCACGACAACGACTTCGAGGTCTTCATCGACCCAGATGGCGACACACACGGATATTACGAGCTCGAGGTGAACGCACTCGCCACCGTCTGGGATCTGTTGTTGATGAAGCCGTACCGCGACGGCGGCCCGGCGATCAACGGCTGGGACATCGCCGGGCTGAAAGTCGGCGTCGACGTCCGAGGGACCATCAACCGGCCGGGTGACCGCGACGAAGGCTGGACCGTGGAGCTGGCCATGCCCTGGAAGATCCTTCGCGAAGCGGCGCCGGATCACCGGGCGCCGAAGGGCGGCGATCGGTGGCGTGTGAATTTCTCGCGCGTCCAGTGGCAGATGGACGTCGTCGACGGCCGCTACGTCAAGCGCACGAAACCCGGGAGCAGGGATCCGCTTCCTGAGGACAACTGGGTCTGGAGTCCGCAAGGCGCCGTCAACATGCACATGCCCGAGCGCTGGGGCTACGTCCAGTTCTCGAGCGCGCCAGCGTCGCCCGGCGCCGACGCGTTCGTCGTCGATCGGAACGAGACACTCAAATGGGCGTTACGGCGTCTTTACTATCGCCAGCGCACCTTCCGTGACGCGAACGGCCGTTATGCGACGACCCTCGACGAGCTGCGCGCCTCCGACATCCGCGTCGACGGCCTCGACTTCCGTCCGGTTCTGCAGGCGACGACGACACTGTACGAGATCACGGCACAGGGATTCGACGGCGCAACCGGCCATATCACGCAGGACGGCCGCGTCTGGCTGACGCATTGAGATCGATTACGCGGACTGCGCCCGCTACATCATCAGCGTCACCGCCCCGGTCACGACCAACGCGCCCGCCCAGAGCAGATCGACGTTGAACCAGGCGCGGCGCAGGAATCCAACTCCGAGCTTCTCGAACACCAGGAGAGCGACCAAGGCGGTCACGGCCAGATAGCTCATGGCGTGAACGCAGGTGGCAACCAGCGCAGCCCCGACGGTCGTTCCCGCGGCACCGGCCATATGGTGCATGTGCCCGCCGCCGCTCATCACAGACATGCCCACGAACACGGGCACCACCATGAGTCCTGCGCCGTGCGCGGTGGCCATCAGGAAGGACCACACGGTGAGCCCGCGCATACCCACACGCATCCCTGCCCCGCGCGGATGAAGATGGCGAACGCAACGGATGACGCCGAACGAGACGAGGGCGCCGGCCATCGGCCAGCGCAGCCGATCGAGCGGGATCACCGCGCCGACCGCCAGTACGGCACCGACCGCACCGGCAACCGCGAGGGCGTGGCCCGCTCCGAGCGGCAACAGCGCCCGGAGCACGGCGCCGCGCCGGCGCTCTTGCATTCCGAGCGCCACCGCAAACAGCCAGCCCATTCCCGGATTGATGCCGTGGAAGGCGCCGAGCGCCAGCAGCATCGCCCATGACGTCGTCGAGATCTCGCTCGTCATGACACACCTCACGCGAAACAGTACGAATCGGAGCTGGCGTCGCCCCCTTCCAGATGCACCTGGTGCGGACGCATCCCGTCGAACGGCACGAATCCCGCGCGATCGAGCTCGAGGCCGCCGTTGGGACGCACATCAGCTTTCGCCAGCCAGCCCTTGATGCCGTCGGGATAGAACTGATCGTCCCACGTGCGATACAGGGAGTTCGTCACGTAGACCCGCTTGCCGTCGCGGCTGATCTCGACCATCTGCGGCGCGCCGGTGAGCGGCTGATCCGGTCGCGCGGGATGCGCGGTGCGCCCGGTGATTCCTCCGAGCCTGACCGAGCCGGTCTCGATCGGATTGAACGGATCGGAGACGTCGAATTGCTTCAACTCGCCGGTGCCGAAGCACGAGACATAGAGGAATCGATCGTCGAGCGACAGGTTGATGTCCGTGACGAGAGGCGGCACGGCGCCGAACCCCTTCAACAGCGGCGGCAGTCTGTCGGCGGCGGCAGGCTCGGCCGGAATCTCGATCACCTTGTGGATACGCCAGGCGCTGCTCGCGTTCGCGCCCTCGCGGTGCCACATCCAGACGGAAGCTGAAAGGTCCTTCAGGCTGGTGACCACGCCGACAAAGCCGTAGGTCTCGTTGGGATTGTGAGCCGGGCGCAGCTCCAGCGCCATCTGCTGTTCCGCGCCAAGGTCCAGCGCCTGCAGGTGCCGCCGGCTGTTCAGGTCCCAGATGTGCAGCGCGTGGCCGTACTTGCCCGCCAGAAGCAGCTCGGGGTTCACGCCGTTCTCCACCATGTTTGGCGTGCCCCATTCGCTGGTGATCATCGTGTCGTGCCCGAGGTGCCACCAGAAGTCGTACGCCAGGTACTGCGGTCCGCGCTCACGCTCCCAGCGGCCCTTGATCTCGAAGGTCTCTGGATCGAGCACGAAGATGCCGCCCGGACCGTTGCCTTCCCCATCGCCCAGTGCGCTGACATAGATTCCGTCGGGCCCGCAGTGTGAGGTGTGCGGCCGGCTGTAGCCCGTTTTTCTCAGGAGCTCATCGGCTTCGATCGTCTTGACGAGACGTGGCTGCCTCGGGTCGGGCTCGGTGTCGAGAATGTAGATTCGCGACGAGCGCAGGCCGGGAACGACCAGGTAGCGCCGCTGCATCTGCGGATGTGGCGAGTACGGGCACAGACACGAACTGCACGCGTTCCAGCCAAAGTGGTGGAATTCGTCGCCGGTGCCCGGCATGTCGATGCGCGCGATCTGGGCGCCATAGCCCGGCGAAGCGGGATCGACATCCAGCACGGCCAGCGCGTCGCTGCTGGCCGGGTCGGGATTGAGCAGCGCGACGTAGGCGAGCGTTTCCGGTGGGGCCTGCATCGCCATGGTCGGCGATGGATAGAAGCTCTGGTCTGGCAACAGTTTCGGCACGTTCCGTCCCTCCTCCGCGGTTTCAGTTCCGCGTACTCAGAGGTTAAAATCGGGCGTCGCCCGGCGTCCTTTGGGAACGCCGGCATATTCCTGAAACTTTCCTGAGGTGGGATGGTGGCCGACGCGGGTGCCCGGGGCGCGTATCGGTTCGGGCCGTTTCAGCTCGACTGCCGGGAACGCCGTCTCTCGCGCGGCTGCGACGTGATCCCGTTGCGGCTCAAAGTCTTCGATACGCTCCGCGTGCTAGTCGAAAATGCCGGTCGACTCCTGACGAAGCAAGAGTTGCTGGATACGATCTGGCCCGAGACGACGGTCGAAGAGAACAATCTCAACCACAACGTGTCCGTGTTGCGGAAGGCGCTTGGCGAGAAGGCGACCGGCCAGCAGTACATCGAGACCGTCCCCCGCGTCGGGTATCGGTTCGCAGCCACGGTGGAGGCGGCGGAGCCGCGCGCCCAAGCCGCGGTGGCGTCAGCGGTGAAGGCGCGGCAGGACATCAGATTCTGCGCCACGAGCGATGGCGTTCGGCTCGCCTACGCCACGATCGGAAGTGGCCCGCCTCTCGTCAAGGCGTCGAACTGGCTCACTCATCTCGATCTCGAATGGGGCAGCCCTATCTGGCGGCACTGGTGGTCGGCGCTCTCGCTTCATCATCGCGTCCTCCGTTACGACGAGCGTGGCAATGGCATGTCGCAGCGGGACGTGCACGACGTGAGCTTCGATACCTGGGTCAACGATCTGGAAACGGTGGTCGACGCTGCGAGCCTCGATCGGTTTCCACTCCTGGGGATTTCCCGCGGCGGCCCGATCGCGATCGCGTACGCGGTCAAGCACCCGGAGCGTGTGACACACCTGGTGCTCTACGGCGCGTTCGCGGCGGGGCTGAGCCACGTTGGCAAGCCACACGAGCTCGAGGGGCGCCGCGCCCTCGTCAGCCTGATGCGACTCGGCTGGGGACTCAACAATCCGGCGTTTTGCAAACTGTTCACGTGCCGGTTCATCCCAGAAGCCACGCCTGAGCACGAGCAATGGTTCGACGAGTTGCAGCGCGTGTCGACGTCGCCCGCGAACGCGGCGCGCCTCATGGAGGTCGACGACGACATCGATGTCCGGCCGCTGCTGTCTCGCGTGACAACGCCGACACTGGTGATCCACTGTGACCGCGACCACGTCGTGCGTCCGGAGAAGGGTCGCGAGATCGCGGCCGCTATCCCCAATTCACGTTACGTCTCGCTGCCGGGCGCCAATCATCTGATGCTGGAAGAGGAGCCCGCCTGGCCGATGTTCCTCGAGGAACTCGGTCTGTTCCTCAATTGGTAACGCGACGTCGCGGCGTCGTCTCGCCGGCCGCGATGGATGGCGCACCCCTCGAACGAGTCCGGAAGGCAGGGCCGTGCGTATTATCCCGCCGTGAGCGGCGCGGCTCCGTCCCCCTCCTGCGCAGCGCGCAAGCCTTCGGTTCTCGACAGGCCGGCGATGGCGGGAATCAGCTCGACGCGCATCGCGGCCGCCGACGGATAACGCTCGCCAGGGTCCTTGGCGAGCGCCCTCTGCAAGCACTCGTCGAGGCTGCGGATCTCGGGCGCCTCGCCGCTTAGATGAAACGAATCGTGCAGCACCGCGCGAACCAGGTCCGTCAGCGTCTTACCGCGAAACGGACGCTGCCCGGTCATGCTTTCGACCGCGATGACGCCGATCGCAAACAGGTCCGACCGCGCGTCGACGGTGGCGCCCGACAGCTGCTCGGGCGACATGTACGTATAAGTGCCCAGGAGCGTTCCAGGCGCCGTCAAACTGACGACGGTGGTTTCGGCCTCTCGCTGTGAGAACTGATTCTTGGCAAGACCGAAGTCCAGGATCTTGACGACCCTGGAATCGTCCGCGCTCGGACAGACCATAAGGTTTTCCGGCTTCAGATCACGATGTACCAAGCCAAACCGGTGCGCGGCGTCGAGTCCGTTCAATACCTGATCCAGCCACACCGCGAGGGTCGCCGCATCGAGAGAGCCGCTTCGGTTCAGCGCGTCGCGCCAGGTCGAGCCCCGCAGCAGCTCCATGACCAGGTACGCGCCATCCGATCCAATCACGCCGTAGTCGTGCATCCCCACGACATTCGGGTGATTGAGACGGCCTGACGCCTGCGCTTCTCGTTCGAATCGCCGCAACGCGTCCTGCGCTCCGAACAACGCACCGTGGAGAACCTTGACCGCAACCGGTCGCCGCAGCCGCAGGTCGAATGCCTCGTACACGACGCCCATGCCGCCGCGGCCCAGACGCCGCTCGAGCCGGTACCGTCCGTCCACCGTCCGCTCGACCGGGACCGTGAGAACCAGCGGCGTCCGATCGGCCGGACAAAGCTCGTCGGTCCGATCGAAACATGTTCCGCACGCCGGACATTCTTTGAGGAGGTTCATGCCGCGACTGTCGACGTGCGCCAGTACGTCCCGGCGGATCTTCTGCTCGCGGCGCATGCCTTCCTTGAGCCAGAGGTTCTCCCAGACGATCGCCGCCTGGCCGGCAATCGCCTGCAGCAGTTCGCGATCGTTCGGGCTGTATGCCTCTTCGGACTTCTTGTCGCCCAGCAGCAGGAGGCCGCACAAGCGGTGCTCTGCTCCTTTCATGGCAATCAGCATCGTCACACCGAGGGTTCGGAACCACTCATCTTCCGATGATGGCAACACGGATCCGCGGGCCGACGGCAATTCGAGCACCCGCGACCGCTCCTGCATCAGCGCAATGGTTGCGAAGTCCTCCGGGATGACAACCCCTGCGGCGCCGCTGGATGAATAGCCGAGCGAGAAATCGCGCTGGTCGGGATCGCGGTAGAAGATGTGGACGACGCGAGGATGAAGCGCGAGCTGGACGCGATCGCAGACAAGACGCGAGATCTCGGCGACCGACTCGCACGATTTGAGGCGTTCGACCAGTGCGAGCAGAATCTTTTCCTGGTTGTAAGCCTCGCGAAAGAACTTGCGATCGAGCCAATCGGTCATCTGCACGCGGTAGTTCACGCTGACAACGCCGGCGACGAGCAGAAAGCCGTAGAAGTAGGCGGATCGTTCCAGCAGCACTTGAGCCACCGTCTTGTCGGCATTCGACGCGAAGGTATAGACGAGCCCCAATACCGGCAGCGAGAGCGCCAGTCGAAGCACGTTCCGTGCGAACAGGTATTGCAGACCGCGGCGGACGACGACGTGCACACCGAGTAAACGGTGGCGCGCAATGGCATAGCCGAAGGCGACCGGCACGATGATGGGCGCCGTCGTCGTAAGCCGATAAAAGAACTGGTATGTGGTGGTGTTCGAGAGGTACGCGAAACCCAGCGCGGCGAGCAGCGTGCGGGCGGCGGTTTCGACGAACAAGGGGCCGAGGCCGAAGATGGTGCCATAAACGATCCATTTGAGCCGGCGCCGGTGGGTCGCGTCCGCATTCGAGCGGTAGTTCGCGGCGAGCACGGCGACCAGAGCGAACGTCAGGATCGGGTTGTAGACGCGTTGAAATCCGACGTTCAGCTCGGAGAAGGTCAGGAAGACCGTCGCGTGACGAGCAGCGAATTCGATCGCGGCGCGAGACTCTGGTATGTCGATGGCGGAGGCGGTCGTCCGCATCGCCGCGGCCGCGATGCCACCGGCCCACAGCGCGCGCTCCAGGGCGCACCACAATGGCGGCCGCCGGGATCCGGCCGCGACTCGAAAAAAGAAACCGTAGGCGAGCAAGTAGTGAAACGGATAGACGTTCGCAATCAGCAGCCGGAGATACGTCTCGCTGTCGCCCAGAAAGGGATTCGACGGCTGAAGCGCGATCGCTGCGAGCATCGCCGCCGACGGCAGGCTCGCGAGCGCAAGCAGGCGCGGCAGCTCGTCGCGCGGCCGTGACAGCCCAACGAATGTTCCGACGAGAAAAAACGACAGGCTGGTGGCCAGCAGCGAGATCGTGGCGGCAAGATTGCGCGACTGGTACTCGACCGCCGGCGTCAGCGAGACGTCGAGTACGGCATCGCCGCGACGAATCCGAACGACGTATGGGACGGGGACTGGCTGCACGCGCACGAATCGGGCGCCAACCTCGTATCCGCTGACGTCGAAAAAAGGCCCGAGCGTCGCCGCACGATCGTTCCCGTTGAGCGCCAAAACAACGTCGCCTGCTTGAAGGCGGCCATCGGCCGGACCGCCGGGGCGAATGCGGCTGACTTGCCAGATATCATCGCGCCGCGAGGCATCCCACCCGAAGTCCGCGGCCAGGCCGCCATAGCGCACGACGATGACCGCAACGCACACGTACACGAAGACCATCGCCGCGGAAGCGGCGATGACGCCCCAGAAGAATGGGGGGCGGGACTTGTTCATCGGAATGACGGTCGAGATGGCCTGATGCCGATGTCAAAATCCTACATATGCGGCCGCTATCGCAACACAAATTCGTGGTCGCTTGCGGGACGCGCTGTCCGCATCTGGGACCGGACATTTCTTCG
>Ga0068863_100007921_pt1 | contig 10386 bp, 12 predicted proteins | sample KBSSwiS62_FD_66596 | JGI IMG/M metagenome (GOLD analysis project Ga0068863, IMG submission 66596) | Switchgrass rhizosphere microbial communities from Kellogg Biological Station, Michigan, USA - KBS Switchgrass S6-2 | ecosystem: Host-associated > Plants > Roots > Rhizosphere > Soil ...
CAGACGTAGCGCAGTCCCCGGTTGATCTGCATCGCCCCGGGCAGCAGGCCGGCCTCGAGCAGCACCTGGAACCCGTTGCAGATCCCGAGCACGGCGCCGCCTTTCTTCGCGAACTCCGCCACGCTCTCCATGACCGGCGAGAAGCGCGCGAGCGCCCCGGCGCGCAGGTAGTCGCCGTACGCGAAGCCGCCCGGCAGGATCACCGCGTCGGCGCCCTTCAGGTCGCGGTCGTGGTGCCAGATGTACTCCGCCTCGCAGCCGAGCAGGTCCTTCGCGACGTGGTGGCAGTCCTCGTCGCAGTTCGAGCCCGGAAAGACCACGATGCCGAACTTCACTTTATGCCCGCGCCCGGCGCGATCGACTCCGCCCGTCCCGCGGATCTTTTCCGCCGAATGCTGCGTCATCCCTCCTCGGCGATGCCTCCGACATCGCCGTCGTCGGGCTTCCTTGCCTCGACGAAAAATCTCTCGCGGGAGCAAGGCTCTCATCGGCTTTCCGCCCGGAAATCGCGTACAAGAACCGCCTGCTCATGACACCCTCCCGGGCTCCGGGCGGGTGACCGCGTCGGGGCCGGGCACGACCCTCACGTCGAATCCCTCGATCGTGGTGTTCGCGAGCAGCTCTTCGGCCATCTTCCGCGCGTCGGCCTCGGCCGCCTTCGCGTCGCTGCCGGCGACCTCGATGAAGAACACCTTGCCGGCGCGCACGTCGCGCACGCTCCCGTGACCGAGCCGGCCGAGCGCCGCCGCGATCGCCTTGCCCTGCGGGTCGAGGACGCCTTCCCTGGGATAGACCCGGACTTCCACTTTCATGCGTCGAATGCCTCCACGCCTTTGATCTGGTCCGCGATTTCGAAGGGGACGTTCCACCCGGAGCGCTCGACGAGGCGCACGAGCATCGCGCGCACGATCTCCGGGGTGTTGTTCGTGCGCGAGAGGTGCGTCGCCACGATGCGCCGCAGCCTGGGGCCGACCGCGCGGAACATCGCGCCGGCCGACTGCGCGTTCGAGAGGTGCCCGAAGCCGCCCGAGATCCGTTTCTTCAGCGGCCAGGTGTAGGGCCCGTCGCGCAGCATGTCCTCGTCGTGGTTCATCTCTACGAGGAGCGTCGTGGCATGGCGAAGGAAGTCGACAAAATCCTCCTCGGCGCGGCCGAGGTCCGAGGCGATGACCATGCGCGCGTCGCCGGACTCGAACGCGTACGCGACGGATTCCGCCGCGTCATGCGGTGTTGCGAACGCCCGGAAGCCGAGCTCGCCGATCCGGCCGTCGCGGGCCGGCTGGATGCGCACGAACGGCGTGAAGAGATCGCCCTCGAGGCCGATCGCCTCGGCCGTGCCGACGGTCGCATAGATCGGGCAGTCCCAGCGCCGCGAGAAGACCGGGGCGCCGCTCGAGTGGTCGTTGTGCTCGTGGGTCAGGAAGAGCCCGGCGATCGATTCGGGGTCGATCCCGCGCGCGATCATGCGCCGCTCGATCTCTTTGGCGGAAAGGCCGGCGTCCACGAGGACCCGCGTCTGCCCGGACTCGACGACGCAGGCGTTGCCGCCGGAGCCGGATGCGAGAACGGTGACACGCACCGATGCAGCTTAACAAAAAGCGGTCAGTCTCGTCCTGTCGACCCGAAGCCCCCGGTGTGCCGCGACGTCTCGGGCAGGATGTCCACTTTCTGAAACTGCGCGCGCGCGACGGGCGCGATCACGAGCTGAGCGATGCGCTCGCCGCGCTCGAGTGTGACCGGCTCGGCGCCGAGGTTCGCGAGAATGACGCCGATCTCGCCGCGGTAGTCGCTGTCGATCGTGCCGGGGCCGTTCAGCAGCGCGAGCCCCTTCTTCAGCGCGAGGCCGCTGCGCATCCGCACCTGGCCCTCGAACCCCGCAGGGATGGCCACCGCGATCCCGGTCGGCACGAGGGACCGGGCGCCGGGAAGCAGGGTCAGCGGGGCCGACAGGGCGGCGCGCAGGTCGCATCCGGCGGAGCCCGGCGTCGCGTAGGACGGAAGGTCGAGGCCCTCGCCGTGCGGAAGGACGAGAACGGGAAGCGCGAGGTCCGCCATCGGGGCGTATCGAATCACACTCGGGGCATATAAGGCCGCAGCGTCTCGGTGACGAGAATCCGGACCACCCCCCGCGCGCTCACCGCCTCGATGCGCACGAGCGCGTCCGGGTCCGTGCCGGCCACGGGGAACGTGAAACGCCAGTCCCGCCGGGCGCCCTCGGCACCCTGCCCGAGAGACACCTCGGCGACACGCTCGCCAATGAGCAGCCGCACGTCGGGCGGACGCTCGTCGCGGTCGCCCACGGCCCAGCCCCGCGCGAGGACGACGCCATTCTCGACCGTGGCTTGCAGGAGCGCGCCGCGCGGCACGAGCGGCGGGCGCGGGTCCGGTCCCGCCGGAACGGGAGGCCGGCAGAGGACATAGAGGTCCTGGAAACCGCACAGCCCAAACGGCAACGCGACCAGGCGCGCCTCCGTTCCCGCCGCGCGCGCCGCCACGCGGCGCACGAACTCGGGCGACACGTACGACGTCCCGTAGTCCGCCCCCTCCAGCCGCTGCGTCTCGCTCACCGGCCGGAAGACGATCCCGGAGGGCTCGATCGGCGCGCCCTCGGGAAGCAGCCCCATGCCGTGCGCGCTGAAGATCAGCACGCCGCCCGGGCCGACGCGCGCGTACAGTCGCGCGAGCCAGGCCTCGAACCGCTCGGCCGGCAGATGGCTGAAAAACGACGACGCCACGACGACATCGAACGTCTCCTCGAGGACGAGCGATTCGGGCTCCCCGCCCGCCACGATCCCCCGCACGCCGAACGTCTCCTGCTGGAACCGGACGGCGGCGGGATCGATTTCGGCGATCGTGACCTTCCCGGGGGCGAGCGCCTCGACGAGGAACCGCGTCGCACGGCCGTACCCGCTGGCGAAGTCCAGAAGCGACCGGACGCCGCCAAACCCCTGGAATCGCCACGCGACCACGCCGGCGACGGCCTCGAAGATCTGGCGCCCCGCCGCGAAGTAGAGCAGGTCCGCCGCCGCGACGGTCCGGTGCGGGGCGGCCAGCTCGAAGCGGTGCATCTCGTCCGCCGGATGGATCCGCGTCGAGAAGGTCACAGGGCTCCGGCCAGCTCCGCGGCGGACACCGTGTACCGGCCGACGTTGCCGACGACCGAGACCGACAGCGCGCGGCCGTCGAGCACGCGCCGGGCTTCCGCGTCGACCTCCGCGAGCGTCACGGCTTCGACCTTCGCGATCAACTCCTCGATCTTCTCGGTGCGGCGAAAATAGAGCTCCTGGCGCGCGGCCGCGGACATCCGCGAGACGGTCGACTCGAGCGCGAGCACGAGGTTGCTCGTCAGGTTCTCCTTGGCCCAGGCGAGCTCGCGCGCCCGGACGCCCCCGCGTTTCAGCTTCGAGAGCTCCGCGAGCGTCACGTCCACCACCCGCGGCAGGTTCTTCGACGCGCACGCCGCGGAGATCGACTCGTAGCCCCCGGCCCTGTAGGAGTTGAGCGAGGAGCCGATCGTGTACACGAGGCCGCGCCGCTCCCGCACCTGCTGGAACAGGCGGGACGACATCCCGCCGCCCAGGACGGTGTCGAAGAGCGCGCCGGCATAGCGCCGCCCGCTCGACTGCGGGCTCGCGGCCATCCCGAAGCAGAGGTGGGCCTGTTCGAGCCCGGGCTTGCGGTGGATGCGCGCGTGGCGGTGGGCGCGCGGCGCGCGCTCCGGCGCGCCCGCGCGGCGGCGCCCGCCCGTGCGGCGCCGCAGGAGCCGCCCGATCGCGCGGAACACCGCGTCCTCCTCCACGTGGCCGGCGACCGCGACGACGAGCTCGCCGGGGACGTAGCGGGCCCGGTAGTAGCGGTAAATGTCGTCCAGCCGGATCGCGCGGATCGTCTTCTCCGTGCCGAGGATCGGCGCGCCGAGCGGGTGGCCCTTCCAGAAGGCGCGCACGAAGTTCTCGTGGGCCAGGTCCTCCGGATTGTCGTTGGCCTCGCCGATCTCCTCGAGGATCACGCCCCGCTCGACCTCGACGTCCGCCGCGTTGAACGCCGGCGACAGCACCACGTCGCCGAGCAGGTCGAGCGCCTCTTCGAACCGTGTGTCGAGCGTGCGGCAGTAGAAGCCGGTGTACTCGCGCGTGGTGAAGGCATCCACGTCGCCGCCGAGCCGGTCGATCTCGCGCGCGATCGCCGCGTTCGTGCGCCGGCGCGTCCGCTTGAAGAGCAGATGCTCGAGGAAGTGCGAGAGCCCCTGGCGCGAGGCCGGCTCGGTCGCCGAGCCCGCGCGCACGAAGAAGCCGAGCGAGAACGAGCGCACGTCCGCCATGCGGTCCACCAGGACCGTGACGCCGTTGTCGAGAACCCGCCGAACGACCACGGAGGGCCTACCGGTTCCCGCTCGGGGGCGGGGTGTAGTGCGGGCCGCGCAGGATGTTCGGATCGAAGACCGGGGCGCCGTTCTCGTTGTCGGCGTCGCCGGCGAGGAAGCGCCATTCGTCGGTGTAGCTGCGCCCGCGCCATTCGAAGATCGTCTTGCGACGGACCTTCGTGCGCACGCCCATGATCGGACCGACGGTCTGGCCGGTCTGCGGACCGAAGGAGGAGGAGGACGACGGTGTCGGCGTGACGGGAACGCGCCCTCCCCCGCCGCCCAGGAAGACCGGCGTGGGCGTGAGCTCGTCGCCGAACCCCCCGAACCCGGGGGTCGTCTGGCCCGGCCGCGGTGTGCGGTTCAAGCCCGGCCCGCTGCCGCCCGGAGGCGGGGCCGCTCCCATCGGGACGGCTTCCGGCGTGCCCGCGATGATGACCTGCCAGTCGTCGCAGTTGCACATCGGATCCTTCCAGAGCTTGCGGATCGAGCGCGGTTTCATCTTCGAGAGCTCCTTGAGCTCGTTCGGGAAGCGCCCGTAGCGTTTCTGGAAGGCGAGGACCGCGCGCGCGTACTGCCGGCCGCGGAAGATCAGCTCCTTTTCACGGTCCCGTTCGATGATCGTCGCGACGGTCGGGCCGACGGCCGCGAGGAGGATCACGAGGATCGCGATGGCCACGACGACGCCGACCATGGTGAAGCCCGCCGAGCCGGCCGGGCCGGTAGACGGAAGACGGGCGACGGGAGACGAAACCTTCACAACGTCTTCCGTCTACCGTCTACCGTTTCCCGTCTCCGCCCCGTCACCACTCGCTGTACAGCGTGCCGTCCAGCGCCTTCTCCTTGGAGTTGCTGTGGACGTCGATGATGCCGGGGACCGGCGGCTCGGCGTTGGGGTCGTCGGGCTCGCTCGGCTCCTCCTCCATGGTGACGACCCAGTCGGCGGCCTTGGTCATGGGATCCAGCGGGAGCTTGCGCATGTATCCGTCCTTGATGAGGACGGCGAGGTCGGCGGGGTACATCCCCTTGTCGCCCTTGTACTGGTCGATCACGCTGCGGAAGGTGAAGAGGTCCGCGCGCAGCGTGGCCTCCCGCGCGCGCTTGGGCGAATCCCGCAGCGCCGGCACGGCGATCGCCGCGAGGATCCCGATGATCGTCATGACGACGAGCAGCTCGAGCAGCGTGAACCCGCGCTGCCCCGCCTCCCGCCTCCTGCCCCCCGCCTCCTGCCTTCGCATCACCAATCCTTGTAGTACGTCCCGTCGAGCGCGCGCGCTTCGGACAGGGAGTAGACGTCGTACACGTTCTGGCCGCCCCAGGAGAACGAGTCGGACTCGTCCTGGTAGGAGCGCAATCCCCACTCGGCCTTGCTCGTCATCGGGTCGATCGGGATCTTGCGCATGAAGCGGTGCTTCTTGGCGACCTGGCCGACCAGGTTCACGCCCTTGACCAGCGTCTCGAGGTCGGGGGGGAAGCCCTCTCCGCCGACCTCGAGCGGGATGAGCCCGGCGTCGGACATCTGCTTGTACTTGTCGATCGTGTCGCGCATCATCCGCAGCTGGTAGCGCAGCTCCAGCTCCTTCTGGCGGCGCAGCGAGTAGCGGGCCACGGGCACCGCCATCGCGGCGAGGATCGCGATCATCGCGGCGACGATGGCCATCTCCACCATCGTGAAGCCGGCGTCGGTCCGCCGGCGCGGACCCGGAGCTCGTCCGGTCATTGAACGTCGATCACCGTCGGCGTCGAGAGAACGGCCGCGCCCGAGATGTCCGTCGGCTCGAAGACGAGGGTCGAATGACCCGGTGCGACCCCGCGCAGGGTGATCTCCGCCAGGGCGCGCGTGCCGCCGAGCTCCTCGGCGCTCGGAAACTGGATCACGATGTGGTCCTTCTGGACGACGGCGTCGGCGGTGCCGGAGCCATTGCCGAGGATGGGCCGGACGACGACGGGCGTGACGACCGCCGGATCGAATCGGATCGCGACGGTCGATCCGGTGAGGGCCGCGGCCGTCGTCGCGCGGACGAGGATGCTCTGCTGCGCGCCCACGGCGAGCGTGGCGGAGGGCGGATCGAAATCGAAGAGCGCCTGGTCCGACCCCGCGTCGGCGGCTTCGGACTTCGCCGCGACGCTCGCCGATCCCGACGAGGAGGACAGAGACGACGACTGCGGCGGCACCTGCGCCTGCGGCGAGCCGGGCGGCGGCGTCGCCGGGGGCGGCTTGAAGATGTCGGTCGGCGCCGAGCCTGGAATGCCCAGCGGGGGAATCGCCGGCGCCTGGGGCGCGGGCTGCGGAGGCGTCCGTCCCTGGTTCGGCGCGGGCACCTTCGCGCCCGCCGGCGGCTGCTCGAACGGGCCGCTGTCGCGCGTCGGGTTCTCGACGCGGGGTCCGCCCTGGTACGAGATGTTCGAGTCGGTGCCGACGAAGTACGGCGTCACGTCCTCCTCGGTCACGTCCGGAATCCGGATGATGTGCGGCGTGAGCGTGAGAACGAGGTCGGTCGTGTGGTGGTCGTTGTTGTTGTGCGTGAAGAGCATCCCGATGATGGGGATGTCGCCGATGAACGGGATGGTGTTCTTGGTGTCCTGCTTGTCGACCCGATAGAGCCCCGCGAGGAAGTTGGTCTCGCCATCCTTCAGCCGGATGTTCGACGAGATCGTCCGCGTGCCGAACTGCGGCTGGGTCGTCCCGGGCGCGTAACCCTCCTGGTTCGAGACCTCGACCATCAGCTTGAGCGTGACCTCCTTGTTGTGGTGCACGCGCGGCTCGACCTCGATCTTGATGCCGATGTCCTGGTACTGGTACGACGTGACGGGCGAGGTGACCGCGCCGCCCACGCCGGCGCCCACGCTCTGGAACGAGGTCACGGGCACGGGCACCTTGCTGCCGATCAGCAGCTGCGCCTTCTGCCCTTCCGAGATCCGGAGCTGCGGCTTGGCGAGCAGCTCCGCGTTCGTGTTGTCCTTGATGAAGGTGAACGTCGCCGAAGGGATCGTGAAGCCGATCGAGTTGAGGGTGATCTGCTGCAGCTGGTTCCAGGTGAACTGGTTCGTTCCGAGCGACGCCGCTCCTCCCAGGTTGGTCACGCCGCCGGGCGCGGGAACGTTTGCGCTGACAACGCGCGGTTTCAGCTCGAGGCCCAGGTCCTGCAGGTCGCTCGTGTTGATCTGGAGCAGCTCGACGTCCACGACGACCTCGGAAACCTGCTTGTCGTTCTGCTCGACGATGCGCTCGGCCACGGCGACCTTGTCCGCGGTGTCGCGCAGCGTGACCGAGTTCTCGGCCTTGTTGATCGAGATGCGCGTCGTCTGGAGGAGCGCGCGCAGCGCGTTGGCGACCTCCGTGACGTCCGCATTGGAGAGGAAGAACGTCCGGATGACGAGGTCCTCGTAGGTCTTGCGGTTCTGCGGCGTGTCGGCGGCGATCAGGATCGTCCGCGCGTCGATGATCTTGTAGAAGTGATTCTCCTGACGGATCAGCGTCTCGAGCGCCTTCTGGAACTCGATGTTCGAGAGTACGATCGAAACGTTGTCGTCCTTGAGCTGCGGGTCGAAGATCACGTTGATGCCGGCCGCGTCGGCAAGCGCGCGGTAGATCTGCTTGATCGGCTTCTGCTGCGGGAAGTTGAGGTTGATCGGCTTGTCGCTCGAGGGCTCCAGGATCACGCTGACGGCCCGCTGGCCCTTGGTCTTCTTCTTGATCCGTTCCATGTTGGTCTCGGCGCTCTTTTCGGAGTCCGCCCTGGCCTTGGCCTCGCGGGCCTTGCGCAGCTCGGTCGCGGCGTAGTCGTTGGTCGGATCGAGCAGCGAGGCCTGCTCGAGCTCGACGACGGCCATGTCCGGCCGGCCCGACGCGGCGTACATCTTTCCCTTCTCGAAGTGGAACTGCGACGCCCGGAGGCGCGCGCGCGCGAGCGTCGCCTTGTACCCGGGGTTGTCCGGCTCGAGCTCGAGGGCCCTGGCATAGTTCATCACCGCCAGGTCGTAATGGCCGAGGTTCTCTTCTTCCTTGGCCTTCTGGTACGAGGTCGTCCCCGCACAGCCTACGGCGGCGACGAGCGCGACCGCGACCCACCGCTTCAGAAATTGCTTCAAAGACGTCCCCCTCCGAATGTTGCCGCTCATGGCGTGATCCCCAGTCTGCGCGTCTCGGTCTCCGGGAATCCCACGAAGCCGACGTCGATCGACTCGTAGCCGACCTTCTTGAGAATGAACTTTCCGAACAGCGTGTCGCCGGCCCGCACGTTCATGACCTGGTCGCCCGACTGCACCACGGCGATCGGGTGGTCCTTGGGTCCGAATGTGCCGAGGAACTTGAAAGCGATGTCGGGCGGCCGCGGCGTCGGCGTGGGCGGCGGCGGCGGCAGCGGCCCGATGAAGCGCACGTCGCCCGGCGGCGGCGGCGCGGGCGTCGCCGTCGGCACGGGCCGCTTGGTCGGCTCGGCGAGGCCGAAGAGGTCGCGGCTCGAGTCCGCGGAGCCGCCCTTGGGCTTGCCGGCCTCGAAATCCTTCGGGTCCAGCGCCGGCACGTCGTCCGGGTTCACTTCCTTGGCGGCCGCCGCCGGGCGACGCCCGCGGCCCGCGAAGGGCGAAGAATCGTCGCCCGACGGATCGCCGCCCGCCTTGGGACGCGCCGCGGCGGCGGTCACGATCGGCGGCGCGGCGGCGCTCTTGCCCGGGCCCCACCGCACGACGGCGAGCAGCAGCACCACGGCGAGCGCCGCGAGCAGGATCGCCTGGCGGCGCGAGCCGAGCTTCGGTCCGACCGCCATCAGCCGGTCCTCCGCGTCTGGGCGGGGGCCTTGCCCCGGGCGCCCGCGGACGCCTTGCCGGGCGGGGGCTTCTCGGGCGCCGGCGCCTCGTCGCGCTCGGCGAAATACGTCACGAGCTCGACCTGGACCTGCACCTGTCCGGGCTGGACCGAGTCGCGGGAGATCGAAATGTCGCGCACGACGAGCCACGCCTTGCTCGTCTCGAAGGCGCGCAACAGCCGCTTGAAGCGTGCATAGTCGCTGTGCACGCTGAAGCTGATGGTCATCCGCACGAGCGGCAGCTTGAGATACGGCCCGGTCTGGTAGGAAATCTGCGGCGCTGCGATGCCGGCGTCCTTCAGGATCGCGTGCACCTCCGCGACGACCGGCGCCAGGGTCTCGCGCTCACGGCCGATCCGCTTTCCATAGAACGTCTCCATCGCCGCGGAGACGCCGCCCAGGCGCTCGCGCTGGCTCGCGACGCGCGCGGCGTCGGCCTCCTGCTTCTCGACCACGCCCTTCAGCTCGTCGCGCCGGGCCTCGAGGGCCGCGCGCCGCGTCTGCGTGCTCGACCGGTACGCCAGAAAGACCGCGAGATTGACGCCGGCAAACAGCACGGCCGCCGCGAGCAGCGGCAGCCGGCGGCCCCAGACGCCGAGGTCGATCCTCATGGATGCGACTCCGCCGCGTACCTGCTCGAGACCTGGAAGAGGAACGGGTCCGTCGTGGCTCCCTCCGGGCTCGACTCGGCGCGCAGCTCGACGGCCGTGAACGCCGGGTCCTTGGAAAGCGCCGTGATCGTCGGGACGACGGCGTCGCGGTTGCGCGCAACCAGCTGCAGCTCGAGCACGACCTCGCCTTCCTTGCCGAAGACCGGCTGCAGGCGCACGACGCCCACGTCGCCCGGCAGCGTCTTCTCGAGGCGCGCGAGCAGCTGCGTCCACGAAAAGCGCCGCTCGGCCGCGAGGCGGGACAGCTCCCGGCTCTCGTCGGCGAGCGAGGACAGCCGGTACGAGGAGAGCGCCGCCCTGGCCGCGCGCGACTTCTCGTCGGCGGCGCGCTGGCGTGTCTCGAGCGCGGCGATTTCGCCGTGGACGTCGGCGACGTCGTGGCGGTAGCGGGCGAAGATCCGCAGGTTGGCGACGAGGAGCACGAGGCCCACGAGCACCAGTACGGCCGCCGCCGCGATGGCCGGCCGGTCGTCCCGGAAGGGACGCCGCGCGAAATTCCAGGTCGCGCTCATGACTTTCCGTGCACCGCGGCAAATCCGGCCAG
>Ga0068863_100007932_pt1 | contig 10378 bp, 4 predicted proteins | sample KBSSwiS62_FD_66596 | JGI IMG/M metagenome (GOLD analysis project Ga0068863, IMG submission 66596) | Switchgrass rhizosphere microbial communities from Kellogg Biological Station, Michigan, USA - KBS Switchgrass S6-2 | ecosystem: Host-associated > Plants > Roots > Rhizosphere > Soil ...
CGGCCATTTAAGATTTCCCCTTTATTTTCGCTGTATACTGACTGTCAATATGAACCGAGCACTGCGCCTTATCTTATTTACCATATTATTATATACAAACGCCCGTGCAGGCCGGTTAACGGGTATTGTTACAGATGAAAAAGGCGAGTCCCTGCCTTATGCCTCCGTATTTGTAAAAGGCACTACACTGGGAACTACCGCCAATAGCCAGGGTAAATATTTTCTGGAGCTGGAAGCGGGTAGCTATACCATCACCTGCCAGCATGTGGGTTATTCGCGCCAGGAAAAAGCCATTATAGTGGGCAATGGCAGCACTGAATTGAATTTTAAATTGCTGCTGCAGCAAACGACCATGAAAGAAGTGATTGTGCGGCCGGGTGGAGAAGACCCTGCTTATGAAATCATCCGCCAGGCGATCAAAAAGAAAAAAGATTATGTGGAACCGCTTGACTCATTTACCTGCGAAGCCTATATAAAAACGTTGATCCGTACCCGTAAGATACCTAAGAAAATATTGGGTAAAAAGATTGAAGAGTCGGATCGGAATGATATGGGTGTTGATTCCGTTGGCAGGGGTATTATTTATCTTTCCGAATCGCTTACCAGGGTGGCTTCCAAAAAGCCGGGTAAAACAAAACTGGAAGTACTGTCGGGGCGTGAAAGCGGTTCCAATGGTTTTGGTTTCAATTTTCCCACGTTCACCAATTTCTACAACAACAATGTGAATGTATTTGCGATGCAGCAACTCAGTCCCAGGGGCTTTGTATCGCCTATTGCAGACGGTGCGTTGAGCTATTACCGCTATAAATACCTGGGTTCCTTTTTTGAAGACGGCAAGGAAATCAACCAGATACAGGTGATCCCGCGCAGGAAATATGAACCGCTTTTTTCAGGCACCATTAATATTACTGAAAACGACTGGCGTATTCACAGCCTTGATTTAATGTTGCTGAAAGAATCACAACTGCAGATACTGGATACGCTGATCATCAGGCAGATTCATGTGCCTATTGGTAACAATATCTGGCAAACAAAAGATCAAACGATTTATTTCACTTTTAATTTGCTGGGTTTTGATGCGATTGGCAATTTTATCAATGTGTACAATAAGTACGATGCCAACCCGCAGTTCTCCAAAAAATATTTCAACAATGTGGTGATGGCTTATGATACCGCGGCCAATAAGAAAACAAAACAGTACTGGGATTCGGTGCGGCCGGTACAACTGGAACCGGAAGAAATGAAGAACTATCATATAAAAGACAGTGCGTTTCTCGCGCAGCACGATTCTGCCCACGAAAAGCAATACGCTGATTCCATGCGCAAACACCAGGGTAGGGCTACCCCCATGAAAATTTTGTGGAATGGTTATTCACGATCGGATTATCATCCCAGTCATCCTTTTTCATATACCTGGGAACCTTTGCTGAAGAATATCTCCTATAATACAGTAGAAGGGGTGGCTATGAATGCGGAAATGACACTGCGGAAATCTTTCCCGGCATTAAAACAACAAATCAGCTTTACACCGCACCTGCGCTATGGTTTCAGCAATACGCACCTGAATGCCTGGGGTACCGTGGTATTCAATAAGCGAACCTTTGACCCGGGATCTGAAGGAGAAGGAGGCAGTGCCACCCGCAGCACCTGGATGTTCGCCGGCGGTAAACGCATCAACCAATTCAATAAAGAAAACCCTATTACGCCTTTGTTCAACAGCGTATATACCTTGCTGTTCAAACAAAATTACATGAAGCTGTACGAAAATTATTTCGGCCGGTTTACCTGGAATAAACGTTTTGATAGTGATTTGCGGGTGACGGTGGATCTGCTGTACGAAGACCGCCTGCCTGTAGATAATACCACTGATTACTCATTGTTTAAATACAATGACCGGTTTTTTACGCCGAATTATCCATTTGAAAAAATAGCTACACAATTTGATCGCCACCAGGTATTGATTGCCGGCTTTGCAGTACAGTTTAAACCCGGGCAGAAATATGTGCAGTTTCCAAGAGGTAAAATGGCCGTTGGATCGAAGTACCCGACTTTCGCATTGAATTATTATAAAGGAATTGAAAACGTACTGGGCAGCGATGTAAATTTTGATAAGTGGAAGTTTGATGTATGGGATAAGGTAAACCTTAAATTGCTGGGCGCATTAAGCTACCGGTTTACTATTGGCGGTTTTCTAAACAGCAAGAAAGTATTTATACAGGATTACCAGCATTTCAATGGCAACCAGGTTTTTTATGCGAGTGAATATTTGAACAGTTTTCAATTGGCGCCTTACTATGCCAACAGTACGATTGCTGCGTTTTACGCGGTGGGGCATGTTGAACATCATTTCAACGGGTTGCTTACCAATAAAGTTCCTGTATTCCGCAGGCTGAACTGGTACCTGGTGGCAGGTTCCAATGCGTTTTATGTAAACACAAACAATAACTATATTGAAGCATTTGCCGGTCTTGAAAATATCTTTAAGTTATTAAGGGTGGATGTGATTGCTTCCTATCTTAATGGCAATACCGGGCTGGTTGGTGTGCGTGTAGGATTTGGAGGTTTGCTGGGTGGAATAGTGAGCGTAAGATAAGTTCTTAGTCTATAGTTCATAGTCTTAGTCGTTAGTCCATAGTCTAGAGTTGTTAGTCAGAGCCGGGCGGGGTCGCCCTTTCTTCGGACGGCTCACCCTGGTAATTGAAGAACCGCGAAGCAAACGTTCTTTCTCCCTCTCCTTTGGAGAGGGCTGGGGTGAGGTCGAACCACACATGAGGTTGCCGCCTGCACGGCAAGACGGAAGAAAAATCTGCGTTCTATCCTTATCTTTGCGCCCAGGAATTTTGTTCACAACGCAAGTGTCCTTAAAATTTCAAACTATGGCAGTATTGCACAACCGTGTCTCTCAAAAAGAGCTGAAAGAACGTTTATACCAGGAAAGAGAACCCCGCACCACCATTTCCTTTTACCAGTATTTCCCTATTGCCGATCCAAAAATTTTCCGGGATGAATTGTATCAGGCATTGAATGCAATCAGTGTCTTTGGGCGCATTTATGTTGCGCATGAAGGCATCAACGCGCAACTCAGTGTTCCGCAGACCAATTTTGAGAAACTTAAAATGTATCTCTACTCAATAGAAGCATTGAACGGCATTCGCCTGAATATTGCGGTGGATGACGATGGCAAGTCCTTCTGGGTATTAAAAATAAAAGTGCGCGAAAAGATAGTGGCAGATGGTATCACCGATCAGTCATTCAGTATGGAACGTAAAGGAAAATATGTGGATGCCGGGCGAATGAATGAGCTGTTGCAGGATAAAAGCACCATCGTGGTAGATATGCGAAACCACTATGAATACGAAGTAGGGCATTTTGAAAATGCGCTGGAAGTGCCCAGCGATACTTTCCGTGAACAATTGCCCATGGCGGTTGAAATGCTGAAAGAAGAGAAAGACAAAAATATTATCATGTACTGCACTGGCGGAATCCGTTGTGAAAAAGCCAGCGCCTACATGCTCCACAATGGTTTTAAAAATGTTTTTCATTTGGAGGGCGGCATCATCAATTACGCCCGACAGGTGAAAGAAGCCGAACTGGAAAGCAAGTTCATTGGTAAAAACTTTGTATTTGACGACAGGCTGGGGGAGCGGATTACGGATGACATCATTGCCAAATGTCACCAGTGCGGGCAAGCCGCCGATAGTCATACCAACTGTAAAAATGATGGTTGTCATTTGCTCTTTATCCAGTGTGAAGCCTGTACTGCCAAATACGATGGCTGCTGCAGCGTAGAATGCCAGACGGTATACAATATGCCCCTGGAAGAACAGGCAGCGATGCGGAAAGGATTGGACAAAGGCATGATGGTATTTAATAAATCCAGGCAGCGGCTAAGGCCAAGACTGAATGAGGAGGGAAAGAAATGAGCAGGCCCAGCAATCAATTTTCAATGTTCATGGATGCCGGCATTGACGGAAAGATTTTAATAGCATTTTGTATTCTTTATTTTATTTGAACACAAGCTGTCTTGTTTGCCCGTCGCAATGGTTTTATTTTTTATCTTTCTATGATGAAACAGCTCATCCTTTTTTGCCTGATTCTTTGCTTCAGCCCGTGCTATACTACGGCGCAAAGCTTTTCAGCTAAAGAGTTTACAGCATTGCACTGGATCAACGGAACCTGGAAGATGCCGGTTAAGAATGGGTTTCTATATGAACAATGGCGTCAGCTCAACGACAGCACCTTACAAAGCAGGGGTTTTATTGTAAAAACCTCCGGCGACACTGTTCTGCTGGAAGCGGTGCAGATAAGGTTTCGGAACAATGCACTTTATTATGTGCCCACCGTCACCGGCCAGAATAACAATGCGCCCGTAACTTTTATCATTACTTCCACTGGCAGCCAGTATTTCACCGCTGAAAATTCCACGCATGATTTCCCGCAAAAAATTTACTACCAGCGGAAAGGCGATGCAACAATGTATGCGGCTGTATCCGGACATGAAAAAGGGTTACCGAAAAAAGAAGAATTTAATTTCTCGAAAGAATAATGATAACTGCAAAACTTTCCAGCTAACGCATGCGGCTGGGCTCCGTATCTCATTACTTCTGCAAAACTTAGCACAAAGCGTTCCTACGGAACGCAAATGATTGTATATGCTAAGGGCTACCCGCAAGATGTTCCGATGGAACATAAACAATGATTGTTGCATTCGGTGTTTTATCAACGCGGAACGCGTCTCCGTGGTAAATTTTTTATTGAATATATTTTTTTGGATGATAGAAGCAGGTTTTTTTTTTACCACTGATAATTTGAGGTTCACAGAGGCATAAAGAGTGTGCGAAGACCTTATTCCGTTGCGTGGGACACGCACAGGGGCTTCGTAGATTTTTGTATTCAGGTGTTTGCCAACGCGGAATGCGTTCTCCGTGATTTCCGAAATAGCAACAGGTAGTATCGCATAATATACCCCAATAAACAACTTACTTCTGTGCATCTTCGTGTTCACCCTGCCTCCGTGGTTCAAAACAATAGTTCAAATTATTTCGCAGATATCCACTTCAAACAAACCGGGTTACCTACTTCAATTTTTTTACCGGTGTCTGTTAGCAAACCGGTTGTTTTGTTTCGTTTGAAAACAATAATATTATCGCTGTTTTGATTGGCCACCAGTAAAAAATTGCCCGAAGGATCCAGGCTAAAATTACGCGGACCTTTTCCGAGGGTTGACTGGTAACCTGCAACTGTCAATTTTCCATCGGATGGATTGATCTTAAATATTGTGATTGTATTGGCATCGCCGCGATTACTGCAATACAGGAATTTTCCATCACCGGATACATGTATATCCGCGCTGCCCATAAAACCGGTAAACCCGGGTTGTGCTGCGCTGATTTCCTGAACCGCAGTCAAACTGCCATTCTTATATTGGTAGGCAACTACTTTTCCCGTCAGCTCCTGCATCAGGTATAGATATTTATTATCCGGACTGAATATGAGGTGGCGTGGCCCTGAACCGTCGGCTGCTTTTGCAAATGGCTGGGTCGCTGTTTGCAGTTTGCCTGTTTGGGAATTGAAGGCATAGATCATTATTTTATCCATGCCAAGGTCGGGCACCAGCAAATATCGGCTGTCTGGCGAAAAAAAGCTGCTGTGTACATGTGCTTTCTCCTGCCTGTCTTTATTTACACTGCTGCCATGGTGTTGAATAACTGTACTGGCAGAATCCAGTCCGCCATTTTTTGATACCGGCAAAATAGCGAGGCTGCCGCCACTATAATTTGCCGCCGCCAGCCATTTACCGGACCGATCAGTGCTTACGAAACAGGGATCGTCGCCACCAGACATTTGCTCGTTGATGAATTGAAGTGATCCTGTTTTTTTATCGAAACGATAAGCACCTATTTTACCACCGCCGTTTTTGGTGCCCTGTTCAAAAGCGGCGTAGACATTTTGCTGGTTGGGTGATACAGCCAGGAAAGAAGGATTGGGTGCTTTTATCTTGCTTTTATAAACAGCGTCTCCATGGAGGCTGTTAAAATCATACACATAAATACCTTCGCTTTTACCACTTGTGTACGTGCCGATCAGCAGATAACTGTGCTGTGCCTGCACCGTAAGAACATTCAGAAACAGGAAGAGACGGAAAATAATTTTCATGCGAAGAATAATTATATTTTAAATTACGGAAGCTATAAAGATAAATGAAAAACAATATCCATAAGGAGCAAAGACAATTGCAGATACTACCCGCTGTTGATCATTTCGCCAAACGATACCATCAATTATGCTGAGGCGGCAGCTTGAAAAATATATAGCAGCTATTACTGCCGGCTGTTTACTGCTGGCCATCATGCATGCATGCAACAGTATTGCTGCAAAAAATCCAGCAGATGATATCCGCTTACTGATACCGGCCTATGTAAAAGATAGTTTTTATTTATCACCCCTGAATACTTTCAGTACAGCAAAAGCGGCATTGGGCCGTTATCTTTTTTATGATCGGCGTTTGTCGGTAAACCAGGCAAAATCCTGTTCCAGTTGCCATGACCCTAATTTTTCTTTTACCGATGGTTACCGACGCTCCATTGGTGCATTGGGCGATAACGTTCAACACAATGCGCCCCCGCTTATTAACCTTATTTATAACAAATACCTCACAGCAGCCGATTCCAGCCTGCATTTTCCCGAACAGCAAATTCATAATCCCATGTTTCATAGCAAACCTGTGGAACTGGGCTGGGACGGTAACGAAACGCTTATCATGGCCCGTGTCAAAAGTGATGTTTTGTACAGCCAGCAATTACCACGACTGTTTCCCGGTGAGGGCGATCCTTTTACTGTACAAAACCTGCAGGCTTGCATCAGCAGTTTTATCAAAACAATTCTATCATTCAATACTCCCTACGATCGTTACATCTATAATAAAGACAGCACAGCAATGTCTGCAGCACAACTAAGAGGAATGAAATTGTTTTTTTCCGACAGCCTGCATTGTGGTACTTGTCATGGCGGCATCAATTTTTCTACACCCGCACTCATTGATCGCAAAGGCAACAAAGATTATTATCAAAACACCGGCCTGTATAATACGAACGATAGCGGCGGCTACCCGGCAAATGACCGGGGTTTGTATGAATACACTCAGCAGATAACAGATATCGGCAAATACAGGATACCCACCTTGCGCAATCTTGCATTTACCGCGCCCTATCTTCACGACGGCACCGCTGCCAGCCTGGATGAAGTTGTTGAGATGTACGAACAGGGGGGCAGGAATATCAACACCGGGCTTAATAATGGAGACGGCCGGAAAAATGCAAATAAAAGTCCGTTGATACAGGGCTTTGTATTAAATACAACGGAGAAAAAAGACCTAATCAGTTTCCTGCTGAGTCTTTCTGATTCTGCTGTCTGTCATAAACAGGCTTATAGTAACCCGTTCGGTGCCGATGAAACCCTTGGCAGGTAACCAGCCAGGCCAGTTCGTTTTGAATGCAGAATAAGTGCTCAAATATTTGCTCTTTTTCAATGACGGAAGCTGTAAGCGATTACCCTTACACGCATCAGACAGCCATCGTAAAAAAATCATGAAATGATGAAAATACGGTGGCCGGTTTTTTTAGTCTGATCAGCTACTGCCAGGCCATAAAACATATACCTGGGCACTGCGGAAAACTGCAGTATCAATGTGAAAATCCCTAAAATTAAGGCGACCAGAAAATGCGCGATCGTACTCCGATGAAATATTTTTGATATTAAAAGGTTGATAATGAATAGACAATTATGTTTTGCTGTTGTTTTTATTGATGATAAGTGTTTTTATTTATGTTGATCCAATATTATGCACTTACCGAAAAAATCAGGGGCTTCGTCTAAAACGGGCTTCAGGGTTTAGTAACTCTGGAAGATGATAGTAGTTTTGCGGAAGAGACGGTAGAAATACTGTCAGCGATAAATCAGCAAACCTACCCTTTATGAAACTGAATTTTTACACTTTACAGGCTGCAATGGTGATAATGGTCTCAGCCTTTTCCCTTGATTCAAAAGCCCAGGTGACTGGTACCGTCTTCCGTGATATGAATTCGAACGGTATCCAGGACGCTACCAATCCAGCAGAACCGGGGGAATTTGGCGTTAGCGTGAAAGCCTATAATGCGTCCAACACATTGATCGCTGCGGTAACCACCGATGCATCGGGTAATTACCAGTTTACGGCAGCACAGGCGCCGGCAGGAACCGCCCTGAGGCTGATGTTTACTGCCACCGCGGGCGACTATCCTTCAAAACGTACAGCGGCAGGAAAAAGCAATGTACAGTTTGTGATAGCAGGCGCATCAACAGTGAATGTGGACTATGCCATCGCTACCAAAAAACTGTTATCAGATAATGCCAACCCATTTGTAGCTACAACTGCAGCCACCAATGGTAACGCGTTGGCAACCGGTGCAGGAAATGCGGGCGATAACGATAATCTTTATGTATTCCCATATGATCTCAGCAGCACGGGCGGCAGCAGGCGTACCAAGAACCAGTATACCGGTTCAGTCTTCGGCCTGGCCTGGCAGCGTGAATCACGCACCTTGTTCCTGGCAGCCTATCTAAAAAGACATGCCGGTTTTGGACCAGGTGGCATTGGAGCGATTTATCAGTCGCAGATAGACAAAAATGGTAATCCCACGGCTCCTTCTTTATTGCTTGATGTAAATGCAGTTGGTATTAATGTAGGAGCTGACCCAAGAACAAATCCTTTGCCGGATGCATCCGCAGCACCCAATACCGACCAGGGTGTATTTGCTGAAGTGGGCAAGAGAGGCATTGGTGGTATTGAACTGGCCGACAACGGCCGGGATCTGTATATCGTAAATATGTATGAAAAAAAATTACAGCGCATCAATATTGGTAACCCGCTAAAATCTTCTTTCAGCAGCGCTGACGTAACCGGGTCGTGGGCAATCCCCGATCCGGGCATTAGTGGTACAGTATGGCACCCGATGGCGCTCAAATCGCATAATGGAAAAATGTATGTAGGCGGTGTTTGCGCAAAAGAAACGAATAAAGCACCTATAACTTCAGACCAGGATAATTTATCTGCAGTAGTGTTTGAAGTAGATATAAAATCTGCCACACCTTCTTTCACAGAAGTGCTGCGTTTTCCTTTAACGCATCGCCGTGGATTTACAAATGCGGATTACCGTTATGCCAGCCGTAACAACTACTGGAGTGCATGGCAGACAAACGGTGATATTTCTTTGGGCGGTCCTCTTCGCTCAGATCTGCTGGGCAGCCTGACCGGTGGCAATGCCACGGGCCTTTATTATCCGCAACCGATGTTAAGCAGCCTGGAATTCGATGTGGATGGTTCAATGGTAATTGCCTTGCGCGACCGCTTTGGTGACCAGGGTGGTTATGCTAATTATTTTGAAACCGGTAACGCACCAGGAGAAACCTATCGCGTATTATCCTCGGGTGAAATGCTGAGAGCCGGTAAATCCGGTAATAACTGGACACTGGAAGACAAAGGCAAGGTATCCAGTGCCGGTGTTACTACTACCACACCGGGTGTAACAGATAACAACCCCTTGGGTCTTGGTTCTTTTCTTGCCCTGCTGGGTACGCCATGGGGCGGTACCTATGGACCCGGCGGCGGCTATTATTATTACAACCAGAATTTTTCAAATACCAATGTACCCGCGTCGTTTGCAGGAAGTACCAATACTGCGCACTATCTGAAAACAAATGGTGGTCTGGCTTTATTGCCCGGTTATAATGAAATCATGACAACTGCGATTGACCCGATGAGCCAGTCGTACACGAACGGTTTGCTGAAGAGTTACAATCTGGGTAGCAATGCAGGAAATATGGCGGGGAGAATGGCATTGATAGCATCTACCAGCGGCGACCCTACCAATATGGGTAAGGCTGCTGCATTGGGCGATCTTGAAATATTGCTGGATGCACAGGCGGTAGAAATTGGTAACCGTGTTTGGAATGATGTCAATGCCAATGGCAGACAGGACGCAGACGAACCGGGTATTGCCAATGTGGCTGTTAGTTTAAGAAGCCCCGGCAATGACGGTTTATACAATACAGGCGATGACCAGGTATGGAATACCGTCACCGATGCAGAAGGAAACTATTATTTTGATAACAGCCTGGTGAACGATGCGCGCAGGCCTGCGTCATGGATAGGCGTTAGTTCCACCAATTCGGGTATACTGCCGGGATTTGAATATAAAGTTGAAATCAATAATGCACAAACAGCATTAACCGGTTTATTATTAACAGCCGCCCATGCAGAAACGGATGATATTGACAACGATGGTACTTATAATCTTACAACCGCACAATACATTATTAATCCCGGCGGTTCTACGGCTGC
>Ga0068863_100007936_pt1 | contig 10376 bp, 30 predicted proteins | sample KBSSwiS62_FD_66596 | JGI IMG/M metagenome (GOLD analysis project Ga0068863, IMG submission 66596) | Switchgrass rhizosphere microbial communities from Kellogg Biological Station, Michigan, USA - KBS Switchgrass S6-2 | ecosystem: Host-associated > Plants > Roots > Rhizosphere > Soil ...
CCTCGTCTGGTCTCCACCTGCGAGAAGTGCAGCAAGACGAAGACGAGGCGAACATGAAGACCATGATCACCATCATAGCTGGCGACGGACGCAGACACGCCGCTGCCAGCTTCGAGGTAGATCTCAGATGGCTGGCGCTCAAGCCGGAGGAGGTCGACAGAATGCCGCGCTTCCGCTGTCGCTATCTTTGCAACATAATGATAAGCGATCCTCTCGGTCACTTTCAGTACTTCGCCGAGAACAGAGGACTGAAGGGCAGACCGAAGAGTCGCGGCAGCAGACTAGCGACCAGACGCAGACGAACGATAGCCAGGAGGATGTGAGCCATGACGCTGGAGATCCCGACCCGACGCGGCTTCGTCGGCGGACTGCTGGGACTTATCGCCGCTCCCGCGATAGTCAGAGCCAGCAGTCTGATGCAGATACGAGGAGAGCCGCTGATACTCACTAGTCCACTGCCGCTGATCGGCGAGCAGACCAGCCAGTTCATGGTCACTGAGCTGCAGATGAGCAGTCTGCTCGACAGCATGTCTCAGTTCAGGGCCAAGCTGGTGGAGGTCACCAGAGTAGACAGAGAGATGCTGGAGCCGGTCAAGCGCGTAGACATCTTCGACAGCGTGTGCTTCACACACGTCATGAGGAAGGGCACCGTCAGCTTCCACGGCTGCCACGGAGACTATCGCAGAACGCAGCTCATCGACGCTCCGAGGCGCGAGGTCACCGTGGAGGGGAGCTGCGAGCTGCTCGGGATGCTCCGAGCGGGCGACGTGGTGACCGTGGACAATCTTCCGGGCGGAGAGACCCGACACACGATCCCCCGGTTAGCCGGGGGGAGGAGGGAGACGTGAGGGAGACGGACTTCTGGAGAGCCAGCTTCCTGGCTGGATGGGTAGTCGCGAGACTGGCAGACGGAGAGATCTGGCGAGCGACGTATATCCTATTTGCTGGATTGTTTCTCATGGTACTTCTCAGACCTATCGACGAGGTGATCAAGAGGAGATCTCAGACGTGAGAGTACACTGCGACGAGTGCAGCAGGGACTTCGAGAATAGATACCGAAGCACGCTCTGTCCCCATCGGGCGGTTCCCGCGAACGACGGGCGCAACAACTTCAAGACGCATCCTGAGGCGTTCATCTCTGGCGGCTCCGGCGTCTGTCCGGGATGCGGCAGCAACAACACCTTCGTCAGCGAGGCCGGGATCCCTAGCTGCCACGACTGCGGGTTCACGCCGTGAGCAGCAAGCCGCAGCCGAGCTTCAGCGTCACGGGGAACCGTCCCACAGGGCGCTTCCGGATACGCATCGCCATGTTCTTCTTCCCTGTCGTCGAGGAGCTCTGGGAGAACCGCGACGGCGAGTTTAGATGGAGGCGTCTGTCCTGGATGCACTCCGTAGAGTTCGAGGAGAAGAAGCTATGAAGCGACTGAAGGTCATAGGCGGACACCACGACGGGCAGTACGTCTCGATGGACGACTACCAGAAGATCACGCGCCTACCCGAGCGGAGGCCCACGTCCGCGGCCATGATGGGCAGCTTTCAGGAGGCGCCGACGATCGAGGACTCCGTGAGGGTACACACTTACGTGATCCACAAGATGAGCTTCGCGGAGGGAGACCCGGTGGAGGTGCTGCTCCCCGAGGGCGGAGGCGGGATACCTGCGGCCCTCCGTCTGCTCGTCGAGAAGCACGGCGAGTACTCCGCCTCCGCGAGCGCGAGGAGGATGCTGGCTCGCAGAGTCAGGGAGCTGGAGGAGCAGATCGCTCTTCTGCTGGGATCGAGAGGAGACAGGAGATGACGACGAGGAAGGTGTACGTTCTGGTGAAGGGTCAGGGCGAGTACTCCGATCGCAGCGAGGATCCGTATCGGGTCTATCTCAGCGAGGAGAGGGCCAAGGCGGCCATCACGGCGGCCGAGGCGATTCACGACTCCCTGGAGAAGACGATGAGCGGCCTCGGATCCATCTCGTACGAGGGACGCAGGGAGATATACGCCGTCGCGAAGAAGGCCGCGCTGGCCGAGTACGCGAGGCTCGGCTTCACCGGACTGGACGAGGAGGGTCTGAACGGCGAAGAGGACTGGAAGCTGTGCGAGGTGGAGCTGGTAGAGTGAGCGAGAGGACCATCTGCGTCTGTGCGTGCTGCGGCGACGTGTTCGTCACGACGGTGACCGACGAGGAGGCGATGCTGGAGTTCACGATAGACTTTCCAGACGAGAATCCGGCAGACGTGGTGACGGTCTGCGACGACTGCTACGAGGCGCTGACCGAGAAGAGGACCGCGCAGTGAGGCCGATCGAGAAGATCAGGAAGATGCTGGCGCTGGCTCGCGACCGCGGAGCCACCGAGCAGGAGGCCGCGTCCGCGATGGCGATGGCGTCGAAGCTGATGATGGAGCACGACGTCAGCGAGGAGGAGCTCGAGAAGCCGCCGGACGGAGGGGAGCTCTGGCACAGCGAGCTGATCGCGACAGAGGGATCAGCCTGGAGGCTTCTGGTGGCTCACGCGGTCGGCGAGCTGCACGCCTGCAGAGTTCTGGTGACGAACGAGGGAGCGAGTCTTCTGTTCGCGTCCGGGAGAAGGCTGAACGTCGGCGCCGCAGGCGAGACCTATCCCTATCTCTGCGAGCAGATACTCAAGATGCTGGAGGAGAGGAGAGCGGGGAGAGCCGACAAATTGGGCACGGTCTGGGCTCACGAGGTCTGGGGTGTTCCGAGCGACTTCGATCGCACGTTCATGGAGGGCTGCGCGGCGCGGCTGGTCGAGCGAGCGAAGGAGATCGTCAGGCACAACAGACTGGAGATCCCTCCGTCTCAGGCGCTGGTCGTCATAGACAACGCTCTGGAGGAGGTCGATCGCGCGTTCCAGAAGGCGGGCATCCAGAAGAAGGAGGTTCGGGTCAGCGCCGGATCCGGCACCGGAATGGGAATGATGGACGCAGACAGGGTCAAGATCAAGAGGGAGCTGGAGTGATGCCGGACGTAGTATTCAGACAGATCACCATGCAGCAGCAGCGTCTGCCGGACGGGACTCTCAGGCTCGTCATTCTTGGCAGATGGCCGTCGCACGTCAGAGCGGCGCTGAGTTTTCTCAGCGGGAGCTACGTGACCGTCGAGGAAGACGGCTGCGTCAAGATCACCGTCGACAACGGATGGGCGAGATACCGACCGATGAAGAGTCAGCCGAGCGACGCGTCCTACATGCAGCTCGAGAGAGTGGCGTACGAGAACAGAGGAGAGCAGAGATGACCGAAACTAGCAGACGAGAGTTCATTCAGTATCTGGCCTGCGTGGCCGCAGCGTCCTCGCCGCTTCCGGCGACGGCGGAGGCGTTCGCGCAGTACTACGAGGCCAACACTCCGCACGTCGACAGGCTGGTGGCCGTCGACGAGATCTTCCTGTCGGGAACTGCGAGCAGAGGATTCCCGCTGATATTCGATCTGTTCAAGAACGACAAGATGGTGGTGCCCTACGCGATCAATCTGTTCGGCGGCGTCGTGAGAATATACTTCGGGCCAGACCAGAAGATCGTGGCAGGAGAGAGCGACATCTTCTGGCAGATGCGTCGCATCGGAGGACTGGAGTTCGACGACGACGAGTTCTCCTTCAGACACGTTGTCGGACACGTGACCTACGTCGGCATGGACAAGGTCAGACGCTACGCTCAGTTCACCAAGCCGCAGGGCTCCATCGTAGATCCGTGAGGAGAAGCGCCGTGATACTCAGAACATGCACGATGGGCGACCTGAGCCTGCTGGAGCAGTGGGATCCAACCGGCGAGATGTGGGTCGGCGACAAGGTCGGCTGGCTGCACGACCGCGTCAGCGACAAGAACATCTGCATGCTCGTCGGCGAGAGCACGCTAGACAGGAGACCTCTCGCTTGGGGAGCCATCCAGATTACTACAGAGTTCTTCGTCCTCAGCTGGTTCGTCGCACCGCCGCATCGTCGGTGCGGACTCGGACTGAAGATGGCGCAGATGCTCGCGTCGATGGTGGAGGACGGGTACGGACCGGTCAAGGCCAAGATCAACACCAGTCGTCCGTACTCCGAGCGAATAGCCATCCGACTAGGGATGGTGACGGAGGGCGGACTTTTGGAGACCGGAGAGAAGTGGTGGGTGATGAGAGGGAGGTCGTGATGGTGTATCAGCAGCCAGTAAGACATCTCAGACTTCTGCATCAGTTCAACAACGACTGTCGCCGCAGAGACTTTCGCGACAGACAGTGCGTCCTGATCACGACTGCGACGGTCTGGATCACGACAGCACTCATCACCGGCATGGACGTCATGCTGGCGGTGGCCGCGCTGGAGCTGAGCTGCGCGACAACGGAGGCGCAGCGGTTCCTCAGAACCGGCCAGTACGCGCAGACGATCGGTCACGTGATGGTGGGCGCGTCCGAACACGACGAGAGACAGAGACATCTACTCAGGGAGGGCTTTCAGGATGAGTACACCAGAGCGCTCACGCGACAGTAACCTGCCGACGAGAATACTCCTGATGGTAGTGATCCTAGTTATAGTGGCACTCATGTTCCAGCTCAAGAGAGTCGAGACGCTAGTGCACAAGATAGACGAGAGACTGTTCAACGTGGAGATGGCCAGATGAGCGCAGATCTTCTCACTAACCTTATTCTGATAGCCTCTATCTCGGTGGTCTCGTACTGCCTAGGCAGAAGAAAGATGCCGAGCGAGAGAACCATGATCGAGCATCTGGTCAAGCTTCGCGCCAGAAGAATGGTGGAGTTCGTGGCCAGATCCAGAATAGAAGACGAGATAAACGCCAAGGCGGTGACTCTGGCGGGAAGGGCGTACAGGTCGTGATGAACGAGATCATGAGAAACCCCTGGATCTATCTCGTGGCAGCATTTCTGCTGGGACTTCTGTCCGCGATCATGGGAGTACCGCTGTGAACATGTCAGATCCAACCGAGTGGCCAGCACTGGCGATAGCCGTAGTCTGCATGGGTACGGTCGCGATAGTGCTGCTGCTCATACTCAAGTACGGAGCCGCAGGATGACGCTAGAAGAGGAGACTCTGCTCGAGAGAGTGATCGAGCGAATGACGTGGGAGGAGATACACGCCTATCAGGCCGAGATGCAGAAGGGACAGTCCGTCTACGAGGACGCCGGAGGCTTCATTCTGCGCGGCCTGCGCAGGCTGTTCGGACTCAAGGAGGTCCGCTACCCCGAGGTCATCAACTACCAGAACGCAGCGCGAGCTATGATGCGCAGCCTCAAGGACCGAGAGTCCCACAAGAAGCCCAACAAGAGAAAGTCTAGGCGATGACTCATCAGGTCAAGAAGGCCGTCTGCTCCGTCTGCATGAAGGATCTAGACCGCAGCGTGCCGATAGACGCGGAGGAGATTACGTGCTTCTTCTGCTGCCAGATACGCGGCGACCCGATAGAGATCGCGAAGAGGTACTCCAAGGGTGGTCGCGCCCGTCTTCAGTGCACGGTGGACGCAATTCGCAGCGCGAACCATCTCAAGCTAGACGGAGACTTCGTGGAGTGCGGAGTCTGGATGGGCGGTCACGTCATGCTGGCCAGGATGCTCAGCCCTGATCGGCGATGCTGGCTCTACGACACCTTCGAGGGAATGCCTCCCCCGGGACCGTACGACTTCAAGCACAACAAGCCGGGGGACAATCCGTACCGAGCAGCGGCGCACATGGCGCGAAAGAACGGACTGCCGATGTCTAGAGCTCCCATAGATCAGGTGATGGACGCGTTCCGCAGCGAGGGGCTGATGGACGACAAGAAGATGAGATTCGTGCCCGGACTGGTGGAGGCGACGCTGCTGATGCCGGAGAACCTGCCGGACAAGATCTCGGTGCTTCGCCTGGACACGGACTGGCACGACAGCACCAAGATGGAGCTGGAGGTTCTGTACCCTCGGCTGCAGCGCGGCGGCTATCTGATCATCGACGACTTCGGGCACTGGGAGGGCGCGAGGAAGGCGACGAAGGACTACTTCGCGGCGCACAAGATGGACTTCGGTCGCCTGCGTCACGTTGACTACACCTGCGTCTACTGGATCAAGGGAGAGACGTGATGAGCAGCACCTTCGTCTGGATCGCGACCGGAATGTACGTCGCGCAGGCTTTGGTGTATGCTCTGGAGGGCAGATACCCGCACGTCGCGATCATGGCCGGTTACGTGCTGGCCAACGTCGGGATAATCTGGAGCGTCAGCTAGGAGGAGAAGAGAGATGGCGAAGCTGCAGGTAGAGGACCTCGAGATCGGAGACCGCGTCACGCACGCCAGCGCGGGCGACGGCACCGTCAAGAGGAAGGAGCTCAACAGCGTCACGGTCGTGTACGACATGCTGGACGATGACGGCATACCCTACACGTCCAGATACGAGCGCGAGTGGCTCGCCGAGTACGACTTCCTCAAGAAGAAGGAGGGATTCTAGTGGACCACGAGAGGCTGCTGGAGAAGTACATGGCGCACGTTCTCGATCGCGAGGGATGCACATTCGCCGAGAGGTGGGCCGTGAGTAAGAAGCGGTTCACCGAGGAGGAGCAGCAGTATCTTCTGAGACTGAGCGACAGAGTCAAGGAGAAGGAGGGCTACTGATGACTCGAGATCTGGAGACAGAGTGCAGGATCCTCATCTCCACCGCAGAGGCGTGCTGGCGAGAGCACGAGCCGTCGCAGTCGTTTCACGTTCTGGAGTGGCTCTGCTGGAGGCAGAGACTCAGGTATCCTCTCGTGAGAAATCGCGACAACATATTTAGCAACGGAGATTTCATCACATGACGAAGAGAGTCTACTTGCTGTTCGGCGGCATCTGGAGCTGGGACGGCGTCGCCACGTCCGCGGGAATGAACATTCTGGCGTCGAAGCTGGCCGCGCTGCCGGACGTCGTCGTCAAGAGCTACTCGTGGGCGGACTACAAGCGATGCTTCGCCGACCAGAACCGCGAGGTCACCGTCAAGGACAAGATGATCGGGATCGGGTACTCCGGCGGCGGACCGCACATGACGATGATCGCGAACATGATGAGTCCCTATCGAGAGGTCATGGATCTCATGGTGCTGTACGACCCGTCGCCTCCGCAGTGGATGCAGCGAATTCATGGAAACGTGAAGCGAGCAGTCTGCTACCAGAACGAGTCGCCGACTTGGTTCATCTATCCTCTCGGCGCGGCCAAGCTGGAGGCGGCCAGCGACGGACCGAAGATCGAGGTCGTGCCGCTGAACATGAACCATCTGGCCGTGCAGTACGACACCGTCCTGCACGACAAGACGATCGAGTACGTGAGGGCGGTCCGATGAGAAGCGATCCGTATCAGACGAGAGCTCGCGAGCTCTGCTTGGCAGCGGGCGTAGACCCGGACAGCCGCGTCGGCGAGGGCCGAGGAATGCCTGCGTGGTGCGCGTACAGAGACGCCGCGAGAAAGGAGCACGTCGCAGCGGAGGCGTCCAAGACGGCCGCGGAGATAGCCGTCAAGCCGCAGGATCCCAGGTACAGGGACAGTCCTCTGCGCGTCTTCGGAGAGCACGACGACAACACCATCAACCAGATGAAGAACTGCATGAGCGTGGGCAACGCCGTCGCAGGAGTGATCTGCGCCGACGGACATCTGGGCTACGCTCAGCCCGTCGGCGGCGTGATAGCCTACGAGAAGCAGATCAGCATCAGCGGCGTCGGCTTCGACATCGGCTGCGGAAACATGGCGGCTCGTCTGGACGTTCCCTACTCGCAGATCAAGGACCGCGTCGGTCCTCTGCTCAAGGACGTCCAGAAGGTGATATCGTTCGGCGTCGGCAGAACCAACGACGAGCGCGTGGAGCACGATCTGCTCGACGACTCGGAGGCGTGGCGGGAGGCCGACAGGGAGGACTATCGCCAGAAGGCGGCAGCTCAGCTCGGCACCGTCGGGTCGGGCAATCACTACGTCGATCTCCTGCGCGACGAGGACGACCTCGTGTGGATAGGAGTTCACTTCGGCAGCAGAGGCCTCGGTCACAGCAGCGCGACCAAATATCTCAAGGCGGCCGGAGGCAAGGACGGCATGAACGTTCCGCCCGCCGTGATAGACGAGGACAGCGAGCTCGGTCGGCGCTACATCGCGGCGATGGAGCTGGCCGGACGCTACGCCTACGCCGGACGCGAGTGGGTCGTCGAGCGAGTTCGCAGGATGATCGGCGGGAACATCCTCGACACGGTCCACAACCATCACAACTACGCCTGGAGGGAGCGACACGGAGACAGGGATCTCTGGGTCGTTCGCAAGGGCGCGACGCCAGCATTCCCCGGTCAGCGCGGCTTCGTCGGCGGATCAATGGGCGACGACGCGGTGATACTGGAGGGAGTCGACAGTCAGGAGGCCAAGGACGCGCTCTACTCCACGGTGCACGGAGCAGGCAGGCTGTTTGGACGCAAGGAGGCCAAGCGACGCTTCAGCAGGCAAGAGATGGACGCGTGGCTGACGGCGCGAGGCGTGACGCTGGTGGGAGCAGATCTCGACGAGAGCCCGATGGCGTATCGCCGACTGCCGGACGTGCTGCAACATCACTCCAGGTCGGTAAAGATCCTGCACACGCTGAGACCGTTCGCCGTCGCGATGGCGGGAGCGGGTGAGTTCGATCCGTTCAGGGACTAGGGACATGGACAAGGTAGACTTCGTCAACTCGTTCGCGTGGCTGTACGTCAGCGTCCTCGTCGCTGCGTCGGTCGGGTTCCTGTCGTGGATAGCGGGAGGACACAGATGACGCCTGGGATGACTCTCAAGTTCAAGAGGTCCACCGTCGGCGGACCCATGACGATCAACGACGCGACGGTGACGGGAGGCGAGACGCTGATCATTCGTCACCCAGACGGTCGGCCGGTGGTGGCCGGCGATCTGGAGACGGGAGTCACGTACGAGGTGGAGAACGGCGTGCTGAGAAGGGTAGGCTGAGGATGAGATGCGCTTGGTGCGGCACGCCGACTCTGACTGTCAAGTCTCACCGTCTTCACACGAAGAACTGCGAGGAGCGCAGATGGTGTCAGACGTGCGGCTGGTGCGACACTCGCCACACGGACGGCAGTCCGGTCGGTGTCATCTTCTCGGACGGTCCGTTTCAGATAGGACCAGTCTGCGACAGCTTCAAGCCGAAGCCGCGCCGCTACAGAGTACACGGAAGGAGAGTTAGACTATGAGCAAGCGCAAGAGAGGAGGCGCGAGCGTTCCCTGCATCTGCAGCAAGAGCGCTCCCTCCAGGGTTCTAGACACCAGACGCAGGCAGTCGTCGGTCATTCGGCTAAGAGTCTGCGTCGAGTGCGGCAAGCAGTTCAAGACCAGAGAGAAGAGGGTGTCGTGAGCGACAGAGTCAGGCTGCTGATCAGCTGCGAGAGGTGCGGCGGGATGAGACTCACCGACTGGAGAGTACTCGAGACTACCAGCGACTGGAGATACGTCGAGAACAGCGAGCTCGGCGTCAGGCCTCACAGCGCGGAGACCATGTGCGGCCGATGCCGCAAGCTGGACAGGAGAGAAGAATGAAGAAGCGCAACGTAGTGATCGACGGCTTCAGGACCGCGGTCTCCGTCGAGGACGAGTTCTGGAGAGAGCTCAAGAGAATAGCGGCCAGAGAAGGCACGACTCTCGGAGAGCAGGTTAGACTCGCCAGCTGCGAACTCCCGAGCCACAACCGAAGCAGCGCGGTTCGCTGCTACGTCCTCAAGAGAGTCAGGGAAAAGCATGACGATAGACGGCGGACTGCGGAAGGAGTTCAGGAGACGCATCAGGGACGTCCACTGGCAGACGATCGAGAGGCTTCTGGACAGGGGCGTCCCCGACTCTAACGTCTGCTGCGACGGCGTCGACACCTGGATCGAGTACAAGTTCACTCGCAAGTGGTACGTCAAGATCCGACCAGAGCAGATCGGCTGGCACCTGACCCGCGCCAGACACGGCGGTCGCAGCGTCATAGCCGTGCGGCAGACCATCGCCCCCGGCCCTCGCCGCGGAGACGCCGTGGACGCCCTGTGGTTGATACAGGGCAGCGCGGCTGCAGTGCTGGCGGAGCATGGTCTGCAGCCGTACCACAGGGTCTTATCGGGAGGTGCTAGGTGGCCTAGGGACGTCCTGGGACGCTGGTACGGCGGACCGGGGGTTTGGCCGTGGCAGGACGTCAGAGCCGTTCTGGCAGGTCGCCGCGCGTAGCAGCAGGAGAGGGCAGATGGAGAAGAGGCAGGACGGACCTACCAAGGTGATCATACCCGCGTCTCTGTACAAGAGACTCAAGAAGGAGGGTCACGACATGAGGCTGTATCAGCCGACAGAGATGGTGCAGACGGAGAGAAGAATGGGAGTGTGGGGCTGGACGCTGCTGATCGTGATAGTCGTGTTCGTCTCGCTGGCGTCGTGTGACCTGTACGACATAGTC
>Ga0068863_100007944_pt1 | contig 10369 bp, 9 predicted proteins | sample KBSSwiS62_FD_66596 | JGI IMG/M metagenome (GOLD analysis project Ga0068863, IMG submission 66596) | Switchgrass rhizosphere microbial communities from Kellogg Biological Station, Michigan, USA - KBS Switchgrass S6-2 | ecosystem: Host-associated > Plants > Roots > Rhizosphere > Soil ...
GATCACGTCATATCCGCACGCTTCGCTTCGTCTCAACAGCCCGCTGGTGGAACTGATCACCTCCGACGATGGGGTTCTTGGCGCCGTGGTCGAAGACGACGGCCGCCGCCGCGCCATCCGTGCCCGCGCCGGCGTGCTCCTCGCCACGGGCGGTTTTGAGAACAATCCGGCACTGCGCGAACGCTTCGGCATTCCCGGCGATGCGCGTGACACGATGGGCGCGCCAAGCAATCTGGGTCTGGCGCTCGAGGCAGGCATGGCCGCAGGTGCTGCCACCGACCTGTTGGATCAGGCTTGGTGGTCGCCCGGTTTCACCCATCCCGACGGGCGCTCGGCGTTCTCGCTGTGGTTCACCGGGGGCATCTTCGTCGGCCAGGACGGCAAGCGTTTCGTCAACGAATCCGCACCCTACGACCGGATCGGCAAGGCGATCATCGAGCAGATCTCCAGCGGCACAATGACTTTGCCGTTCTGGATGATTTACGACGACCGGGAAGGCCGCGTTCCGCCGGTGAAGGCCACGAACGTGTCGATGGTCGATGCCGAGCAGTACGTCGACGCCGGGTTGTGGCACACCGCGGACACCCTGCCCGAATTGGCCGCGAAAGTCGGTGTGAACGCCGACAACCTGGTCGAGACGGTCAAGCGCTACAACGAATTCGTCGCGGCGGGAACAGACGACGACTTCGGGCGCGGCGACGAGGCGTACGACCGCGCGTTTTCAGGCGGCAAGTCGCCCATGGTGCCGATCGAGACTGCGCCGTACCACGCCGCCGCGTTCGGGCTGTCCGACCTCGGCACCAAGGGCGGACTCGTCACCGACAGCCACGCCCGCGTGCTCGACGTCGACGGCAACCCGATCGGCGGACTCTATGCCGCAGGCAACACCATGGCCGCAGTCACCGGCACCGTCTATCCGGGGGGCGGCATCCCGATCGGCGCGTCAATGTTGTTCAGCCACCTCGCCGCACTCGACATGACAACTCACATCTCATCTGAGAGGAACTGACCATGGCATCACTTCAGCGATACACCGACCGTCGCGTCCTGATCACCGGCGGCGGCTCCGGCATCGGGCAGGCCACCGTGTTGCGCATTCTGGACGAAGGCGGCCGGGTGGTCGCAGCCGACATCAGCGAATCCGGCTTGAAAGACACCCTCGCCAAGGCCGAACCGCACGGCGACCGGCTCAAAAGTGTGGTCATCGACGTCGCGAGCGAGGAGTCCGTCAAGGACGGCGTTGCCGAGGCCGTCGGCGTGCTCGGCGGGTTGGACGCCCTGGTCAACGCCGCCGGGATCCTGCGGTCCTCGCACTTCCTTGACACCACGCTTGCCGACTTCGAGCAGGTGCTGCGGATCAACCTCGTCGGCACGTTCCTGGTGATCCGCGAGGCCCTGCCTGCATTGCGTGGCGGAAACGATCCGGCCGTCGTCAACTTCAGCTCTACGTCGGCGTCGTTTTCCCACCCGTACATGTCGGCCTACGCCGCCTCCAAGGCGGGCGTGCAAGCGATGACTCACGCGCTGGCCCTGGAATTCGCCAAGGACCGGATCCGCTTCAATTCTGTTCAGCCGGGCTCGATTTCGTCCGGGATGACCGACGGCACAGGTGAATCCAAGCAGAGCATCGGACCCGGGCTGCCGACGGATGCGGACTTCTCGCTGTTCGGCAAGATCACCCCGGTGCTACCGCTCGAGGACGGCGGCATGTTCGCCAAGCCGGACGCCGTGGCCGCCGTCGTCGCGATGCTCGCCTCGTCGGACGCCTATTTCGTCACCGGAACAGAGGTCCGTGTCGACGGCGGCACGCACATGTAGCGGGTCACCCATTGGTACGGCGTCGGCGAACCGGCGCCGCAGCGGCTCGCACGAGCGCCCGAACCTCGTCGTCCAATGCCCCGCCGGCGACGAACAGCATCTCGTCGCCCACCTGCAGTACCTCATCGGCTTTCGGCAGGAGCACTTCGCTGCCACGCAGGACGGCGGCCAGCGCGGTGTTGTCCGACAAGGTCAACTCACGAATCAGTTGCCCGACAAACGCGTTGCCCTCGGGCAGCGTCAGTTTCGCGAGGTTCACTTGGCCCTCTCGAAGTTGCATCAACCGCACGAGATGGCCGATGTCGATCGCCCCCTCGACACCTGCCACCATCGCGCGCGGCGTGGAAACCGCGACGTCGACACCCCACGCATCGGTGAACAGCCATTCGTTGCGCATCTCATTGACCCTGGCCACCACCCTCGGCACGCCGAATTCGGTCTTGGCCAGCAGCGCCGCGGTGAGGTTCACCTTGTCGTCCCCGGTCGCGGCGATCATCACCTCGCACGTCTGCAATCCCGATTCTTCAAGCGAGACAAGCTCGCACGCGTCGGCGAGCAGCCATTCGGCGCCAGGAACCGTGTGTGGTTCGTAATGTCCGCGGTTGCGCTCGATCAGCAAGACCCTGTGGCCATAGTCAAGCAGTTCGCGGGCGACCGATCGGCCGACGGCGCCGGCACCTGCGATGCCGATCCGCATCGTCGGCCTATCCTCGGCATGCGCCAGCTTCTTTTGACCCTTCGACCGCCACCTCCCGCGAAGCACAAAGTCATACTGACCCATAACATGAGCTTGCAGCAGCTGTACCTCGCGCTTCTCGCGGGTGGAGTCGTGCTGCTGGCCAGCATCGTCGCGACGCGGCTCGGCACCCGGGTCGGCCTGCCCAGCCTGCTGCTGTTTCTGGGCGTTGGCGTCATCGTCGGCGAAGACGGCCTCGGCCTGCATTTCGACAACTATCTGCTGGCCGATCATCTCGGCACTGTGGCGTTGGCGATCATTCTGATCGAAGGCGGCCTGACGACGAAGTTCGCCGACGTGCGACGGGTTTTGGCGCCGGCAGGCGCGTTGGCCACCGTGGGCATCGCGGTCAGCATGGCGGTTACCGCCGCAGGGGCGCATCTGTTGCTCGGAATGGACTGGCAACTCGCATTGCTGATCGGAGCCGTCGTGTCGTCCACCGATGCCGCGGCGGTGTTCTCGGTGCTGCGAGTCGTGCCATTGCCGCGCCGCGTCGCGGGGCTTCTGGAAGCCGAGTCGGGATTCAACGACGCGCCCGCCGTCATCCTCGTGATGATGTTCAGCGTGACCCCGCTGCACCTGTCACCGGTGCACGCGCTCGCCGAGTTGGTTTACGAGTTGGCTGTCGGGGCCGCGATCGGCTTGGGCTGCGGCATACTCGGTGCGTTCGCGTTGCGCCGCATCGCCCTTCCGGCCTCCGGCCTTTATCCGCTGGCGACGTTCGGACTGGGTATGGTCGCGTTCGCCGCGGCCGGGACCGCTCACGCCAGCGGGTTCCTTGCCGCCTATCTGGCAGCGGTCGTGCTCGCGAACTCCGGGTTGCCGCACCGTTCGGCCATCCGATCGTTCGCCGAAGGGCTCGGCTGGCTCGCACAGATCGGCCTGTTCGTCCTGCTTGGTCTGCTCGTCGACCCCAGCGACCTTGCCGCTGAGCTGATACCGGCGATCGTCATCGGCCTCGTCTTGCTGTTGGTCGCAAGGCCGCTCTCCGTCGTCATCTCGCTGGCCGGATTCCGGGTGCCCTGGCGCGAGCAAGTGTTTCTGTCCTGGGCTGGCCTGCGCGGCGCCGTTCCGATCGTGCTGGCGACCTTCCCGATTGTCGGCGGTGTCCCCGACAGCCTGCGCATTCTCAACATCGTGTTCATCCTGGTGGTGCTGTTCACCGTGGTCCAGGGACCGAGCCTGCGTCCGCTGGCCCATCGGCTGGGGCTGATTCCGCGCGATGCCACCAGGGAGATCCAGGTGGAAGCCGCACCGCTGGACGTGCTGGATGCCGAGTTGCTGACCATGACGGTCCAGGCGCCGTCGCGACTGCACAACGTCACGGTCCTCGAATTGCGGCTGCCCGACCCGAGCGTCATCACCCTGATCATCCGAGACGGCCATACCTTCGTTCCGCAACCCGACACTCGCATCGAGAACGGTGATGAACTGCTCATCGTCACCACCACGAAGACGCGCGCGACTGCAGAACGCCGACTTCGGGCGGTGAGTCGGCGCGGCAAACTCGCTTACTGGTTCGATGAGTACGGCGAAGCAGATTGACCTCAAAGGAGATGTTGATGACGAACCGGCCACTTCGCGTCATTCAGTGGACCACCGGAAACATCGGACGGCGCTCGCTCCACGCGATCATCGGCCGCGACGACATGGAACTGGTCGGGGTGTACGCGCATGGGGCCGACAAGGTCGGTGTCGACGCCGCCGAACTCTCGGGTTGGCCCGAGCCGACCGGTATCACCGCCACCAACGACATCGACGCGCTGCTCGCCATGAAGCCCGACGCCTGCTGCTACAACCCCCTGTGGCCCGACATCGACGAGTTGGCCCGGCTGCTCGAGTCCGGCGTCAACGTCTGCTCCAGCGCGGCGTGGATCACCGGTGGCAAGTCCCCCGAAGACCTGGAACGCATCCGAAAAGCTTGCGAGAAGGGCAATTCCACGATCTTCGGCAGTGGCGCCCATCCCGGCATGACGAACCTGGTCGGCATGGTGCTGAGCGGATCGTGTGAGCGGGTCGACGAAATCCGCATCACCGAGTCGGTGGACTGCTCGACCTACGAATCGGCGGGCACCCAAACCGCGATGGGGTTCTCCCAGGACCCGGATACGCCCGGTCTGGCCGAGAGCGTGCGGCGCGAAAGTGAGGTCTTCGCCGAATCGGCTGCGATGATGGCCGATGCCATCGGCGCCAACCTCGACCGGATGACGTTCGACGTGCAGTTCACGGCGGCCACCGGTGACACCGACCTGGGTTTCATGCAGATCCCGAAGGGGACTGTGGCGAGCGTGTACGGCTATCACCGCGGCTGGGTGGGCGACCGCAATGTCGTCAGCGTCGGCTTCAACTGGACCATGGGCGATCACGTCACCCCGCCCAAACCGCTGGAGCACGGTCACGTGATCCAGGTGTTCGGGCTGCCCAACATGCGCACCGTGCTGCACTGCCTGCCGCCGAAGGACTGGACCGAGCCGGGGTTCATGGGCCTCGGCATGATCTACACGGCGATGCCGGTGACGAATGCGGTGCCCGCGGTCGTCGCCGCGCCGCCAGGGATCGTGACGCTGAAAGATCTGCCGCCGATCACCGGCCGCTTCAGCGGGTAGCTCAGAAGCGTTGGGCCAGTTTGGCTTTGCCGGGGCCGTCGAGGTCGTCGAGTGCGACACGGCGGCCCGCCATCGCCATCAGCACGGCTTCGCCACTGCCCCGCACCTCGGGGCCCTTGCCGTAAGCCCAGTCCACGTCGGTGGCGGCAAGGCGCACGCCGCGGGTGCGCAGAGCCCCCCGAAGTCGCGGTGCCCATGTAGTGAAATCCAGTGCGGTTCGCAATGATTCGGCGGGGATGTCTCGTGGAATTCCGAGCGGCCTTCGGATGTCCTGCTGGTGAATCATCCCGTCGGTAAGCGCGATCTTGCCACCGAAGCCCGCCGTCAACCCGTGCGGCACGGTGTATTCACGCATCAGCGCGACCAACTCCTCCGGCGGCGTGCGTGCGTACTCCGCGACCCCGACGGCGTTGGCGCCGCCACGCGTTATCAGGCCTTTGGCCATGCGCCGCAACAGCTCTGCCCGGCTCAGCGGGTCGTAGCCGATGACGTGTGCGACGACATCGCGCACTCGCCACTTCTCGCACAATGTTGGACTGTCCCATTGCTCGGCACACAAACCCTCCAGCAGCGTGGCGAACTCTTCGCGCTCGGCCTGTGCCAACTGCATCGTGTCCGTTGCCGTCATTGGTCGAACAGGCCGGCGTAGCGGCCGAGATACAGCGGCCAGCCTGCGTCGCCGTCGACGCCCGTTGCGACCGACTCCCAACTTTCACCGTGGCGTTCGATGTGGCGGTGTTCCAGTTCGACGCGCGTACGCTCGGCGGACTCGGCGATGAATCGGACCTCCACCTCGCTGGCCCGCGTGAGGTCGGTTTCCAGCTGCCATGTCGGCCCGATGTCCCATGTGAAGACGACGCGGTTGGGCGGGTCGAAGACGAGGACACGCGCCCACTTGCACAGGCTGCCGTCCTCGCCGCGGTCGTAGATGTGCCCGCCGACGCGGCCCTCGAACACCGTCTCGGCGATCGGGACGCTCATCAGATTGTGTTCGCGCGGCTTGAAGTCTCCGAACCGCTCGGTGAACACGCGAAACGCCCGCTCGAGTGGGGCGTTGACGACCACGTCGTGACGGATGCTCACGGGTCGCGCTTGCGTCATGATTCGTCTCCCTCCAGATGTTCGACGGTGTCCTTGAAACCGGCCAAGGCCTGCACCCAGAACCGGTCGAGGTCGGCGCGCAAGGCTTCGAGCCCCGTCGGGTCCAACTGGTAGACCCGTCGCGTGCCTGCCGCACGGTCGCGTACCAGGCCGGCGCGTTTGAGGACTTTCAGGTGTTGCGATACCGCGGGCCTGCTGACGGGCAGGTCGCGGGCGATTTCGCCCACCGCCATCGGCCCGTGTGCGAGACGTTCCACGATCGACCGCCGGGTGCGGTCGGCGAGCGCGACCCAGGCGTCATCTTGGTAAGTCTGCACGAACCGTAAGTTACCACTTACCGATGCGGCTGATCAATGCTCGTCGAGGGCAGCAGTCTTCGGCTGTGGCGATTCGATGGCGACCAACTCAGCGAGGCCACTGACGGTGAGGCTGCGCATCAGCACCGGGTTGGCGATCAGATGGATGTGGTCGGCGACGTGGTACAGCGCGTTGATGGCCGAGCTGTCGAGATATTCGACTGCGCTCAGATCGACGGTGAGCCGTTCGCCGCTCCCCGCTGCAGTCGCAGTGGAATCGGTGAGCGCCTGGCTGAAGGCCGCGATGTTGCTGAGGTCGATTTCCCCGGACGCGATGAGCACGAGATTTCCGCTGTCGCCGCGCGCGGTCTCAAGCGTCAGCGACGCGGACATCAACCGACCCTAGCGGTCAGGTGAACCGTGGTTCCGGCAATGCCGGGCTTGATGGCGACCTCCTGCATGAGCCCGCGCATCAGTGCGATGCCACGACCGCGAGTGGAGTCCCTCGCCGCCTGCGGAGGTTTCCACGAGCCGGAGTCAGTGATAGTCAAGTGCACCCGGTCGACCAGAGCCGTCGCGTCCACGCTGATGACTCCGTTCGGATTGTCGCGGTGACCATGCTCGATCGCGTTGGCGACCGCCTCTCCCGCAGCGATGAGTACGTCCATACTTTGATCCGGATTCACCATGGCTCGTTTCAGCCAGCCGCGTAAGGCGTGCCGGGCAGGCGCGAGTTGGCTTGCGTGCGCGGGAAATTCAAGCGCGAGTGGCCCCGGGTGGCGGTAAAGCAACACGACCACGTCGTCCTGGTATCCGCCTGCCGGCGCGACACCGGACATGATCTGGTTCGCCAGATCGTCCAGTGTTGACGCGCGGCCGTCGCGAACCACCTCGGCGACTCGGGAGATACCATCGTCGAGCCCTCTTCTGCGACGTTCGATCAGGCCGTCGGTGTAGAGCAGCAGAGTCGCGCGCGGCGGGAGGGTCACCCGCGCTTCGGGGCGCAACCAGTTAGGCCGTACTCCCAACGCAATGGTGTGGCCGTCCTCGAGAATCCGTATAGCGCCGTCGGCGTCGACGAGGATCGGCGGGGGGTGCCCGGCACTGGAGTACAGCAGTTCACCGGTCTCGGGGTTGAGCACGGCGCAGACAACCGTGGTGCATCGGGCCCCGGGCAGCCGCGAAGCGAAGCGATCCATTCCCTCCAAGGCCGCCCCCGGGCTGGCGTCGCTGAACAGCAGCGCACGGCAGGCGCTGCGCACCTGTCCCATCACGGTGGCGGCGGCCAGGCCGTGACCGACGCAGTCGCCGACGATCAGCGCGATGCGGCCGTCCTCGAGGTCGACGATGTCGTACCAGTCACCGCCCACCTGAAGGGGTCGGCTTGCGGCCTGATAGCGCGCCGCGAATCCGCCCGGTAGCTCGGCCGGACCGAGGATTGCGTGTTGCAGCGCAAGGGCGGTTTCGCGCTGTTTGTCCACCTGATGCACCCGCTGCAGCCCCTGGCCGAGGCGTCCTGCCAGCACCGTTAGCAACGTCTGGTCCTCGAGGGTGAACGACCTCTGCTCAGCCAGCTCGATCCAGACCACAAGCACCCCCTCGGGATGCTGCAGTGCGATGCCCGTCGTGCCCGGCGGCGTGGTGTTCGGGGTGCTGAGAAGATCGCCGTCGCGCAACTCGGTGATCATCTGTTGGGTGTGAGGCGACAGGTCGCTCCATGTCGCCGGTTCGCCGACCGACACGACATGCGGTGCACCATCGGCTCGTTCACCTGGGGCCGTGAAGGTGACCGCGAGTACGCGGCGTGCCCGCCACAGTCGGCGAAGTTCCTCCGCTGCGGCGCGTAACGCGTCCTCCACGGTGTCGGCTAGGGCGAGTTCCTGGTTGAGTGCATGTTCGCGGCCTGCTGCCAGTGCCAACGCGATCGCAGCGTGCCGTGCGAAGTCACTGACGAGGTCGAGGTAATCGTTACCGAACGGCGCCTGCTGCGGCTGACGGGCCACAGCGATCACCCCGAGCACCCTGCTGTCCGCGATGAGCGGTATCACGATCGCCGAGCGCTCGCCGACATCGGTGAACCCCTCGATGGGGTATTGAAAAGAGTCGGTGATCAGCGGTATACCGCGACGTGCCACACCGCCGGTGGTGGACCCGTCCATCGGAACCTGCTGACCGATCACTTGCGATGCGTACCGGCCCGCCGTCGCGGCCACGACCAGGGTGTCGACGTGATCTGGCAGGTCAGGCTCCCGCGGCACCAGCAATATCGCCTGCTCCGCATCGGCCAACTCGAGCGCCCGGTTCACGATGAGCTGCAGCGGTCCCATCTGGGGATCGCCGGAGAGCAGCGCGGTGGTGATCTCGCGACTGGCGCTTGTCCATTTCGCCGCTTCGCGTTCTCGCTCGAAAAGTCGCGCGTTGTCGATTGCGGCTGCGGCCGCCGTCGTCAGTGCGCGGACTGCGCCTTCCTGGGAATCGGAGAACACCTTGCCCGGCCGGCCATCGGCGAGATAAAGAATGCCAAAATCCGTGCCCCGCACGGTGATTGGCGCCGCGAGGAGTGCCCGTAGCGGTGGCTTGTGTGCGCCGAGCACGTCGGCATGCGGATGTGCGCTCAAGTCATCGAGACGCAGCCCCTCGCCGATGGGAAGCTCGCCGAGCCGACGCGCAGTCTCGTCGTCGATGCCCGCATGAACGCCCGAGACCAGGGTGCCGTCTGATGCGCGCAGACTCAGCACCCCGTACCGAGCGCCGGCCAGCTCGATCGCCGCGTTGACGATCCGCTTCAACGTCACGTCCAGGTCTAAGTCGGAGCCGATCTCGACGATCGCCCGCACCAGCTGCTCCATCTGGTCGCGGGCTGCGGCTAGCTCGTCGAGCCGCTCACGGTCGCCGCGGTCGTCTTCCATCCCCAAGAAACCTCATCATCGTCACTGACCCTCGGAACGCGACGCGACCGTGCTTCGAAATCCACCGTCACCGCCAGACTGAGTACCCCGCGAAGGGCCTAAGTACGCCATGGAAAGCCGTGGAAAACCGGGCTAATACTCAGCCAGTTGCACCGCGACGCCGACCGCACCTCCACCCACATGGATCGACAACACCGGTCCCATGTCGGTGACGACGAGCGATTCGATCTGGGGCAGTCGCGTCGTCAACGCCGCACCGATCTCGTCGGCGGCATCGTGGTTGTCGACGTGGTGCACCGCGATCGCCGCCTGCCGCTCGCCCACGACTTCGGCGACCCGATCCACCATCGCGGCGTGCGCCTTGGACACGGTACGGATTCGCTGATCGAGGACCAGCCGCCCGTCGACGTCGAGACACAGCAGCGGCTTCAGCGACAACGCCGTGCCCAGCCGTGACGCACCCTTGCTGATTCGCCCGCTGCGTCGCAGGTTGTCCAGCCGGTGCACGACCACGAACACGTGCCCGCGCGACTGCGCCGTGCGGGCCACCGCTTCAACGGCATCCAGGTCGGCACCCGACGCCGCCGCACGCGCCGCTGCCAGGGCAACGAAGCCCACACCCATCGCAACAGACCGCGAATTCACCACCCGCACCGCCGGACCGAAGTCACGCGCAGTCAGTGCCGCCGAGCTGTAGGTACTCGACAGTGCCGCCGAAAGATGCACGGCCACAACACCGTCGCCGTCGCTGTCGGTCAACGCCTGTTGATAGATCTCGGCCAGCTCCGCGGGTGTGGCACCGGCCGTCGTGACGCGCGGACGGTCGTGGATGTCGTAGGGCACGTCGTCGATGCCGTCACGCAGATCAGTTCCGTCGATCAAGACGTGCAGCGGCACCTGCCG
>Ga0068863_100007945_pt1 | contig 10368 bp, 11 predicted proteins | sample KBSSwiS62_FD_66596 | JGI IMG/M metagenome (GOLD analysis project Ga0068863, IMG submission 66596) | Switchgrass rhizosphere microbial communities from Kellogg Biological Station, Michigan, USA - KBS Switchgrass S6-2 | ecosystem: Host-associated > Plants > Roots > Rhizosphere > Soil ...
AGACAAGGGACCGCCGATCAACTGATGGAAGCGCTCCTCAAGGAACTTCAGAGTAGCCGAGCAGAGTGCCTGCATCTGGAGGTCCGGGAGTCAAATACAGCGGCGAGGACTCTTTACGAAAAGTGGGGATTCAGAGTGTCTGGAAGGCGAACCAGGTACTATCACAACCCTAGTGAGGACGCAATTTTGTACCGGAAAAATCTTTCCCCGGCAGCTCCCGAAATCCGTTGACCGACCTCTGCCGCAGGTGTAACTTCACGTTCACATTGACGACTCAGGAGGTCAACTGGATGGATACTCCAGCCCGCGACCAACTCCTGGCCAGCAACGATGAATTCCGTAAGCTGGCTCAGGAACATGCACAGTACGCCCAGCGTCTTGATTCCCTCACCACTAAGAAGTACCTCTCCGAAGACGAGAAGCTCGAAGAGATTCGACTTAAAAAGCTAAAATTAAGACTAAAAGATCAGATGGAGCAGCTCGAGCAGCAGGCTCGTCGAACCACAGCAGTAGCCTAATCGGCTCCGGATGAGACGGACACGTCTCGGCGATGGGGTTCGTGTGTGTCGGCCGCGAGCGAGCGAAGTAACTGAAAATTCACAATCTTTTAAGGAAGCCCCGGAGAATTCCGGGGCTTTGTATCTTGGCTGAGACCCGAGATTCGGCGTCGTTAGTAGCACGCGCTCCGCTATAATCCTAAGGTCCCCATGGTTCGTGACGGCTACTATTACGCGCTCGGCTGCATTGTGGCAGCATTCCTGCTTGGCTGGCTTACCTGGCCCATTTTGGCCCTCATCCCGCTGGCGCTTGCGGCATTCTTCCTTTGGTTCTTTCGGGACCCCGAACGGACAATTCCTAACACTCCCGGGGCTATCGTCTCGTGTGCCGACGGCAAAGTCACCGATATCTCGACGATTCAACTCGATGGTCAGCCGCGTACGAGAATCAGTATCTTCCTCAACGTTTTCAATGTGCACGTGAACCGTGCCCCCATCTCAGGCGTCATAGCTAACCTGGAGTACAAGAGGGGAAAATTTCAGAACGCAATGGGTGCAGCTTCGGCTGAGATGAACGAACAAAGCGTCTGCACTTTACGCGGTGACGATGGACAGGTGGTCATCTTTAAGCAGATTGCCGGACTGTTGGCGCGGCGGATCGTGTTCTCTTACAAGAGTGGTGATCGGGTCGAGCGCGGACAGCGGGTAGGTCTCATCAAGTTCGGATCTCGTTGCGACGTCATCGTCAGCGCTGGCGCGACGCTCGCGGTAAAAGTCGGGGATATCGTTAAGGGCGGATCCAGTGTCCTTGCGAATCTCCCGGTGGCATCTTCGAACTCGGAAGTATCTCCTGGTGCGACAGTAGAGAGGACGCGATGAACAATCCCTTCAATCGAAGGGCTTCGGATAAGAAGCCTCGTCGTATGCGGAAAGGGATGTACATCCTTCCTTCGATGTTCACGATTGCAAATTTAGGCGCGGGATTTTATGCGATTCTGCAGGCGGTCCAAGGATCAATTAGCGAGCCATACCACTTCAATAATGCCGCAATAGCGATCGGATTTGCTGTCTTCTTTGACGGAATGGATGGCACGATTGCGCGCTTGACGAATACGTCCAGCGACTTCGGACGGGAGCTCGACTCCCTGGCAGACGTTGTCACATTTGGAGTCGCACCCGCCATTCTGGCTTTTATGTGGGGGTTGCAGCAGTTACCTCGGACCTTGGATGTTGATCTGCGTCACAACCTCGAGCAGTTTGGCGCGATCGTCTGTTTTCTGTTTCTTGCCGCCGGCGCCTCACGACTCGCGCGCTTTAATATTTCGCTGAATCCCCAACCATCGAATCCGGGTCGTCCAGGGAAGAAGTACTTCGTCGGTATGCCAATACCGGGTGGAGCTGGTTGCATCGCAGCCACGGTGCATTTTGCTTCCGGAGCTCCCATAACGGTGTGGTGGCTCTCCCCGATATGGATGGCATTTGTCGTGGTGCTGGGATTTCTAATGGTGAGCACCTGGCGCTTTTGGAGTGCCAAGAGCATCGATTTTCGCAGCAGGCATCCATTCCGGCTCATCTTATTGATCGGCCTGTTCATTGCATTACTCCGCTACTGGTCGCAGTACATTTTGTTTTTCCTTGCGATGTTTTACCTGCTGGCCGGGGTCTTTGCGCGACTGTCGTTCGCCGTTCGGAAGACATCGCCCAACCCTGCGCCCCTGGAAACTCCGTCTCACGATTAGTTAGCAAGGCTTCGCAGGGTGTCCATCTGGTAGGCTTGAAGAGGGATTGATATTGATGAAACGCACCGGAAAACCCGGGGAGCCGTCGAGCGGTTTATTCCGCGTAGTTGTAGTTGGCGCAGCCTCGCTAAAGGGTAAAGAAATCAAGGATGTTCTAGGTGAGCGGAGCTTCCCGTCTGACGACGTGAAATTGTTGGATGACGAAGAATCCCTCGGCCAACTGGAATCGGTTGGCGAAGAGCCTACATTCATTCAGCAGGTAACGCCAGAACAGCTTGAGGGCGCGGACTTCACTTTCTTTGCCGGTGAAGAGGCGCATACCGCGAAGACGTGGAAGCAGGCACGTGAAGCCGGCAGCGAGATCATCGATTTGAGCTATGCGCTCGACGCCGAACCCGGCGCATCCTTGCGAGCCCCGCTCATCGAGAGAGAGCTTGGGCAAACTCCGAAGGTCGAGTTGAAGACGGCGCCAGTGGTGGTGGCGCATCCCGTCGCAACCGTCCTTGCACTGCTGCTGGCTCGTGTGCAGAAGGTCCGCCAGATTCGTTCTGTGAACGCGACCGTCTGTGAGCCTGCAAGCGAATACGGTAAGGGCGGAATGGATGAACTCCACGACCAAACTGTAAATTTGCTTTCCTTCCAGCAGTTGCCGATGAATGTGTTCGGGACGCAGGTGGCATTCAATTTGGGGAGCGGCTACGGCGAAGAGGTCAAGCCTACGCTTCGCACGACCGAGCTTCGCATCCTGAATCACTACACCCGAATCACGAACGGGAAGGTGCCGTTGCCTTCTCTGATGCTTGTGCACGCTCCGGTATTCCATGCACACACGTTTTCCATATACATTGACCTCGCGTCGCCCGTGGATCAAAACGAATTGCAGGCCGCGCTGAGTGGTGATCACGTCCAGATCACGCATTCGCACGATGAAGAACCCAGCAACGTCAATGTTGCCGGGGCGGAAGACATACTCGTCTCCGTGCGAGCGGACGTGAATCGAGAGACCGGAGTGTGGCTTTGGGTGGCTGCCGACAATCTTCGGCTGATTGCGATTACGGCGATCCATTGCGCTGAGGAAATGGTTGCAACCCGGCCAAGAGGCCAAGTGCAGTAACGGACAGGATTCCAGTGGACCGAAGAGCAGAATGAAAATGGGCCGGCGCTTGCAAATGTCAGTGGTGGCACTGCTCGTTCTCGTGCTCGGTTCCTGTGGGTATCACACGGCAGGGAAGGCGACCCGCATACCGGCCGATGTCAGGACACTGGCAGTTCCAGCCTTTGTCAATCAAACCCAGACATATCGCATTGAAGCGGTTCTGACCGAGGCGGTAGTACGCGAGTTCAATACTCGCACCCGGTATCGGATTGTTACCGATCCGGATGGTGCGGACGCCATTCTTCGTGGGACAGTAACGAACACCCAGCTTGCGCCTGTCACTTATGACTCGGATACAGGTCGGGCCTCCACCGCAGTGGTCACCGTAAATATGAAGGTCGTGCTGACGGCGAAGGACGGACGCGTCCTGTTTGAGAACTCGAACTTCGTTTATCGCGAGCAGTACCAGATATCCCGAGAGCTCTCTTCGTTCTTCGAAGAGCAGGGACCAGCGGTCCAACGTTTATCACAGGATTTTGCTCGCACATTGGTTTCCAACGTTCTCGAGATGTACTAAGTTGATGGATAAGGACTGATCTTGAAGGCATTCGCGCCAACCATGAGGTTCGTGGACGCTGTAGAACAGCGCAAGCTCGCGCCCGGGTATATCTTCCTCGGAGACGAAGCGTTTTTCCGCAGGCAATGCCGCGACGCGATACTGCGCCACCTGATTCCTGAGGGAATGAGGGAGTTCAGTTTCTACGAGTTCGATCTCGACCAGATGGAGATTGCCGACGTTTTGGATCGGGCTCGGACGCCTTCCCTCATGGCGCCCTTCCAGGTGTTCTTTGTCCGAGGTGTCAAAGCGCTTTATGGACGCGGCAAGCATGACGCTGAGTTCGCGGCCATCGAAGAGTATTTCAAGAACCCGAACCCGGATGCGCTGATCATCTTCATCGCCGATCACATCAGTATCCCCGCCGATGTGCGCAAAATGGAAATGCAGGACAAAGACCGCTACGAGCGCATTCGAGAGACTCTTGGGGAGTGTTGCCAGATCATAGAGTTTGCGCGTGTAGAGGAAGGCGAAGCGGTACGTTGGGTGTCCGATACCGCCACGAAGGATTCGGTGAAGGTTGAGCCTGACGCAGCTCGCGAACTGGTGGATTCCCTCGGTGGCGACATGATGATGATCTCCGGTGAACTGGAGAAGCTTGTTCTCTACGTCGGAGAGAAGAAGCGCATTACGCTCGGTGACGTGGAGACCATGGTGCTTGCCGCGAAGCAACGTACTCTGTACGAGCTCACGGACGCGATCAGCGCCAAAGATCGGACTCGCGCGCTGGAGGTCCTCGATGCGGTGCTTTCTACGGGCGATGGCGAGGATGCGGCAATCGGGCATCTATACATGCTCGCCAAGACGTTCCGTCAGATGCTGGTGATCAGCGAAAAGAATGTCCGCGATACTCGGGCTTTGTGGCAGGTTCTGTGGCAGGGATTTCGCGTGCCGCCGTTCGCGGCAGAGGATGTGATCCGGCAGGCGCGCCGCTACAAATCACGCAGGGAATTGACCCGAGCGATCCGGTTGATTGCCAAGGCGGACCTGGGGCTTCGATCCAACCCTCCGAGTAAAAGGCTAGTGCTGGAAAATTTGATACTCGACCTATGCCAAGAGCCGAAGTTGGCCGAAATAGGCTGGCAGCAGGAAGAATTGCCCGTCTAGACTCCAGTGGTTAATTCTTCGCTTCCACCTGCAACCGGGCCAACGCATCCTTCGCCAGTTTCGCCTGGGGACTATCTGGAGCTTCCTTCAAATACATCTGGTATTGCTTTTGGGCTCCCGGGCGATCGCCCTTCTTTTCCCGGACAGCGCCCGCAATCAGGTGCCCCATAGGATAGTTGTCAGGTTCGGTGGTGTGGCATTTTTCCGCGTTCGCCAGGGCGCCATCGAAGTCCTGGGTTCGATATTGCGCGAATGCCAGGAGCACCAATGTATCGGGATTACCGGGAAGGGCGGTGTTGGATTTAATCAGCAGATCTTTTGCACCAGCGAGATCGTTGTCCTGGATCTTTAGCTTCGCAAGGTTTTTGGTGGCATCCGGATTCTTATCGTTGATTTCAACTGCTTTGGTGAAGGCTTCCCGTGCGCCGACCGCATCCTTCAGATTCATATCGCAGACGCCGATGTTGTTATAAGCCCAATCGTATTTCGGATATTCCTTAATCGCCTTCTCGAAATGCTTGCGTGCCTCTTCCCATTTTTTATCTTTAAAGAGTTCCATCCCCTTCGAGAATTCTTTGTGCGCCTTCTCCGGTACGTTGAGTTCCGAGGCCGAGACGATACCTCCACCACCCGTCGGATTATTGGTATCGCGCTTCAGTTTCACCGCAACGTTTTCATGGTGGAATGTCTCGCCAGGATAGATATCCATGGCGGCCGAAGTCGACTCGATGCCCGGTCCACTGATGCGCAATTGATAGGATCGGCCGGTCGGAGCGGCGAATGAAACGTGTCCTTCCGCGTCTGTGTAGGTTTGTTGAATCGTTCCTCCGCCCATACTTCCAAGCTCCACAAGCACCTGGGTGCCAAGAGGGCGCGAATCATCGGTGGTGATACGAACCTCGATTCGCGACATGCCACCAGAGCTCGGACTGCGGGGAACTGTGGGAACAGTGTTTGGAGATGGGCTTGGGCGTCGAGTCTGGGCACACACGCCAATAGCCAACAGGAGGAATAAGGAGACGGTGGAGGTGCGAAGACGTAGCACGATGGTCCTCCCATTCAGCAACTAATGTGAACGATTCCGGAAGGAGCACACCTGGATGCCTACTTCTCGGGACGTTACAAATTGTTGACAACCGGGCCTTTGGTGCCGATCCGGTTCTAAAGGGAGGCAATGCTATCTCACTTTGTACTCGCGTTCAAAGTGAAACGGCGGGCAATTTGCCCGCCGTCCAGAAATCTCGGTGCCGACCTACTTCTTGGTGGCAGCCTTAACGCGCGCCGAAAGGCGCGACTTGTACCGGGAGCCGGTATTCTTATGAATGACGCCCTTTTTGACGCTCTTGTCGATGAGCGAAACCGTCTCGCGGTAAAGAGCCTGAGTCTGGGACTGATCGCCGGAGGCGACAGCGGTCTTGAGCTTACGGAGCTGGGTGCGCAGGCGGGACTGGTTGGCGCGGTTAACCGCGGTCTTCGATTCCGTCTGCCGTGAGCGCTTCAGCGCCGAATAGTGATTCGCCATAACTGTGAGTCTGTCCTTCTAGAGAGTTCTCTGTAGTAGTCCCGAAAAGGCTATTCTACTGGAAAAGCGGGAGTTCTGGCAATTCCGGGCCTTTGGCGCGGGTTTCCAGCAGCCTCGGATTTTTACTTCCTTGCCATAAGATTTGCCATCTAATTCTAGTGTAGTACCCGGATTTCGCGGTTTTGTCCGCAACCGGGTTACTTAGTTGGGGGACGGCATAAATTTGGTTTCGCTTTCTGTTGACTCCATTCCGGACTTCGGGCTACTCTCAGCCCCGATGGGAGCGTTGCACGCGACGAACTCTCACAATCCGCCGTACTCCGACCTGCTGTACCAATTGTGCTGCCAACTCAATTCGTCTTCCGGAGAGAGCCGGAGGACTATCCACGTGCTCCGGGGGAGCACCAAGGGGTGACGTCCAAGCCTGAATGAAGAAGAAAATCGAGATCAGCCCGAACATCGAGACCCTCTTCGGAACCCGTGACGAAAACCTGCATCTGCTGGAAACCGGCCTACAGGTCACAATCGACCTGAGGGCAGATTCCATTGAAATATCTGGCGCGCCTGAGAACGTGGCGCGAGCAGAACAGGTCTTCGCCGATTTTGAGCACCTGCAGCGAGCCGGCCACCAGTTCACGAACGGTGATCTTGGATCGTTGCTGCGTGTATGCGTGTCGGACCCGACGACTACGCTGCGAAGCCTGGCGGAAGCAGGCAAACAGCGCGCGTTCGGAAAGCGCCCAGTTCAGCCGAAAAGCATCAATCAGCGGCGATATCTCGAGGCAATCGAGAAGAACGACATGGTGTTTGGGATCGGACCGGCCGGAACGGGAAAAACGTATCTTGCGGTCGCGATGGCCATCTCCGCCCTGCTCAATAAGCGGGTGAATCGGATCATCCTGGCGCGCCCTGCCGTAGAAGCAGGAGAGCGCCTCGGATTCCTTCCGGGCACTCTTCAGGAGAAGGTAGATCCGTATCTCCGGCCACTCTACGATGCCCTTTATGACATGGTGGAACCGGAGAAGATCGACCGCTATCTCGAGAAGAACATCATCGAAATCGCACCGATTGCGTTCATGCGTGGTCGAACCTTGAATGATGCATTCGTCATTCTTGACGAAGCACAGAACACCACGAGTGAGCAGATGAAGATGTTCGTCACTCGACTCGGTTTCAATTCCAAGGCGGTGATCACGGGCGACATCACTCAGATCGATCTGCCCAATGCGTCTAAGAGCGGCCTCGTGGAAGCGACGAAGGTGCTCAATAACGTCGAGGGCATCTCGTTCCAGACCTTCGACGAAGGCGACGTTGTGCGGCATCACCTCGTGCAAAGAATCATTCGAGCTTACGACGAGTTCAAGATCACTCGCGAACAGCAGATGTCCCTAAGTCTCGGCGAATTGGCTGCAGAGCAGAGGCCGATTCTGAATGGAACTCGCGCTATCAAGAAGTCGGAGCCGGTGCTTTCTCCAGATGTGACTCCAACCCAGGTCTCGCAGGAGAGCCGGGCGCAGGATTAAAATAGATCCACGAGCCAGAGGAGGGTGGCCCTACCGGTTACCCTCCTTTTTCCTTATGGGTGTGAGTTGATCGTTTTGCGAAAACCCGTTCCTGGTGTCAGTTCGACAGCCTTGGCGCGATTTACATCCCGCGCCCAGAAGGAAGCCGGGTTGCGTGGGGAACTCGCCGTTCTGGTGACCAACAATCGCGAAATCCAGTCCTTGAACCGGGATTTCCGAAAGAAAGATAAACCTACAGACGTGATCTCGTTCCCTTCAGAAGCGTCAGGCGTGGCGGGAGACATAGCGATCTCCGCGGATATCGCCAAGCGAAATGGCCTCGAACTTGGGCACGATGTGCTCACAGAATTGAAGATCCTGATTTTGCATGGAATCCTGCACCTCGCTGGATTTGATCACGAGACCGATGGTGGAGAGATGTCGCGCAAAGAGATCCGATTGCGCAAGCAGCTTGGATTGCCCTCCGGATTGATCGAACGCACGAATGGATCGAAGCCAGCCAGGGCTGACAGAGGAAGCCGGCCATGACAGCGCTCGTCATCCTCCCATTCCTGATCCTGCTCGGCGTCCTGGTACTGGTCGCCTATACAGCCCGTGTTTACAACGAGGCTGGGAAGTTTCTCTCGAGGGAATTCCAGGAGAACATCGAGTATTTCGAACAGCACATTGAGCCGCGTCTGAAGGTGAGTCGCCAGCGAGCTGCGCTCTCGATGGCATTACTGGAGCAAATCGTAATTACCGCACAGACCCTGCTGGTCGTCTATGCGATCGAACGTGAGTACAGTCACCTGGAATGGACGGAGCTCGGTGAAACCGCCGTTCTAATGCTGTTCGTTATCGTCATCTTCCAGCGATTCTTCCCTTATCTGTTATTTGCGCGGACGCGCGGGCAGTGGCTGTCGAGGTTTGTGCCGGTTGTTACCACCCTGATTTATCTCTGCATGCCGCTCACGCTCGTGCTGGGATTCCTGCAATCGGTGGTTTCGCTGACACGCGAACATGTTGATGAGCAGCCGGAACATCCATCGGAAGCGGTCGACGCCTTGATCGAAGCCGGACAGGACGAGGGCATTCTCGAAGAGAGCGACCGTGACCTGATCCAATCGGTCATTGAATTCGGCGACAAGATGGTACGAGAGGTTATGACGCCGCGTCCGGACATCATTGCCGTTCCCGCAGAGACCACGATCGCGCAATTCACTGACCTGCTTCGAGAGAACGGCTACAGTCGAATTCCGGTGTACGAAGGTGACATCGACCACATCGTCGGAATCATCTTCTCGCATGACGTACTGCAGGTGGCCGACACTGAAGCGAGCGTTCGCACCGTCCGCGAGTTGATGTCACGCGACGTTTACTACGTGCCGGAGACCAAGCGCGGGAGCGAATTGCTACGCGAGATGCAACGTGAGAACGTCCGCATGGCAATCGTCATCGACGAGTACGGTGGCGTCGCCGGAGTCGTGACGATCGAAGACCTGGTCGAAGAAATTGTAGGAGAACTGCGCGACGAAGATGAGGACCGCGACGTAGTGCGTGAAAAGGATCACTCCTACATTGTGCCAGGTGGAATGGATGTCGATCGACTCGCCGATTTGTTCGATGTTCGTCGCGGCGACTGGGAAGCAACTACCATTGGCGGCCTCGTTACTGAGTTCGCCGGACACATCCCGTCTCCGGGCGAAGTCGTGGAGCACGAAGGGTTGCGGTTTGAGGTTCTGCAATCCACCCAGCGTCGAGTGGAACGTGTGCGCATATCTCCGCTACATCGCGAGGAAGTTCACCAGCCACCAAAACCGGAGTCTGACCGGGAAACGCGGTAAGCTAGTGTTATGCCGTTTCGCTCCGGTTTCGTCTCTATCATCGGCCGACCTAATGCAGGCAAGTCCACGCTGCTGAATGCTCTCGTCGGCGAAAAGCTGGCCATAGTCACCCACAAACCCCAAACTACGCGAAATCGAATAACCGGCATCGTGAATGTCAAGAAGCAGGGACGCCGTCAGCCCGGGCAAATCGTCTTTGTCGATACACCGGGAGTACATAAACCTACCGACGCGCTCAACAAACGAATGATGAAAGAGGTTGAGGATGCGCTGGTCGGATGCGATGTCCTGCTGCTCATCATCGACGTGTCCCAGAAGTTTGGCACCGGAGACGAGTTCGTGCTGGAACTGGTTAAGCGCACCGGGAGCAAGTCATTCCTGATCCTTAACAAGATCGACTTGATCGAGAAGGGCAAGCTGCTGCCGCTCATCGAGCAGTACTCGA
>Ga0068863_100007948_pt1 | contig 10367 bp, 7 predicted proteins | sample KBSSwiS62_FD_66596 | JGI IMG/M metagenome (GOLD analysis project Ga0068863, IMG submission 66596) | Switchgrass rhizosphere microbial communities from Kellogg Biological Station, Michigan, USA - KBS Switchgrass S6-2 | ecosystem: Host-associated > Plants > Roots > Rhizosphere > Soil ...
GCCCGGCTGCAGCAGGCGCAGGCGCAACTCGACGCCAGCCGACAGACCTATCTCGAAATCGTCGGAAAGTTCCCCGATAACCTGGCGCCACCGCCGCCGCTTCCGCCGCTCCCGGCCGCCGGTGACGACGCCGTCGACGTGGCGATCTCGAACAATCCCGAGCTGGTCGCCGCCAAAGCGGCGGCCAAGGCGGCGCGCTATGACATCGGTGTCGCCCGGTCCTTCGCTCTCCCGACCCTATCGGGTTTCGCATCCGGCGATTATGTCGATTATCGCGGAACGCTCGGCAGTGGCGTCAGCGGCATCGGATTCAAGCAGAAGGACAAGACGGCAACGGTCGGCGTGCAGGCGACGGTGCCGATCTACCAGGGTGGCGGCCCGGCTGCTCGCATCCGCCAGGCGCAGGCGCGCGAGAGCCAGGCGATCGAGTTCGAGACGGCGACCGAGCGCGGCGTCGTCGCCGATGCCAGGACCGCCTTTTCGCGCTACCAGGCCGCCTTGGGCGTGATCGATTCTTCGGCGGCGGCCGTGTCGGCGAACGAGCTGGCGCTGGAAGGCGTGCGGGCCGAGCAGAGCGTGGGCACGCGTAACGTGCTCGACGTTCTGAATGCCGAGCAGGAACTGCTCAATGCCCGCTCCAGCCTGGTGACGGCGAAGCGCGATGCCTATGTCGCCGGGTTCGCGCTGCTCGCCGCGATGGGCCGCGCCGAGGCCAAGGATCTTGGGCTGGACGGTGGGCCGCTCTACGATCCGGTAACAAACTACAATCGCGTGCATGCAAAATATTGGGATTGGGGCAGCGATCCCAAATCGCGGCCGGTAGCGACGAGCACCATCGGACAGCCGAGCGTCTCTGCCGTACCGACGCACAGCCCGGTGGCAACGCCCGAGAAATAGCTTATACCGGCCGTATGGCCGATCCGCGTTCCGAACCGTCGATGGAAGAGATATTGGCTTCCATCAAGCGCATCATCGCCGATGACCCGGCGCTGCCCTCCGCCGCGCCACGCCCCGCCCAGGCGACGGCCCGCGCGGCTCCGGCCGCTCGCGCCGCGCCAGAGCCGATTGCATGGCCCCGCCGTTCCGCAGAGGAAATACCGGATTCCGTGCTGGAGCTCACCGATCGGATGCCCGAGTCGCCACCTCCGCGGCCGGTTGTCCAGCCGGTTCAGCCGATCCAGCCGCCGCCCCGAGTTCCGACGGAGGCGGCGCCACCGCCGCCGACGACAGCGCCGGCGAGGCCGGCGCCCGAGCCGATGCCACGGCCGCCTGCGCAAGGCTTACGGACGGGCGAACCGGAGGCTGCACAAGCGGCACGCCCGGTTCCCCGCGACCTGCTGCCGCGCAATCCGGCGCCTCGCCCCGGGAGCGGCGACGTCACCCTCGAAGCGTTGGTCCGCAGCATGCTGCAGCCGATGCTGGCGGACTGGCTCGACAAGAACCTGCCCGACATCGTGGAGCGGGCGGTTCAGGCGGAAATCCGCCGGCTCAGCGACAGAGACGGCTGAGCACGATCATCACGCAAATTGAGGGTGGCGCAGCGCAGCATTCCCCCGCTAAAGCCACGCCATCATGACGATAGACAAGACCTTTGACCCGGCCTCGATCGAGGCGCGCTGGTATGGCTATTGGGAAGAGAACGGGCTGTTCCGACCGGAACGCCCCGACGCCGAGCCCTATACCATCGTTATCCCGCCGCCCAACGTCACCGGCAGCCTGCATATCGGCCATGCGCTCGACGACACGCTGCAGGATGTGCTGATCCGACACGCGCGGCTCAAAGGCAAAGATGCCCTGTGGGTGGTAGGCACCGATCATGCCGGCATCGCGACGCAGATGGTGGTCGAGCGTCAGCTCGACGCCAAGGGGCAGAAGCGCACCGACTTCAGCCGCGACGATTTCATCGCCAAGGTGTGGGAGTGGAAGGAGGAGAGTGGCGGCACGATCACCCGCCAGCTGCGCCGCCTCGGTGCCTCGTGCGACTGGGCGAACGAGCGCTTCACCATGGACGAGGGCTTCTCAAAGGCGGTCCTCAAGGTGTTCGTCGATCTCTACCACCAAGGGCTGCTCTATCGCGACAAAAGGCTGGTCAACTGGGACCCGGGGCTGAAGACGGCGATCTCGGACCTCGAGGTCGAGACCAAGGAGGTCCAGGGCAAATTTTGGCATTTCTCCTATCCGCTCGCCGACGGCTCGGGCGCGATCTCGGTCGCGACTACGCGGCCGGAGACCATGCTCGCCGACATGGCGGTCGCGGTTAATCCGGGCGATGAGCGCTATCGCCCACTGGTAGGCAAGATGGTGCGGCTGCCCATCACGGGGCGCCTGATCCCGATCGTCACCGACGAGCATGCCGATCCGGAGCTTGGTTCGGGGGCGGTGAAGATCACACCCGGTCATGATTTCAACGATTTCGAGGTGGGCAAGCGGGCCGGTTTCAAGCCTGCCGAGATGCTCAACATGCTCGATGCCGAGGCGCGGGTCGTGCAGACCGCCGATGGGCTGATCCCGGCAGACTATGTAGGCCTTGACCGGTTCGAAGCGCGCAAAAGGGTGGTAGACGCGATCGATGCCGCCGGGCTGCTCGAGAAGATCGAGGACCGCGTCATCCAGACGCCTTATGGTGATCGCTCTGGGGTCGTGATCGAACCCTGGCTCACCGACCAATGGTATGTCGATGCCGCCACGTTGGCTAAGCCGGCGATCGAGGCGGTGCGCTCGGGTGCGATCAAGGTGGTGCCCGAGAGCTGGACGAAGACCTATTACAACTGGCTCGAGAATATCCAGCCCTGGTGCGTCTCGCGGCAGCTCTGGTGGGGGCACCAGATCCCGGCCTGGTATGACGAGGATGGCGAGGTGTTCGTCGCCGAGGATAAGGCCGCCGCCCAGCGTCTGGCCGGAGCGGGCGTAAAGCTGCGCCGTGACCCCGATGTGCTCGACACCTGGTTCTCCTCGGCGTTGTGGCCGTTCGGCACGCTCGGCTGGCCCGGCGAGGTGATGGGCAACCCGCCGCTTTCGGGGGAAGCAGAGGGGAAGGGCCTGCTAGCCCGCCATTATCCCAATGACGTGCTGATCTCGGGCTTCGACATCCTGTTCTTCTGGGACGCACGGATGATCATGCAGGGACTCCATTTCATGGGAGAGGTGCCTTTTCGCACCCTGTACCTGCACGGGCTGGTGCGTGCCGCCGACGGCTCGAAGATGTCCAAGTCCAAGGGTAATACGGTCGATCCGCTCGGTCTGATTGACAAATATGGTGCAGATGCGCTGCGCTTCACCCTCACCGCGATGGAGAGCCAGGGGCGCGACATCAAGCTCGATGAGAAGCGGGTCGAGGGTTATCGCAACTTCGCAACCAAATTGTGGAATGCCGCGCGTTTCGCCCAGGGCAACGGGATCGGTGCATCGGCGAACCTCGAGGCGCCGAAAGCGGAGCTCGCCGTCAACCGCTGGATCATCGCCGAGACGGTGAAGACCGTTCAGGCGCTCGACCTTGCGATCGCAGACCTGCGGTACGATGAGGCCGCCAACACGATCTACCATTTCGTGTGGGCCAGCTTCTGCGACTGGTATATCGAATTGACCAAGCCGCTGCTCGGCGAGGCGGCGGATCCCACGCAGGCTGCAGAGACCCGCGCGGTGGCCGGATGGGCGCTCGATCAGATCCTCGTCATGCTCCACCCGTTCATGCCGTTCATCACCGAAGAGCTGTGGCATGCGCTCGGCGAGCGTCCCTATGATCTGATCGTGGCGCAATGGCCGGTCGCGGACGCGACCGCGATCGACCCGGCGGCGAGCCAGGAGATCGAGTGGCTCATCCAATTGGTGAGCGAAATCCGTGCAGCTCGAACAAGCCTTAACGTGCCGCCCGGCGCCCGATTGCAGTTATACGTCAGAAATGCGTCTCCTAAGACCATTGAGCGGCTCGGTCGTCATCAATTCGTGCTCGACCGGATGGCGCGTGCCATGCCCATGCTGACTGTCGGCATTTCAATAAGCCCAGTTGGTGGAAGCATGCAGGTGGTCGTCGACGAGGCGACCTTCGTGCTGCCGCTGGAGGGGGTGATCGACCTCGATGCCGAGCGTGCCCGGCTGGCCAAGGCGATCGCCGCCGCCGAGAAAGAGCGCGACGGACTTGGCGCCCGGCTCGGCAACCCCGCCTTCGTCGAGAAGGCCAAGCCCGAGGCGGTCGAGAAGGCGCGGGCCGATCATGCCGAAAAGAGCCTCGAGGCGACGCAGCTGCGTGCTGCGCTCGCCCGGCTCGGATGAGGGAATGGCGCGGCCGAAGCGCGATCTGACCGAAGGAGCGATCGGGCCCACGCTGCTGATGTTCGCGGTGCCGACGCTCGTCGCCAACGTGCTTCAGTCGCTCAACGCCTCGATCAACACGATCTGGATCGGGCGCTTCCTGGGCGAGGCTGCGCTGGCTGCGGCTTCCAATGCAACCAACATCATCTTCCTGTCCTTCTCCGCCTTCTTCGGCTTCGGCATGGCGGCGACGGTGCTGGTGGGCCAGCATATGGGCCGCCGCGACCTGGACGGCGCGCGCAAGGCGGTGGGCGCCGCGACTGCGCTGTTTCTGGGCATCTCGATCCTCGTCGTCATCCTGGGGGTGGCGCTCACCGACCGGCTGCTTCACCTGATGGGAACGCCTGCCGCCGCAGCACCGATGGCGTCCGCCTACCTGAAGGCGATGCTCGCGACGCTGCCGTTCAGCGCCGTCGTCGTGCTGCTGATGATGACGCTTCGCGGCACCGGTGACGCGATGACGCCGCTGTGGTTCATGATCGTCGGCATCATCTTCGATGCCGGGCTCAATCCCTTTCTCATCGCCGGCATAGGGCCATTCCCGGCGCTCGGCATCGTCGGATCGGCGGTGGCCACGCTGATTTCCAATCTGGTGTCGGCGACCGGCCTGCTGATCGTCGTCTATTGGCGCGATCTGCCCATCCGCCTGCGCGGTCCCGAATGGCGTTACCTGCTTCCCGAGCCTGCACTGCTACGCCTGATCCTGGCCAAAGGTACGCTCATGGGCCTGCAGATGCTGGTGATGACGTTGTCAGGCCTGGTGATGGTAGGGCTGGTCAACCATGCGGGTGTGTACGCCACTGCCGCCTATGGCGTGGCGTTCCAGCTCTGGAACTATGTCCAGATGCCCTCGATGGCAATGGGGGCCGCGGTCAGCGCCATGGCGGCGCAGAATATCGGCGCGGGTCGCTGGGATCGGGTACGCTCGATCACCAACGCCGGTCTCCTCTACAATCTTCTTCTAACGGGCGTGGCGATCGCGCTCGTTAGCTGGTTTGATCGCGAGCTGATCGGCCTGTTCATCGGCAGCGGCAGTCCGTCGATCTACATCGCCGAGCGGATACAGCTGATCGCCGGTTGGAGCCTCTTGTTTGCGGGGATCACGATGGTGCTCTTCGGCGCGGTGCGGGCCAATGGGGTCGTGGTCGGGCCGCTCGTGATCATGGTGGTGAACCTGCTCGTCCTACGCATCGGTTTCGCGGCGCTCGCCCAGCCATGGCTCGGCTTCGACGCTCTATGGTGGGCCTTCCCATTCAGCTCGATCCTCAATGCTGGCGTCGTTGCCGTGTATTACTACCGGGGACGCTGGCGGAAGACGGTGCTGGCCAACGCCGCCGAGCGGGCCGAGCGCGTCTAGAGCGGTTCACGATCCGATTGCATCGGATCGGCCGCTCTAGGACCTTGATTTAACGCGGTTTCCGAGTCGTCAGGCGATTCCGCCTGACTTCAAATCGCTATAGGAATTCTGCGACATCATCATGTTGACCGCGCGTGGCGCCACCCGTGCCAGCGCCGGCGTCCTCGCCACCACTTCACCGTCGATGGAGATGTCGAGGGGCGGTACGGTTTCGATCCGAAGCTCGCGTCCGCGGAACTCGATGGTAGTCTGCTTGCGAGCCCGCAGGCGGAGCCAACTGCTCAGCCAGTTCCAGCCGAGCTGCACCGACGAACGGCCGATCACTGCCTGAACGACGATCTCGCCATTGCGCGGGTCTGCCTCGTCGATGAGTTCGACGCCTCCATGATAGGAGCCGTTGGCGATACGCACTTCGAGAGCGTCGACCTCATCGCGCATGCCGCCGCCGGTCACGATCAGCTTGAAGGGCTTGAACTTGATGGATTGCCAGCTGGCCCACAGCAGATAGCCCAGCCGGCCGAGCGCCTTCTTGAGGACCGGCGGGATATCGCTGCCGATCCGCGTCGGAAGGCCGATCGCCGCGCAATTGCAATAATAATCGTCATCGATCATGGCCAAGTCGATCCGGCGGACTGCGCCCGATGCAATGACGCCGATCGCCCGGTCGAGTTCGAGCGGAAGCCCGAGCGATCGTGCGAAGCTGTTGGCGGTGCCGAGCGGCAATATGGCGAAGACCGTCTCGGTGCCCACCAACTGATCGACCGCGCTCGACAGCGTGCCGTCACCTCCGCCAAGGATCAGCATGGGCGGCTTCCTGGCCATTGCCGCCGCAACGACGGAGGCCAATTCACCCGGGCGATGGACGGCGGTGGCTTCTATCAAGTCGATGCCGGCGGCTTCGAGCCCCAGGCGCGCAGCGTCGAACTGCTTCTTCCCGCGGCGCGACAGAGCGTTGACGATCAAAATCGCCGAGCGGGGTTCATCAAGTTGAAGCGTCATGTGGAGCGGACAACGCGTCGCGCTCGGTCCGGATGCATGCGGGTGAACCTGAGCGGCTTTGCGCAGCCAAGCCCAGCGGCTAAAGCGATGCCCATGACTCGGCCAGCCTTTCCAGCCCTCCGTCTCCGCCGTCCGCGCCGTCACGGCTGGAGCCGCGCGATGTTCGCCGAGAATGTCGTCACCCCGGCCGATCTGATCTGGCCCCTCTTCATCGCCAATGGAGCCGATGCCGAACCGATCGCCTCGCTGCCAGGCGTATCGCGGTGGCCGCTGGACCAGATTGCGGAGCGCGCGCGCGAAGCAAAGGCTGCCGGGATTCCTTGCCTCGCGCTGTTTCCCAACACGCCACGCGAACGGCGTAGCGATGATGGCCGGGAGGCGCTCAACCCTGACAATCTGATGTGCCGGGCGATCCGCACGATCAAGGCGGCGGTGCCCGACATCGGCGTGCTGACAGATGTCGCGCTCGATCCTTATACGAGCCATGGTCATGATGGGCTGGTCGACGCGACGGGCCACGTCCTCAACGATCCGACCAGCGAGGTATTGGTGGGCCAGGCGCTGGTCCAGGCCGAGGCAGGAAGCGACATCGTCGCACCTTCGGATATGATGGACGGCCGTGTTGGCGCTATCCGCGCGGCGCTAGAACGGGACGGGCATGTCGACGTGCAGATCATGGCCTATGCCGCAAAATATGCATCGGCGTTCTATGGGCCGTTCCGCGATGCGGTGGATACGCGGGGGCTGCTGAAGGGCGACAAGAAGGGCTATCAGATGAACCCTGCCAATGCGCAGGAGGCGTTGCGAGAGGTTGCGCTGGACATTGCCGAAGGCGCGGACAGCGTGATGGTGAAGCCAGGCCTGCCCTATCTCGACATCGTGCGGCTGGTGAAGGATCGTTTCGAGGTGCCGGTGTTCGCCTATCAAGTGTCGGGCGAATACGCGATGATCGAACATGCAGTGACCGCGGGCGCCGCTGAGCGCGATGCGGTGGTGCTGGAGACGCTGATGGCGTTCAAGCGCGCCGGTGCTTCGGGCGTGCTGACCTATCATGCACTCCACGCCGCCCGGCTGATGGGCGGATGATCGAGACCGAAAGGCTGATCCTGCGCGGCTGGATGGAAAGCGACAAGCTGCCCTTTCATGCGATGTGCAACGATCCTGCGGTGATGGAATATCTCGGACCGGTCATGAACGTGACGGAGATCGACGCCGCTATCGATCGCCAGAACGGGCTGCTCGATGCGCTTGGCCATTGCTTCTGGGCGATCGAACGGACGGCGGATCGCCGCTTCCTCGGCTTCTGCGGCATCAAACCGGGCCCTCTGGGCACGCCGATCGAAGGCCGCATGGAAATCGGGTGGCGCCTGGCGGCCGAGCATTGGGGTCGCGGCTATGCGCGCGAAGCGGCCGAAGCCTGCCTTGACTGGGCGTGGCAGCGGGATGCGATCGACGGTGTCTGGGCCATAACCGTCGAGGGCAACCGCCGATCCTGGCGGCTGATGGAGCGGCTCGGCATGGTACGGCGGCCGGACTATGATTTCGTGCATCCACAGCCGGGCCTTGCGGATTGGCTGAGACCGCATATCACCTACAGCATCGGAAGGACCTCATGAGCGATCAGCCCACCATCCTAACCTATGGCGGCAAGACGCCGCTTATCGATGCCGACGCCTTCGTCGCACCAGGTGCACGCGTGATTGGCGATGTCGAGATCGGCAGTGGCGCCAGCATCTGGTACAATGTCGTCATAAGGGGGGATGTGAACTATATCCGCGTCGGCGCCCGGACTAACATCCAGGACGGCAGCGTGGTGCATGTGTCGCGCGGTATGCAGCCCACGATCATCGGCGAGGATGTGCTCATCGGCCACCTTGCGATGGTGCACGGCTGCGAGCTGCACGATCGCGCCTTCGTCGGCTTCGGCGCAATCGTGATGGACGGCTGCGTCATCGAGTCGGACGGGATGCTGGCGGCGGGGGCGATGCTGACGCCGGGCAAGCGGATCCCGAGCGGGCAGCTGTGGAGCGGCCGCCCCGCCAAATATATGCGCGACCTGACCGCTCAGGACATGGCGGCGAACCAAATGGGGGTCGCCGGTTATGTCCAAGAGGCGCGGCTGCACAAGGCGGCCCTGCAAGCCCGCTCCTGATCCTCCGCCGCTGCGCGGCGGGCGTTGCCGCGCTCGGCGACCGGGCCTATCTTCCTGCGACCAGGAGTGAGGTTGAGGTCCCATGTCGAGCTATGAAGATCGTCTGAATGCGCTGCGGGACGAGTTGGCGCGGCGCCGGCTCGATGGGTTCGTGGTGCCGCTCACCGACGAGCATATGAGCGAATATGTCGGCGCCTATGCGCAGCGGCTCGCCTGGCTGACGGGGTTTCAGGGGTCAGCTGGATCGGCGGTGGTGCTGCCCGCGGAGGCGGCGATCTTCGTCGACGGACGCTATACGCTCCAGGTGCGCGAGCAGGTTGACGGACGGCATTGGAGCTATCAATCGGTCCCTCAGACGAGCACCGCTGACTGGCTGGAAGCACATGCGCCCGACGGCGGACGGATCGGCTACGATCCATGGCTGCACACTCGCAGCTGGGTTGCTGCTGCGCAAAAAGCGCTTGCGACCAAGGGTGCAGAGCTGGTCGCGGTGGACACCAATCCCGTCGATGCGATCTGGCCGGACAGGCCGGAGCCTTCCCCCGCGCGACTCGTCGTGCAGCCGGACGAGCTTACCGGCAAGAGCTCGGCCGCCAAGCGCGCCGACATGGCGGACTGGCTGAGCGAGAAAAAAGCAGATTCAGCGGTGCTTTCCGCGCTCGACTCGATTGCCTGGACGTTCAATATTCGCGGTAAGGATGTCGACCGCACGCCCGTGGCGCTCGCTTATGCGATCGTTCATGCTGACGCGACGGCTGATCTCTATGTGGCGCCCGACAAGATCGACGATGCGGTGCGCGCGCATCTCGGCAATGGTGTGCGGATCCATCCGCGCAGCGCGTTCGAAGCAGCGCTGGGGGGCTTGGCGGGGAAGAAGGTCGCGGTCGATCCGGAAAGAGCGGTCGCTGCGATCTTCGAGGCGCTTGCTGCCGGGGGCGCCGAGCTGATCGAACTGCGCGACCCGGCCGTGCTGCCCAAGGCGATCAAAAATTCGGTCGAGATCGCCGGGCACAAGGCGGCACAGGCGCGCGACGGCGCGGCGCTCAGCCGCTTCCTTCACTGGCTCTCGGTGGAAGCTGCCGATGGCCAATTGGACGAGTTGCGGGCGCAGGAGCAGCTCCAGGCATTCCGGGCCGAGACAGGCCTGCTCAAAGACCTGTCGTTCGATACGATTTCGGGTGCTGGCCCGAACGGCGCCGTGGTTCACTATCGCGCGAGCGAAGAAACAAATCGCTTGCTGGAGCCCGGATCGCTTTATCTGGTCGACTCTGGCGGGCAATATCAGGACGGCACGACGGACGTCACGCGCACGGTGGCGATTGGCTCGCCGACCGATGAGATGCGCGACCGATACACGCGCGTGCTCAGGGGCCATATCGCCGTGGCGCGCGCGATCTTTCCCAAGGGCACGCGGGGCGGACAGCTCGATATATTGGCGCGCCAGTTTCTATGGGCCGTGGGCCTCGATTATGCGCATGGCACGGGGCATGGGGTGGGCGCCTATCTCTCGGTACACGAAGGCCCGCAGCGGATCGCCAGCTTTGGGGGAGG
>Ga0068863_100007952_pt1 | contig 10363 bp, 8 predicted proteins | sample KBSSwiS62_FD_66596 | JGI IMG/M metagenome (GOLD analysis project Ga0068863, IMG submission 66596) | Switchgrass rhizosphere microbial communities from Kellogg Biological Station, Michigan, USA - KBS Switchgrass S6-2 | ecosystem: Host-associated > Plants > Roots > Rhizosphere > Soil ...
CTGGTGGAATGCATGTTCGATACGTGTGTCTGCGGCATCCTGCATTGGGCGTGGGGCTTCGCATTCATGTTCGGCGGAGGGAACGCGTTCATCGGCTGGCATCTGCCGGGCGACCCCACAAAAAGTCTGCTCTTCATGAAAGACGTCGATGTCATGACGACGTACGGATCAACGGGCATCCCGATTCTCGCTCACTATCTCTTCCAGTTCGCTTTCGCGGATTGCGCATCGACAATTTGTTCCGGCGCCATGGTCGGACGCACTCTCTTCATGGGTGACGTCCTTTATTCGATCGGCGTATCGGGTTTCATTTATCCGGTTTTCGGCCACTGGTGCTGGGGTCCGGATGGTTTCCTGGCCACAATGGGCTCTGCGGGAGGTTTCCTTTCCAGTCTTGGAATGAACTTCCATGACTTCGCGGGTTCAACGGTTGTCCACTCGATCGGCGGGTGGGTTGCAATAGCCGGTGCCATCATGCTCGGGCCCAGGTTGGGCCGGAGGTTCAAGCGTGATGGCGGTGGTCCCATGCCTCCACACGATCTCACCATCGCCGTTATTGGCGGCTTGATCCTCTGGTTCGGCTGGTACGGATTCAATCCCGGATCGACGTTGTCTCTCATGGACAACGCGGGCGTCGGCCGCGTTGCGACGAATACGACGCTCGCCGCATGTACCGGCGGAATCGCCGCGATCCTCGTCATGTATTTCCGAACGAAAAAGTGGGACACGACGGCAATCATCAACGGCTTTCTTGCCGGCCTGGTGGGAATTACAGCACCCTGCTATTGGGTGAGCAGCGAAGGCGCCATGATGATTGGCGCTGTGGCAGGGGTACTCGTGATTCTCGGAATGGAACTGCTCGAGTACTTCAGAATTGACGATCCCGTTGGAGCGTGGCCCGTTCATGGCGTCTGCGGAATATGGGGCACGATCGCGATCGGATTATTCGCCAGCGGTGAATTCTCAGCCGCGGGGTCGAGTCCGTTTGGTGTGCCTAAGATCGTTTCGCATTCGCCCGATGCACTCACTGGCTTGTTTTATGGCGGTGGTGCGAAGGTGCTTATCGCTCAGTGCATCGGCAGCGTGGTTGTGTGTACGGCCACATTCGTCAGCGCGATGGCAATGTTCGCATTACTTAACGCATTTGGATTGCTTCGTGTTTCTCACGAAGGCGAAATGGTCGGACTTGACGTCGATCAGCACGGAATTTCGGCTTACCCCGAATACGTGCTCTCGTCGACGACCATGTCTCATGACGTTGCTGGTGTTGGCATGAAAGCAAAGACGGTAACGTCTTAGCTGCGATCGATTGCCCCTCCTGGCCAGGAGGGGCAATCGATCGCTTCACGACTGTCATGGAAGCAACTGCGATTGCTGGACCGCCGAGAAAGGTTGTCGTTTCGCTTCCGTGATTGCGGAAGCCTTCATCTTGACCCCGTGAGGGCTTCCATCTGCCGGGTTGCTCCAGGCCTTCAATGACGAGGGCCTGGAGAATCCTCTTCTCAAACGGTATTTCAGCTCTTCGGAGAAACATTGAGCCGGACGCTCATTCGCACCAGATCCGCCAGAGACTCCGCCTGCATCTTCCGCGTCAGGTTCGCTCGATGAACCTTGACCGTAAACTCGCTGATACCAATGGCGTCGGCAATCTGCTTGTTTGGCTTTCCTGAAACAACCAGGGCGAGCAATTCCCGTTCTCGAGCCGTCAGGGTTTCGAAGCGTTCCCGCAGCTCGGAGATCTCGCCGTCCTGCTTGCGGCGTATTCGGTCCTGATCGAGCGCCAGTTGTATGGCATCGAGAAGGTCCTGATCCCGAAATGGTTTTGTCAGAAATTCCACGGCGCCCGCTTTCATCGCGCGGACAGACATGGGTACGTCCCCATGCGCCGTGATGAAAATCACGGGAAGCGGAATGCCGGCTTTAATCAATGCCTTGTGAAAATCCAGTCCACTGATGCCCGGCAGCCGGACATCCAGTACGATACATCCGGGAACATCCGGGCGTTGGAAATCGAGAAACTCCTGACCCGAAGCAAAACCCTCCACCTCGAGACCCACAGAACGGATCAGGCTCTTCAGCGCCGAACGCACAGACGCATCATCGTCGATTACGAATACGATCGACTCAGTTCGCTTCATTGGACTCACCTGCAGAGGGAAGAGAAAAATTCAGAACCGCGCCAGCCGCGCCGGAAGCGGCCCAGAGCGCTCCTCCATGAGCTTCGATGATGGACCTGCTGATCGTCAACCCCATTCCGATTCCTCCCGGCTTCGTTGTGAAGAACGGATTGAACATGGTGTCGGCCTGTTCGTCCGTGATCCCGACTCCCGTGTCCTCAACCTGGATCAGCACCTTATCTCGATCCAATGACGAGCGAATCGAAATTACAGACTTGCGCATTGGAACGCGGCTCATGGCGTCAATGGCATTGATGATCAGGTTCAGCATCACCTGTTGAAGTTGAACACGATCACCGATCACCCCTGGAACCAGACCCAGATCGGACTGGACACGCACTCCATTCCTGCGAATTTCGGCATCGAGGAGATTCAGCACACTGCGGATAACCTCGTTGACGTCCAGCAGCGTCATCTGGGGCGTGCCCTTTTGAACCAGCGTTCGGATCCTCCCGATGACTTCTCCTGCGCGTGTGGCATCCCGAACGATGTTTCCGAGTGCATCCCTCACTTCAACAAGATTGGGCGGGTCCTGGGCAAGCCACCGATTTGCCGCGTTTCCATAGGTAATGACTGCCGTGATCGGCTGATTCACTTCGTGCGCGATAGACGTAACGAGTTCTCCGATCGTTGTCACTCGAGACAGGTGAACCAGCTCGGCGTGAGCACGTTCAAGGGCATCGGCGGCGCGTTTGTTCTCGGTTATATCGCGAAACAAATAATAGAAGGACATCTGCTGCCCATCGGTGGAAACAGGTACGGCAATTTCTGAAACGTTCATCAGCGTCCCGTCTTTGCGCATTCGAATGGATTCCATACTCACGGATTCCCCGTTCAAAAGCTTCGCCCGTGATTCCATGGCTTCGTCGTGAAGATGCTCAGGGACGATGAATCGCAGGCTGACTCCGCCAATGATCTCATCGGAGGTATATCCGAAGATTCGCGAAAACTCGGCATTGATGCGCTGAACGCGGTCGCGGTGATCCACGAGCATAATGGCTTCGGGCCCCTGATCGAAGAGTTTGTCGAAGTGAACCCGCTGACTTTCTTCTGCAATTCTTCGTGTGGATGCGAGCCAGGTCGCGCATCCGGCGCTCAGGAGAAATGAGAGGAAGTACGGAACTCCTTCCGCATTCATCACGAGTGCATACCGGGGATGAATGAAGTAGTAGTCCACGGACAACGTACAGAGCGCCACGCAAAACAAACCGGGCCCCGTGCCTCCAAACCAGCCGGCCGTCATGACGGTCGCGAGGAAGATGATGATGAACGCATCGGAGACGTAGGGTTGCAGCAGCAGCGACCACAGCAATGCGAAGCCGGCAAGGCCCGCCGCCATTCCATAGCGCCATATGATGTGCCAGGAACCCGAAGACTCCTTGCGGATTCGGCGATGCTGCGGTGTGTGAGGCAAGTGTGAATTTTAGTCGAAACCCGAATCGGGCAGGAACAGGATTAATCCTCTGCGTTGTCGACGCGGACCCGCCTGAACCCATTTCGTCACCTAAGGCCGCATGCCGCTGTGCTTTTTTGGGATCGGAACCGTTCCGCATCACCTGTCCGGGCAGACAGTACGGTTAGACGCTCCAGTCACATACAATTTCCCGTATCGAACAAACATGATTCGCAAAACTTCAGGAGAAACCCATATGGATATCAAACCGCAGGCGATGGCAATGCCCCAGGACACCGAGAAGCTCGAGAAGGGGAAATACGGACCTGTTTTTCCAAAAAGCCCGGCCTGCCACGGGTTCACCATCATTGCGAAAATCATTCCAGGTCGCGAATCGGTCTTTCACCAGTATGCGCAGAACATCGAGAAGGCAGTGGCGGACCAGCCCAACTGTCTGGCCCCTCTCAAACTGCATTATCTGCGCTGGGTGCTGTTTCCCATCAACGGCGAAACGTATTTCATGTATCAGGGAATCTTTGACACGGACTTCGATAAATACACTGAAGACGCCGTAATGCTCTTCACCCAGCTTGGAGTCAACACGGTGTTTGAAAACCTCGAAGGCTTTCCGAAGGATTGGAAAACCAACGCACCCGCATTCGTCAAGTTTGTCCGCGACCATCAGTGTCCGAGTTTTCTGGAATACGGCGAATATCCGTTTGTCAGTGCGGACGAAATCAAGAAGGCACTGAATATGAGAAACGCCTTCTCCGCAATGCTCGATCAGATGCAGTAAGGAGACTCCATGAGCGAGATGCCCATTGCCCGTACTTATAACCAGGGCCACATACCGCGCAAATATACGCCCGGCAAACGCCGACTCAGCATCTACTGGTCGTGGAGCTATCCCTGGGAAGCTCAGCGCGACATCGCCGGAATCGAAAATCGATTTTCGACGATGACTGAAGTACGTAACGTGCTCTGGCCTGCTTACGAAACCCCGGAATGGGGAAGGGATCAGTTTTTGCAGGGCATTGCAGGAACACTGGAGCTCTTCCATCGATCGGCGCTCCGGTTTCAGCAGATTGCGGGAGAGGTTACGGGTCATCCGGTGGCTGTTTTTCAGCGTGTGGACCAGGCGGGATACTCCCTGCCGATCGACGAGCGTATTCTTGCAGACACGGACACGCTTCTGGTGTTTGGCCTGGATCACCTGCCTGCAGGGCTTGACGCTACCGCTGGAGAAATCGAGGCGATCAAGACCTGGTTGAAGCGCGAAGGCACGTGTCTGCTGGTGGCGCCGCATCATGACGTTGGCTTTACCGATGACTTGAAGCAGCGCCAGGTGGAATACAAGCATCACGGGGACACGCTCGTCCCACGCCAGCAACGATTCAGCCAGTACACGCGCTCCCTGATGAAGGCGCTTGAAATTCCCGTGATCAATCAATGGGGACTGAGGCCCGCGCTCGTCAAGGGGACCCGGGATATTGCACCGCTCACCGCATTTCGCGATCTGGATAAACCTGGCTTGCTGAACAAAGTCCCCACTCTCAACTTTCATCCACATCTGCCGCACTACGCGTTGACCCGGGACGACGGCAAAACCGTGAAGCTGTTGGCACGCCAACCGATCGATCTCGATCGGCCGCATCCTTTCACGGATGCCGGGAACACCGAATTCAACTGTCTGCTGTGGCTCCCGCCGAACGAGAAACGCGCCGGCGACATCCTGATGGTCGACTCCACGAACTTCACAACTCTCTTCGGTGGAACCGAGAGCCTGGAGAATTTCTGGAAGAATATTGCGACAGCAAAGTGACCGTGGAAATTTCAGGAAATTGGTCAATGCTCAATTCTCAATTGGCATCCGAGCGGAAGGGAACAAAAGTCTCCTTAGGCAACTGACAAAGGAGAATTACACATTGACCAGTTCCGCCATGACCCCGGCGGAAGGAGCGATCATTGGAACTCGAACTGGATGACATTCAAAGCGGCGTACTCCGCCCGAGGCCGACCCCTTACGCCTCCACATACATCGGATTTCGAATCGATGAAACCAGGGCTGGCCGGGAGTTGATGGGACGAGTGAGCAAAGTCGTGACTTCTTCGGCGAACCCGACCAGTCCTCTGGCGGATACCTGGGTGAGCGTGGCGCTGACCTGCCAGGGACTCAAAGCACTGGCCGTACCGCAAAGTTCTCTCGACAGCTTCGCATGGGAATTTCGTCAGGGAATGGCAGCCAGGGCCAGGGAACTGGGCGACACCGGTGAAAGCAGTCCCGAGCATTGGGAGGCGCCCCTTGGAGCGACAGACCTGCATGTGATTCTGGTGGCGGTTTCTCCCGACCAGAAACGGCTTGAAGAAGTTCTCGTACGTGCACGCGCTGCTTACGCCGATATGAAGGGGATTAAGGCGATCTGGCGACAGGATTGCCACGCCTTGCCGACCGAGAAAGAACCGTTCGGATTCCGCGATGGCATCAGCCATCCCGCAATTGAAGGGAGCGGAATTGAGGGAACGAACCCGAAAGAGCCTCCGTTCAAAGCCGGAGAGTTCGTCATCGGCTATCCCGATGAGATGGGCACCATTCAAAAGACCGAGCCGGAGCTTCTCGGCCGCAACGGCACTTACGTCGTCTTCCGGAAATTGCATCAGCGCGTGGCGGAATTCCGCAAGTACCTGAAGGCGAACTCGGCAAACCCGGAAGATGAGGAGCTACTCGCGGCAAAAATGATGGGGCGCTGGCGAAGTGGCGCACCGCTGGCTCTATGCCCGTTGCACGATAATCCGGAGCTCGGCGCCGATTCCGAACGCAATAACGACTTTCTCTATGAAGCCAATGATGCTACAGGCCTGCACACTCCCGGCGGTTCACACATCCGCCGCACAAATCCACGAGATGCATCGATTGCGGGTGTCGCGAGGATTCACCGGATGATTCGTCGAGGCACCGCGTACGGACCGATGCTGCCAGAAGGATCTCTCGAAGACGATGGGGTCGATCGCGGTTTGATGTTTGCATTTGTCGGCGCTTATCCCGGCCGGCAGTTTGAGTTCGTGCAATCTCAATGGATCAACGATGGCGTGTTTTTCGGCGCTGGAAAAGATATGGACCCGATAATTGGAGCCAATGGCACCGACAACACCTTCACAGTGCCACGTAAACCGGTTCGCCGACGTTTGCAAGGCCTGCCGAGATTTGTGATCACGCGCGGTGGCGAGTATTGCTTCATGCCCGGGCTGAAAGCTCTGCAGTGGCTTGCGGAACAGAAGGACTGAGAATCTGTTGATCGGCAAACCGAAAACACTCGTCTTCGCTGCGATGGCTTTCACGATTTATCTCGCGATTGGCGCGCGCCCCACGATGTCGCAGGTGAGAGGCGTATATCCACTTGGCATGAGTGCAACAAATTCCGGAGTCACTCCCGAATCCGGATTCAGCTACGCCAATCAGCTTCTTACTTACTCCCGCAGCGAGTTGAAGGATGGCCAGGGTGCCACGCAGACCACGGGAAGGAATTCTGTCGTAATGGATATGAACTCCATCGTTTGGGTCAGTCCGAACGAAATGCTGGCCGGCGCCAGGATTTCATCGTCGGCCACGTTGCCTGTTGCCAGGAATTCCTTGACGTCCGACGTGACAGGACCAATCAGCGGTGGCAGCGGATTTGCAGATTCGTACTATCAGCCGTTCATCATGGCGTGGGAGACGAAATCGGCAGCCGTTCGAACCGCATACGGATTTCTTGCTCCCACGGGCAGCTTTGACGCGACCGCCAACGATAACGTTGGATCGGGCTATTGGACCCATGTCGTGTCGTCCGGCCAGACGTTTTTCCTGACGGCTGACAAAGCGACTTCCGTCTCTCTCTTCCAGATGTACGAATTCCACACCACTCAGGAAACCACGAATATTCATCCCGGCCAGAATCTGGACCTCGACTATTCCATCACTCATACGATTCCGGCGGGATCGAACGTGCGTCTGCAGCTTGGGCTCGTGGGTTACGGTGCCTGGCAGACGACAGCTAAGACGGGACCATCCATCACGACAGCACAGGAAAACGATCGCTATAAGGTCAATGCGCTTGGAGCTGCGTCCAATGCGACTTTCCCTGCAATAAAACTCAGCGTCGGTTTCAAGTACTTCCAGGAGTTTTCAAATCGATCCACTTTTCAGGGGCATTCGATTCAATTTTCAGGATCGATCAAGTTCTAGAAGATGAAAGGGGAAAAGATGGCAGACATTGTCGTCATCGGCGCCGGACCTGCGGGCATGCTGGCCGCTCTGCGTGCCGGAGACCTGGGTGCCAAAACAGCTCTGGTCACATCCGGAGAGTTTGGCGGCATGGCCGCGAACGATGGCCCCGTGCCGGTGCGCACTCTGGCTCATGCGGCCAGATTGATACGAGACGCCCGGCAACTGGGACGTTATGGCATTGGCGTGAGCGAACCGTCGCTCGATTATTCGCGCCTGCTGGCACGTGTGCGCGAAGTTGTTCATGATGTGCGCGAACAATCGACCTACCGCCACCAGATCGATTCGGTTGGAGTGACCGTTCACGAAGGCGCAGGCGCGGTCCGTTTTCTGGATCCGCATACCGTCGAAACGAAAAGCGGTCTTCGCCTTGAGGCAGGGAAATTCATCATTTGTACCGGCGGCGTGAGCCGGCGTCTAACCGTGCCGGGCTCGGAACTCACCTCCACCCACAGCGATGCCTGGGCACTGACATCGGTGCCACCTTCAATTATCGTCATCGGTGCAGGCGCGACGGGAGTGCAGGTCGCTTCGGTCTTCAACGCATTCGGTTCACGGATTCATCTTTTTCAGTCCGGGCAGCGTATCCTGCCGACCGAGGACGAAGACGTGTCTGCGGAAGTCGCTGCGGCATTTCGCGAATCGGGCATCGACGTACGAGAAAAATTCGGAACCATCGATTCATTTGAGAAAACGGCCGACGGCGTGCGTATGATTTTCTCCAGCAATGGTCCGCAACAAAGTATCGATGCCTCCCTTGCGGTGGCGGCGATCGGCTGGGTTGCGAATACGGAAGAATTGAATCTCGCAAAGGCGGGCGTCGAAATCAACGACAGAGGATTCATTCGCGTCGATGAATTTCTTCAGACTACTGCAGCACATATTTTCGCAGCCGGCGACGTCACCGGACGCTTCATGCTGGTTCCCCAGGCTATTCAAGGCGGATTTGTTGCGGCAACCAACGCAGTCCAGGGCAATACGATGAACTTCCTCGATCAGCGCGCCGCTCCCATTGGCAGCTTCACGGATCCCGAGTACGCGCAGGTCGGCCTGACCGAGACGAAGGCCCGGGCGGCCGGAGACGTTGTCGTGGCCAAAGTTCGATTGGACTCCACCACTCGAACGATCATTGATGGCAGGACCCGAGGATTTTGCAAGCTGATTGTGGACCGTCAGACCCACAGGATTCTGGGCTGCCATGTGGTGGGGGAACGAGCCGTCGAAATCACTCAGCTTGCGGCAGTGGCGATGTCGGCGGACATGGGCGTCGACAGCCTTTCGCAGGTGGCGTTGTCGTTTCCGACCTATGCCGGCGTCCTTGGTCGAGTCGCGGCAACCCTCACGCGCCAGCTCAAGTTGAAGATGGAATGGCAAGGCAACATGCCGGAAAGAGCTTGAAGCGCAGTCAACCCGAGTAGGCCTCGTCGGCGCTGCCGCCGTAGATCGCCGGGACTTTCGAACCCATCGAACGGAGATAGGTGATCAGTTGTCCGCGGTGATGGATGCCGTGATTGTTACCCAGCCCCAGAAACAAGATCGACGGTCCCCTGGTCGTGCCGAAAAAATCGACTTCCCTGGCGAGCTGCTCGCCCGAGGTCGAGCGAAGACGCTGGATTCGCTTCGGGAATTCGCGTTCGTAAAACTCGACGACGTCACTGATTGTGTGGAGCCCGGCGGTCTTCCTGTTTTCGACCTCCGGGTCATAGGCGAACGCCGCGTCGCAGACGCTATCGATAAACCAGAGATCCGACCCGGCGATGTGAGTCGCCAGTTCCCATGCCGTCCGAGATTTTTCATCCGGTTTGTAGTCCCGTCGATCGTTTGGAACGGCTCGCAGCACCTTCAAGGTATTCGCGCATTCCTTGTCGAACATTGCGGCGAAGTAATCGGATATGGCTTTGGCTTGATCCGCTGTCATGGTCACCTCACTGTCTCCGGCTTGTCATAGTGGCATCCAGCGCAGAATTCGACTGGCAACCTTGATGATATGGTCAAGTGGATCCCACATTTGGCATATGGTACTGCAGACGCCAAAGCAAAACACTTTCCGGTTGCCAGGAGGGACGATCGCCCTGATTGGTGAGTTGAGTGAAGGCAGTCACACCGGTCTCGAGAAGTATCCGAAATTTATTGCGGCAACGCGAAGACCCAGATCATGCCGGTTCCGAGCGGAATGTCGGTATGCGTTAAACCGGCATAGGAAGTCGTCATCGCAATACGGCCGCCGGATCCGACCGCAACATACTGGTGACCACCAACTTCAAAACTGATGGGTGCGCCGGAAATGTCTCCGTTGAGTCGCGTCTGCCACAGCAGCTTTCCGTTTTCGGAATTGAGTGCAAACAGATAACGATCTGCTGTTCCACCGAACACGACTCCCCCGGCAGTTGCCAGCGCCGATGCGGTCATCGCGGCTCCGCTGCTGGTGCGGTACTCCCATCTTCGTTTTCCGGTGGCGGGATCGAACGCCACAAACTCGCCGATAAAGTTATACCCTGGCGCGAAGTTCGCTTTCAGCAGGTTCATCCCCTG
>Ga0068863_100007961_pt1 | contig 10358 bp, 16 predicted proteins | sample KBSSwiS62_FD_66596 | JGI IMG/M metagenome (GOLD analysis project Ga0068863, IMG submission 66596) | Switchgrass rhizosphere microbial communities from Kellogg Biological Station, Michigan, USA - KBS Switchgrass S6-2 | ecosystem: Host-associated > Plants > Roots > Rhizosphere > Soil ...
AGGCTCCTAGAAGCAGTGAAGGCAAGCGACAAGGCTGAGATTCCAAAATCCGAGAAGAAGAGATTGGCAGTCGCTCTGACCGATTGGTACTACAAAGACGGTGGCGGCCTATTTCTTTCTCGCGCGGCCGCAGGTCAGTGCTTTGCGGCGCGGCGGCTGAGAGACCGAGCCGAGTCGCTCGACTGTCCTCTGCCAGTGCCTCATTGAGGACATCGGAACCCTTGCGGACATCTGCGGACAACGCGGTTGGAGACTTTGCAATGGCATTGGCCTTGTCCTGTTGAGATTTGACGAGCCACTTCTCGCGAGAGCAACGTTTCATTGCTCGCTGGACAAACCGTTCTTGTTCATCTGGCGGCAGATCTTGAGCTGCTTGTCTGGCTGCCGGGCGAATCCCAATCGCAACAGCGGGCAGCTCTAAGGCCAGGCCAATCAATTTCTTCACCTCTCAAATTGATCGAAATCTAATGCGAAAGCTCCATGGTTCCAAGTTTGACAGCCCGAACGCTGCCCGATGCGCTTCACGGGATCGCGCTAGAATCGTTTTTGATTGCCGGATGGCAGGATGATTGCATCCGCGAATCCTGCACGCTTTACGGCTCACGGCGCTTTGTGATTGAATGTTAGCGATGACATGAATCATGCCGTGAATTGGGAAGCGATTAGTGCAATCGGCCAAATCGTCGGCGCAATTGCCGTCGTCGTTTCTTTGATTTATTTGGCGCGGGAAGTCCGCAGCAGTGCTCACGCGACGCAACTAGCTTCGAGGCATTCGATGGAAGACATCTTCATTCGGTGGTCTCAACAACTCGCAGACAATCAGAATCTAAGAGAACTGTATTATCGCGGTCTCCACGACTTCGAATCTCTCGAAGGCGCTGATCTCGTAGGCTTCGGTATACTGATTCAAGGGCTGTTTCGACTCTGGGAGGAAGCCTATTATCGACACTTGGAGGGGCATCTGGATGCACGTGTGTGGTATGGGTGGGAAGCGGCCATGAACGACCTCAACGGATATCCGGGAGTTCAGGGTTGGTGGCGTTTACGCTCTCATTGGTTCCATGAGGATTTTGCGAAGCATATTAACCAGCTACAGCAGACAGCTAATCCTCCAAGGTTGTTTCGCGAACCAATGGAAGATGAATGAACCAAGCAAGTGCAGATTACAGGGCTACTGTTTCCTATGCACGTTTACGAAGTGCGCCCGCGCAAAGACAAACGCCGCGTTGATCTAATCTCTGATATGCTGCCATTCGGTCGGCTGTCTTACGCCGGGCCAAACGCCGTCGCGAACGCAATCGGATACGCCACGCATCGCAGCCGATCACATCATGCAGCGTGATTCGCGTTTACGATCACGCTGGCACAGTGATCGAGACGCACCAGCACAAGGGCGATTTCAAAGAGCTATAACAACACTTTTTCTCCGCAGGCTGTGCGTCCGTCGGTGCTGTGTCTTTCGGCGCGAGTGAGGCGACGATTTTTTCGAAGCGCGGCCACTAATCCCCGCTAACGGCGGTGTGTGTTCCTTCGAACGCCTCTTTCTCAGGAGAATATCTAATATCGTACTTTTCTAGGTCGCCACCTCGCCCCGAATAGTTAACTTGGTACTTCCACTTCCCAGGAGCCGTCGGTTTTTGGCTAAAAAGATAATCGCACCAATGCGATTCTGTCGCGCGACGCTCGCCCTCCTCGGTCAGGCGAATCGGATATTGAATTACTTTTCCCTGCCGTTCGCTGTAGCCAATCAACGTCGTTTCCAATCCCATGCAAAACTCGGCATCGAACAAGGCGAACTCCAAGGCTTTGCCATCACCGTTGTAATCTTTCAGCAAAAGAAGATGCGGCTTGGCTTCTTCGCCCGCCTTGGGATGGCCTTCCACCGCATATTGGTAGCCTTTTCGAATTGCGTACGGGACATCAAAGCTGTCTTCACCGTTGTTGTACTCCTGTTTGATCTCGATTGTGTTGATGATTTTTCCGGTCTTGCGATCAGCCAGTGAAACTCTGGTCGGGCCGGTATAATGGCTACCCCGGGTATAATCAGGACAGGTATAGATATCATCCGGCTTGTGCGGATGCTTTTCCGGCTTCACCATCCAGAGAACAAGAGTCTTGTCCGGATGCCCGGCTGCATCCAGCGGTTGTTCTTCAACTAACAGGCTCTCGGCCGGCAGTTGATAATTTGATGGCGTTGGGTTGTCTCCCGCTTTGCTGGTTACCCCCGCGCCCTGTGCCCAAATAGGAACGCGACCGAAGTAAAATAAAACGGCGATGCCAATAACCGCTACCCTCAGTCTGAAATCTCGGGTTCGATTTGTTCTATTCTTCTTCCTACTCATATTTCGATGAATCCTAAACGCGCTGCAAAGTCAAGGGATTTGGGTCGCGGCGCGAATCGCGGCTTCTAGTTCTACAAACGCAGTCAGCTTTTCATCCGCACGCACAACGAAGCGCTTTCCGTCGCCGCGATGCGCGTCAGCAACGAAGATTGTTCGCCTGTTGGAATCCTCCGCTGAGACGCAGCCTGATGAAGCCATAACCATTTTCGAGACTTTTCAAATGATAGGATTTGGACATACTGTCGTCACAAAGGACTTTCGATAGTAACGGGAAAACGAATCAATCCATAAGAGACGCTTGATGAGACATCAACATCTGAATTCAAACTTGAGAGGAGGAACTAATGGCAGTTCGAATCGGTAAACCTGCACCGGAGTTCGAAGGGGAAGCTTGGACAAGAGGAGCGCATGGTCCAAAGAAGGTTGGGCTGTCACAACATCGCGGTAAGTGGGTAATTCTCTTTTTCTATCCACGCGATTTTACATTTATCTGTCCGACGGAAATTGCATCGTTTGGCGCGATACAAAAGGACTTTGAGCGTGAAAATGCCGTGGTTATTGGTGTCAGCACAGACAGCTTCTACACCCACAAAGCGTGGTTCGAGTCGGATCCACGTCTGGCGAATATAAATTATCCAGTAATCGCAGACACCGGCCACCAAGTGTCCGGCGCTTTCGATGTGCTTCTTGAGGACGGCGCGGCATTGCGGGGAACTTTCATCATTGATCCGGAAGGTATTCTCCGCCACATGAGCGTCAACGAATTGGATGTCGGGCGCAACGTCAGCGAAACGCTGCGGGTGTTACAGGCGCTGCGGACAGGCGAACTATGTCCCGTCGGATGGAAGCCCGGTGAATCGACGCTAACAAGCTACGACGAATGGCTGGCAAAGGCGTTGCCGCGTTTGTCAAAACAGGTGTTGGTAGATGCAACCAAAAAGTTGCAGACCACCAAATACTCTGCCGGTCAGATGGTCTTTGAACAAGGCGACGCACCCGATCGCTTCTACATCATCAGCGTTGGAGAAGTAGAGGTTATACGGCGTAAACGCGATGGTAGCGAGAAAATATTAGCGGTCCTTCATCCGGGCGATTACTTTGGCGAGATTGGGCTCCTGACTGAAGCACGTCGGAACGCTTCGATACGCGCCAAGACTGATGTGGAATTGCTTGCAATGAGCTGGGACGATTTTCGGAAAGTTATTGAATCGTCCGAAGCCAGTCGCAAGGATTTTGCTGACATTATGCGCGAGAGATTGGCGCAAACCTGAGACAGCAGAACCATTTTCGAGTTAAGTATAAAGCGCACTTAACCAAGCGCTGAAGTCAACGCCAATCAGCAGGGCAAAGTTTCGGAGCCGTTCGCACGGTAATTCGGGTTTACGATGAAGCTGGCAACGTGATTGAAACGCACGAGCACGCGGGCGATTTCAATGAGTGGTGAGAGAAATGATGCGATGACGGCCCCGGTCCGCGTTCGCGTGCACAACGAAACGCTTTCCCTCGTCGCGATGCGCGTCCACAATCCAGATCGTTCGCCTGCCGGAATCCACGGTTGACCGAAATTGCGCGGGTTCACGGTTGCTTTTCCTCGCAGAGTTTTTGGAAAGCGGGCTCGGAGCGCAAAGGATCCCAGAGCGGATCGAGCCTTAAGAGTGCCGGCGTAACGCCTGAGCTTACCTGCGAGCGGTGCGCCAGCACCGCGAGTCAGGTGGACCGACTTGTTGGGCATCGCAATTTCAATGCTCAGTTTCTCAGCAAACGATCAACAATCGATTGGGCCTGCTTCTTAAGGGAAGCGAAGAATTTTTGATTCCTGGCCTCTCTGTCGTAACAGCGCTGGTATGCCTCGAACCCTTGCTGCTCATACTGTTGAACTTCTTCATCGAACGCCTTTTCATTGTTCAAGCCGGAGGATCGATAAACCTCCATTGCGTCTGCCTTCTTCTTAGCAAACTTCTCCCACTCGTTTCTACACTGCGGAATTTCTGTGATCTCAGCTGCCGCTGGCGACTGGACTGCGAGTATTCGATTTCCCTTCGTAACGAATACAAAGACGTCTTTTGGAATGAAGGGGCCAATATCTTGAGCAGTTAGACCGAGAAACGCACGAACATCAGATTTGCCGTTTGGGCTTTTGACCGGGATCTCTGCAAAGTACGTAACAGCCTCGCCCGACGTAAAGGCGCAACTATAAAATTCAGCAGTCCTGGAAAGTTCAGCCAGGTCTTTAGGTAGCTCTGGCTGCTCAGCCAGATATTTCTTCAAAATGTTATCGGTTGTTACAAAAAGGTATTCTTGCTTGGCACTGAATCTAAGCCCATCGACCTGACCAAACCCCAAGTCGCCGTTTTGGAGAGTTTCAAGGTTTATTTTGCCCTCTTTCGGAAAGCCTTCAACATTAACTGGCCCTACAATTGCCTTCAGTTGTTTCTCAAGTTCAGCAAGGGCATGCCTATCTTTTTCATCGAGGGCGTGCTGATCTTGTTCAGCGAGGCTATCAAGCGGGGTCGATGTTTTTTCAAACTCCCGGATGAAATTGTCACGAGTTTCAAAATACTTTTCCTCCGGGGAAGCAGCTACCAGAGTCATGGGCGCCGACAAACAACTGAACAGCGCAAGGACAAGCAGGCTAGTTCTTGTGTTCACTTAGTTTTCTCCCGTAGATGCCTAACGAGATATAGATGGAATTCTCCCGTAATATTTTACGGAATTATTCCGTCTAATCCGGTCGCTTCCCTCGCAATCGCCCAATAAAAGCGGAGTCATGGGAGAATTGTGCCCAATTGTTCCACATTAGGGAAGCTCATTTATTCGTTGTGGCTCTCTCAAGTTCCAGAAACGCTGTCAGCTTTTCATCCGGCGTGCACAATAAAACGCTTTCCGTCGCCGCGGTGCGCGTCGGCAATCCAGATTGTTCGTCCCTGAGAATCAACGGCTGAGACGTGGTAGAATCCGCCGCTTTTATTGTGGTCGGATTTGGATTCCAGCCTTTAATGATCGTTCTGATAAGCGTAACCCAAGTTTCAGGTTAATGCTTTATCGGAAACGTCATTGTCCTTTGCCGAAGAGTATTTCATATGTCTTTGGAAAATTCTGTTTGAGATACGGTTTCGGTTTTGAAATCGGAGCGGTCATGTCGCTCCCGTCTATGCTGAAAAAATTTCTGTAGGATTCTCGGATTTTTTTAGGACAACTCTTGTAGTAATTGGCGAAAATTTCATCCCCCGCGACGTGAAAAAGCCTCCACCAGGTAGAGTGGTATTCCTCTCCGGCACCAGCATCCATAAACTCATTCAGGGAATTGAACCGTGCGATCGCTTTTAGGTCGCCTTCGGTCGCCCGGAGCAGAGTATCATAATAATTGACTCCATGCTGTTTCGCTTCCCATGCCGCCTCATCGCTTTGTGTCACCGGCTTGGCCCGCAATTTTCGCCATCCCTTTTTGCTTGCGTCGTAGTTCAACTTCATCAACGGCTCCTCCGGCAATAAACGAATCCGGCTCCGATCGATTAAACACTCAATTCCCGATTTTAGATAAACATACCACGTGGTATCCCCCCTTTGTGCAAAATCCGAATAGGGTGGCGCGGCGAGGAAGCGTTCGCCGGGCTTTATGGTGATGCGAACCTCTTCGCCTTGAGCGTAACAAGACCCCGTGTACGCATCCGACCCGTTGATTGTTGCCATGACTTCTTTCTGCGACCAAGCCGTCGTCGGGCAAATGAGTGCCAGGCTCGCAAATGCGTGAATCAGGTTTCTATTCATCATCGTGGTCGACATCCGCGCCGCCTCTCACTTCTTTTCCGATCATGGCTGTTTCTCGCTCCACACCGCAATGACAAAATGATTTACACGATCAAACCCACCGCGAACTCGTGTATCGCCCTTTGCAGTTCCAGAAAGGCAGTCAGGATTATCGGCGCGTACGATGAAACGCTTTCCGTAGCCCTGCGGCTGAGAAACCAGCCATTTCATGGAACTTCATGCCGCCATTTCCGTATAACAAATTGAGAAATGAAACCAGCCGCCAACCGGGATGGCAATGTGCCACGGGGGGTTTTGCAAAACCTCTTCTCTACACGTCACGAGAAGCCAGTACGCCGTTTTTTCCGAAAACGAATGAGAAAGGGAGACGGTTGCGGGGTGCGCTGCTGCTTCTATCCTCTGTCGCAACACCTGATGTTACAAAAGTATTTGGACATTCGCGCTCCTGTTTTCCGCGTAACCGAGATCGATTCGTAAGATTCGGGTAACGAGAAAGCAGATCGATGAAGCCAACGGCCCCACCCCGAAATGAGTGCAGTGTGTTTGCCAGGACACTCTGCCCGTGGCTTATCTCTATCTCGTTAGATAATTCACGACGGCTTCGAGGGTTTTCGCTATCGGTTCGTGTGGCGTCGAGAGCGGCGCGAGCATTCATTTGACATCCGCGTCTGCCCCTTTTGTGATTCACACGGCAACGAAAAAGTGATAATGGAAAATGAAGATGACGCGAGCCGCGACATTAATCATTGCCATCAATGCGCTTCTTGATGCCCTAGTCGCAGTAACCGCCACGCCTTGCACGGTGACTAGCCCGGCGTGTGGTCTTATCGTCTTTACCCCGCCGACTGATTTCATTATCAACGTGAGTGATCCAGTTGATCCGGCAACCGTCCAAGCGAGCGATTTGACGGTCAATGAGACGCCGGCGGACTTTGCTAACTTATCAAACGGCAACACCACCATAACTTTCCACTTCAACACCTCACCGGTGATGCCGGAAGTCAACACGATTCATATTCCCGCTGGGGCTTTTAGCTGCGGGACCGTTGTTGATTTCAACTGCACGTTCCGCCTCAACACACCAAGGGCTAGGCCAACACCCAATAGACCAAGGCCTAGGCCAACACCCAAGCCGCGCCCTACGCCGGCTCCGCCGGCTCCGCGCCCGTAGTTCGAGCAGCTGCATCTAACCAATCGCTGAAGCCAACGGCCCAATTACGAAATGCGTCCCATGTGCTTGCCGCGACACCCTGCCGTGGCTTATCTCTTTCTCGTTAGATGGTAATTCCGATTTGGCGATGAAATACCCGCTCCTCGTCATCGTCGCTGCAACAGTTCTCTCGTTTGCATCGCCTAGTTCTATCACGCTGGCCACTCCGGCAGTGGAGAGCGGAGCTGGCTCATCATACGCTACAGCTATCGTAGTTCCGGCCAGCAATGAGATGGCCGGGGTGAAGTGGGAGTACGCTTATATTCGATCCCATTATCCGGGGTCGAAGTTTATGTATCAGGCTCTCGGCTCGCATGGACGTAAGCCATATGACGTTATGACTTTCAAGACCGCCGATGGGAAGCAACGCAGATTGTACTTCGATATTAGTCGGTACTTTGGAAGATACTGAAGCCACGAACCATCTAACCAATCGATGAAGCCAACGGCCCCATCACGAAATAAGTAGGGCGTGTTTGCGACAACACCCTGCCGTGGCTTATCTCTATCTCGTTAGACCTCAAAGCCGTGGACGAGCCGCCAGTAGAGCAATCACCCACTCAGGAGGAAACGAGCGAGATCGCCGGACGAATGGGCAGAGGCACGGTGGTCGGCTGTGCAGGTCTAATCGTTGGCGTGCTGATCTTGCTTCTGTTCGTTACTTACGTGGTCACGTGGTTCCAGAAACCTAGTCTCAAAATCGTTGGCTCCATTGAGCGCTGGCTCTCCTTTGTCGCTAACCTGGTGGTTGCTTGTTACTGTTTCCCCGCATTCAGAGCCACCAGACAGCGACCATTCCTTTATCTTGCTTTCGCGGCGTCGTGTTTCGCGTATGACAATCTATTTAGACTACTGTTTGGGCCGCGCTTGCCCACTGGATTGCCTCCTTCTCAGGTCCTACTCTATTACGGTGCGCAGCACTTCGTCGAGATTGCTGGCTTAGTGCTTTACGCTAGTGGCATCGTTTCGCTCGCGCGCGACGCACGGCGACGTATCAAATGAGACCTAACCATGCAATGGAGCTAACTGCGATCCGCCGTCTGGCGCAGCTTTCCATGAGTTCGATATGTTTATTCGCTGCCATGCGCTCTCTCGCTCGCGGTAGCTCATCTTGCTTTCGTTAGACCCATGAAGCTGATTTTGCCGCTGAGCCTTCCGGCGACTGTTGGAATCATCTCTTGGATACTGAGTTGGGCATTTGCCTTTGCCTTTCCACCGAACAGCTACCATCCATATGCGCATGATATGCAGATGACATTCAACCGCATTTTCGCGTTGATGACGTACGTTGGACCTGTTGCGGCCATCTTCGCAGTTGTCGCGGTTTACAGATCATCTTGCACTCGTCCGAAGCGAGTCGCGTTCTATCTGCTCAATGTCGCGTGGGGAATATTTTCGTTGTTGTTGTTGGCTCAGTTTGGGTTTTGGCTTGCGCACAGGACATGACGGCACGGTTATGACGTCAGACGTGCAGCATGTGGTTCGTGGTGCTCCACCGAGTAAATTCGTAATCCTGTTATGGTTGGCAGGTTATCTCGTTATCGCGTGCCTCTTGATTTCTGGACACTTGGCTCAGCCGATTCATCGACTCTGGAGCGGCACTGTCCTCTTGCCCGGTATCATGAGCGATCTTCCGACGCTTACGAAAATCTACCGTTGGGCCGGAATTGCTATGCTTCTCCTGTTTGCGGTCATGTGCGCCGTCGCACTCTTGCATTAGTCTGCGATGTTGCCACACCGATCATCTAACCAATCGATGAAGCCAACGGCCCCACCTCGAAATGAGCGCAGCCTGTTTGCCACAGCACCCTGCCGTTGGAGGCACGGTTCGTCTCGAAATCGCGGTTGACGCTCTGCCGTGTTCTTCGGCAGACTGCCAGATAGTGATTAAAGGATTTCTGCTATGAAAAAGTCCATCATTCTTGTTCCAGTACTGGTCATAACCTTTCTGCTTGGCGTTGCCGTCGCGGTCCGCGGTGGAACAACATCGGCAGACCTTGTGGGCGAATGGTCTAGTGGCAGACCTTCGCACGCCGATTGGCGGTTGTTTACTTTCCGAGCCGATCATTCGTGGAATGGCATCGCCTACGATGTACATGGGGCAGGTAAGTGGAAGCTTCATGACGGAAAGAAGCTGGAGCTAATCTATTATTCCGATTACGAGCATAAGATTATTTCCAATTCAAAAATTGATTGGATTCTCATTGAGTCAATCATTGGGGATCATATGAGGCTAAGGTGGTATGAAAAGTTCGCTGCTAAGGAAACTGGTAAGCTTTTACCTCCCGAGGTATGGACGAGACGGCGTTAAGGTCTAACCAATCGATGAAGCCAACGGCTCTGTTTCCCTAGTGTTCAGATCGGTGTTAACCGTGACATTTTATCTCGAATCCGTTCAATGACGGTAATTGAAATCAGACCGCACCGGTGGGGCTGGAAAGCTTTCCAAGCACCTGGCATTAATCTAACACGACTACGTGATCGATCAGACGCGTGTAACCGTTGCTGGCGTAAAACACAACAATGCGAGCGCCGGGTCTAATCGGGCCGCGTATGGCTCGACCAAACTTGTCATAGACAAGTCCGGGTCCGAATGAGTCAAACCGCTCCGGATTCGCACTATCCGTGCGAACGACCAAGGTTCCAGCCGGCTGGTAACTGGCCGCGGTGCCTTCTTGGGCCTCCATAATGGGTGGTGCTGTCACTATTACTCGCTCTGAAACAGTCATTGCAGTCGGTGTGCTGTAATACCTTGTGCGCTCCGATGTAGTCTGCGCAAACGCCACCGTTGCGATGAGCACACAAGCGAGAGCGACAATTGCTTTCTTAACCATGATGCCTCCTCTTTTTGATATTGATACCCAAGGTTCGTAGTTCGAACAGATGCCGGACGCGTCGAAGATGTCGGATTTGCCGGAAATTCGTATTTGAGTGATTGCGTTTACGATTCAGCAGGCGACGCGATCGAAACGCACAAGCACAAGGGCGAAAGATCAGTGGGCTCGTCGAAGATTCTGTAATCGAATGAACTTTAGGCC
>Ga0068863_100007963_pt1 | contig 10357 bp, 6 predicted proteins | sample KBSSwiS62_FD_66596 | JGI IMG/M metagenome (GOLD analysis project Ga0068863, IMG submission 66596) | Switchgrass rhizosphere microbial communities from Kellogg Biological Station, Michigan, USA - KBS Switchgrass S6-2 | ecosystem: Host-associated > Plants > Roots > Rhizosphere > Soil ...
CACCTGGCCGCCGCGCCGGTGACCTGGCCTGCCCCCCGCCGCGGCTCAGTGAGCCGCGGCGGGAGCCAGCGTGGCGAGAAAGGCCGGCGTGACGTCGTGCAGCGTGTCGGCGCGCAGCAGCCGGCCGGCGAGCTCGCCGACGTCGGCGCCGCCCGCCATCGGGGCGCCGAGCGCGCCTGGGGCGCCGGCCGCCGCAAGCGCCGCGGCCGCCGCGCCACTGGCGGCGGCGGCTTCCGCCTGGGCGGCGACCTCGGCGAGCGACGGCAGGTCCGGCAGGGACGGAACCAGCACGGTCACGCAGCCGGCCCGCAGCCCCGCCAGCGCACCGGTCGTGCTGTCCTCCAGTACCACGCAGCGCGCCGGGTCGACCTCCAGTGCCGCCGCGGCGACCAGGTAGGGGTCGGGGAACGGCTTGCGCCGCGCGACCTCGTCGCCGGCGACCGTCACGGTGAAGAACTCCCGGCCAAGGGTGTCGAGGACCGGGTCCATCAGCGACCGGAACGACGACGAGACCAGCGCCGTCGGCATCCGGGCGGCGGCCAGCCGGGCGAGCAGTTCGGCCGCGCCGGGCCGCCGCTCGATGCGCCCAGGCTCGCGGAAGATCTCCTCTGTCCGGGCCAGCAGGAACCGGGCCGCCTCCGCCGGGTCCGCGTCGACGCCGAGCATCGACAGCATCAGCGGGACCGCGGTGTCCAGCCCGTGCCCGACCATCGCGTTCTTCATCGTCGGCGTGAACCGGCGGCCGTACCGGGCGGCCAGCTCCTCCTCCGAGATCGTCCACAGGTGCTCGGTGTCGACGAGCAGCCCGTCCATGTCGAGCAGGACGGCCGCCGGCCAGGCGGTCGGCTCGGTGGCTGGCTCGGTCACGGTCACGGGGCAGCTCCCGTCCTGGGGCGTCCGGTCATGGGGCGTCAGCCAGCGCGCGGCGCACCCGGCGAGCCTATCGGCACGGTGCGACGTCGATCTGTGACCGAGCCCACGCCGCGGGGACGAACCGGGCAAACCGGGGCCGGCTGGGTGGCCGCCGCCGGTACGCCGGCCGCCCGGCGGGGACGAGGCGGTCCAACCTGTCGGTCGGTGCGGCGCGTCCAGGGCCGGCGCGGCAGACTTGACCGGGGCACACGCCGGCCCACGGCGCGCCACCGCGCGGGACGGCGGCCGCCGGCTCGGGGAAGGTGACCTCTCCTCGGGCCACGGGGCCGAAAGGACGTACGGTGGGCACTCACGGCAGCCGCCAGTCGGCGGCGGGAGGTGGTAGGTGATCGAGTTCTCCGGGGTCGGACAGCTCCGGTCGCCGGTCGTGGTCGCCGCCTTTGAAGGGTGGAACGACGCGGCCGACGCGAGCTCCGCGGCGGTGGAGCATCTGGAGACGGCGTTCGGCGCCAGGGTCATCGGCGCCATCGACCCGGACGACTACTACGACTTCCAGGTCAACCGGCCGACGGTCAGCGGCGTCGACGGGGTCGCCCGGAAGATCTCGTGGCCGACGACCCGCCTCTCGGTCGCCCGCCCGCCGAAGTCCGACACGGACCTCGTCCTCATCCGCGGCCTCGAGCCGAACATGCGCTGGCGTGGGTTCACCGACGAGCTGATCGAGGCGGTGCACGCCCTCGGCGCCGACATGGTCGTGACCCTCGGTGCGCTACTGGCCGACTCGCCGCACACGCGTCCGGTGCCGATCAGCGGCACCGCCGGCGACCCGGCGACCGCCGCCCGCCTCGGCCTGGAGGCGTCCCGCTACGAGGGGCCGACGGGGATCGTCGGGGTCTTCTCCGACGCCTGCGCCCGCGCCGAGCTCGCGAGCGTCTCGTTCTGGGCGGCCGTCCCGCACTACGTCGCGAACCCGCCGTGTCCGAAGGCGACGCTCGCGCTGCTGCGCCGCGTCGAGGACCTGCTGGACCTGGAGATACCGCTCGCGGACCTGCCGGAGCGGGCCCGCCAGTGGGAGCGGCAGGTCGACGAGCTGGCCGCCGGGGACAGCGAAGTCGCCGAGTACGTCCGCTCGCTGGAGTCCCGCGAGCCGGAAACCGCGCTGCCCGAGGCCTCCGGCGACGCCATCGCCCGCGAGTTCGAGCGCTACCTGCGCCGCCGCGGCCAGTGATCAGGCGCCCGGGCGCCCGGGACTCCCGGCCACCCGGATCCGGGTCGGTCTCCGTGTGAGCCGCGGTCCTGGCTGGTATGGGCGGCGAGCTGCTCCGGTCGGCGGGGCGAGCTGGCCTGGTCGGTGACGGGTCCACCCGGGGACTGACCGGCGAGTACCGCCCCCTGACCCCTCACCCGCGGGCAGATCCTCAGGCGCTCGCGATGGCGCGCAGGACGTTCATCCGGGCGGCGCGCAGCGCCGGAGCGACCGCCGCGACCACCCCCAGGACACCGCTGAGTGCCAGCACGGCGACGATCGTCATCACCGGGTAGGCGAACGTCGTGATCCCCTGGCTCCGCAGCGCCGACACCAGCGCCCAGCCCAGGAAGCTGCCGACGCCGACCCCGAGCGTCGCGCCGAACAGCGCGATCACCACCGACTCGAGCACGATCACCAGCCACAGCTGGCCGCGGCGCAGGCCGACCGCGCGCAGCAGCCCGATCTCCTTCGTCCGCTCGATCACCGACAACGCCAGCGTGTTCACGATGCCGAACAGCGCGATGATGACGGCCAGCGCCAGCAGCACATACACCAGGCCGATCAGCTGGTCGACGGTCTTCTCCTGCTGGTTGACGAACCCGGCCTGGTCGTTGAGCACCAGCTCCGGGTCGGCCGCGACGACCTTCTGCAGCTCGGCGAACACCGTCGCCGGGTCCGCGCCGGGCGCCCGGCGCACCAGCACCATCGAGTCCGCCGTGGCCGGCGAGTGCTTCGCCCACTCCGCCGTCGTCACCAGGGTCTTCACCAGTGCGTTGCTGCCGGTGAACGTCCCGGCGAGGGCCAGCGTCTCCGCGCCCGTCGTGCTGAACGTGACCTTCACCGGCTCGCCGACCGTCAGGTGCGCGGCCGCCGCCTCGTCGGCGTTCATCGCGATCTGGCCGTCGCCGAGCTTCAACGTCCCGGCGACCGTGCGCAGCCCGAACACGGCCGCCACCGCCAACGGCTGCGAGGCCAGTACGCTCACCGGGGTCTTCTGGTCGTCGATCGTGACCAGCCCGCCGCGGACCGCGACGACGCCGTTCGCCGCGACGCCCGGCTGCCTGGAGATCGCCTGCGCGATCGAGTCACTGAAGGCCTGGTTCGGGTTCTTCGAGGTCACGTAGTAGTCGGCCTGCAGGCTGCCCGCGACCGTGTTGTGCACCGAGACCTTGATGGACTGCCCGAAGATCGCGAAAGCGCTGACCAGCGCCAGGCCGATCATCAGCGCCGACGCTGTCGCCGCCGTGCGCCGTGGGTTGCGCATCGCGTTCTCCAGGCCGAGGCGCCCGGTGATCCCGAACAGCCGCGGCAGACCGGCGCCGATCACCCGGGTCACCGGGCGGGCCAGCACCGGCGACAGCGCCGCGACCCCCAGGAAGATCGCCACCGCGCCGGTACCGACCAGCGCCGTCCCGCGGGCCTTCGACAGGCCGTAGACGACCAGCCCGGCGCCGAGCGCCGCGCCGGCGACGCCGATGGCCGCCCGCGCCCGCAGCGACCGGGCCGCGATCGTGTACGTGTCCCGCAGCGCCGCGATCGGTGGCACCGTCGCCGCCTTGTACGCGGGCACGACCGCCGCCGCCGACGTCACGAGGATCCCGACAAGGTACGCGACAATCGCCGTGCGCGGCTTGAACACCGTCCCGCCCGGCGGCAGCACCACCCCGAACGCGCCCATCGCCGCGTGCAGCAGGTGCGCGAGTGACACACCGACGGTCAGGCCGATCGTCGACCCGACCACGCCGACGAGCGCCGCCTCCAGCTGGACGGACAGCCGGACCTGGCGGCGGCTCGCCCCGAGCGCGCGCATCAGCGCCAGCTCCCGGACCCGCTGAGCGACCAGCATCGTGAACGTGTTGAAGATGATGAACGCGCCGACGAACAGCGAGACCGCCGCGAAGATCAGCAGCATCGTCGACAGGAACGCCAGCGACTGCTTCACCGCGTTCGCCTGCTCCGCCGCGAGCTGCGCACCGGTGACCGCCTCGACGCCCGGCGGGAGCAGGCCCGAGGCGTCCACCCTCGCGACCAGCTGCCGCGCCGTCACCCCCGGCTTGGCCGCGAGGTAGATCGCGGTGAACGTGCCCGGCATCGGCATCAGCAGCCGCTGCGCGTCCAGCGTCCGGAACGCGATGGCGGTCCCCCCGGACGGGCTGTCCTGGCCGGCGGTGCGGAACGTGCCGACCAGCGTGAACCGCTCGTCGAGGTCCTGCATGGCGTGCTGCGGTGTGCTGACGAGCAGCTGGTCGCCGACGCGCAGCCCGGCCCGGCTCGCGGTGCCCTTGTCGACGGCGATCTCGTCCTTCGCCGCCGGCGCCCGACCGTCGGCGATCCGCTCGGTCGAGGTAAGCCGATCACCGGTCCAGTTGATGCCCTGCGACGACGACAGGCCGCTCTGGACCATCTCCCGGGTCGTGGTCATCAGCGTCGCCGCGCCGCTGACCTGCCCGACGGCGTCCGCGACCCCGTCGACCTTCGTCCTCAGCTGCGTCTCCAGGTCCGCCGGCAGCTGCACCCGGTTACCCATGGCGCCGGCGTCAAGGTGGTTCACCCCGCGGACGGCGACATCCACGTTCTTCGTCTGGCCGGCGAACGACGAGGTGAACGTGGCGTTCAGGGTGTCGGTGAGCACGAGGGTGCCGGCGACGAAGCTCACGCCCAGCACCACCGCCAGCGCCGAGAGCAGCAGGCGCAGCTTGCGGGCGAACAGACTGCGCAGTGTCGCGCGTAACATCGTCAGGTCCACCGGCCGGTCGGATAGCCGCCGGCCTCGTAGTCGCCGTCCTGCCGGGCCTCCCGCCAGCCGCCGGGCGTGCCCTGACGCGGCGCGGCCTCCTGGCCGTCAGCCGGGTCATAGTCGGTCACCTCGACGTCGGTCACCTCGACGCCCCCGTGCCGGTCCTGGGGCGCGCCGTACTCGCCGGCCGGGTAGCCGCCGCCGTCGTAGCCGCCGTTCCCGTCCGTGTAGCCGTTGGCCCCGTACCCGCCGCCGGCATAGCCGCCAGCGCGATAGCCGCTGTCGGTGTACCGGCCGTCGGGGTAGCCGTCGACGCCCGGGTAGCCGTCGACGCTCGGGTAGCCGGGGTTGGCCGGGCCGACGGCCGGGTAGCCGCCGTACCGGGCCTGGTCCGGCCGACCATAGTCACCGTCCTGCCACGGGTCCTCGGACCGGGCGGCGGCTGCCCGGGCCGGGCCGGGCCCGTTCGGCGGATAGCCGTCGGCGAAGCCCGACGGCTCAAGCGGCTGCGCCGGCTCGGGATAGGGCAGGGGAGGTGCGGTAGGCCGCCGGACGCCCGGCGGGCGGCGCGCCGCCCCGGCGCCCGTGTCACGCCGCCGCGGCGCGGCATCGGTCTCCCGGCGGCGCGGCTCCCCGCCTGTGTCGGGGCGCCGCGGCTCACTGCCCGTGGCCCGGCGTCCCGTGTCCTGGCGGATCGGCCCGCCGCCAGTCCGCCGCCGAGCCGGCGGCAGCACACCCGTCTCGTCCGCCGCGAGCCCGTCGACGCCGCCAGCCCGCTGCTCGCGGCGGGCTCCGCTGTCTCCTCGGGCAACACCGTCCCCTCTCGTGCCGCCGTCCGCTCGGGCGACGTTGGCCCCCCTTGCGACGTTGGCCCCCCGGGCGCCGGTGTCCCCTCGGAGAGCACCGTCTCCTCTGGTGCCGCTGTCCACTCGGGCGGGCGCCGCGCGGCTGTCGCCTGGACCGGTGCCGGTGCCGGTGCCCCGGCGACGGGGGTCCTGGCCGCCGGTCCCCTCGCCGCCACCAGTCGGGCGGCGCGCGGGCTGGCCGCCACTGGGCACCCGGACGGCGCCGGGGCCGGTGGCCCGCCGGCCGCTCGGTCCGGTCGGCACCCGCCGCCGGCCGCCGTCCTCGTCACCCCAGTCGTCGTCCCAGCCGTCCCGCTCCCGGCCGGTGTTCCGGCGGGCGGGCCGCCCGGCGGGCGGCGCCGTCGGCCGCCGCCCGCCCCGGCCCGCCGGGCGGTCGAGGTTCTTCATCCGGTCGAGCACCGCGTCAGCCGACGGCCGCTGCATCATGTCGACGATCCGGCCGTCCGCCAGGAAGATCACTTCGTCGGCGTAGGAGGCGGCCTTCGCGTCGTGCGTCACCATGACGACCGTCTGGCCCAGCTCGCGCACGGAGTCCTGAAGGAACGACAGCACCTCGGCGCCGGAGGTGCTGTCCAGGTTGCCGGTCGGCTCGTCGCCAAAGATGATGTCCGGCCTGGTAATCAGCGCCCGAGCGCAGGCGACCCGCTGCTGCTGGCCGCCGGACAGCTCCGTCGGCCGGTGGTTCAGCCGCGGCGCGAGGCCCACGGCGTCGACGACCAGCTTCATCCACTTCTTGTCCGGCCGGCGCCCGGCGATGTCGAGCGGCAGGGTGATGTTCTCGGCGGCTGTCAACGTCGGCAGCAGGTTGAACTGCTGGAAGATGAAGCCGATCCGGTCGCGGCGCAGCTGGGTGAGCTGCCGGTCGGAAAGCCGGGACAGCTCCACGTCGCCGATGAAGACCCGGCCGTCAGAGACCGTGTCCAGCCCGGCGAGGCAGTGCATCAGCGTCGACTTGCCCGAGCCGGACGGCCCCATGATCGCGGTGAAGCGGCCGCGCGGGAAGTCCAGGTCGATGCCGCGCAGTGCCGCGACCTCGGTGTCCCCGGAGCCGTACATCTTCCGCACCCGCTCGGCCCGCGCGGCCAGCCGCGCGAGACCGGGGGCACCGTCCCGGTCGTCGGCGGCTCGTCCGCGCAAGGGGCTCATCGCTGTTCCTTTCCCATCGGCTCTAGAACCGCCAGGTTGTCGGACGCGCCGCCCTCCCGATTGGTTGGCATGCGGACAGCCAGGTCGTCGCCGCGAGGCGCCCGACCGGCCGGGTGGCCGACCGGAACGCCAGTACCGCCGCCGTACCTACGCATGGTGCCCGATTCACCCGAAAGCCCCGCAGCCGCCTGCCGGTCTGGACGGCCCGGCCGCCGTCGCCGACCCGCCGGCCGGACCGACAGCGCGCCCCGCGCTGCCTCGACCGCGCGCTCGCCGGGACCGACCGCGCCACCGCACCTGCGATCGGCGGGACGCCGCGCACGCGGCCGCGGACCGGGCGGCCCGGCGCTCGCCCACGGTCAACGGACTCGCCAGACGGCCTCGGCCCGCCGGCAAGAGCGTGCGGCCTCTACGCATCGTGCCTGATCCGCACCAGCACACAGCCGCAGGTCGGCCGCCCGGAACCTCGCGCCCAGGGCGGGTGCAGGTCAGCCGGCGGCGTCGCAGACCGCCGGATCGGCGTCGTCGACGAGCGGCACGCCCGCGCGCGCCGCCTGGGGCAGCGGCGGCGGGGTGCCGCCGAACGCCGGGCAGCGTGACTGGTGGTCGCACCAGCCGCACAGCTTGCTCGGCGTCGCACGCCAGTCCCCGGTCCGGTGCGCCCGGTCGATCGCCGCCCACAGCGCCAGCACCCGCCGCTCGGTCGCCAGCAGGTCCGATTCGTCCGGGGTGACCCGCAGCCACGTGCGGTCGCCCAGGTAATAGAGGCGCAGCTCGCGGGGGACGACCCCCCTGGTCCGCCACAGCAGCAGCGCGTAGAACCGCATCTGGAACAGCGCGGTCCCCTCGAACGCGGGACCTGGAGAGCGCCCTGTCTTGTAGTCCACGACTCGCAGCGCCGGCCCGTCCGGTGTCGCGGCCTCGTCCAGCCGGTCGACGTAGCCGCGCAGCCGCAGCCCCGAGTCGAGCACATGCTCGACATAGAGCTCCCGGGCGGCCGGCGCGAGCCGGCGCGGGTCCTCCAGCGCGAAGTAGCCCGCCAGCAGCTCCCGGGCCGAGTCCAGCCAGTCCGCCAGCGGGTTCGCGCCGTCGAACATGCCGGCGAGCTCCGGCTCGCGGGCCAGCAGGTCCGCCCACGCCGCCGGCAGCAGTTCCTGGGCCGCCTCGGGCGTCCGCCCCGCCGGCGGCAGGTCGAACAGCCGTTCCAGAACCGCATGCACCATCGTGCCCCGGGTCGCCGCCGGGCTCGGCGGCTCCGGCAGCCGGTCCACCACCCGGAACCGGTACTTCAGCGGGCAGCTCACGAAGTCCGCGGCCCGGGACGGCGACAGGGACCCCAGCACCCGCTGCCCCGGTACCGCGATGGTGCCGCCCGCCGCCGCGGCGGCCCTCGGAGCGCCGGCGACTGCCGCCGGCACGCCGCCCGCCCTATCCGGGTCGCCGCTCGGCGTGGCCACCTCGTCCGCCTCGGCCACCGCGCCACCGCCAGACGCGACGCCGTCGACGGCGCCACTACCGTCGGCCGCGCCGCCAGGCGGGGCTGGGGCATCGGCCGCCGGCGAGACGGCCTGGGCACCGGCCCGGGGCGTTGGGCCGGTGGCTGTGCTGGTCATCGGTGAGCCTTTTCCCTCGTCGTTCCTGACCGGTGTCGGTGCTGACAGCTCGGAGCGCCCTGCCGCCCCGGGTGCAAGCGGCAGGCTCAGAGGGACCCTAGGGGCCAGGTGTGACAGTCCGGGCGCCGGGGGCTGAGCGGATGCCAAGGATCCGGCGGAGCAGAGGGCCAGTGTCCGAAACTGTCCGTAGCATCGGTGCCATGGCTGACCAGTCGGGCCCCTCGGGCGCGAACACGCAGGCGTCCCGGGCACCCGGGCTGCGGATCGGGCGGGTCCGCGGCGTCCCGATCTACGTCTCGCCGCTTGCGCTCGTCTTCGGCATCCTGGTCGCCTCGCTGGCGCAGACCTGGCAGCGCGACCGGCTGCCGTTCGCCAGCGACGCGCACATTGTGCTGCTCTCAGTGATCACCGCGGTCGGGTACGTCGCCTCGATTCTGCTGCACGAGATCGGGCACGCGCTGACGGCTGACCGGTTCGGGCTGCGCGTCCGCGCGGTCACCGTGCACGGCTTCGCGGGCTTCACGGAGCACGAGAAGGAGCCCCAGAGCGCGGCCCGGCAGTTCGCCGTCTCGTTCTCCGGGCCGTTCGTCAACGGCCTGCTCGCCGGGCTGTGCTACCTCGTCCTGCGGGGCGTCTCGTTGCACACGTCGACCGGCTCCGTGCTGTTCGACCTCGGCCGCCTGAACCTGCTCCTGTTCGCCTTCAACCTCGCGCCCGGCCTGCCTCTGGACGGCGGCGGAGTCGTCGTCGCCGCCGTCTGGGGGGCGACCCGCAACCGGCTGCGTGGGCTGCGGGCGGGCGCTTACGGCGGCTTCCTGGTCGCCGCGGCGATCGTCGCCGGGACCCTGTACAGGCCGACGAACGGCTTCTACAACCTCTACATGCTGGCGCTCGCCGCGTTCATCGGCTTCGGTGCCTACCAGTCGCTGCGGGCGGCTGACCTGCGTGAGAAGCTGCCCGAGCTGCGGGCCGGGCGGCTGATCCGCAAGACGCTGCCGGTCGAGGCCTCCGTGCCGCTCGCCGAGGCGCTTCGGGCCGCGCAGCAGGCAGGCGCGACAGCGATCGCGGTCATCGACGCGGCAGGCAACCCGCAGATGATCATGAATGGCGCCTCCGTCGACGCGCTGCCGGAGCACCGCCGGCCCTGGGTCTCGATCACCGACGTCAGCCGCACCATCGAACCCTCGATGATCCTCGACGCGGACCTCGCCGGTGAGGACCTGCTCGACCACGTCCAGCGCCACCAGGCCCCCGAGTACCTCGTCGTCCAGAACGGGCGTCCGGTCGGGGTGCTCGTCATGGTCGACCTCGTCGCCCGACTCGACCGCAACGCCGCCCTACGGATGGCCCGCCGGTAGCCACCGGCCCCGCCTCGCCGGCCAGGTCCCGAGCGGCGCCAAGGCCCCGCACCGCCCGAGCCCAGCGGTAACGTCGCTGATCCGGTGGATTCGTGGTGGCCAGCGGACGACCAGAAACCCACCCGGATCACCAGCGCGGCCCGGACCGGCCGGGCGGCGGCTGTGGGCCTGCCGGTGGGGCGGCGGCGCGTCGGCGTGCTCTCCGTCCCGGCCGGTGCCCTGACGACGCGGCGGCCCTGGCCGGTAACCTGCCCAGACCGCGAACGCTCCGACGCGCAGGACAAGCCCCCGAACAGCCGCGCCTGGCCCGGTGAGTACCGGCGACCCACAAGCGCCGACCCCGCGCCCGACCAGGCCGCCGGCGCCCGAGCCGCGGTCCGGCCCCCAATCCACGGAAGGAATCGGCACAGCGTGACCCCCGACGAGACGACCACCGCCCTCGACGAGCAGCCGCCGGCGGACGGCCCGCCCGCGACCGGGGAGGCGGCCCGGCGACGGGGGACGTTCGCCAAGGG
>Ga0068863_100007965_pt1 | contig 10355 bp, 13 predicted proteins | sample KBSSwiS62_FD_66596 | JGI IMG/M metagenome (GOLD analysis project Ga0068863, IMG submission 66596) | Switchgrass rhizosphere microbial communities from Kellogg Biological Station, Michigan, USA - KBS Switchgrass S6-2 | ecosystem: Host-associated > Plants > Roots > Rhizosphere > Soil ...
AACGAGGGCGTCCGGCCGCGTCACGCCGAGCCGGATCAGGTCGATCTCGGTGGTGCCGCCGGCCAGGAAGGCGCCGGCGGGATCGGTCGCGACTGCGGCGATCGCGTCGTCAACGCTGTGCACCCGGGAATAGCTGAGCGGTCGCATGGCCGTCACCCGTCCCGTCGTGGCGTGTTGTCGCGGACATCGCGGATCGCGTCCCGGATGTTCGGATAGGCGGCGCACCGGCAGATGTTGCCGCTCATGAATTCGGCGATGTCGTCGTCGGTGTCCGCATGCCCCTCGCGGAGCAGGGCGATCGCCGACATGATCTGGCCGGATGTGCAGTAGCCGCATTGGAATGCGTCGCGCTCGATGAACGCCTGCTGCATCGGGTGCAACTCGCCGTTGGTGGCGATGCCTTCGATGGTGGTGATCTCGTGGCCTTCGCAAGCGATCGCGAGCGTCAGGCAGGCGAGCACCCGCTGCTGGTCCACCCAGACCGTGCAGGCACCGCAGGTGCCCTGATCGCAGCCCTTCTTCGAGCCGGTCAGCTCGAGATGCTCACGCAACGCATCCAGCAGGCTTACCCGCGGCTCGAGATCGACGGCGTAGGTGGTTCCGTTCACACTCAACGCGACTGGCCCGCTGGCGGGGCCGCGCCGGGTCGTGGTGGGGTGATCGGTGGCGGTCGCGGGCTCGTGGACAACCATGCCAGCTCCTCGGGTGGCGCTTTGCCGGGCATCAACCAAGCCAGCGTATGAGTCGCGTGAGCTGCGCGTTCACTGTTTCCGCGACGTGCGAATTGATTGCGGTGGGCAAGCTCCGCCGCGACACGGTGTCGCTGCGGGTCCGCGGTGGCGGGCGCCATTTCAAAAAGCCCGGGTAGAGCACCGGGTTCCATCACTCACGGACCGGATCAGCGGGAACGGGCCTGGCCGACCGACGGGCGCCGGGGTCTGGCGGCGGCTTTCCGGGCCGGGTCCGGCGTGGTACGACTTGATCAGTTGCCGGGATCATCATCGCCGTACCGGAGGAGCCGCATGGCCGAGCTTCCGCTGTTTCCCACATCCCTGGTCGGCAGCCTGCCGCAGCCGGACTGGCTGATCGACCGGCCCAAGCTGGCCGGCCGGTTCCCGCCCCGGGTGCGGGCTCGCGAGCTATGGCGGCCGGCGCCAGAGTTCCTCGCCGAAGCGCAGGACGATGCCACCGTGCTGGCGATCCGGTCGCAGGAGGACGCCGGGCTGGACATCCTCACCGATGGCGAGATCCGGCGGGAGAGCTACTCCAACCATTTCGCTACCGCACTGGTCGGTCTGGACCTGGACAACCCCGGTGAGGCGCTGGACCGCAGCGGGCATCCCAATCCGGTGCCGCGGGTCGTCGGGCCGGTGCGCCGGCCACGTCCGGTGCAGGTCGACGACGTCCGGTTCCTGCGCGCCCACACCGACCGAACCATCAAGGTCACCGTGCCCGGACCGTTCACCATGTCGCAGCAGGCGCAGGACGACCACTACGGTGATCCGGCGGCGCTCGCCGACGCGTACGCCGACGCGGTCAACGCCGAGGTCCGCGACCTGTTCGCGGCCGGCGCCGACATCGTCCAGCTGGACGAGCCCTACCTTCAGGCGCGCCCGGAACCGGCCCGGCAGTACGGATTACGCGCGCTGAACCGGGCTCTGGACGGCATCACCGGCACCACGGCGGTGCACCTGTGCTTCGGTTACGCGGCGATCATCCACGACCGGCCGTCCGGCTATTCGTTCCTGCCCGAGCTCGCCGACTGCACCTGCGACCAGATCTCGATCGAGACCGGGCAGTCCAACCTGGACCCGTCGGTCCTCGCCACGCTGGCCGGCAAGACCATCATCCTGGGCGTCATCGATCTGTCCGATCCGGCGATCGAGTCCGGCGAACTCGTGGCCGACCGGGTCCGCCGCGCGTTGCCGTTCGTCGCTCCGGAGAAGGTCGTGGTGGCCACCGACTGTGGCATGAAATACCTGCCACGGGCCTCCGCCGAAGGCAAGATGCGCGCGATGGCCGCGGCCGCACGGATGCTCCGCTCCGAATTCGCCTGATCTTCCCGGCCCCGTGGGGACGATCGTGCACGCTGGGACGTGCGTGATCGTCCCCACACCCCGTTCGCCGGCGATATCGGTTGACGGTCAAAGCTAATGCTATTAGCTTTGCGGATATGAGTGTTAGCTTCTGCGGCGGCGATGATCGTGCCTAGAGCCGGACTGACCGCCGATGGCGTGGTCCGGACCGCGCTCGAGATCGTCGACGAGGGCGGTCCGGAGGCGCTGACACTGGCCACCCTGGCGAGTCGCTCCGGTGTCGCCACGCCCTCGCTCTACAAGCACGTCGGCAGTCTCGCTGACCTGCGCAGCCGGGTCGCGGCCCGGGTGCTGGGCGAGATCACCGAGGTGGCCACGGCCGCCGTGGTCGGCCGCAGCGGCGACGATGCGGTCGCGGCACTGATGCGCGAGCTGCGGGCGTACGCGCTGGCGCACCCGAACCGGTACATCGCGGTGCCGGCCGATCCCGCCCATGATCCGGCGTTGGTCGAGCCGGCCGGCCGGCTGCTCGACGTGTTCTTCGCCGTGCTCCGCGGCTTTCAGCTGGACCAGCCGGCCGCCGTGCACGCGACTCGCTGCCTGCGGGTGATCGTGCACGGATTCGCCGCCATCGAGTCGGCCGGCGGCTTCGGGTTCGCGGAGGATCCGGGCGTCACCTATGACCTGCTCATCGACATGTTCATCGCGTCGCTGCACCGGCGCTGACCAATCACCCTTCCACGTAAAGGATCTGTCATGTCCCGTTCCACCGGCATCCGTTGGGGTGCCGCCGCATTTGCCCTGGCGGGCGTCCTGTTCCTCGCCTACCCCGCGGTGCGCCCGTGGCACGACGAGACCACGGTCTCCGGCGCGACCGCCTCGATGAGCTCGAATGCCTGGGTCGCGGCGCACTTCTTCGCGATGGCCGGTTTCATCCTGCTGCCGCTGGGCCTGATGGCGCTGACCACACTCACCTCCGGGACTCGGGCACGCCGGCCAGCCTCGGCCGCGACCGTGACGACCTGGGTCGGCGCCGGTCTCACACTGCCGTATTACGGCGCCGAGGACTTCGGCCTGCACGCGATCGCCGGGCCGAAGGGCCGCGGTGCCGACCTGCTGCACCTGATCGACGCCGTGCGCTATCAGCCGCTGGCGATGACCGTCTTCGGTGCCGGGTTGATCCTGCTGGCAGTGGGATCGATCCTGGCCGCTGTCGCGGTCTGGCGCTCCGGAGTGCTCCCGCGGTGGAGCGGAGTGCTCTACGCGGTCGGGTTCGCGCTGTTCCTGCCGCAGTTCTTCGGGCCCGCGCCGGTCCGGATCATCCACGGCGCGGTGACGGCGATCGGCGCGATCGTGCTGGCAGCCGCGATGTGGTCCCGCTCCCAGCGGCCGGCGGTCGAGGTTGCCACGCCGGTCACGGGCTCAGCCGAAATGGCGGGTACGCATCGGTGACCAGCGTGAAAGCGTACGCGATCACCCGGGTGTGCCAGCGGATGACGCCCTCGACGAAGTCGAACAGCCCGCGCGGATAGCGACCGGTGAACAGGATCGCGAACCACGCGATGACGACCGCTACGAAGGCCCCGATCGACAGGAAGAACAGCACGATGTAGTGCGGAATCGCGGCCAGCCACTTGACCAGTGGCAGCCAGCGGTTCAGATCCCGGCTCGCGTCCGGATAGTAGTAGTCGAGATGGACGGACTGGTGCTCGTCGGTGGACGGGTACCGGTCGTCCATCAGGGACAGGTAGATGTTGGTGCGGGTGAGGAACCGCTGCAGTTCCAGGTTCCAGTCGAACCACCAGCGTGGATACTTGCGGCGGAACAGGATCATCAGCAGCGGCGCGAAGAACAGCGCGCCGCCGACGCCGGCCACCGCCCCGGTGGCGTGACTCTCCGAGCTCCATTCCCAGGTCCCGCCGGCCACGGTGCCCAGCAGGATCAGGATCGGGATCGCCGTGAACAGGCGAAAGAACGTGGTCAGGCGGTTCAGCTGCCGGTCTGGGTAGTCCACCGACAGGGTCACCGGATAGCCGCTGGGTTGCATGAGCCACCCCCTGGTTGGTTTGCGCGCGGTTCGCGCGAGTCGTCAGGTGACTCGATCATGGCAGTTCAGCGGCGTCTGCACGCCGATTTGGTGATCGGAAGCCCGGGGGCCTAGCCGGATGATCCAGCGACGGGGGTCGGCGGGCCGAGGGAACTCCACAGCAGGGTGGCGGCGTAGGTGCGCCACGGCGTCCACAGCTCGCCCCGCGCTTTGACGTCCTTGGGCGGCGGCAACTCGTCGAGGCGCCACTGTCGCTGCACTGCGGTCCGGATGCCCAGGTCGCCGGAGGGCAGCACGTCGGGTCGGTGCAGGTTGAAGACCAGGAACATCTCGGCCGACCAAGTGCCGATGCCGCGGATCGCGGTCAGTTGCTTCACGATGTCGTCGTCCGGCACGCCGTCGAGGTGTTCGATGTCGATCGCACCCGACGATTGCGCGTCGGCGAGCGCGCGCACGTACGACGATTTCGCCTCGGACAGACCGACGGCCCGCAGCGTGGCGTGGTCGAGGGCGAGGATCGCGGCCGGTGTCGGGACGCCGCCGGCCGCGGCCATCAAACGGTCGTAGATCGCGAACGCGACCGTGTTGGAGATCTGCTGGCCCACGATGTGCAGCACCATCGCCGCGAACTTGCTGTGCCCGGTGCGCCGCGGATCGCGCCAGGCGAACGGCTCCGGGTGCCCGTAAGCCGCGATGAGCTCGCCGAAGACCGGATCGATCCGGCGCAGGCTGCGATAGGCCCGATCGGTGTCTCCGCTCACGATGGCGCGCCGCGGCGGCCGATCAGAGGACGATGTCCTTCAGCGAGGCGATCGGCTCCTCATGCGGGACGTCCAGCCGTTGCGACTCCCACGGCTCGTGCAGCGTCTCAGGTGTCGTCTCGGTCTCCGACGACGCGAACCCGGGCAGCACGTTGACGTGGTCCATCGGCGGCTGCGCCAGCAGGTCCGGTGGGCGCTCGGCCCACGGCACGTCCAGTGTCTCGTCACTCATGCGAACTCTCCCATCCCGCCCAGGCGCAGGGCGTTGGCGATCTCGACGGCACGTCGGCCGGTGAACTCCGCGGAGGCGAGGTCGACCTCGCCCGGCGGGTGCGCTCCGTTGGCGGAGATGTGGCTGGCGCCGTACGGATTTCCGGCGGTGAACTGGATCGGATCCAGGTAACCCGGGCCGACGATGACGCCGCCCCAGTGGTAGAAGGTGTTGGCTAGCGCCAGCAGCGTCGATTCTTGACCGCCATGCGCGGTGCCGGTCGACACGAATCCCGCGTAGACCTTGTTGGCCAGCTTGCCGGCCGCCCACAGTGGTCCCGTGGTGTCGATGAACTGCTTCATCTGGGCGGCCATGTTGCCGTATCGGGTCGGCGTACCGAAGATCACCGCATCCGCCCACTCCAGATCCTCGAGGCTTGCCTCGATCACCGCTTGGGTTTCCAGAGCGTGTGCCTGCCAGCCCTCGTTGGAGGCGACCGCCTCGTCGGGCGCCAATTCGTGGACCTTGCGCAGGCGGGTCTCGGCGCCCGCCTTCTCGGCGCCCGCCGCCACCGCTTGGGCGAGTGCATAGACGCTGCCTGTGGCCGAGTAGTAGATGACTGCTGCATTGACCGGCATGGGACCCCCTCGCGCCGTGCCGCCAACTCCGGCGCGGGACCGGTTTGCCGCCGCGCCGTGCTGCAAAGCACCAGCGTATGAGGTGCAGCCTGGCGCCGCCAGAATTTCGTCAGTGCCCGGGTTACTCGGCGGTAGCGATCAGTCGCTGGAGATCCGCGCCAGGCCAGGTCGCCGGTGCGCCATTCCCGCACGGTAATGATCGTTGACGAGTCAACAGAGCTACGATCATCGAGAGAGATCTGCGCCGACACTTCGCTCGATGGGAGCCGGAATCATGCCGACCGAGGAAGAGCTGCGAAAACTCGAAGCGCGCCGGGCCGAGTTGCGAGATCAATACCTGAAAGCGCCGGAGGATCGCGAGCCCACTCCGGGGCGGGGCATTCATCACGCGGCACTGATCTGCTCGGACGTCGAGAAGACGATCCAGTTCTACCAAGGCCTGCTCGGGTTTCCGCTGGTCGAACTCGTCGAGAACCGGGACTACCACGGCTCGACCCACTTCTTCTTCGATCTGGGCAACCGGACTCTCCTCGGGTTCTTCGACTTTCCGGGGCTGGGCCTGCAACCCGGTGTGGAGTCGATCGGCTCCGTCCAGCACATCGCCATCTCGGCGCCCAGGGATCGCTGGGAGGAGATCCGGCGCCGCCTGGACCAGGCCGGCGTGACGTATTTCGGGCCCAACGAAGGCATCCAGGAGTCGATGTATTTCAAGGATCCGGACGGCATCCAGATCGAGATGCTCAGCGACCCGCTGATGTATTTCGCCGGCCGCCAGCTCGACGAGTAACGGCAGATCTCGCGTCACGCTCATTCCTGATCGAGAAAGGCTTGCGGATATGAGTGAGTGGAACGCAATGACCTACGAGGGCAAGGACACGATCCTCCGGGTCGTGCGCACCGAGGCCGAGCGCATGTTCGCGATGGCCGACCGTCCAGAAGCGTGGACCGCCCCGACGTTCTGCACGGGGTGGCAGACACGCGATGTCATCGCCCATATCGTCGACACCACCGAGGGCTACTTCCGGGCCTTCGACGCCGCCCGCGGCGTCGGCTCCGTCCCGGAGCCCTACGGCCTTACGGTGATGGCCGAGAAGGTCGATGAGTTCGCCAGCGCCCTGCGGGACATCCCGCAGCCGGAGCTGATGGACCGGCTGAAGACCGATTTTCAGAAGATGCAGGAGATCCTGGAGCCGCTCACTCCGGACGAGTGGACGGGTTTCATGGTCACACATGCCTACATGGGTCCGGTGCCGGCGTTCTTCTACGCCGCCGGCCAGCTCATGGACTACGGCGTGCACTCCTGGGACATCCGGCATGGCACCGGACGGGCGCACGGCCTGCCGGGCGACGCCGCCGACCTGCTGGTGCCGTTCATGTTCGCGATCTGGCAGGGCACCGTCAAACCCGACCTCGCCAACGACCCGTTCACCATCGGCATCCGAGTCAGTGGCCGCAACGCCGGCGACTATCGGGTCTCGATCGCCGACGGCGCGCTCACCTACGAGCCGGGAGAGATCGAGGACCTGCCCGCCTACATCGAGTTCGACGCGGGCAGCCTGGTGCTGACCGCCTTCGGGCGCGCCAACGCCGGCACCGTGCGCGGCGATCTGGCGCTCGCCGAGCGCTACCTGAACCTGTTCTTCCGGATCTGATCGGCTTCTTCTAGATCTGATCGGCTCTTTCGGATCCGATCGGCACGGGCGGCGCCCGGTCTGCGGTTATCGCGGGTCGGGCGCCGCATCGTATTCGCCGTCCGGGTGCCCGCCGGGCAGCCGGTGCTTGGCGACGCGGGCGGTGGGCGTCCGCGGAAGCGCGTCGATCAGCTGCCAGAACCGCGGCACCTTGAACGCCGAGACCCGCTCGCCGGTCCACCCGCGCAGCTCGTCGAAGTCGACAGTGTGCCCCGGTGCCGCGACCACGAACGCCTTGATCTCGTCCTCGGTGAGCTCCGACGGCACGCCGACCACGGCGACTTCGAGCACCGCCGGATGCGCCGCGATCGCCTCCTCCACCTCGGCCGGTGCGAGGTTCAGACCACGGCGGCGGAGCACCTCCTTCTTCCGCGAGACGAACGTGTAGGTGTCGTCGTCGTTGACCGTCACCAGGTCGCCGGTGTGCATCCAGCCGTCGGTGATCGCCGCGGCGGTCTCGTCCGGCATGTTCCAGTAGCCGGGCGTGACGACCGGGTTGTGCAGATGCAGCTCACCGGTCTGGCCAGGGCCGCAGAGCTGATCGTCGTCATCGATGACGCGGGCCCGGTTGACAACGCCGTGAATCGGGTGCTGCCGGACCGACCCGAGGGTGCCGAACGGTCGGGTTCCGTGCCGCCAGATCAGTCCGTACGGGGTTTCGGACATCGCGTACCCGCAAATGATCTGCAGGCCGAAGCGCTCCTCGAAGGCCTCTTGCCAAGAACGTGTGGGTGACGGTCCGGTGTAGCACAGGCGCAGCGGGTTGTCGGCGTCGTCCGGGCGCCGCGGCTGTCGCCAGAGGATCTCCAGCATCGCCCCGATCGCGTTGAACTCGGTGGCACCGTGGCGCCGGGCGGTGTCCAGGAAGCCGCTCGCCGAGAACCGAGGAACCAGAACCAGGCCGGCACCGGCGGCGAGTGAGCCCATCACCGAATAGGCCGGGGCGTTGATGTGGAACAGCGGCAGCGAGGTCATCAGGCGGTCGCTGCTGGTCAGGCCCATCCAGTAGGGGAATCCGACGCCGGCCCAGTGATAGGCGCGATGTGTCTGCATGACGAGTTTGGAGCGACCGGTGGTGCCCGACGTCGGGATGAGGGTGGCCACGTCGTCCGGTGTGACGGTGACGTCGAGGCGGCTGTCGGGCTCGGTGGCGTGCCAGTTCCCGGCGAGCTGATCGACGTCCAGCGCGCTCAGCGGCACGCTGATGCGCGCATCGCTGATGACGGCGCGCGGCCGGACCTGCCCGATCAGGCCGGAGAGCTCGTCCGGCGTGGCCTTCGGATCGGTTGCCACTGTCACCGCCCCGATCGTGGCCAGGGCAAACCACGTGAGCAGGTAGGGCGGCGTGGTCCGGGCAGTGACAAGCACCAGATCGCCGCGCGCGATTCCGGCGTCCCGTAACCGATCCGCGAGCCGGGCCACCGCCGCTGCCGCCGCACCGAATGACAGCGTGCCATCGTCGGTGCGGATCCATTCGTCGTCCGGTGCGCGTTCGGCGGCGGCCGCGAGCAGTCCGGGAATCGTTTCCGACATGGAGCCAGTGTGACCGGCCGAGTTCCGCGGCGGCGCCGGGGAGTCCTTTGGGCGACCCGATGTCGCGGTCGACTGCCAGGTGCCGAACAGCGGCTACACAGACGGTGTCCAGGTTTGCTGGCTAGTGTCGAGCGTTCACCCACCTCGGACACACCGGAGGCCAACCGACATGGACTCGATGACCGCCGCACTGACCTGCCCGAAGTGCCATGGTTCGATGCGCACCTACGAACGTAGCGGAATCCACCTTGACCAGTGCACCGAGTGCAGGGGCATCTTCCTGGACCGGGGCGAGCTGGATCGACTGCTGGACCTGGAGGCGCGACAGACCGGTCCGGTCGCGGCGCCCGCACCGGTCCCTGCGCCGGTTCCGGCCGCGTCCGGCAATTACCGTGAGAGCCACCATGGCAGCGACTACCGAGGCGAGTATCGCGGCGATTACCGCGGTGAGTATCGCGGGGACTACCGCAAGCGCGACGGCAAGCGCCGCAGCTTCCTGAGCGAGCTGTTCGACTAGCTCTTACCGGTGCTGGAATCGGTCCGCCGATACCGGGGCGCGCGGCCGGCATCCGCCGCGGCCGACACCCGGTCGCGGCCCGGCTAGCTCGGCTTGTTCTTGCTGAAGTAATCCTCGATCCGGGCGGCGTAGAACTCCTCCCAGCTCTGATCCGGCTTTTGCGCGGTGAAGTCCTTGTCCAGCTGGACCAGGACGTAGGTAAGTTCGCTTCGGACCGGTCGGAAGCCGAGCAGATCCGGCAGCGGCGACAGGTTGATCAGCCAGTCGGAATACCACGACGCCCAGTCCGCGTCGTCGCCATTGACGATCTTGTGCACGATGCCGTGGACCTCACCCGCGTCGTGCATGACCTCCGTCATCGTCGCTGCCATGATCGCTCCCTCCGGTCTGGGGTCGGCCGCCGGCCGACCCCAAAATTCTCCGGCGGACGCGCGCATTGGGGTGCGACCTTCGGCCAGATTCGGGTACGCGATCTTCCGGTCGGATCAGGGATCGCTCGGATTGGCCGGAGCAGCTACGCTGCGGCACGTGGATCCCGGTTGGGTCCTGCCGGTCCTCCCGGTCTGGGGCGGCTGTTCACATCCCAGACCATGAGCATGCACTCGCTGCGCGGCCTGCGCTGGGCGGCGATGAAGGCGCGCCCGCCGGTCTATCGCGTGACGGTAGAGCTTCCAATCCGTCACCGTCTGCCGGTCGTCCACGGCGTCTGGACGTGGCGCTACCTCACACACCTGGCGCGAGGATCACGGGACCTCGGCTATCAGATCCAGAGCGCCCGGTCGCAACATCGGGTGCTCGAGGTCTGGTTCCAGCGTGCCGACCGAGTCCAGGTGCATCTCTTGACGGTGTCCCAGCGCGCCGATCTCGATACGATGCGGGAGTGGACATCGACGGGCTGCGACGCCGGTCCGATCAGGGTGA
>Ga0068863_100007968_pt1 | contig 10355 bp, 11 predicted proteins | sample KBSSwiS62_FD_66596 | JGI IMG/M metagenome (GOLD analysis project Ga0068863, IMG submission 66596) | Switchgrass rhizosphere microbial communities from Kellogg Biological Station, Michigan, USA - KBS Switchgrass S6-2 | ecosystem: Host-associated > Plants > Roots > Rhizosphere > Soil ...
GCCGAACTCGGGATAGGCCTCGGGGGAGACCTCCTCGACGTAGACGTCCAGGATCCCGCCGCAGGTCAGGCCGACGGCGAACGCGTCGTCGTCCGAGACGCCGTAGCGCTGCAGGACGGGCCGCCGCTCGGCCAGCACCTCCTGCCCCAGCTCGTACACCGCGCCCTCGACGCAGCCGCCGGACACGCTGCCCACGGCCTCGCCCCCGGGCCCGACGAGCATCGACGCGCCGGGCTGGCGCGGGGCCGAGCGGAAGGTGGCGACGACCGTGGCGAGCGCGGCGCGCTCCCCGTTCTTCCACCAGCCCTCGAGCTGGTCGACCACGTCACGCATGGTGTGCCTCTCTCACGCCGCCGCCGCGAGAAACGGGCGTCGGCGGGTCTGCTGCCGCCTCCGCGGGAGAACGTACGTCGGCGGGTCTCATGCCGCCTCCGCGGGAGAAAGTACGTCGGCGGATCTCATGCCGCCTCCGCGGGAGAAAGTACGTCGGCGGGTCTCATGCCGCCTGCACCACGTCGAGCAGGCGTTCCAACGTCTCCAGGCTGTGCCCGGCGAGCAGATGGTCCAAGTATGGCAACACGGCGACTATTCCGCCCTGCACCGGCGCGTACCCGTCCTTGCCCGCGTGCGGGTTGACCCAGACCACGCGGTGGGCGAGCCGGGCGAGCCTACCCACCTGGGTGCCCAGCAGCTCCGTCTCGCCACGCTCCCAGCCGTCCGAGAACACCACGACGATCGCCCGCCGGGCCGCGCCACGTCGCCCCCAGCGGTCCGTGAACGCCCCGATCGCCTCGCCGAGCCGGGTGCCGCCGGACCAGTCCGGGATGGCCCGGCCCGCGTCCCGGAGCGCCCGCTCCGGGTCCCGCTGGCGCAGCTCGTGGGTGACCCGGGTGAGCCGGGTGCCCAGGGTGAAGGCCTCGGTCGACCGCGGAGACCGACGCACCACGACGTGCGCGAACCTGAGCAGTGCGTCCGCATACGGTTCCATCGACCCGGACACGTCCAGCAGCAGGACGACCTTGCGCGGCCGCCGCCCGGGGGCCCGCCTGCGCAGGTCTCCGATCTCGCCGTGGTTGCGCAACGCGGCGCGCAGGGTGCGGCCGGGGTCCGGGGCGCCGCGCCGGGCGGGCGCGAGCCTGCGCGACGGGCGGGTGGGCGGCTCCGGGCGCAGCAGCGCGAGCAGCCGACGCAGGTGCTCGCGCTCCAGCGGGGTGAGCTCGCCGAGGTCCCGGTGCCGGAGGACCTCGGTGCCGGTCGCGGTGGCCCGGACGAGCTCGTCCCGGGCCTCCTCGGTGCCCTCGCCGCGGCCCTCGCGGGTGGGGAGCAGCGAGGTGAGGGTGGGCGGCTTCGGGGCGGGCCCGGAGGGCGGCGGAGCCGAGGGGCCCCGCGCGGGATCGAACCACGCGTCGAACGCGGCGTCGTACGTGCGGATGTCGTCCGGGTCACCGCACAGCGTGACCCGCCCGGCCCAGTAGGTCTGCACCCGGCTGGTGACGTCCAACGCCGCGAGGGCCTCGGTGAACGCCGCCACGCGGTCCGTGGTCATCGGGAGGCCGGCCGCGCGCAGCGCCGCGGTGAAGCCGACGAGACCGGGGAACGGATCGGTCACTAGGACGCCAGGAGGGACTCGAGACGGTCACGGACGCGGTCGGCGTCCTCGCGGTACTTCAGCACGGCGCCGAGCGTGCGGGCGGCGCTGTCCACGTCCAGCGTGCGGGCCCCGACCAGCTGCAGCGCCCGCGCCCAGTCCAGGGACTCCGCGACGCCGGGCGGCTTGATCAGGTCCGCCTCGCGCAGCCGGTGCGCGGCCGCCGCGACCTGCTGCGCCAGCCGCTCCGGCACCCCCGGCAGCCTGCTGCGCAGGATCTCGATCTCCCGGGTGACGTCCGGGTGGTCCAGCCAGAGGTAGAGGCAGCGGCGCTTGAGGGCGTCGTGCACCTCCCGGGTCCGGTTCGACGTCAGCACGACGACGGGGGGCGTCTGCGCCCGCACCTCGCCCACCTCGGGGATCGTGACCGCGTGCTCGGAGAGGACCTCCAGGAGGAAGGCCTCGAACTCGTCGTCCGCCCGGTCGATCTCGTCGATCAGCAGGACCGACGGGCTGGTGCGCAGGGCCCGGAGGATGGGCCGGGCCAGCAGGAACCGGTCCTCGTAGAGGGAGGCCTCGACCGCCTCGACGTCGATCGACCCAGCCGCCTCCAGGGTGCGCAGGTGCAGGAGCTGGCGGGGGAAGTCCCAGTCGTAGAGGGCCTGGGAGGAGTCGATGCCCTCGTGGCACTGCAGCCGGATGAGCTCGGCGCCGAGGACCTGGGCCAGCGCGTGGGCCAGCGCGGTCTTGCCGGTTCCCGGCTCGCCCTCGCAGAACAACGGGCGGTCCATGGCCAGCGCGAGGTACGCGGCGGTCGCGAGCCCCTCGTCGGCGAGGTAGCCGGTCTCCCGCAGCGCTGCGGCGAGATCGGCGGGGGAGTCGGGTGTGCGCACCACACCAGGATGGACCACCGCGGAGAACGGCGCAGCAGGCCGGTCGAACACCACGGGGCGCGACACCTCGCTCACGGAACGTCGCGAAAGCAGTGTGAGCGAACCGACAATATTTTCGGATCGGTGCATTTCATCGCGCCGTGATACATCCGTGATCTAGCTGGGCTGACCTGCGGATATCCAGTTATCGGTGGGAGATCGATATCGTTACCGTGACGCATGTCACCTATTCTGACTTGGCCTTTTCCGCTGTTCGAAACGTAGCGTCCTCGCTCGGCCGTTCCGCCGGAGCGGTTGCCACCATCCGGAACCCGCCGCGCAGGCCTCCCCGTCACGCGGTTTCCGGTCCGTCGAGAGATAAGGAAGTGGGCGGGGCGAGGAAGTATTTCCGGTTTGGCAGTATCTCATACTGGAACTGTCGCGATCTGTGAATGACACGGATGTCGGCAAGCGGGTTCTCCCCAGGCCCCCGATCCGGATTCCTCGAGTAGGCGGAGTCCCCACTCCGCGGCGCGATACGGAGTTCCACCATGTCCAAGACCGGTCGAAGTCTTGCTCGTTTCGCTGTCGCCGGAGCCGTCGTCGCGGGTATCCCGCTGGCGATCGCCGGGACCGCGAACGCAGCCCCGACCTCAGCCTGGGACGCCCTCGCGCAGTGCGAGAGCGGCGGCAACTGGGCGATCAACACCGGTAACGGCTACTACGGTGGCCTGCAGTTCAACCTGACGACCTGGCGCGCCTACGGCGGCACCGGGACGCCGAACACCGCGAGCAAGGCGGAGCAGATCGCCGTCGCCGAGAAGGTGCTGGCGGCGCAGGGCTGGAACGCCTGGCCCTCCTGCTCCAAGAAGGCGGGCGTCCGCGGCAACGCCGCGGAGCCGAACAAGGTCACGCTGTCGGCGCCGGCCCCCGCGGCCGCTCCCGCGCCGGTCCCGGCGGCCGCTCCCGCGCCGGTCACCGGTGGCGGTTACACCGTCCGGGCGGGCGACACGCTCAGTGGGATCGCGGCGGCGAACGGGACCACCTGGCAGGCGTTGGCCCAGAAGAACGCGCTGGCCGACCCGAACCGGCTGCAGATCGGTCAGCTGCTGTCGCTCTGACCGGTCAGGTCGAGTTCACCCACTCGTCCGTGCCGTCGCTGAAGGCCTGGTGCTTCCACACCGGCAGGAGGCGCTTGACCTCCTCCACCAGCTCGGAGCAGGTCGCGAACGCCTCCTGCCGGTGGTCGGCGGCGACGGCGCAGGCGAGTGCCACGTCGCCGATCCCCAGTGGACCGACCCGGTGGCTGACCGCGAGCGCGCGCACGCCGCGTGCCCGGCGTGCGACGTCCGCGGCCACCTCGGCGACCACGGCCGCGGCAGTGGGGTGGGCGCTGTACTCCAGCCCGCGCACCGACCGTCCGCCGTCGTGGTCGCGGACCACGCCCGCGAAGGTCACGACGGCGCCGGCCGCCGCCTGGTCCACCAGGCGGGCGTGCTCGTCCACGTCCAACGGCTCCTCGGTGACGAGGGCCCGCAGCACCTGTGCCTCCATCAGTGGTCACCTCCGTGCAGCTGGTCGACGGCGTGGTCCAGGACCGGGTCCAGGACCGCCAACCCGTCTCGCACCCCGCCCGTGGAGCCGGGGAGGTTGACGACCAGGGTGCGGTCGGCGACCCCCGCCAGGGCGCGGGACAGCACGGCCGTGGGGACCTTCGTGGCCCCGAGGGCGCGGATCGCGTCCGCCAGGCCGGGGATCTCGTAGTCCAGCAGGGCGCGGGTGACCTCGGGCGTCGCGTCCGTGGGCGCGATCCCGGTGCCGCCGGTGGTGATCACCACCGACGCGCCCGCCGACACGGCGGCCCGGACGGCCTCGCCGACCGGCTCGCCGTCCGGAACGACGGTGGCGTCCCCGGTGAGGTAGCCCTTGCCGCGCAGCCACTCCACGATCAGCGGCCCGCCCCGGTCCGGGTAGACGCCCAGGGCGGCGCGGTTCGAGGCCGTGACGACGGCGGCGGTGCGCTCAGTCATCGGGTGCCTCAGCACCTCTGCGCCACAGCCCCGTCTTGCCGCCCTCCTTGCGCTCGACGCGCACCGCGTCGAGCGTGGCGGCGGGATCCACGGCCTTCACCATGTCGTGCAGGGTCAGCCCGGCCACCGCGACGGCGGTCAGCGCCTCCATCTCCACGCCGGTGCGGTCGATGGTCCGCACGGTCGCCGTGATCGTGACCTCGGCGTCCCCGGGCTCGAGGTCCAGCGTGACGCCGGAGAGCGCGATCGGGTGGCACAGCGGCACGAGGTCGGGGGTGCGCTTGGCGCCCATGATCCCCGCGATCCGCGCGGTCGCCAGCGCGTCCCCCTTGGACAGCCCGTCCCGGCGCAGCAGGTCCAGTACCTCGGCCGTGGTCCGGAAGACCCCGGTGGCGACCGCGGTGCGGGCGGACGCGGCCTTGTCCGACACGTCCACCATCCGGGCCGCGCCTGCGGCGTCGACATGGGTCAGCTCCACGGGTGAGACCCTACGTGGCGGCGTGACGCAGACCGCTCTCGGGGTATCGGTAGCAGTGATCTGAATCACAGGGGCACATCCGTGCCCATTGCGTTTCGGGTCGTTTCCGTTCCGTGATACGGCGCCATGACCAGCGCGAACGCGCACTAGCACAGATCACGGTTCGATTGAAGTCGATCTTGCGACGCCCCGGGGCGTGCGCTTTCCTCCGCGCCGCGCCGGCCGTACCGTCCTTCGCGGCCCGCAGGACTCCCCCATTGCCGGCGGGCCCCGGAACCGCAACGCGCTCCCTGTCCGGCGGATCCGGTCCCCGAAGCACGAGCGGGACAGGGAACGGAAGAGGCGGCCACCCACCGCCGACGCTGCACAGTGGGATTCCGTCCGCGTCGCGGAGAGACAACTCGCCATGGCCCGTTACCGCGGAAAGCACCGCAAACCGTCGACCGCCGGTCGCACCATCGCCCGCACCGCCATCGCCGGAGCCGTCGCCGGCGTCCCGCTGGTCGCGATCGCGCCGACCGCGAGCGCCGCCCCCGACTCCGCCTGGGACAAGCTCGCCGCGTGTGAGAGCGGCGGGAACTGGGCCATCAACACCGGGAACGGCTTCTCCGGCGGCCTGCAGTTCACCAGGTCCACGTGGTCGGCCTTCGGCGGCACCACGTTCGCCCCGCAGGCTTTCCAGGCCAGCCGCGAGCAGCAGATCGTCGTCGCCGAGAAGGTGCTCGCCGGGCAGGGCTGGGGCGCCTGGCCCGTCTGCTCGAAGAAGGCGGGCGTCACCGGCCAGGCCGTGACGCAGCGGGACGCGCCCGCCACCCCGCCCGCGCCGGTGCGCTCGCCCGTCCGCCAGTACCTGAGCGCGCCCGCGGGCGGCACCTACACCGTCGTCCCGGGAGACACGCTCAGCAAGATCGCCGCCGCGCACGGGATGGCGGACTGGAAGGACCTGCTCGCGAAGAACCCGGCGTTCGTGGGCAACCCGAACATCATCATGCCCGGTCAGGTCCTCGCGGTCTGACCTGCCGAGGGGGGCGGTGCGCCGGGGCCCTCCCGGCGCGCCGTTCTCACTCCCAGGCGGTGAGCTGCTCCGGGGTGTCCACGTCCTCGGGGCTCGCCACGTCCCCGCACTCGACGAGCCGCACCGTCGGGTTGTCCCGCAGATAGGACCTGGCGCCTGCGTCCCCGTGCGCCGCCTCGCGGACCGCGGCCCAGTGCGCGCGGCCCAGCAGGACGGGATGGCCGGGCACGCCGCCGTACGCGGCGCGGGCCAGCGCCTCCGGCCCCGCGTGCTCGAGCAGCCGCGCGACCGCCGAGGCCGTGACGCCCGGCAGGTCCACCAGGTGCACCACGACGGCCTGTGCGTCCCCGGACAGGCCCGCCCGCAGCGAGGCCCCCATCCCCTCCGCCCAGTCGGGCGCGAGGACGATCCGCGCGCGCCCCTCGACGAGCGGAGCCACCCGCTCGGCCGCGGCGCCCAGCACCACGGTCAGCGGGTCGCACCCGCCCTCGGCGAGGACCCGCAGGGCCCGCAGGACGAGCGCCTCGCCGCCGAGCTCGACCAGGGCCTTCGGCCCGCCCATCCGGCGACCGGCGCCCGCGGCGAGCAGCAGACCGGCGGCGGGTGCGCCCTGTGGCCCCGGGGCCACAGGGCCCGCCCTCACTTGTTGATCTCGGTGACCGGGTGCTCGTAGGGCACCTGGTCCAGCGGGAACTCGAGGTCCCCGAACGGCGACATGTTGCCCTGCACCGTGCCGAGGAGCTCGGTGAGCGGGTGCTCGCCCTCGGGCAGGTTCGGCCAGTTCGGGTCGATGCGCCCGGCATCCAACGGGTTCGCCACGGCAGTCCTCCACAGTGTCTCCGGTCGTGCTCGGCCCCAGTATCCCCGATGCCGGCGGCGCGCTGCGACTACCGTGGACCTTCTATGACGCTCCCGCTGGTCGACTGGCTGCGCGCCGAGGACGACGAGACGCTCGCCCGCCTCCTGCGGCTGCGGCCGGACCTCGCCGTGCCGCCGCCCGCGGACGTCAGCGTGCTCGCCACCCGCGCCGGGGTCCGGGCGTCGGTCCATCGGGCGTGCGACGACCTGGACACCGTGACCCTCGCGGTCCTCGAGGCGTTGGTGGTCGCGGACGCCGACCACACCGCCGTCGCGCGGGAGGAGATCGCCGCCCTGCTCGGCCCGGACGTGCCCGCCGCGGCCCTGGACGCCGCGCTGGCGGCCCTGGCGGAGCGGGCACTGGTCTGGGGCGCACCGACGGAGCTGCGGCTCGTGCCCGCAGCCCGGGACGTCGTGCCCGCGTACCCGGGCAACCTCGGGCGCCGGGCGGGCGGGCCCGCGGGGTCCAGCGAGCTGCCCCGGATGCTCGCGGAGCTCCCCGAGGAGGAGCGCCGCGTGCTGGACGCGCTCGTCGCGGGCCCGCCGATCGGGCGCAGCCGCTCGGCCGCGGACCCGTCGTCGCCGGTGGGGCGGCTGCTGGGGCGCGGGCTGCTGATCCGGGTGGACTCCGAGACCGTCGAGCTGCCGCAGCAGGTGGGCATCGCGCTGCGCGGCGAGCGGCCGATGGGCGTGATCTCGGCGACCCCGCCCGTGCCAGAGACCCGGCAGTGGCCCGCGCGGCAGGTGGACGCCACGGCGGGCGGCGCGGCCCTGGAGCTGCTGCGCCGCGTGGAGCGCCTGATCGAGCGCTGGGGCGCCGCTCCGCCGCCCGTGCTTCGCTCCGGCGGGCTGGGCGTTCGGGACCTGCGGCGTACCGCCCGCGAGCTGGAGACGGACGAGGCGGGCGCCGCGCTGATCGTCGAGCTGGCGCTGGCCGCGGACCTCATCGGGGAGGACGACGCCCCGAACGCCGGGTGGATGCCCACCACCGCGGCGGACATCTGGTCCGCGGGCGGCCCGGAACAGCGGTGGACCACGCTCGCCAGGGCCTGGCTGGACCTGCCGCGCCTCCCCGGGCTCGTCGGGCGGCGCGACGACCAGGACCGCCCGATCAACGCCCTGGCGGAGGTCCTGCGCCGCCCGCTCGCCCCGCGGGACCGGCGCCGGGTGCTCGAGGCCCTCGCCGGCCTCCCGCCCGGGACCGCGGTGCGCAGGCCGGAGGACCTCGCCGAGCTGCTCGCATGGACGGCGCCGCGCCGGGGTGGTCGGCTGCGGGACGAGATCGTGCGCTGGACCCTCGCCGAGGGCACGGTGCTCGGCATCGTCGCCCTGGACGCCGTCTCCGAGCCCGGACGGGTGCTGCTCTCGACTCCGGACACCGCCCCCGTCGTCGCCGCGCTGCGGGCGGTGCTGCCCGAGCCGGTCGAGACGGTCCTGCTGCAGGCGGACCTCACCGCCGTCGCGCCCGGGCCGCTGGTGCCCTGGCTGGCGCGCGAGCTGCGGCTGATGGCGGACGTCGAGTCCGCGGGCGGGGCCACCGTCTACCGGTTCACCGAGAACAGCGTGCGGCGCGCGCTCGACGCCGGACGCTCGGCGGGTGAGCTCGCCGACCTGCTGGCCGAACGCTCGTCCACCCCCGTGCCGCAGGCGCTGACCTACCTGATCGAGGACGTCGGACGCAGGCACGGGCGGCTGCGCGGCGGCGTCGCCTCCGCCTTCCTCCGCTCGGACGACGAGGTGCTGCTCTCCGAGGTCCTGGCCAACCCCGAGGTGCGGGGTGTGGGGCTGCGCCGGATCGCCCCGACCGTTGCGGTCTCCGAGGCGCCGCTCGCCGAGCTGCTGGACGTGCTGCGTGCGGCCGGGTTCAGCCCGGCGGCCGAGGACGCCGCGGGCGGGGTACTGGATCTCGGGCCGAGCGGGGCCCGCACCGACCCGCGTGGCCCGCGCGCCCGGCTGTCCCTGCCCGAGCCCTCCGGGGAGCGGATCGACGCCGTCGTCGCCAAGATGCGGTCGGGGGACGCGCTCGTCGCCGCCCGCAGGGGTGCCGGGGAGCGGCTCGGCTCCACCCACACCCTCGCCACCCTCCAGCAGGCCGCGCGGGCGCGCCAGCAGGTGTGGATCGGCTACGTGGACGGGCACGGCGTGCAGGGCGAGCGGGTGCTCGCCCCGACGACCGTGGGTGGCGGCGTCGTGGAGGGCCGGGACGCCGTGGACGGGGAGGTCTACCGGCTGCCCCTCCACCGGATCACGCGGATCGCGGTGGTGGACGGCTCCTAGCGGGCCGCCATCCGCGCCGCCATGGCGTGCTGGACCAGCGCGATCAGGGCCTGCTTCGTGGACTCGCGCTGCCGGGCGTCGCAGGTGATGATCGGGACCGACGGGTCGATCGACATCGCCTCGCGGACGTCGGAGATGCGGTGCTGCTGCAGCCCGTCGAAGGCGTTGAGCCCCACCACGTACGGCAGGCCGCGGTCCTCGAAGAAGTCGATCGCCGAGAAGCAGTCCGCCAGCCGCCGGGTGTCCACCAGCACGACGGCGCCGATCGCGCCGCGCACCAGGTCGTCCCACATGAACCAGAAGCGGTGCTGCCCCGGCGTGCCGAACAGGTACAGGATCAGGTCCGAGTCCAGTGACACGCGGCCGAAGTCCATCGCGACCGTGGTCGTCTGCTTGTTCGGGGTGGCGCTCAGGTCGTCGTGACCGGCGCTCGCCTCGGTCATCACGGCCTCGGTCGTCAGCGGGTCGATCTCGGAGACCGAACCGACGAACGTGGTCTTGCCGACGCCGAACCCACCCGCGACCACGATCTTCGCCGAGATCGTGGTCGGCGACGGCCCGGTGGGTCGGGGCGCCGGGGAGGGACGCGACATCTGCGGCGGGGCCGGGGCGACCGGCGGCCCGCCGACGGGGTAACTAGAGCCGACGGAGTCCACTCAACACCCTTTCCATCAGTGCGAGGTCCGGCTCGTTGCCGGAAGTGGTGGCGGTCTGGTGCACGGTCACCACACCGAGCCCGGCCATGTCGCCGAGCAGCACCCGGGCGACACCGAGCGGGATCGTCAGGAGGGCGGCGATCTCGGCGACCGAACGGGGCTGGTCGCAGAGGTCGGCGACGGCGCGGTGCTCCATCTGCAGCAGGCCGAGCTGGTCCCGGCCCGCGGGGCTGGTCGAGACCAGGGTCTCGATCGCCAGGTCGAAGCCGGACTTCGTCCGGCCCCGGGTCCAGGCGTACGGCCGGACGGCCGCCGCGCCCGTCGGGGCGGCCGGTGCCAGCGGCTCGTCCCGGACCGGATCGATCGGGCCGGTCTCGTAGCCGCCGTAGCCGGAACCCGCGTACCCGGGGTCCCCGCCGGACGGCGGAGCGGCCGGGAACGACGCAGGCGTGGGCGGCCCGGAGCGCTCGGGCTGGGTCTCGTCCTCCCCGTCCCGACGCCTGCCCCACCGCCTGCGCTTGCGGGGGCGCTTCGCGTCCAGGCTGAACCCGTTCATCACGTCCGCGAACGTCGGCTCCTGC
>Ga0068863_100007972_pt1 | contig 10351 bp, 7 predicted proteins | sample KBSSwiS62_FD_66596 | JGI IMG/M metagenome (GOLD analysis project Ga0068863, IMG submission 66596) | Switchgrass rhizosphere microbial communities from Kellogg Biological Station, Michigan, USA - KBS Switchgrass S6-2 | ecosystem: Host-associated > Plants > Roots > Rhizosphere > Soil ...
TTCTTCTTGGAATTAAAGGCAGACCTTCTACTAAGGCCTGAGTCTCTTTCCGGTTATGCGTTTCTATATAAGCAATTTTTATATTCGCTCCATTGCGCAGTAGTGTATGTGCTTCCTGCAGCATACGGTAAGTTTTACCCACACCGGCACTCATGCCGATGTAAATTTTCAACTTCCCTTTTTTCTCAGGGCGGTGATTGGCTAACCAATTATTTTCTTCATTCTCTGACATTAATATTCAAAATTAAAAATGAAAACGCGCACCTAAAATAAAAGAGCCGGTAATTTTTGCTGTTGGCAAAAGTTTATTGGAATTTTTATAAAAATTGGATCCTTCGCGCCGTCTAAGCGAAACTCCGGTACGATAGTAAGGTTGTCAATATGAATTCCTGCAGACAATGTAAGATCATATAAGGCTTTTCCAAAGCCTGCCACTCCTTTTTTATCTGCTTTCAGCGATGCCATTCCCAATTCAAAAGAATTTTTAGAATTAGTGAAACTGGTAAAATTATTAGTGCGGGAAGAATCTTTTGCGTTGTGAAAATTATACCGATAATATGCATCGATGGATCCACTAATGGTTAGCGGCGATTTTTTTTCAGTGAAAATGTTTTTCATCTTATTAGTTGTTATAGAATATTTTTATTAATTGAGTAGGAGAGTTATTTCAACTTATCAAGCGCAATGTTCAATTTCAATACATTCACTTTTGATGGCCCAATCATTCCTGCTAATGGCGCTTCAATATGATCTTTTACCAGTGCATTAATTTTGTCTTCGGGAATATTTCGTGTTGCAGCGATACGCTTCACCTGTATGTATGCTGCTGCTGGAGAAACATCCGGATCGAGCCCGCTGCCACTTGCTGTAACTAAATCAGCGGGAATGTCTTCTTTTTTAATTCTGGGATTATGAACCAGAAATATATCAATTCTGTCTTTTACCGTTTGCAAATAATCAGGATTGGAGGGGCCTTTATTACTTCCTGAACTACCGGCTGCATTATAACCTGCAGCAGAGGGACGGCTCCAGAAATAATTATCAGCGGAAAAATTCTGGCCCTCCAGTTTATAACCAATCACTTTATTATTCAGGGTAACTGTTTCACCATTTCCTTTTGCAGGTGCTGCTTGTGCGATACCCCAAATGGCCAATGGGTATATTCCCATAAAAACAAGGATGGAAACCAATGTCAGTCGTATAGCCGGTAAAATATTTGTTTTCATTTTAAAAATTTTTATATTTTGCTTTTTCTTATGTAAACAGGTTTAACACCAGTTGGATACAATAAGATCAATTAATTTAATTCCGATAAATGGAACAATAACACCGCCTACTCCGTATATCAATAAATTTCTCCGCAGCAATGCAGATGCACCGATTGGTTTATAAGCCACTCCTTTTAATGCCAATGGAATTAATGCAGGAATAATAAGCGCATTAAAAATCACAGCAGAAAGTATAGCACTTTCTGGGCTGTGCAGTCGCATAATATTTAAAGCCTGCAGTCCGGGAATAGATGCAATAAATAATGCCGGAACAATTGCAAAATATTTTGCCACATCATTTGCAATAGAAAAAGTGGTAAGCGTTCCCCTTGTCATCAACAATTGTTTTCCTATCTCTACTATTTCTATAAGCTTGGTGGGATCATTATCAAGGTCAACCATATTTCCGGCTTCTTTTGCTGCAGCAGTGCCACTATTCATCGCCACACCTACGTCAGCCTGTGCCAGCGCAGGTGCATCGTTGGTGCCATCGCCCATCATTGCGACCAGTTTACCACCCTGTTGTTCTTTCCGGATGTAATTCATTTTATCTTCCGGCTTTGCTTCAGCAATAAAATCGTCCACACCTGCTTTTTCAGCAATATACTTTGCAGTTAATGGATTATCACCTGTAACCATTACAGTTTTTACTCCCATTTTTCTCAACCGTTCAAACCGCTCGTATATACCTGGCTTAATGATATCCTGCAATTCAATTACGCCTAAAATATTTTCGTTTTGTGCCACAACTAATGGTGTACCCCCATTTTCTGCAATAACATGAACTCTGTCACGCACTTCAATGGGAAATTCATTGCCGCTTTTATGAACAAGATTTTGAATAGAATCATAAGCGCCTTTGCGTATTCTTTTCTCATCAATATCAATACCGCTGCTTCTTGTTTCCGCCGTAAATTGAATAAATGTTACCTTATCATTTTCAATGATTGGTTTTTTTATGCCTTTATTATTAGCCAGCTCGATGATGCTTTTTCCTTCAGGTGTTTCATCAGCCAGTGAACTGAGCACACAGGCTTCAATAAAATTGTTTTCAATAATAGTAGCCGCAGGCCAGAAGTTAGTAGCCTTCCTGTTACCAATGGTAATAGTTCCGGTTTTATCCAGTAACAGCACATCAAGGTCTCCTGCCGTTTCTACAGCCTTACCACTTTTGGTAATCACATTGGCCCGCAACGCCCTGTCCATACCGGCAATACCAATGGCAGACAATAAGCCTCCGATGGTAGTTGGTATTAAACAAACAAACAATGCTATAAATGCTGAAATAGTAATGGGTGTGTTGGCATAATCGGCAAACGGTTTTAAGGTAACACAAACAATAACGAACACCAACGTGAAACCTGCTAATAATATAGTCAATGCAATTTCATTCGGAGTTTTTTGTCTTGATGCACCTTCTACCAATGCAATCATTTTGTCTAAAAATGATTCGCCCGGCTCTGTAGTCACCTTCACTTTTATACTGTCTGATAATACTTTGGTACCTCCGGTCACAGAGCTTTTATCACCACCAGCTTCTCGTATAACGGGAGCCGATTCACCGGTAATCGCAGATTCATCAATGGTGGCAATACCTTCAATAATTTCTCCATCCATAGGAATGGTATCGCCCGTTTCGCAAAGAAAGACATCACCTTTTTGTAATTGAGAAGAGGGAACAACTTTTACTTGATTCACATACATTTCACCAACAGGAAATATCTTCTTTGCGGGTGTTTCTTCCCTGGTTTTTCTTAAACTATCTGCCTGTGCTTTTCCCCTTGCTTCTGCAATGGCTTCTGCAAAATTGGCAAACAGCAATGTGATGAACAGAATAGATGTGACAATGATATTATACACGAGGCTTCCCTGTGAAGATTCACCCGTTGCGATCCATACTGAAACGCCAATCATTACTAATGTGCCAATCCATACGGTAAACATTACCGGATTGCGAATCATACTGCGGGGATCCAGTTTAATAAAAGATTGCTTTAAAGCTTCTCTTACCAGGCCACCGTCAAATAATTTATTGCTTTTATTTTCTTTTGACATTGTTGTAAGTATTATTTAATTCCAAAAAATTCAGCTATTGGGCCTAATGTTAATGCAGGGAAAAAACTTAATGCTGCGATAATAAAAATGACAGCAAACACCATTAATCCAAAAGTGGAAGTATCTGTCTTTAATGTGCCGGCACTTTCTGGTATATATTTTTTCTTTGCTAAAATTCCTGCAATAGCAACCGGCCCGATAATAGGTAAGAACCTTGCTAATAACATGACAGTACCGCAGGCAATATTCCAGAAAGGAGTATTATCCCCAAGCCCTTCAAAACCGCTACCATTATTAGCTGATGAAGAGGTAAACTCATACAGCATTTCACTATAGCCATGATTGCCGGGATTATTTAGCCAGCCTGCATACACTGTTGGATTGTGTGCATACAGGAAACTTGATATGGCAGTACCAGCAAGAATTAACAACGGATGCAGCAATGCGATGATAGCAGCAATCTTCATTTCTTTTGCTTCTATTTTTTTACCCATAAACTCCGGTGTTCGTCCAACCATTAAGCCGCTGATGAAAACTGCAATGATGATAAAAATGAAAAAGTTTAGAAACCCTACGCCCACGCCACCATAAAAAGAATTCACCATCATTCCCAGCAAGGCACACATTCCCGTAAGCGGAGTAAAACTATCATGCATCGCATTTACAGAGCCATTGGAAGTGACAGTGGTGGTAATGCCCCAGTAAGCTGAAGCAGCCGATCCAAACCGAACTTCTTTTCCTTCCATGCTCCCCATATTTTGTACAACTCCCATTTTGCTGATAGCACCGTTACCATGCATTTCATTATAAACGGATGGAATCAACAACAGTAAAAATCCAATCGTCATGACGGCAAAAACCATCCACGCAAACTTTTTCCTCTTAATAATATAGCCCAAAGCAAAAACCATTGCAATGGGAATCAGTATAATGCAAACATTCTCAATGATGTTGGTGAAATAATTCGGATTCTCAAACGGATGTGCTGAGTTTACACCAAAGAAACCACCGCCATTTGTTCCCAATTGTTTTATAGCTATCATAGCAGCAGCCGGGCCTCTTGATACATTCACCGTATCACCCTGCATAGAAATAAACTGGCTTTTACCGGCAAACGTCATTGGTGTGCCATTGAATAATAATATTACCGCAACGATTACGGACAAGGGCAATAAAACTCTTGTAGCGGATTTTACAAAGTAGTTATAGAAGTTTCCAAGCTTATCGCCTGATTTTTCTTTCATTGCCATAAATACCATCACACAAATAGCCATACCACAAGCGGCGCTGATAAACTGCCACAGCATTAATATCATCTGGCCCAAATAAGATAAACCGCTTTCACCGGAATAGTGTTGCAGATTAGTATTAGTAACAAAACTTACGGAGGTATTAAAAGCAAGGTCTGCACTCATCGATGGATTGCCATCAGGATTGAGGGGCAGCCAGCTCATGTTCATTAATACGAACATGGATAAAATAAACCACACAAGGTTTATAGTTAGCAATGCAGCAAGGTGTTGCTGCCAGCTCATTTCTTTTGCAGAATTAATGCCGCCCAATTTGAAAAAGAATTTGTCCAATGGGTTCAATAGTTTATCCGGCCATGTTTTATGACCACTGTAAACTTTGCCTATATATTTTCCCAGCGGAATGGCCAACAGAATTGTGACAACAAACATGAAAATAATACCAGTAATTTCTGAGTTCATTTGATTAAAATTTTTCAGGTTTAATTAATACATAGCACATGTAGCAAAAAACCAGGATAGAAATAATAAATAAGAGTGTCATAATTAAATTTTATGCTCCGCCTTCAGCAGAGATTAGGATTTAAATTTTTTCGAACCAGTCAATTGATTTAAAAAAAAGCAAGAAGCAAATGAGCCCTGTGAGTAAAAGAATAATAGTCATCATACTTTATTTTATCGGGTTAGTAGTTTCAATTTTAAAACAACCATATAGATAAAGGCAAGAGAAATTATCCATACTAGGATAATGAAACCAAAATCTTTACTATTTTTTTTGCCCGGTTTCATTTTTTAAAAATGTGATAATGGTAAGTGAGATAAGACAAGAGCACAATCAGTGCAAATGTTCCAAACACGATGATAAAATGTTTAAGTCTCGGCGCTTCCATGTGGGGATGAAGCCAAAAGAGATGCCTTTTTGATCCTGGGAAATTAATAATGCGGAAATGGCTGCTCAACAAGGGTTTCAGCCTGCAGGTAGTTTTTATGGTTAGTTTAGAAAATGAAAAACCCTTCCATTTTGGAAGGGTCGGTTTTCATTTTGGAAGACTTTTGTTATAATTGAAATTCTTCGATTTTGCGGTATAATGTTGTTAATCCAATTCCGAGAAGCTTTGCTGCTTCTGTTTTATTTCCGTTTGTGTGTTGCAATACTTTTTGAATATGCTGTTTTTCTATTGCAGCAAGCTCATAAGAAAACGGGTTTGAATTTGTATCGGGTTGGATATTAAAAGGAATGGTGGAAATAGTTAACTCATTTACTTCAAGAATCACACTGCGTTCAATAACATTCTTAAGCTCCCTGATATTTCCCGGCCAGTCGTATTGCTGCAATGCTGCAACATATTCTTTTTGTAAAGATGGAACCGGCTTATTTGTTTTTGCTGCAAACATTTTTGTAAAATAATCAACTAATGCAGGAATATCTTTTATTCTGTCGCGAAGTGATGGGAGTGAAATTTGAAAAACGGACAAGCGATAAAATAAATCAGATCGAAAATGGCCGGCTTCAATTGCCTTTTGTAAATCCCGGTTCGTTGCGGCAATAATGCGGACATTAACTTTTACAGTTTTGGTATCACCGACTTTAATAAACTCACCAGTTTCCAAAACACGCAATAGGCGGGCTTGCAGCTCAGGAGGCATTTCACCAACTTCATCAAGAAAGAGGGTGCCATTGTTTGCTTCTTCAAACAAACCTTTTTTATCTTTTATGGCACCCGTGAAAGCGCCGGCTTTATGTCCAAACAATTCGCTTTCGAGCAATTCTTTACTGAAAGAGCTACAGTTCACTGCAACAAAAGATTTGTCGCTGCGGTTGCTGTCCTGATGAATAGCTTGTGCAAAAACTTCTTTACCTGTTCCGGTTTCTCCCAATAATAAAACTGTTGTATCTGTAGCAGCTACTTTTTTCGCCAGTTCAATTGCTTGTTTAAGGGAAGGCGCCGCGCCGATGATGGTGGCAAACGAAAAAGCAGCATCTACTTGCTTTTGCAAATGCGCCACTTTTTTTGCGAGCTGAACTTTATCCAGGGCCCTGTTCAGCAGTGGAATAATTTTATCATTATCATCTCCTTTCATGAGATAATCAAAAGCGCCGTTGCGCATCGATTGAACGCCATCGGGTACATTTCCATAAGCAGTGAGCAAAATAATTTCAGTAAGCGGATAATTTTTTTTGACCGATTTTACAAATTCAACACCGTTGCCGTCAGGAAGTTTTACATCGCAGAGCACCACATCAATATTTTCTTTCTCCAGCATTTTTAAGCCAGCAGCAAGTGTACTGGCTTCCACCACATCAAAACCCTCCAGGCTGACAATGCGCTTTAGTAATTGACGAAGTTGTTCCTCGTCATCTATAATTAATATTTTATTCAATTAACAGAAGATATAATTCAAATCTATGACTTCTTAATTTCTTTCAGGTATTCCAGGCTCTTCTTTTCTGCCCGGGTTTGCAGTTGCACATTTTCGGCATACAATTTTCGGCGCAACGATTTATAAATGCTTACGGCATTATCCAAAGCTTTGATAATGGATTCCTTATTGTATTGTGCAATGGTGATTTTTAAATTTTCTAAATCAGGCAGCGTTAATTCTGTTTCCACTTTCCGCATGGCCCGTGGCTTTTTTTTATTTTTGATTTGTAACAGAGGGGCCAGCACCTTCGCTCTTATAAAATCAATACCATCAATGCATTCAAAGTATTCACCTCGTGCCGCTTTGCCGGCAACATAATGCACCCAGGTCCAGAAGCGATCTTCTATCCATTGATAATCCAGTAGGGGCCATTGCGCTTTTGTTGTTTTAATAATTTCAGTTAATTGATTTTCTCTTTCAAAAAGAACAACGGGATTTTCAACTCTGTCAGCAAACTCCGGAAGCGTTAAAAACTTTATATCGACATGCAGCAATGGATTATCAAATAAACAAATCAAAACTCTTGGCTCGCCCACATGTTCCCCGGTGAAGCCCGAAATAAAATCACCAAAGGATTTTACATAGGCTGTCATTTTTTCTTTATTGCCGCCGATTTTATTTTTTGTAATAAGAATAAGATCGAGGTCAGAGTATTCATCCAGCTCATCACTTATATATGATCCGCCGGCAGCCAATCCAATTACGTTCGAATCTTTCTTGATTATCTCAACAACATTATTTGCAAAGTCTTTCTGTATCATATTACTAAAGATAAAAAACTTGCAAAAGGTATACGCAAAAAAACCGCAGATTCAAGAGTATAAAATAATCTGCGAATCTGCGGCCACCTGTATTGAAATCTATTTCTTAATTCATCCTGAACTGCCGGTTGCCTCCCTGGTTTTCCTGCATTTCTTTCATCATCTTTTCCCTTTCTTTTTTAAATTCTTCAGGGGTATAATGTTTTTTTCCTGTTGGTTCTTTTATAACAGTAAGGTCAGCTTTTTCGGAAAAGCTTGTTGCCTTATATGTTTGCTTACCATTGTTCACATCAATTTCTAAAATCAACCCGGGCAACTGTCCCTGGTATTCTGCTGGTCCTGCAGACACCGGAACATTTGTTGTAAACCATGCAGTAACATTGGCGGTATCTTCAACTTCTTTGCGTTCCATTTTTCCATCATTCATGGTCATTCTGGTTTGCTTGCTGATGTTTGTTGCTGTTGCTTTCATACAAGGCATTCCAAAAACTGTTTTTGTTTCTCCTGTCATTTTCCATTTTGTAGTGGAACGGATGCTGTCATCAACAATAAATGTTTTATCAAATACTTCTCTCTTCTCCACTTTTTTGCCAGTTTCAAAATTATTATAAACCGCATCATCTGCGCCGGCAACTACCATGCGTATCTGCATACCGCCACCATCACCCGCACCATGATCATCTTCTTCCGGTTTTTCGATTGCTTTCCACATGGATTGATTATTACCAAACGTCAATTCAAAATTATCTTTTCTCGTTTGCGGCATATCATTTTCAACGCCATTAATGTTGAACCGTGCCCGGAACTGGCTCACTCTTTCATAGGTAACTTTTCCTTGTTTTTGTTGCGCCTGCACAAGGCTGACAGAAAAAACAGCGAATCCTGCAATCAATATTCTTTTCATGGTTTTGTTTTTTACGAGGCGAAGCCGAAGCAATCCTCATTTATTAAATAAATTTTTTGTAGCCAGCATCAGGTCATTGGGCATCGTCCCTCGCAACCTGCCCGTCGCGGCGGGTCGCACACTTCAACAGCAGTAACACGGATGAACAAATACCTTCGACACAGAGCGCGCAGGGTAAGCGGAGAAAAATATAGCAATGCATTCTCTGCGTTCTCCTTTTCTCTGCATTAACTGTATTTCATCTTCTTTATCCAAAAATATCAAAGCGCTTCATCACTATAGGTTAAGTCAGGTTTCATTAAGGTTAATAAAGGTTAAAACCCGTTAGATTCACGGAATTGATGTACTATTTTTGTTTTTAATGAAGCGGAGAAAACTTATACCTGGCCCGGCACTGATGGTCATTTCCATACTGTTCCTTACAGCTTTCCAGGTGTATTGGTTAAAACAGAATTATGAGCGGGAAAAAAAATCACTTGGAATAAAAACAGATGTTGCCTTCAGGGAAACAGTTTTGCAATTGCAGGTATCAAAATTAAAATTCGATGGTGCGATTAACGATACTGCCAACGGGAAGATTAAAGTTTTTATGAATGATGATGGAGGAAGCAGGCAAATCAATGTTCGGTTCAAACCAAGAAGAGAATTTGTATCCACTGTGAACGTTATCCGTGACAGACTACTTGATTCGATAAAATCAAAAACAAATATCAAATCAGGCACTATCATTTCACTCAATCAGACTGCCGTTACCGGAAATGATTCAATTCGGGTTGAACGAATGATGCAGCCTGGAGATAAAGGTGATCATGTTTTCAATTTTCTATATGGTGTAGATTCATTGCAAGAACCGCTGCGGCTAACAGAAATCGATTCGGCCTATACGAATGTTTTAAAAGAACAAAGACTAAATATTCCATTCTCAATTACAAAAATTGAAAATGATAAGGAGGGTGATGATCATGACCGGGCTTTCAACCAGGTGACCGTTGGGTTTGCTCATCCTGTTACCTACAAGCTTGAATTGGGAAACACGTTTCCATATTTAATGCGCCAGATTACACAACCCATTTTATTTTCTATTCTTTTACTTAGCATCATTATTTCAACGTTTGTATTGCTATACAGAAACCTGCTGAAACAACGGCGTCTTGCAGAATTAAAAAATGAATTTATCAGCAACATAACCCACGAATTAAAAACACCGATTGCAACAGTCGGTGTAGCCATTGAAGCGCTGAAAAATTTTAATGCGATTCAGGATCCGGAGCGGACAAAAGAGTATCTTGATATTTCACAAAACGAATTGCAACGATTGAGCATATTGGTTGATAAAGTGCTGAAGCTATCCATGTTTGAAAGCAAAAGGATTGAATTGAAAAAAGAAGAGTTCGATCTGAAACAATTGGTAGAAGAAACTATGAACGTAATGAAGCTGCAATTTGAGAAACACAAAGCAACCGTATCAATGCAGACAGAGGCGCATCCTTTTACGATAGAAGCAGACAGGCTTCATATTACCAGTGTTCTTTATAATCTGTTAGATAATGCATTAAAGTATAGTAAAGAAAATCCTGTTATTGAAGTAAAGTTAACAGCCTTGCCAGGGGATATTTATGAATTGAAGATTAGTGACAATGGCATCGGCATCTCTAAAGAATATCAACGTAAAATATTTGATAAATTCTT
>Ga0068863_100007974_pt1 | contig 10350 bp, 3 predicted proteins | sample KBSSwiS62_FD_66596 | JGI IMG/M metagenome (GOLD analysis project Ga0068863, IMG submission 66596) | Switchgrass rhizosphere microbial communities from Kellogg Biological Station, Michigan, USA - KBS Switchgrass S6-2 | ecosystem: Host-associated > Plants > Roots > Rhizosphere > Soil ...
TGGGACACTCTTAGTGCGGATGAGAAGAAGCTCTACATACGTCAGGCGGAGGTCTACGCTGCTTATCTGATGTACACCGATCATGAGATTGGGAGAGTGATCCAGGAAGTCGAGCGCGAAGGCAAGCTGGATAACACACTCATCATTTTTATCAGCGGCGACAACGGCGCCAGCGCCGAAGGAACGCTACACGGTACTCCCAGCGAACTCATGGCTTTCAATGGGGTGGACATGCCGGTGGCAGACCAGCTGAAATACTTCTACGACGTCTGGGGCACCGACAAAACCTATAACCACTTCGCTGTGGCCTGGGCATGGGCGCTGGACACACCCTTCAAGTGGACCAAGCAGATTCCCTCCTTCTTCGGCGGAACCTCCAACGGCATGGCGATCGCCTGGCCGGGCCATATTAAGGATGCTGGCGGAATCCGCAATCAGTTCCATTCCGTGATTGACATTGTTCCCACCATCCTCGAAGTCGCCGGAATTCCCGCGCCGGTTATGGTGGACGGGATTGGCCAGAAGCCGATCGAAGGAGTGAGTCTGGCTTACACATTCGACAAAGCCAACGCGAATGCGTCGTCTCCACATCGCAAGCAGTACTTCGAAATGATGGGCGTGCAAGGACTCTATGACAATGGCTGGATGCTGAGCGCCGTCCCGATTCGTGCCCCGTGGGACCTCGCCAGTGCTGCCATGGCCGACCCTGCGACCGGGTTCAAGTTTGAGCTGTACGACCTGAGCCATGACTGGACACAAAACACCGACCTCGCCGCGAAAAATCCGGTGAAGGTGCAACAGATGAGGGACCTCATGTTTGCCGAGTTTGCGAAATACGAGGTGTTGCCGCTTGACGCCTCCGTGGCAACGCGCCTGGTGGCGCCGCGTCCCAGTATGGCGGCCGGCCGTGATGTCTTCACATACTCCGGCACGCCCACGACTGGAATGCCGATTGCTTCAGCTCCGAATCTGCTGGGTACGTCTTTCACCATGACCGCGGCCATCGATGTACCCCAGGCTGGGGCGGATGGCGTGATTGCCACCGCAGGTGGTCGTTTCGGCGGATGGGCCTTTTATGTGCTGAAAGGCAAGCCCGTATTCAACTGGAACCTTCTCGACTTGAAGCATGTGAAATGGACGGCCGCCGAGGCGCTGGCGCCCGGTAAACATACCATCGAATATGACTTCAAGTACGACGGACTAGGGTTCGCAACACTGGCGTTTAACAGCATGAGCGGAATCGGACGGTCTGGAACTGGCGTGCTGAAAGTAGACGGTAAGGTCGTTGTCACTCAGACGATGGAAAAAACAATTCCACTGATCTTTGCGGTCGACGAGACCTTTGACATAGGATCTGACACCGGCTCGCCTATAGATGATCAGGACTACCACACCCCATTCAACTTCACCGGCACCATCGACAAGTTCACTATCGCCGTTCAACCCCCGAAACTAACACCAGCGGATGTGGAGAAGCTGAAGCAGGCGGAGATGGCCGCAACGGATACGAAATAGACCGATTCCGGGTAGCAGGCCACACGGGAAGTCCGCTAATCCCTCAGTTATGGACAAACCGCCAACGAACTCATCCAAGGCCTTTGCAGCCACAATTGCCATGACGGTAGGGTTCGCGTTCGTGTGAGTGATAATGGTCGGCATGCCGACACGACGTGAGTTTCTTCTCAATGAGGATCAGGGCTAGCACAGAGGGGGTTTCATCACAGAGGCTCTATATGATCGGTGATGGGAGCTGGCGAGATGCATATCGGCCTTATTGGAGGGATCGGCCCTGCTGCGACGGATTTTTATTATCGGCGATTGATTTCGACGTTCACCAGGAATAACACTGCGCTGGAGTTGACCATTGTGCATGCCGACACGGCAACGCTCCTGAGCAATCTGGCCAGGAATGACGCCGCCGCACAGACCGCCATCTATACCCAACTCACGAATCGCCTTGTATCGGCAGGGGCTGAATGTGTGGGCGTTACATCGATTGCCGGACACTTTTGTATCGACGAATTCAAGGCCGTTTCCCCGCTTCCCGTCGTTGATATGCTCACCGAAGTGAACCGGGTCGTCGAAGCTCGGGGTCTCAAACGAGTTGGAATTATTGGAACTCGCACAGTAATGGAGACGCGCTTTTATGGGCGCATCGCGAGTGCGGAGATACTTCCGCCAAGCGAGCCGGACCTGGACGATGTGCATCAAGCTTATGTTTCGATGGCTGCGTCGGGCTTTGTGACGGAGGATCAGCGTTCGATCTTCCATGCCGTGTGCCACCGTTTGGTCGAGGAGAAGGGCGCGGAGGCGATCATGCTTGGGGGCACTGATCTGGCTTTGGTCTTCAACGAACAGACTTCCGAATTCCCGCTGGTCGACTGTGCGGGCATTCATGCCGATGCGATAGCAAAGTTGGCGATTGGTTGAGGAGCTTCGGGCTTTTCGAGCCGGTCTACGCTTCCATGGCGTTGAGCAGGAACGCCGATGAGCCGGACCATGTTCCAGGAGAGTAGGGGTCGGAGCCGACGGAGCCACCGACGAAGACCGTAACCTCACGCATGCGGTCAGGCTAGCACAGCGGGGGTTTCAACAACGTTTATGAACGAGTACCAAGCCCCGTTATCAACTTTTTGGTTCTTTGACCTCCTGAATCAATAGATACGTATGATTCAGCGACCTATTCCCCTTCAAATGCAACCGAGCAGATCTTTCATGTGATTCGCAAGCACTTGTTGAACATCGGATGGTACGAAGAACGCGCCACCCTGAACAAGGTTGAGAAGGACCTGCATCTGGATGGTTCCTGCTTGAGTCTGCTTGTTCGTGAAGGATCGCTTTGCAGCATTGAGATATGCGAGTATCGCGTTGCGGAAACGTGGCGGGTACCCTGGCGAATTTATATAGACGATGATGTCGTTGATGGAAGTCACTGGGTTGCTTGTAACTTTGAAAGTTTTAGTTGCAGTAGCTACGGGCGCGGTGCCATCGAGCGGTACAGAGCGAACAAATATGTGATGTTGTCCGCAGGTCGTTGCTCGATAAGATGCGGTGTCTAAGTATGGACTCTCCAACTGCACACGAGAGATATGTTGGGCGTCGAATAGAGCGCCACCTTTGGAGGGGTCTCCGTCATAATACAGCGACATAATCGAATCGACATGATCACCAGAGGCGATATGAGGCGCGATGATTGTGATAGGAACGTCACGGATAACCGGCGCACTGTTGCGCGTGTCGAGATTACCGATGGACAAATGTTTCGCGGCCTTGCTCGCCGTTGCCCGGTTATTCGCATTCGCGGCTCCGGCAGTTTGAGCGACATTTGTTTGCGATGCTGCCGGTAGAACGGTAAAGACCTGGTTATAGAAACCAAGGTTGTTGCTATAGGTTTCAATCGGAACTTCGGCCAGGGAGTTGAACTGCACATTGGCTGCGGGAAGTGACGTGAATCCATGGCCCGGCAATTCAGAGACAAGCTGCCCATTGTTTTCGACCCATGCCACGACCCAGAACTTCCATGCGCTGTTCGCAGTAACTCCGCCCGTGCTCGTATCCCACGTAGCGTAAACATATTCCCAGTTATTGGTGGTTGATCCTGGAGAGGTCGTACACGGATCGACGCTGCTACTTTGAAATCCTCCGCAAAAGGCGAGAGGTAGGGGAAGCGTCGTATCGCCGGACTGGGTTGTACCGTTGCCTATGAAGATGGCTGGTGCAAACGTAGATGTATTTGCGCCCGTAGCAAACTGCCCGGCGCCCCACGGCTGAGCATAGAACTGAACATGCAACGTCGCTGTAGTGGGAAAGTTCTTCAGGCTATAGTTGTAAATTCTTGCCCGCAGATTAACCTTGTTACCGAGCGTCGTGTTGGTTAATTGAGGACCATCGAACGTGCCGCCAGGAGTAACAAACAGGCCTTTCATCTGGTAAAACAGGTCATCTGCGATGGCCTCCGGCGCAGTGGAGGCCGGCGTTGCAGCTGTGCACTGGGGCGAGCTCAGAGAGGAAGTAAAACCGTAGGGGCAATTGAACTGGACTTGCTGATCATTCAGGTTCCCTGGCTTCTTCTGTTGCCAGCGTTGCGGATGGTTTAAAGCAATGTCAGGGGCTGCGTTATAGGACTGGACCCAGAAGGCCCCTGATGTGACAAAATTCTGGCTCATCATATCCACCAAGTGCGCCGCATTGATATAACCTTGCGCCTGCACGGTCGTCGTCGGCGTTGCATCGGTTTGGACGGTCCCAGTCGGAGCAGTTTGCCCGTAGATGAAGGTCTGTCCCTGATAGTCGTACGCCTCGCTATTCACGTCGCCGCCGCCTTCTATACCGCGATTCAGATTTACTCCCTGCGAGTTAGAGAACGAGCTGGTCGCTTGATTCAGGGTGCTGATCGAATTGCTTTGGTTGTAGTCAAAGCCAAGGCCGACGTCCGCCCCGAAGCCGTCAAAGCTGACGCTCGCACTTGCCGACACCGACGCATCGAAGGTGTGAGTAGAGGTTGAACCAGCTGAGACATTGCTAGTGCCACCCGCTGTCCAGTTGGTCTTTACCGTGGCACTCGTCTGCGAATCCCAGATGGTATTGGTTGCCGTAAGAGGTTGGAATCCCGTACCCCCACCTAGATCGGCTGTGAGCTGAGCGATCGTAGCCGGATAGGAAAAGAGGTTACCCGGCTCCTGCACCGGTTGGTACCACTCCAGATTTCTTCCTTCTGCCGCCTGGAGGTAATTCACGTTGTCGGGGCCTGAAAATTGGATGTATAGCGGAACCGTGCCAGTCGGACAGCCTTCTGATGGAGGCCCATTCCCGGGAACGCATTTGCCCAGTACGCGATAACTGTAGATGTTGAACTGGCTGCCTGTTGCCGCAACAACATCATCGAACGCCGTCGCAGCTGTGAACGTCGTATTCAAGCCCTGGTAGGTGTTGTATGTCCGCGAAATGGTGTTCTGGTGCAGCTGCGTTGCCGCCTGGCTTGCTTGAAGACTTACGCCTACTAGATCAGGTACTCCGTACGAAACCTCCTCGTTGGCTGTCTCCTTGGTCGAAACCGTATAGCTTGTTGTGCCCGAACGGCTCACCCCGCCATTGGTGGTATCGGCGAACAGGTACGAGGTATTAAAGGTTGCCGGAAATACCGACACATTCAGTATCTGCGGCGGTCCTCCTCCAGCGGGAGAAATCCAGTCGACATGCATGGGAGGTAATCCCAGTACGGTGTCCGGTTGAATATGTCCAGCGACCGTGACCTTTTCCGGCGGCCCCAGCATGAGCGAACGGCTTTGTTCGTCGGCGGCTACCAGCGAAACAAACGTCCCAGGTGACTGTAAGAAAATGGACGCCGGCCAAAGAGGACTGCCGATGAGGCCTCCAATATTCTTCGTTGAGTGAAGAGTGACCGCGAAGGTATTGGGATCCACATCATAAATCGAGGCGGTTTGCCCACTTTGTACATTGCAGGCAGAAGCCACGTCGGCCAACTGTAGATTGAAATTTGGCCCCTGGGCAGGTGGTACCTGCATCGAATCGAACCGTCCGGCAGCTAAACCGAAGTGGCATACAGACTGGACCTGATAGGTAGTTCCCATGGTGGCGTTTAGAGATGAGTCGAAGCTTAGGACTCCAATCGTTGCGTTGTTCGCCACGGTACCGTCCGTTCCCAACGAAATCCCCAACTGGTCCGCGTTACCAAACCAGTTGAACTTGCCTTTGGCAAGATAGAAGGCCGCATTAAAGTTGCGGCCAAGCGCATTCGCAGTTTCCAGAGAAGTAGACGTAGTAGTCTGCTGGGTTGGATTTCCCTGTCCATCAAAGTCGATGGTAGTGACCGCCACAGGTCCCGTCGTACCATTGGGGAGTACGGGGTACGCGATCGCCAGCTGATCATGTGTACCTCCGCTAAACCGACCAGCTGCGACGGCAAGGATGGCTGGAGTAGTTCCCGAAGGCAATGTGAGGCTCAAGGACTTTCCCGTTGCCGACACATTGAGATTCGAATCCACCGCATAAAGCGTCACGACGATGCTATTGGTCGAGAAGACCGCCCCGGCAACGAGGGCGATCTGTGCCGGCGGACGAGGAACCCCTGCTTGAGAATCGGTGAAGACCCCGGATGTTATTGCAAACGTACCCGGGTTGGGCACGTTGGGTACGGTTGCCGGAGGCCCCGCAATCAGTCCATTGCTCGCGCTTGTCGGATCGGCCGCAGCCAATACCTGAAAGTTAAGCTGCCCTAAGGGAGTCGAGGAGGCCACAACCATCTGGTCGAATCCTCCACCAAGGAAGTTTCCAGAGGTCCCGTACAACGTCTGCCCACCACTACCTAGACCAGCCAAAGGAGGGACGGTAATCGACGAATCACTCCCCTCCAAATTTGCCGCTACGACATACTGTCCGCTCGCGTTTTGAACGATAGCGGCCGACAAGATCTGATCATGATCCGTATTGAATAGCCTTCCCTTGATGGCGATCACGTTTGACTGAGCATTGTTGCTGTTAGCAGCAGAGGTAATCTGCGTCAGGCTTGTCTGCGTAATCGTCGAGTTACTGGTCAGCAGATTTCCGCCGGTCGCTCCTGCACCATTCGAGTTAGAGGCCAAGGTATTAAAAACCAAATCGTCATCTCGCAAAAGACTCGTTCTGCCATTGAGGATGTCAGGATTGCCTGCAAAGCATGGCGCCCCCGCGTCGTTGGAGTTGCATTGAGCCGCAGCTGGCTTAGCCACAACAAGAACGGTTATCACAAGAAAGCCAACAGACACCCATGAGCGCTGACGTAGCGTCATTCCTTTACTCCTGAATCAGTTTTTAGGGGAGCCTTGGGCGAAGGGATCAGCTATTCAGAGATGGACAGGGCCGGCTTCAAGAATTGGACTAAATCTTGGCACTGGTCACTTTGCGCCAACGAGACAATTTGGGTCAAGAGAAATGTGGGTGAAATAGTCGCAACTCGCTGCAACGATTTGTGCCATAAAAAGCAATTCTCCTGATTGACTCGGCTTCAGTTGTTGCTAAACCGCCAACGAGCTCATCCAAGGCCTTTTGCAGCCACACGTGCCGTAACGGCAGGGCTCGCGTTCGTGTGAGTGATAATGGTCGGCATGCCGACACGACGTGAGTTTCTTCTCAATGGTTCTGCAACATGGGTTGCGCTGCAGGGTGGCCTTCTTCGCGCGCAGGGCGAGCAGACGCTGTCTCCGTGGAAGCCGGGGATGATGGACATTCACCATATCTCGACGGGGCGGGGGAACTCGGCGCTGCTGATTCTGCCGGATGGCACGACGATGATGGTGGATGCAGGAGCGCTGCAGCAGACCACGGAGTTTCTGATCGACGAGAAGCCGAATGGATCGCGGCGGCCTGGAGAGTGGCTGGGGCGGTATGCGAAGCGGCAGCTGGATGCGGCGGGGCTGGACGGGATCGACGTCTTCATGAACACGCATCTGCACAACGATCACCTGGGCGAGTTGACGGCTGACTGCCCCGAGGCTCCGGGTGGAGACTACAAGCTGACCGGCGTGACGGATGTGGCGGCGATTGTGCCGATCAAGCGATTTGTCGATCGTGCGTGGCCGGACTATAACTTCCCTGCCCCGGTGGACGCTCCGTTCATCCGGAACTATCGCGCGTTTCTTGCGGCGCAGGTGAAGGCGGGCCGCACAGTGGAGAAGTTCAAGCCGGGCGTGAACGATCAGTTTCGGCTGATGAAGAAGCCGGGAGGCTATTCAAACTTTGAGATTCGCAATTTGATTGCGAACGGCGAGGTGTGGACCGGACAGGGGTCGTCGACGAAGAAGCTGTTCCCGGACCTGACGGGAATGAAGGGCGAGGAGCTGCCGTCGGAGAACTGCTGCTCGTGCGCGATTCGCGTGAAGTACGGGAAGTTCGCTTACTACACGGGAGGGGACCTGCCTTCGGGCACGAACTTTGGGAAGGATCCGTGGCGCGATGTGGAGACTCCGGCGGCTGAGGCGTGCGGGCCGGTGAGCGTGGCGGTGCTGAATCATCACGGCTACTTCGACGCGGACGGGCCGGGATATGTGCGGGCGCTGCGGCCGAGGGTGTTCGTGATCATGGCGTGGGACTCGGCGCACCCGACGGTGAATACGCTGGCGGCGCTTTACAGCACGGCGATCTATCCGGGCGAGCGCGATGTGTTTGCGACGGCGCTGAAGCCGGAGCTGAAGATTACGAACAAGCGGACGGCGAACTTCAAGAGCTCGAACGGCCACGTGGTGGTTCGGGTGGAAGAAGGCGGCGAGAATTTTCGCATCGCGGTTGTGAGCAATGCGGATGAGTCGGGGCGCGTGGTGGGAAGCTTCGGGCCTTACGCTGTCGCTGGCTGACGGGCTGGTACTTCTTCAGGACTTCAGGGGCGCTGGCCGTGGTTGCGGGGGGTGATGGGGGTGGCGACGGGGGTTGCTGCGCCTACGAACTCGGTGACGGAGTTGTAGGTGAAGTTGGCGATCCAGACGTTGCCGGAGGCGTCGATGGCGATGCCGCGCGGGCCGCTGACGTTGTCGGCGCGGTAGCCATTGGTGGGTGAGAGAGGAACGCCCGCGCTGGTGAAGGCGGAGAGTGAGTTGCCGTCGCGGTTGGCGACCCAGACGCGATTGTCGCCGTCGATGGCGATGCCGGCCGGGGCGCTGAGACCTCCACCGGTGAAGCCATTCTGCGGGGAGATAAGCGCGCCGTTGGGGTCGAGCTTGCCGAGGACGCTGGTCTTGCTGCTGGCGAACCAGATGTTGTTGCTGGAGTCGATGGCGAGAGGTGTGAGCTCGTTCCCGGTCTGTCCGGTTAGATCTTCACTAAGCTGCGGTCTGCTGCCGCTGGGGACCGAGAGGATATAGATGGAGCCGTACTGGCCGAGCGTCCAGGCGCGGTTGGTTGAGTCGATGGCGAGGCCTGAGGCGAAGGAACTCGTCCACTGGCTGGAGACCTGCGATCCGGTAGAACTGAGCACGGTGGCGCTGGAGGAACCGGAGATCCAGAGATTGCCTGAGGTGTCGAAGGCGGGGAAGAAGCAGGCGGCGGCGCAGGCGTAGGGTGTGGTCGTGACGGGCGTTCCGTTGTTTTTGAAGACAGAGACTGTTGAGGCCCCGACGGGGGCGAAGTTGACGACCCAGGGATTGTCGCTGGAGTCGATGGCGACGGCGAAGGGTTGTTGCAGGCCGCCGCCGGTGTAGTTCTGGATGACGGTGCCGAGGGGCGAGAACTTGGTGAGGCCGTTGTAGGCGTAGCCAGGGACCCAGAGGTTGCCCTGCGAGTCGAAGGCGGGGTAGTAGGGGCCGGGCATGTTGTCGGAGAAGAAGGTAATGGCGAGCGTCCAGTCGGTGGGCGCGGCGAAGAGCATGGGTTGGTAGGGCGAGTTGGCGGGCGCGAGGGCGAAGAGCGGCGCGACGTTCTGCGCGGGGTTCTTCACGATGTTGAGCATCGCGGCGACGGTGTTGGCGGGCGTGGTGGCGCCGACCTTGGTGTTGGAGAAGAGGTTGGTGCAGCCGACGCCGCGGCCGGTGGAGTTGATGCAGGGGGCGAGCATGTCGGCGAGGGTGTTGAGCTTGGCGCGCGGGGAGAAGCCGTTGTCGTCGTTGCCCTCGCGGGCTGTTCCATTGCCGGAGTCGACGAGATTTTGAATGGTGGCGAAGGCGTTGGCGAGGCCGTTCTGCGCGTTGGCTGAGGGGCCGGAGGCGACGTGGGTGGCATCGGTCATGAATCCGGCGAGAGCGTAGACGGCCGCAGCGGTGGTGACCTCGTTCATGACGAAGGAGGAGATGTGGCCGGCGAAGGTTCCGTCGGAGGGGCAGGTCCCGAAGATGGCGAGCATCGCGATGGAGGAGTTGACCTGGCTGGGGGTGATGCCCGGGTTGCCGCCGGATCCGTAGACGTAGACCTGCTGGCCGGGGGTGCAGGTGTAGGCGCCGGTGAGGTTGAAGTTTCCCTGGCTGTTGGTGGTGACGTAGGTTCCGTTGCTGTCGATCGAGACTCCGGGAGCGGAGGCTTTGAGGAGCGGGATGCTTGGTGCTCCCCAGGCGGAGGTGTTGGCGGCGAAGAGGTAGATGTGGGCGCCGGAGATGGGCTGGCGTCCGCCGTAGTTGGCTCCGTCGGAGCCGGGCTCGACGAGGTTGGAGGTGGTGAATGTTCCGGTGGTGGTGTTGGTGGCCGGGGTGGTAGTTGTTGTGGTCGTGGTTGTTGTAGTGGTGTGGGTGGGCTGGACGGGGTCGGCGCAACCGATGGTCAGGGAAAGGAGGACGAGGGCGCTTGCGGACTGAAGACGCACGTTGTCGTTTCCCTCCCTGTTCTTCCCTGAATTTGCGTGCCGGGATGGAGGGAGAGTATCGTGCCTCGGGG
>Ga0068863_100007976_pt1 | contig 10349 bp, 7 predicted proteins | sample KBSSwiS62_FD_66596 | JGI IMG/M metagenome (GOLD analysis project Ga0068863, IMG submission 66596) | Switchgrass rhizosphere microbial communities from Kellogg Biological Station, Michigan, USA - KBS Switchgrass S6-2 | ecosystem: Host-associated > Plants > Roots > Rhizosphere > Soil ...
GATGTGCTCCTGACCATCGACCAAGCGGTGGGCGTGTACGTCGATGGGATCAACGTGCCGCGTCCCACGGGTCTCGACGCCGGTTTTGTGGACCTGCAACGAGTCGAAGTGGTGAAGGGACCCCAGGGCACCCTCTATGGGCGCAACACCACGGGCGGGGCGGTCAACGTGATCACGCGCGCACCGGATTTCGATGGCGTCCATGGCTTCCTGACCGGCGAGTTGGGCAATCACAAGGATCTCAAGGCGTCGGGGGCGATAAACCTGCCAATCATCGACGACACCTTGGCGACTCGCCTGGTGTTTCAACGCTGGCAGCGGGAGGGGTTCGGCCACTCGGCTGGGACGGGCCAGGACCTGGGACGCGACCACGATCAGACCTACTTCCGCGCCAGCATCAACTATAGGCCAACCTCCGCGCTGTTGCTGGAACTGAAGGGCGACTGGTACCGGGCGCGCGAGAACGGCACATTGTCGACGCTTCGCAAATATGTGGGCAGCGTCGCGACCGACACCCAGGCCGCCTTTGATCTCGGGTTCCCCAATACCGTCGCCGGGCGAGCCGCCGCCCGCCAGTTCATCATCGACAACTATGAGCGAACCGGGAACGCGGACTTTTTCACGAACTATTCTCAGGAGCGATCACGGGAAGACACCGATTTTCGCTCGCTGACGGGGATCGCGACCATAGACCTCTCCGACAGCGTGACCCTCAAGTCGTTGTCCGGATACCGCCGATTCTCGTCGTCGCGCGCGGAGGACAGGGATGCGACGCCGATCAAGGGCTTAGAGGCGGGCGTCGCCGGGCCTGGGCCATTCTACCTGCCGGGACAACCCAACCAAGCAGCAGAATTCTATTCCCAAGAATTCAACCTTTCAGGTGTGGCGCTTGATGGCAGGTTCAATTGGCTGATGGGCGCCTACTACAGCTACGAGGACGGAGAGGATCGAACGACGAACACCTTCCGCCCAACTGTGACAGCGCTCACCTCGCCCTACATTATGAGCTTTAACGACGGATATCGTATCCTGAACAAAAGCTGGGCCTTGTACACTCAGAACGACTTCAAGATAACCGATCAACTGGGGATTACCCTCGGGGCTCGATATACCGAAGAATCTCACTTCCTGGAGTCTAGGAACAGGAGGTTCGCGTCGAGTACGGGATTGTACCAGTGCAACACCACCATAACGATTATCACGCCGACGCCGGCGGCCTGCGCCGTCAAGCAAACGGCGAATTTCGATGGCGTGTCGTGGCTCGCGAGCTTGAATTACAAGGTGAACCCGGAAACGCTCGTCTACTTGAAGACGAGTAAGGGTTTCAAAGGCGGGGGCTGGAATTTACGGCTCCCCGCCGCACCGCCATTCGCTCCGGAAACTGCGCAGGACATTGAGCTTGGGCTCAAAAGCGACCTGTTCCAGAACCGACTCCGGGCCAATATCGCGGCCTACCGGACGTCGTATAAGAACAAGCAGGAATCAATCATCATTCCGCTCGGACTCGGGTCGGCGACAGTCATTCAGAACGCGGCGTCTGCGACGATCAAAGGTTTTGAGGTGGAGCTTTCTGCAGAGCCTGTCGACAACCTGACTCTGCGGGCTTCGGTGGCTTACCTCTACGGCAAGTACAAGAGCTTCCCCGGTGCGCTCTCGATCGCGGGCGCAGTCTCGGATGCGACCGGCGAAAAGTTCCCGAATCCGCCGTGGACCTACAATCTGAGCGCGCGCTACCATTTCGACGTGGGACCGGGAGAGCTAGCGTTCCAGGGAGATTGGTCATGGACGGCGGGTGCGCGACCCTCACCCCGAAACATTGATCCGGCTCTTCCGCGCGAACTGGTCGACGATCTTGTCGGAACCTTGCAATATCAGAACGGCAAGGCCTCTCTGGGGCTGCTCAATGCGCGAGTGAGCTACGACTTGCCGGACTCTGGCCTGGAGTTCGCGGTGTTCTCGACCAACCTTCTCAACAAGAAATACCAGTATGCCGGGATAGCCCAGCCGAACGTGGGCAACCTTCAGCTTGGCGCCACCGGCGAGCCTCGCATGTGGGGCGTGCAAGTTCGAAAGTCGTTCGGCGAATAGCGCTCGGCCCGGCCCAGGCCCTGTCGGAGCATTGGTGACGCATGAATGACGCTACGAATATTGCGGGAGACTTAGACGTCGCCATGGAGGAATTCCTCACGGCAGCCCCGCAGGCGGATATTCGCGAAGCCAGCAACTTCTGGTTCTGGGATGACGAGGGTCGAATTGGCGGCCCCCGCATCGCGGTCGAGGCATGGGGGCGGGACTGGAGCCAGCGAATGGCCCGCCTGAACTTGGCATTTCCCGATGGCCGAGTCCTGGAGTCTACGCTGCTGGCGCCGGCGCTTCCCGACCGCGCAGACCGGTTTGGAGCTGGCCCGCTTTCCTTCGAGCGCCTCGAGCCGTTCCGTCGGTGGCGAATGATCTTCGATGGCCCGGCGCGATGGACGACAGTGAAGTCACAGCTCGCCGGCGAAGCCTCGAAAGGTCCCGACACTCACGTGTCCCTCGAGATCGAGGCCGAGATGGCCGCGGTGCCGTATCTGCGGGGTGAAATGGACCGTCAGGCGGCCGACATTATCCGGAACCACCCGGACGGCCTCATGGTAGGCCGCGGATACAACATCAAGCACCTTTTCCGCTGTACCGGGCGGTTCAGCGCTGGGAGCGAACAGCTGACCATCAGGGGCGGCGGACTGCGCGTGCGCCGGCGCGGTGTCCGCGACTCGACCCAGCTGCGCGGCCATTGCTGGCAATCTGCACTGTTCCGCAGCGGCCGCGCCTTCGGCATGACCTGTTTTCCGCCGCGACCAGACGGGGGTCCGGCTTACAACGAAGCGTTCGTCCACCTGGGCGGGCGGATTGTCCCGGCGCGCGTGGTCGAAGCGCCGTGGATGACGTCCTGGGAAACGCCCAAGAACCTCTCGCTCGCACTAGAGACTCCGGACGGTCGAATTGAGATCGCGGGGCGCGACTGCGCCTCGACCTTCACGAAGCGGTTGCCAGATCTGAGGTATCTGTCCGAGACAGGAAGTCTCATGAGCGCCGAAGACGGCCTTCCCTTTCACCAGGGCGTCGCCCGCTATTCGTGGGACGGGGAAGAGGCGATTGGAATGGTGGAGCGTTCCTACCCATCGGCGTCGATGCGGGCGAGCGGAGAGGTTGTCACCGCCTGACCTATCGGGAACTGCCGTTCCGTCCCCGGCCGGCTTCCTTTCGAGCGTAACCCGGCGGGAGGCTCGGCAAAAGCGGATGCGAATGACGTGACGAATCTCGAAGACGCCAAGTTTCGGTGCTATCAGTCTAACCGCAACCCGTCTCCACTCGGCGCACTCCGGGCAGGGGAGGGCAGGCCTCAGGCGGCAAGGGCCCTCCACTCGGCCAGGGCGGCCGAGCGGCGTTCTCGGTAGAGGTCTCGGCTGATGAGGTGGCGTTCCTGATTGAAGTGGTTATGGACCGAGGCGTGGACGGAGCTGAACTTCTGCAAGGTCTTCATCCTGAGGGCCCGCTCCATGGCTCGCGGAAGCGGTTGCAACGGTGATGACTAGACTCGAATCGAGATGACCGCCCATCAACTCCTCGACGACTCCCGTCATTCAGCGTGGGGGGCGGATGTATTCGGGGTCCCGAGTGCGGGGGAGCCCGTCAGTTATTGCCAGCGGCGCGTTCTTGCGCGCGTCTCGCCTCAAAACGCCATTCCCGTGAGTCTCCGACATGCTCGACGTGATAGCCGGGCAGGAGGCGCGCCCAATCGGGCGTGCGGCGGCGACCGATGACCTCTCCCGACGCGCAGCAGACCGGCGTGTCCCGCCAGGCGGTGATTGCGATTTCCCGCTGTTCCCGACGCCGCGAGGTGCAGGCGAAGGTCACGACAGCTATGCGAACCGCCCGCGACGTCGCCACCAGGGAAGCTTGGCGCGGCGCCGGGCTGACGCCGAGGACGCAGGACCGCTCGGCTTCGAGATCGGCGACCAGCGCAGTTCGGGCAGGGGTGGGCACGGCGAACAGCCCAACCCATGAGCGACGCTCAATCATCGTTGCGGCCTCGCGCTCAATGTGCGGCCCGTCACGGGCCGCTCAGGACGCCATGAACTGGCCGCCGTTCAACGAGAGCGTTGCGCCTGTCACGTAGCCGGCCCGTTCTCCGGCGAGGAACGCCACCATGTCCGCGATCTCCTCGCCGCGGCCAAGGCGGCCGACGGGGATCTGGGCGATAATGCCCTCCAGCACGCGTTCCGGCACCGCCTGCACCATCTCGGTGTCGATGTAGCCGGGGGCGATGCAGTTCACCGTCACGCCCTTCTTGGCGTTTTCGAGCGCCAGGGCCTTGGTGAACCCGATCATGCCGGCCTTGGCCGCCGAGTAGTTGGTCTGGCCGGCCTGGCCCTTCTGGCCGTTGATCGACGAGATGTTGACGACCCGGCCCCACTGACGCTCGCGCATCCCGTCGATCACCTGGCGTGTCATGTTGAACACCGAGTCCATGTTGACCCGAATGACGTCCGACCACTGCTCTGGCGTCATCTTATGGAAGACGCCGTCGCGGGTGATGCCCGCATTGTTGACCAGCACGTCGATCGGCCCAAGTTCAGCCGTAACGTCGGCGGCGGCGCGCTGGCAGTCCTCGAAGCTCCCGACATTGCCCTTGACCACCATGACGCCGAGCGACTTGGCGCAATCATAGGCGGCCTCTTGGTTGCCCGAGTATCCGGCCGCGACCTTCAGCCCATCCGCGGACAGTCGTTCGCAGATCGCACGTCCGATTCCACGGGTTCCACCCGTGACAAAGGCCACTCTGGTCATGAACTTGCTCCCTATCCCTGGCGCCGGTTGATCCGGCATTGCCTGGAAGTAGCCGCCCAATATTTGAGAAGCGCAACAGCTCTCGACGCCGGGCAACTATTTGTGAGGGAAGGGGAAAAGGGCGCACATATATCGGTGGTACGCCAATCACTCTGGGTAGTAAGCGTGTAGATATTTCGATCCGCGAATTATCCCACGTCCGCTCGCAGGCGATATGCCAACAGCGAGTTGGTGGCCGCGGGCGTGATGATCGACGGCGCCGGGCTGAGGCCAAACACGCAGGGCTTGTGCGTGGCGAGCACAGGCTGCATCGGGCAGCACGGTGGGCGTCCAGAGAGGGATGTGATCTGCAGTCTTCGCGTGTGAAGTCGCGCCGTAAGGTCATGGCGTTGCGCGATGTGAAGGAGGGGGACCGCGCCGCTTCGCAGAAGCCGAAGGTTTGACCTGGGATCGTGGAGCGGTCGCGAGACCGGGGCGGAGGCAAGCGCCATCGCTGGCGCTTGGTCGGAGCTGAACGCGTTGCAATTTCAGCCGACCGGTGGTCGATCGTCTGAACTTGTTGTTTTGGGGAGATGAGGCTGCAATTCGATGAGTGTCGTCGGCGATTTGATCAAGGGCGTGTTGAGCATAGATCCCTCCGCGGGCGCGGTGGAGGTCCGGGGCGAGTGGCGCACGTTCGGTGAAATCTCTTCTCGCGTGGACCGCCTTGACGCGATGTTGAACGAGCTAGGGCTCGGGGTGGAGGCGCGGGTCGCCGTGTTCATGAGCAACCGCTTCGAGGCTCTTGCGGCGCTGTGCGCGCTGCAGGTGACCGAACGCTGCCTCGTCGTCGTGAACCCCGCTTATCCGGATTCCACGATCTGCGCCGATCTCATTGAACTGAAAGCGCCCGTTGTCGTGGCCGAGGCCTCGCAATGGGACCGGGCGGGGGTCCGCGAGGCCGCCCGGTCCATCGGCGCAGCCGGCATAATCGTGGGCGCACCGGGCGAGCCTGTGAGGTTCGCTGAAAGTCTGGACAAGATCGACGGATCCGATTTGAGGATATACGCGCCTGGGGTCGTCGTCGAAATGTTGACGAGCGGCACCACGGGCAAGCCCAAACGCATACCGCTTTCACGCGCCTCCTTTCAGCACAGCATCGGATCGACGGTGCTGGGCGAGGCGGCCGATGGCGCCGCGCCGGCCATCAAGTTGCGCAAGGGGGTACAGATCCTTCCCGCCCCGCTCTCGCATATCAGCGGAATTTCTCGGGCGCTGACGGCTATCGCCTCCGGCCGCCAGACCTGCCTCATCGAGCGTTTCAACGTGGCGGAGTGGCGCGACGCAGTGGTGCGTCACCGACCGAAGATGGCCAGCGCTCCGCCCACGGCCTTGCGAATGATCCTGGAAGCCGACATCCCAAAGGGCGACCTAAGCAGTCTTGTTGCGCTGACCAGCGGCACGGCCCCGGTCGGCGACGACCTGATCCAGGCGTTCCTGCATCGCTACGATTTGCCCGTGCTCGCCAACTACGGCGCCACGGAATTCTCCGGGGGGATCGCCGGATGGACCCTCGCCGACTTTCACGCACACTACTCCAGAAAGCGCGGCTCCGTCGGTCGGATGCAGCGGGGCGCCGAAGGCCGGGTGGTCGACCCGGATACTGGAAAGCCTTTGCCGTTTGGCGAGGTCGGCGTTTTGGAACTTCGTTCGAAGCAACTTGCGGATCCGGACAGTTGGCTCCGCACGACTGATCTTGCCGTTATCGATGAGGAGAATTTCCTCTGGATCAAGGGGCGCGCGGATAGCGCCATCATCCGAGGCGGATTCAAGGTTCATCCTGAGGACGTTGTGAAGGCCTTGGAGGCTCATCCTTCGATCCGGGAAGCCGCAGTGGTTGGCGTCAAAGATCGTCGCCTCGGCGAAGCGCCGGCCGCCGCCCTGATCTTGATGGCGGGCCAAGAAGCTCCGTCGGAAGCGGATCTCGTAAGCTTCCTGCGGACGCGCCTGACGGCGTACCAAATTCCAGTCCGGTTCATGTACGTGGATGATTTCCCGCGCACGTCTTCGCTCAAGCCGGCGATTCCGGATTTGCGACTTCTGTTGTCGGGGCCTGACTGACAATTTGGACGCACCAACAGCCGCGAGCACCTTCGATTCCTCCTCCCAGGTGAGGAAGGATTCGATCCTTGTTGCGGTTGAGTTTGCGGCGCGCCTTCGCGTATCCCGACGACGCCGTTGAAAATTAGGATCAAAGGAACGAAATATTGCACTGCAGCATTATGCGGCTGCAAGGGGGATTGGCTTTGTCTCGTCTGGCTCTATCCTAGTTTACCCCGGGGGCGCACATGACATCAGAGGCGTTGGATCTGCAGCGGCCGCCCGGACATCGTCAGGGCGACCAGCGCGATACGTTGAAAAGGCAAACCGCACGCCGGCGCCGGTTGATTCAGCAAAGAGAGTTCGAAGTCCTTTGCGCGGAGCTTGAGCGCGACACTGCTGCAGGACGTTTGACGGTGACGCCCGAGACGTTCGAGAGGTCGAACGAACTCGAGCGGACGGCACTCGTCGAGCACACGGTGACGGTGGCGGATAGCCTCCGAGCGGTGGCGCAAGCGGCTCCCAACCAGGTGGCGCCAGAACGGCGCTTGGCACTCCTGTCGATGGCGCGCGATGCGACGCCCAGGGTCGCCCTCATGCTCAGCGGCGGCGGGACGCTCGGCAACTATCATTACGGCGTGGTGCGGAGCCTGTTGGGCGCGGGCCTGCTGCCGAAGGTGATCTCGGGCGCGAGCGCCGGGTCGATGATCGGCGCCGTCGCGGCCACGCGCGACGACAAGGCGCTCGCCACCATCCTGCGTCCCCACGCGCTTTCCGCGTCGCGCCGGCGGCTTGACGGGTCGCGGCTGAGCGCCAAGATCGCCGAGGTCATTCCGGACATGACCTTCGCCGAGGCTGCGGAGGTGTCTGGCCGCCGGCTGACGATCTCAGTGACGTCGGTGGCCGACGCCAGCGCCCTGGTCCTGAATGCGGAGACGACGCCCCATGTGTTGATCCGGCGGGCGGTGCTGGCGTCCTGCGCCGTGCCATATTCGTTCCCTCCGGTGCAATTAGTGGAGCGCCCTCCGGGCGAGGCGGTCCGTCCCTATCGGCCAGGGTTCCTTTGGGCGGATGGATCGCTCAGCGCCGACATGCCCGCCGCAGAGCTAAAGGCGCTCTATGGGGTCGGCCTGACTGTCACCAGCCTGGTCAATCCGCTTATCCTGCCCTGGATCCGCGACCCGCACTCCGAGAACACCTTCTATGACAGCGTCGCCCGGCTGTCGGCCCAGGCCACCAAGTTCTATCTCGGCGCGGTGGCAGATGCGCTGGCGCCGCTGACTTGGGGCCAGCCCGACGCCGACTTCATGCGCCGCGCCATGTCCAAAGTCGCCACTCAGCGCTATGTCGGCGACATCAATATCCTGCCGCGCCAGCGCTGGCATGATCCCCGGCGGTTGCTGGACGAGGCGGACGCAGCCCAGTTGCGCGCCTTCATGGACGAGGGGGAGCAGTCGGCGAACCGCCGGCTGGATATGTTGCGCGCCTGTACGCTCCTGGATCGCACCTTGGACCTTCTGGCGCCCTGAGGCCCCATCGGTCGGGGCCAGACCGGCAGCCTTCCGAACAATGTTACGCGCGCCGTTGTGACGCCCTCAGTTCGGGTCTAGCGTCGTGGAGCGAATAAAAACAAACCCATAGGGAGGGCGCGCATGGAACGCATCCAGGCCGCCGACGCGCTTTTTCTCGACACAGAACGGGTGGCGTCGCCCTCGCTTATCGGGTGCCTGATCATCCTCGATCCCGCCACGGCGCCAGGCTCCTTCGTCCGGCACCGGGACATTCTGCAGTACGTCGAAGAGCGACTTCACCTTGCGCCTCATCTGCGCAAGCGGCTCGTGCAGCATCCCCTGCGCCTGGACGAGCCGCGACTGGTGGACGATGCGAACTTCGATCTGGAGTTTCACGTCCGCCACCTGGCGCTGCCGCGGCCGCGCGACCGGCGCCAGCTCAACATCCTGGCCTCACGCCTGATGTCACGGCCCGTGGACATGGAGCGCCCGCTTTGGGAACTCTACATCATCGAGGGCCTGGAAGAGATTCCGGAGTACCCGAAGGACTCCTTCGCCATGATGATGAAGCTGCACCATGCCGGATTCGACGGCGCGGCGGCCGGTGCGGCGATCTGGGCGATGATGCAGGACACCGCGGACGCGCGGCCCCAACCGCCGGAATTCCCCTGGCGTCCCGAGCGCGCGCCTGGCCCCTACGACTGGACAGCCAGCAGCGTGCAGGAAGCCCTCAAGCAACTGATGTCCAACGCATCGGCTCTGCCCAATCTCAGTCAGAATGTCGTGCGCGGGGCGTTGGCGACGGCGTCCGATCCCAACGTGGGCCGCGCCGCGCCCAAGACGCGCTTCCAACAGCCCCTCACGTCGCATCGCGTGTTCGACTGGAAGGTCTTTCCGCTGTCCGAAATGCAGGCCCTTCGCGCGGCTCTCGGCAAGCCGAAGATGAACGACCTCATGCTTTGCCTGATCGCCGGCGCGCTCCGCCGCTACCTGGGCGCCAAGGGCGAACTGCCAAAAGATACGCTCATCGCCATGTGTCCGATCAATGCCCGTGGCGCGGGCGATCCGAGCGAGGGCGGCAACAAGGTTACGGCGATGCGCGTGCCGCTTGGCACCCACATCAAGGATCCAATGGAGCGTTTGACCTTCATTGCGGAGGCGAGCAAACAGGGCAAGGGTGTCGCGGAGGCCTGGGGCGGGGACATCATGGGGGCGACGCTGGCCTTCTACCCGTATATGGCGCGCTCGGCGGTGATGCGCGGCCTTACCCGCCTTGCCGCCGGCGCGGACCTGCCTGCTTTCGCGAACACCATTGTCACCAACATTCCCAACCCCAAGGGCGGTCACTATTTCGCCGGCTCGAAGGTTTTGGCTTACGCCGGTTTCGGTCCGCCGACCGATGGGCTCGGGATCTTCCACACCGTCACCGGCATGGACTGGGAGGTTTCGCTTTCGGTCACATCCTGCCGCGAGATCATGCCGGATATCGCCGCCTATATTGCTTGTGCGGTCGAGTCTTATGAGGAGTTGCGAGCGGTCGCCGGCTTGGGCCTCAGCCAGGCTGCGGAGCCGTCGGCGGTTGCGCCCAAGGTTCGCCCGGCGCGCTCGGCGGCTGTTCGCGCAAAACGCAGGACCAACCCGGCCGCGCCGCAGCTAGACGCCTGACGACGCTGCAGGCCGGCGGATTTCGCGGCTAGAGCCAACCGGTGCTTGGCGTTTTTGTTGCGTAGGCGATGCCGCCGTCCACGGTGATCGTCGCCCCCACGACATAGTCGCCGGCGCGGGAAGCCAGGTAGATGGCTGCGCCCGCCATGTCCTCCGGCGATCCGACGCGACTGATGGGAACCTTGCTCGCTGACGTCGCCGGATCGTCGCGCGCCTCGGTGTTCATCTCTGACGGGAAGAAGCCCGGTGCAATGGCGCTCACGG
>Ga0068863_100007982_pt1 | contig 10347 bp, 7 predicted proteins | sample KBSSwiS62_FD_66596 | JGI IMG/M metagenome (GOLD analysis project Ga0068863, IMG submission 66596) | Switchgrass rhizosphere microbial communities from Kellogg Biological Station, Michigan, USA - KBS Switchgrass S6-2 | ecosystem: Host-associated > Plants > Roots > Rhizosphere > Soil ...
TTCGTCGGCATCACGGTCGAACGCGTCCAGGATCGCCGCGGTGGTCAGAGCCTTGGAGGCGGCGAGCCCCTGCGGCGACCCCTTCCCGATGTCCGCAGCGAGGGACGCCACGGTTGCGGCCACGTCGTCGGCGGCGATCGTGATCAGGCCCATCTCGGCGGCTTCGGCCGCGCCGAACTTCTCGCCGGTGAGGAAGTAGCGGCCCGCAGCCCTGGCGGTCATCTTCGGCAACAGCGTCAGCGAAATGATCGATGGGGCAACTCCGATGCGCGCCTCGGTCAACGCGAAGGTGCTCGCGTGCCCCGCCACCGCGATGTCGCACGCGCCGACCAGACCCAGCCCGCCCGCGCGCACGTGCCCGTCGACCGCCGCGATCACCGGTATCGGCAGCTTGAGAATTCGCCGCAGCAGCTGCGCCAGTTCGCGGGCCCGGTCGACGGCGAGGTCGCCGGGATCACGCCCCGCCGCCTCAGCGAGATCTGCTCCAGCGCAGAATGTTCCGCCGGTATGGCCAAGCACCACGACGCGCACGCCGGACTCCTCGGTGGCGTCGGTGAAGGCCTGATGCAGTTGGTTGACCAGCGCGGTGGACAGCGCGTTGCGGTTGTCGGGCGAATCGAGGGTGATCCGGGCGACCGGACCCTCGACGCCGTAGTGGACGAGTGTTGGCATCAGTATGAGCGTGGCAGACCGAGCGACGTCTGCGCCACGAAGTTGAGAACCATCTCACGGCTGACCGGAGCGATGCGCGCGAGTTTCGACGCGGTCACGGCCGCCGCGATGCCGTATTCCTTGGTCAGCCCGTTGCCGCCCAGCGACTGTACGGCTTGGTCGACCGCGCGCACGGACGCCTCACCCGCGGCGTACTTTGCCATGTTCGCCGCCTCCGCCGCGCCCGCGTCGTCGCCTGCGTCGTACAGCGACGCTGCCTTCTGCATCATCAGCTTGGCCAGCTCGATCTCAATATGATTCTGCGCCAACGGATGCGACAGACCCTGGTGCGCGCCGATCGGCGTCTTCCACACCTGGCGGGTCTTCACGTAGTCGACGGCCTTGTTGATCGCGAACCGGCCCATGCCGACGGCGCTGGCCGCGCCCATGATTCGCTCCGGGTTCAGCCCGGCGAACAGCTGCGCTATCGCCGCGTCCTCGGACCCGACCAACGCGTCAGACGGCAGTCGGACCTCATCGAGGAAAACCTGGAACTGGCTTTCCGGGGTGACCAACTCCATGTCGATCTTGGTCCAGGACAGCCCCTTGGTGTCGGTGGGCACGATGAACAGCGCAGGGCGAAGAGATTCCGACTTGTGGGCTCCCTCTTTGTAGGCACGCCCGACGATCAGCACCGCCTGCGCCTGGTCGATGCCGGAGATGAACACCTTCTGCCCCGACAGGATCCAGTCGCTGCCGTCGCGGCGGGCGGTGGTGGTGATGCGGTGGCTGTTGCTGCCCGCGTCGGGTTCGGTGATGGCGAACGCGATCGTGGTCGAGCCGTCGGCGATCCCCGGCAGCCACCGCTTCTTCTGGTCCTCGGTGCCGAACTTAGCGATGATGGTGCCGTTGATCGCGGGGGAGACCACCATCATCAGCAGCGGACAACCCGCGCCCGACATCTCCTCCATCACCAGCGCGAGCTCGTACATGCCTGCGCCACCGCCGCCGTACTCCTCGGGCAGGTTGACCCCGATGAAGCCGAGTTTGCCTGCCTCTGACCACAATTCGTCGGTGTGCAGACCGGCGCGCGACTTGTCCAGGTAGTAGTCCTGGCCATAGTTGGCGGCCATGGCGGCGACAGCCTTGCGCAGCGCCTGCTGCTCTTCGGTTTCGGTGAAGCCGGTCATGGTGCATCTCCTTGAGGGTTGTCCACTCGGGCGAGTATGGCGCCGACGTCGACCTGCTGGCCGGTCTCGACGTTGAGTTCGGCAAGCACGCCATCGCTTGGGGCGGTCACGGTGTGCTCCATCTTCATCGCCTCCAGCCAGATCAGCGGTTGGCCGGCAGTGACGGCGTCGCCCACCGCTGCGCCGATGCGCAGCACCGAACCCGGCATGGGTGCGAGCAACGACCCCTGCGCCACTGCGGCGTCGGGATCCGGGAAGCGGGGCAGCGCAACGAGTTGCACCGGCCCCAGTGGGGAGTCGACGAAGACGTCGGTGCCGTAGCGGGCAACGTCGAACGCGCGGTCCACCCCGTCGACGCAGAGCACCACCCGACCGGGTTGCGCGTTGACCAGGCCCACGTTTTCATGGCCGGGCAACTCCACACCGGCGCGGGTGAATCTGTACCGCACCTCGTGCGTGTTCCCGGCGCTGTCGCTATAGGACTTGGTCTGGTAGCCCGAGGCGAGGTTGCGCCATCCGCTGGGCGCCGCGGTGAATACCGTTGCACCTTGGCGGTTTTGCGCGGCATCGGCGAGCGCGGCGGCCACCGCCGAGAGTTCGACCGTCCGGGCGTCGGCAAGCGACGCGGCCAACTCGGCAAGGCCGTGGGTGTCGAAGAACGCGGTGTCGGTGGCGCCGTCGAGGAACGCGGGGTGCCGCAGCACATTCGCCAGCAGATCGCGGTTGGTGCGTACCCCGTGGATGCGGGTGCGGGCCAGCGCGTCGGCCAGCACGCCTGCCGCCTGGCGGCGGTTGGCGGCGTACGAGATGACCTTGGCGATCATCGGGTCATAGAAAACCGAAACGACGGAACCGTCGACGATGCCGGTATCGAGGCGGACGTTCGCCGGCACCGCGAAGTGGTGCACCGGCCCCGCCTGCGGCTGCCAATTCTTGGCAGGGTCCTCGGCATAGAGCCGGGCCTCGATCGAATACCCTTGTGACGCTGGTGGTTCCGGTTCGAGCCGACCGCCGTCGGCGACCTGTAGCTGTAGCTCGACGAGGTCGAGCCCGGTGGTCTCCTCGGTGACGGGGTGCTCGACCTGCAGCCTGGTGTTCATCTCGAGGAAAAAGAAGTCTCCTCGGTCGTCGGCCATGAACTCGACGGTTCCCGCGCCCGTGTAGCCGATCGCGGAGGCCGCCAGCCGGGCCGCGTCGAACAGCTTGGCCCGCATTCCGGGTGTGCGTTCGACCAGAGGCGACGGTGCCTCTTCGATGATCTTCTGGTGGCGGCGCTGAATCGAGCATTCGCGTTCACCGACGGACCACACCGTCCCGTGTTGATCGGCGAGCACCTGGACCTCGACGTGGTGGCCGGTGGCCAGGTAGCGCTCGCAGAACACCGTCGGATCGCCGAACGCGGACTGCGCCTCGCGCCGCGCAGCCTCCACTTGTGCCGGCAGCTCGGATAGTTCGCGGACCACCCGCATGCCACGGCCACCACCGCCGGCCGACGCCTTGATCAGCACCGGCAGCTGGTCGGCGGTGACGGTCTCGGGGTCGAGCTCGTCGAGCACCGGCACGCCTGCCGCCGCCATCATCTTCTTGGCCTCGATCTTGGAGCCCATCGCCGCGACCGCGGCCACCGGCGGGCCGATCCACGTCACGCCCGCTTCAATCACAGAGGCAGCGAATTCGGCGTTCTCCGAAAGGAATCCGTACCCCGGATGGATGGCGTCGGCACCCGCGGCGCGGGCCGCGGCGATCAGCTGCCCGGCATCCAGGTAGCCGTTGCGGCCGTCGAGTCGCACCGCGGCGTCAGCCTCCGCCACGTGTGGCGACGCCGCGTCGGGATCGGTGTAGACCGCAACAGTGCCGATGCCGAGCCGACGGCAGGTGTCGAACACCCGCCGGGCGATCTCGCCGCGGTTGGCGACCAGTACTCGTGTGATCATCGGCTTCCCTCGGTGATTTGTGTGCGTTCAGGAGCGCTCACCGCTCCCAAACGCACACAAGTCGCGTGATTCATCATGCTCACATCCGGAAGACGCCGAAGTTCGACGTCCCCTTGATCGGGCCATTGGCGATGGCGGACAAGCACATTCCCAACACGGTGCGGGTATCGCGAGGATCGATGATGCCGTCGTCGTACAACATCCCGGACAGCACCATGGGCAGCGATTCGGCCTCGATCTGCCCTTCGACCGCGGCGCGCATCGCCGCGTCGGCGTTTTCGTCGACTTGCTGGCCGCGGGCCTCGGCGGCGGCGCGGCTGACGATCGACAGCACGCCGGCGAGCTGAGCGCCGCCCATCACGGCGGACTTCGCGCTCGGCCAGGCGAACAGGAAACGCGGATCGTAGGCGCGACCGCACATGCCGTAGTGGCCCGCGCCGTAGGAGGCGCCGATCAGCAGCGAGATGTGTGGGACGGTCGAATTCGACACGGCGTTGATCATCATCGAGCCGTGCTTGATCATCCCGCCTTCCTCGTACTGCTTGCCGACCATGTAGCCGGTGGTGTTGTGCAGGAACAACAGGGGCGTGTCGGAGTGGTTGGCCAATTCGATGAACTGGGTGGCCTTTTGGGACTCCTCACTGAACAGCACGCCGCGGTGGTTGGCGAGGATGCCGATCGGATAGCCGTACAGCGTCGCCCACCCGGTCACCAGCGACGAGCCGTAGAGCGGCTTGAACTCGTCGAATTCCGAGCCGTCCACCACACGGGCGATGACGTCGCGAGGATCGAACGGGATGCGCAGATCAGACGGAACGATGCCGAGCAGTTCCTCGGCGTCGAACAGCGGCTCGGTCACCGGGCCGGGAGTGGGGCCCTGCTTACGCCAGTTGAGCCGGGCGACAATGCGTCGACCGATACGGATGGCATCGAGCTCGTCGACCGCGAAATAGTCCGCCAGACCCGAAGTCCTGGCGTGCATTTCGGCCCCGCCAAGCGATTCGTCATCTGACTCCTCGCCGGTCGCCATCTTCACAAGAGGCGGCCCGGCAAGGAACACCTTCGAGCGTTCCTTGATCATCACGACGTGGTCGGACATGCCGGGGATGTAGGCGCCGCCCGCGGTTGAGTTGCCGAACACCAGCGCGATGGTCGGGATACCCGCTGCGGACAGCCGCGTCAGGTCGCGGAACATCTGACCGCCCGGGATGAAGATCTCCTTCTGCGTGGGCAGGTCTGCGCCGCCGGATTCGACCAGCGACACCACCGGCAGCCGGTTCTGCATCGCAATCTGGTTGGCCCGCAGGATCTTCTTCAACGTCCAGGGGTTGCTGGTGCCGCCCTTGACGGTCGGATCGTTGGCGACGACCAGGCACTCCACGCCCTCGATCGCGCCGATGCCGACGACGATGCTGGCGCCGACGTTGAAAGCGGTGCCCCACGCGGCCAGCGGACTCAGTTCCAGGAACGGCGAATCGGGGTCGAGCAGCATCTCGATGCGTTCTCGTGCGGTCATCTTGCCGCGACCGTGATGACGCTGGACGTACTTCTCGCCGCCGCCGGCCAGGGCCTTGGTGTGCTCGGCGTCGATGTCGGCGAGCTTGGTGGTCATCGCCGCCGCGGCCTCGGCGTAGGCCGGTGACGCGGCGTCAAGTGTCGAACGGAGAGCGGTCATGACTGGAATCCCAACGTCTTAGCCGCAAGCGCGGTCAGGATTTCGGTGGTGCCGCCGCCGATGCCGAGGATCCGCATGTCGCGGTACTGACGTTCGACCTCGGACTCGGTCATGTAGCCCATGCCGCCGAACAGCTGCACGGCCTGGTTTGCGACCCATTCGCCCGCCTCGACCGCGGTGTTCTTCGCGAAGCACACGTGCGCGATAAGGTTCTCCGTCTCGCCGGCCAGCTGTCGCTCGACCAAGTGGTGCGTGTAGACCCGCGCGACGTCGATGCGCCTGGCCATCTCGGCCAGCGTGTTCTGCACCTGCTGACGCGAGATCAGCGGCCTGCCGAACGTTTCCCGGTTGCGGCACCACTCGACGGTGAGGTCCAGGCAGCGCTGTGCACTCGAATACGCTTGTGCGGCAAGGCCAACACGTTCGGATACGAACGCCGCCGCGATCTGTGCGAATCCGGAGTTCTCGCTGCCGATCAAGTTGGCGGCGGGCACTCGCACATCGGTATAGGTCAGCTCGGCCGTATCCGACGACCGCCAACCCATTTTGTCGAGCTTGCGGCTGACTTGCAGACCAGGTGAGGATCCCGGTCCGTCTTTATCGACGACGATCAGCGAAACACCCGCCGCGCCAGGGCCGCCGGTGCGGGCGGCGGTCACCACATAATCGGCGCGCACGCCCGAGGTGATGTAGGTCTTGGCGCCGTTGATGATGTAGTCCCCATTTCCTGAGCCGTCGCGGACCGCGCGGGTGGTCAGATGCCCGACGTCGGAGCCGCCGCCGGGTTCGGTGATGGCCAGGCTGCCGATCTTGTCTCCGCGCAGCGTCGGCCGCACATAGGTGTCGATCAGACGTTGATCCTCTGAGGCGATCATGTGAGGTACGGCGATGCCGCAGGTGAACAAAGACGCGAACACGCCGCCGGGCGAACCGGCGTAATGCATTTCCTCGCAGATGATCACCGCATCGGCGCCGTCGCCGCCACCGCCGCCCACCGCTTCGGGTAGGCCGGCGCCGAGCAAGCCCGCATCGCCTGCCTTGCGGTGTAGCTCGCGCGGCAGTAGACCACTGCGTTCCCATTCGTCGACGTGCGGCAGCACCTCACGTTCGGCGAAGGCGCGCACCGTTTTTCGCAGCTGCTCGCGCTCGGGGGTGTGCCAGATATTCACGCGAGAAACTCCTCAGGGATGTCGATGTGCCGACTGCGCAGCCACTCGCCGAGCCCCTTGGCCTGGGGGTCGAAGCGCGCCTGATACGCGACGCCCTTGCCGAGGATGCCGTCGATGACGAAATTGACGGCCCATATGTTCGGCAGCAGATGGCGAGTGACGGCCAAATCGGCTGTCTCGGGCAGCAATTCGCGGAGCTTATCGACGGTCAGCGTGTGTGCCAACCACCGCCAGTGATCCTCGGCGCGGACCCACAGCCCGACGTTGGCAGAACCGCCCTTGTCGCCGCTGCGCGCGCCTGCGATCACGCCGAGCGGCACACGCCGCGTCTCGCCGAATGGCAACGGCTCGGGTAGCGCGAACGGTGGGACCGGTGCGAGCTCCATCGTCTGGGCCGCCGGGGCGATGTCCACCCGGGTGCCGTCGGCGTGCACGGCGACATGCGGAACCTTGGTGGCCTCCACATAGCCGGGTGTGAACACGCCGTATACCTGACCGTCGCCCGGTGGCGACGTGCTGGTGAACCCCGGATAACTGGCGAGTGCGAGTTCGACTGCCGCCGAAGAGAATTGGCGTCCCACGGTGGCGGGGTCGGGATCGCGGACCACACAGCGCAGCAGCGCGCTGGCGGCTTCCTCGGTGTCGGCATCGGCATGGTCGGTGCGCGCGAGCGTCCACTGGATCTCGGCGGGCTTGACCGTCAGGCTCGTTTCCAGTTGCCTGCGTACGAGTTCGGCCTTGGCCTCGATGTCCAAACCCGTGAGCACAAGCGCCATCTCGTTGCGGAATCCGCCGATGCTGTTGAGCGACACCTTCAGGGTCGGCGGCGGCGGTTCACCCTTGACGCCGCTGATCCGCACTCGGTCGGGTCCGTCGTCGGACAGCTCGATGGTGTCGACGCGCAGCGTCACATCGGGATTGGCGTACCGCGCACCGCCGATCTCGTAGAGCAGCTGCGCGGTGACCGTGCCGACCGTGACGGCGCCGCCCGTGCCGGGATGCTTGGTGATCACCGACGACCCGTCTGCGCTGATCTCGGCGAGCGGGAAGCCGGGATGCGTCAGGTCGGCCAGTTCGGTGAAGAAGGCGTAGTTGCCGCCGGTGGCCTGCGCACCGCACTCGATGACGTGGCCCGCGGCGACCGCACCCGCCAGCGCGTCATAGTTCGTCGGTTCCCAGCCGAAGTGCGCCGCGGCCGGGCCGACGATCACCGACGCATCGGTGACGCGGCCCGTCACCACCACGTCGGCGCCGCCGCGCAGGCACTCGGCGATGCCCCATGCTCCGAGGTAGGCGTTGGCAGCCAACACCGAACCGAAACCCAACTCCTCGGACCGGCCGACGACGTCGTCACCCTCGACATGCGCGACATTCACGGTCAGGCCGAGCCGGTCGGCCAGTGCTCGCACCGCGCCCGCCAGACCCGCCGGGTTCAGCCCGCCTGCGTTGGCGACGATCCGCACGCCCTTGTCGAGGGCCAGGCCCAGGCAGTCCTCGAGTTGCCTCAGGAACGTTTTGGCATAGCCGCGTTCCGGCGACTTGGCGCGGTCGCGAGCCAGGATCAGCATGGTCAGCTCGGCCAGGTAGTCGCCGGTCAGATAGTCCAGGTCACCGCCCGTGAGCATCTCCCGCATGGCCGCCAGCCGGTCGCCGTAGAAGCCCGAGCAGTTGCCGATGCGGACCGGACCAGGAGAAGAAGCCACGCAGCCTTCCTTTCGCCGCCGAGCACGCCCAACCAACCGGTAGGTTAGCGGTTACCGGCGGTATCGCGTCAAGGCCATCCCTTGTTTTGGAGGCTACGCACGTCAGCGGCTATCCTGAAGAGCAATTGTCGACGCCGAACTACTCGCGGCGTGCATATGTACCCCTTATATAAGGAGAGCTCGATCATGGCTGTGCCCAAGCGCAGGATGTCGCGCGCGAACACCCGTAGCCGGCGCGCGCAGTGGAAGGCCACCCGTACCGAACTGGTGAACGTGACCGTCTCGGGTCAGCAGCACAAGGTGCCCCGGCGCCTGCTGAAGGCCGCCCGCCTCGGCCTCATCGATCTCGACCGCCGCTAACCCCCCTCTGCGGGCTTCGGCGCGTCTCTCAGCGCCGTCTCAGGTGATCGATAGACACTGTGGCTGTGCGCATACTTGTCGTTGACGACGATCGCGCTGTGCGCGAATCCCTGCGCCGGTCGCTTTCATTCAATGGATATTCGGTCGAGCTGGCGCAGGACGGCCGCGAAGCCCTCGACGCGATCGCGAACGACCGGCCCGACGCCCTCGTACTCGATGTGATGATGCCGAGGCTGGACGGCCTGGAGGTATGCCGTCAGCTTCGCTCCACCGGCGACGACCTGCCGATCCTTGTGCTGACGGCTCGCGACTCGGTATCCGAGCGGGTCGCCGGGCTGGACGCAGGCGCCGACGACTACCTGCCCAAGCCGTTCGCGCTCGAGGAACTGCTGGCACGGATGCGCGCGCTGCTGCGGCGAAGGACGCCCGACGACGGCGCCGAATCGCCGGCGCTCACGTTCTCCGACCTGTCGCTGGACCCGGTGACCCGCGAGGTCACCCGCGGCGACCGGCCGATCAGCCTGACCCGCACCGAGTTCGCGCTGCTGGAGATGCTGATCGCCAACCCTCGGCGGGTGCTCACCCGCAGTCGCATCCTCGAGGAAGTGTGGGGATTCGACTTCCCGACTTCCGGCAATGCCCTCGAGGTGTACGTCGGATATCTACGCCGCAAGACCGAAGCCGAAGGAGAGCCGCGACTGATCCACACCGTGCGCGGGGTGGGTTATGTGTTGCGTGAAACACCGCCCTGATGTCAGCCCAGAAGTTCGGGTTCGGGCCGCGAGGAAAGTCGCGGCCGTCGCTTGCCGCTGCCAGTTCCCTGTCGTTGCGTTGGCGCGTGATGCTGCTGGCCATGTCGATGGTGGCCATGGTTGTGGTGCTGATGGCCGTCGCCGTCTACGCGGTGGTATCGCGGGCGCTCTACGACGACATCGACAACCAGTTGCACAGCCGGGCGCGGCTGTTGATCGAAAGTGGTTCGCTGGCGGCCGATCCCGGTAAGGCGATCGAAGGCACCGCATACTCGGATGTCAACGCGATGCTGGTCAACCCTGGCCGGTCCATCTATACGGCCAACCAGGAAGGCCAGACGCTGCCGCTCGGCGAGCCGGAAAAGGATGTGGTGCAAGGCGAATTGCTGATGTCGCTGCGCACCGTCAACCACCAGCGGGTGTTCGCACTGCACCTGACCAACGGCAGCTCGTTGCTGATCTCCAAGAGCCTTGCCCCGACCAGCGAGGTGCTCAAACGCCTCGGCACGGTGCTACTGATCGTCGGCGGCCTCGGTGTTGCGGTCGCTGCGATGGCCGGCGGTGCGGTGGCCCGCGCCGGGCTGCGACCGGTGGCCCGGCTGACCGAAGCCGCCGAACGGGTGGCCCGCACCGACGACCTGAGACCCATCCCGGTGTTCGGCAGCGACGAACTCGCCCGTCTCACAGAGGCTTTCAACATGATGCTGCGGGCGCTGGCCGAGTCGCGCGAACGCCAGGCTCGGCTGGTCACCGACGCGGGCCACGAGCTGCGCACGCCGTTGACGTCTTTGCGCACCAACGTCGAGCTGCTGATGGCGGCGATGGCACCCGGGGCGCCACCGCTGCCCGAAGACGAGATGGCCGAACTGCGCGCCGACGTGATCGCGCAGATCGAGGAATTGTCGACGCTGGT
>Ga0068863_100007988_pt1 | contig 10343 bp, 15 predicted proteins | sample KBSSwiS62_FD_66596 | JGI IMG/M metagenome (GOLD analysis project Ga0068863, IMG submission 66596) | Switchgrass rhizosphere microbial communities from Kellogg Biological Station, Michigan, USA - KBS Switchgrass S6-2 | ecosystem: Host-associated > Plants > Roots > Rhizosphere > Soil ...
ACGCCACTAAAATCTACCGTAAGGGTTGTTCCCGTTGGGGCTGAAGCACTTGATTTACCAATCCAAAGAGTAGTTTTAACATCTCCTGTTCCACCAATGGCTCCCGCTTGAGATTTAATTTTAGTGAAGGTGGGGGCATTTGAACCATTAAGCGTTACTGTAGCTGGATCGTCAGGAGTTCCCGTTGTCTTGGTATTCGCAACAAAAACAGTAATAAATCTACTAGCAGATGGAACAGTAATGGTAAAGGCATATGAAGTTGCATCGGAAGACGATTGCTGCGCGCTTGCTAAAGCTTCCTGTTTGGCTCGATTATAAAGATTTGTTGCCCCTCTACAACGAAATACATCTAATGAATAAGAAGTTGAGCCAGACTGACCAGCACTGGTTCCAGCTGGAATATTCTTTACAAAGCCCCAATTAGCAACACCTGAAGTCCCAACGAGGGCCTGTAGTTTGGCAGATAATGCTGCCCATGGTGTTGCGCTAGTAATCGTTCCTGTATCCCATGCCATAATTAATCAAATTCTGTTACGCCCATGGTAAATGATATCGTGTCACCATGCGCTTGCCGATCACTGTCACTGAATTCATCCATGGTGGAGATATCCAATCCGTGAACTATAAGACTATGGATTGGGTCAGCACCATTGGTGATAGTTAACATGGCATTGTAGATCTGCTGAACTGTATCAGATTGATCTGCCACGTCATCCTTTGTCTCCCTGGATACCCAAACAACGGTCCCAGTGAGCATGTAAGTTCTTTCGTATCCGATTGTTTTCTCGGCATTATCGATCCAGATGGCACCGAATGGAGGCCGGGGCAATGTTACCCCTCCGTCATCGTCCCCGCCCTTGGATGGATAGAATGATAGATCCGGAAGGAGTTCTGCCAGTAATCCTACGAGGCAGAGCTCGGCTTTTCGTTTGACTTCAAAGGCCATAGTTTCTCCAGTGTCTTTTGCCAGTCAGCTTCAGCTTGGTCTTTACGTTTTTCCAGTTCACGATCATGTAACAGGTCAGAAACCTTATTGATCATTTCCACACATCGATCTGCGGGGAACTGCATATTAGAGTCCGACAATCGTCTCCCTCCTGTTCGATAGTAAGCACCGTGAAATCCTGGCCACGGGCAGTGATGATATCATCCTGCGCAACCGCACTTAAATCAAATACTTCTTTCCTGACGTATATCGTGGTGTTTACATCCTGGTATACGCCACCCTTCATAACCCTCGTAGAATCCGACTCATGATCGATAGCGATCGCTGGATATGTAACCCCTTTAAATATCCAGTCTTCAGTAAACGCCGCTTCCATGGACGGTAATGCGCCATTGAAAGCGTCAAAAAACTCCGTAGACATCAAACAACAAACCAGATATCAACCATGAAGCAAACCATCGATAAAGAAAGAGAACAACAAGGCATTGAAGCCATCCTATTCCTGCAAAAGAAATTCTTCAAGAAAGGAGCATGGGACAGGCCATGGGCCAGGAAGGGATGGCGCAGTATGTCGCAACATGAACAGGACTTCCTTATGAAGTTTTACAAAGCAGCAGCTAACGGGAAAATCCAATGACCTCAAAAGAACGAAAAAAGATCAGGAAAAGTATCACCAAGGCGGGATTTTACCGGAACTACCACTATGATCATCCAACATCAACCGACCCAGGGAATGGGGTATACATCGAGGAATGGATATGCTTCTCGGACAATACAAGGCTCACTATAGAGTGGGATGAACGAACAGGTGAAGAAGAGGAAGATGAGTGAACTGTAAACACAAAAGGGCCGCATCATTATGGATGCGGCCCCCTCGTGTTTGTTCTGTGCCTAATTAGTATTACGCGTATTGAGTCGTGATCAGCTGAACGCAGTTAGGAGATACAGTTTTCAGTACTCGGTTGCTGCGGATTCGGAGCATATTACCCCGACGCTTTTCATCGCGGTAGCTTTCTGAGGTGAACAAGCCGCCTGGCGAATCTGCATCCCACACGATCGTGCGGCCGACTCCACCATTCATGAAGTCTCCTTCAGCCCTGCGGACCAGTGCGATATAAGTGTTTGGCCACACTGGAACCACCGTGGTGGTGGGTGTAGCTTTTTTAAGTGAGGTGTCGTAAGATTTCTTAGCGATCAAGATTTCCTGCAACCCGAACACATTGGCGAACATCTGCTCAGTGATCTGGCTGCCACCCTGGTTTACATTCAAGTAACCGTAAACGTAGGTTTGGAGTTTCTGTGACCGACGAATCCTGTTCCACAGCGACAAGCTCATGACTGCAGTCGTTGGGACTTCTCCCAGGAAGGTCATGCGCTCGATTGCCGCATTCATATCCAGAGGAACATCGAACGTGGCGATATTGGCTTCCGTGTAGGCTACGGTTGAGTTGGTAGCCGTAAAGGTTGAGGAATTGTAAAGGGTTGTAGCAATCTCAAGCTCGTAATCCAACATCAGTGAGTTCATCAACAGCTTAGAGGTGATAACCTCGGCGTCGAAGAAACTTTCCATCCGGCGAGCTACGACATCATCAACGCGCTCTTCCAAACCGAACTCTTCGGTCTGGTAGCTGTCCCACTCGAATTTACGAGTGAGTTCGTTGTAGGTGCCGGTCTCATTCCGTTTGGTGGAGCCGTAGCCAGTTCCCGCTTTCAGGAGCTCTGCAGCACCGATACGGAATTTAGGATAACGACCTACTTCACGTCCACTGGGATAGGTTGGGTAAATCAGTTGTCCGATGTAGAGTTTTTCCTGGGCAACTGCTTCCATCAACACTGTGCTGATGTCTGCCCTTGGTACACTGTCAGTTGTATTAAACATAAGCTCTGGGGGTATTTATTATACGAAGATCACTCGGACAATTGCTCCGCTTGCAGCCGTAAAAGCGTCTACTGAGACTGCGACCACATTAGATCCACTGGGGACCAACATTCCTGCGTTCGCTGCATCCAATGCCAGGGTTGCACCTGCGGCTACTGCAGCACTCGATGCACCGATCATTGCATAATGGACTCCAGCATACCGACGGAACACAGCAATAGCCTTTCCGAGGTATACGCCGTCTTCCTGCTTGGGCATGGCCCGGATCATTGTTCCGATCATGACCGCACCGTCGGATGAAGTTGCGATATCAGCTCCGGTCGAGGTCAGTTTAATGACCTTGTACTCCTGACCTGTCAGGTCACCAGCTGCTTTAAGACTAATTACATTATTGGTATTCATTTGTTCTGGGGGGAATTATTAGGCCGCCGTAGCCGGTTTGTTTTTCAAGGACTGAAGCCAGTCCGCGTGCAGGGCGGGGTTTTCTTTCTGTGCAAGCAGGATGGCTTCACCCTCCGTCTTCCCGCTTGTTTTGTATTGCTGGACTCTGACCTGGAACTCATGGAGTTGACCATTGTCATTAGCACTAAAAAGTCGCATGCCGTTATCTACACCAGCCCGAACAGGGCGGGTTCCGGTCTTGTTAGCCAGGCGTAGGGCATCATTTTCTGCTTTGTACCCCTCGGCCAGTTTAATGGCTTTGTCTCTCTGCTCTGCCAGGATCATAACTTTTTCCTCGATGGATTTAAGTTCGATCTCTTCTGCATCCCGTTTGGCCTGTAGCTCTTTGAGGGCTTGCTTATTCTTGAGTTGAATAACTTCCTTCTGTAGAGCGGCAAAGTTCGCAGCACCACTGGTTCCACCTACGGCTTCACCAGCTACTCCTGCTACAACACCGGCAGGTTCACCTTGGACTTGAGCTTGTTCCTGGCCTTGGACTTGGGATTGCTCACCTTCCATGCCGGCGAGAACTTCCTGGACTGCGGCGTCGACTTCGGCGCGAGTAAGTCCAAGCTGGGCCAGATCTTCATCGCTTGCTTCCACGAGATCTTGCAATGAAGGTTCATTCTGTCCTCCAAAGTTCTCGTTCAAAACTTGTTCGTGCTGCTCAATTCGTTCGTTGAGCTGATTAAGGGCGGCCATTACATCCTGTAGTGTCGGTTCAGGGTCTGCCACCTGTTCTTGTGCTTCCTGCTTTTCTTTGGCCATGCCAATTTGAGAACTGTCAACTTCAGGGACAGAGAAAAGACCGGCATTAGCCGCAGGTCGGATGACGCAATCAACACTCATTAATCGTTCGCATCGAGCAGCAAATTTCCCATTGCCCAATGGCTCACCATTCATATTCCCTTTGGGTGGCTTAAACGCTGTGGACATACCGAAACAGGTAGGCATTACTTCCGCACGTTCCAGGAGCTTGGGAGTTTCGTCGTGGCTTTTCAGGAGATGCCAATCAGCACGTAGTTTGTCTCCGTCTCTTCGGAAACCAGTCAGGTAACCATTGAGGTCTTTGACTCCGCTACCATGATCCAGGCATACGGCCACTTTCCCGCGTTCTTTCGCTGACGCCTGGATTTGGTTTAAGAGCGTGTCATCAACCTCCAGGTTATGACCTTCAGCAGTCAATCCACCAGTGATAACACTGACTCCACGGATTACGGCATTTTGACGATCGATCGTTCCGGTTGTTCCAGTAAAAAGATCCTCGCTTTTAAAACAGATTTCACTTTCGTTCGGCATGCTGCATGCCAGATTGTCAACGGGTGGGAGGAGCCTCCGTTAAATAAAAATGAGGTTAGGTTGTTTCAAACGGGAAGGGCTCCTCCCCACCTTACTGGATTGACATAAGAATGTTCCTGTAGTGTATGAAAAAGAAAACGGGCCTAAAAACACGTAAACTACCAACCACAAAAGTTATAGTCACGGAACCTGAATCTTCACCGGAGCAATCCGATGATAATCTTTCTGAAAAAGAATGGCAGAAGGAGGTTCAAAAGCATTGCCAGCCTGGGGAACCTATACCTGACTGGCTGGCTGCTAAAGCCCCTCGATAATTAGTGGCAGGGCTCCCACCAGTCCGAGCAATATCTATCTGCCGGCCATGGAAGTGTATCGCTTCCATTCCAGCGATTAAAGTAACGGTTACTGCAGCATTTCTTGTCTTCGCTCACGAACCGGCAATTTGCACAGCATGATCCACCGACTGGAACGCGTAATGCTGGAACGTGATCTTTTGGATATCCGATCTCTCTATGGCGAAATTCAAGGATCTTATCCAGGGTTTCGGAGAGATCGGATTCCATGCCGGAAAAGGGGTAATATTACCCCTTTAATTTTAGGGTTTGCCTAGGTAAGTGGCAAAAATTTAGGTCCAAAATCGGTCCAAATTAGCGCCCCAAAAAATGCATGGCTGCGAGACCGCCAAAGAGATTGGCAGCTACCAGAAATGCTAATCCGGCCGCAATAAGTTTTCTCCAGATCGGATCACCAATCTGGAAGCAGGCAATGACGAAACAAACGAAACTAAACGCTAATAGTACTAACCCTAAGTTTTGCATATGTTCTCCTTTATTTCTTTCTGACCTTCTTTAAAGCTGATCCGATTTTATCCCATGCTGCTCCTCCGAGCTTTCCACCAATCGCGCCACCAGCACCACCGAGCACAGTTAGTCCACCAGCTCCGAGGATTCCTGGTCCACTTTTATTTGGTGCCATTCCTGGTTGATTTGGTGCGATCCTGTAGGTTTTGACCATGGCATTTGGATCAGGTCCACCTTCTTCCTGTCCAGTAAACTCTCCGAGAGGATTACGCGGTCGTGGATCAGTTTGGAATTCAATCAATTCGTCCAGTTTTCCTGACACAAACTTATAGTTCTCCATTCTTTTCCCTGCATCCTGGATACCACGAATGATACTTTTGTATTCAGCCGCCTCGCTCTGGCGTTTTCGTACAGCTAGCCCGAGCGGGGAACTACCAACGGACCTTACACCCTTGCGTGGGAAGATTCTTACTCCTCCGCCTTTGATTGGAACCTTCCATGCAAGCTCGATCAGATCATCCAGGTTGGATGATAATCCAGCAATTGCTAGTCCGAGACCCACGCCTGGACCATTGGGATTTACCCCACGCTTCTTCATCATCTTTTTAAGAAGCCTTTCACTCATTTGGGAGCCCTTGCCCTGCCTGATCAGTCTGGCAGCATCAGCTCCAAGGCCCCTGCCTACTTTCATGAGATTTGATCTCGTGGGTGCAAAATCAACAACCTCCTTCATCCCTTCCCTGAAAACCTTCCTTGATGGCGGAGGATTGACCTTCATTAAACGATTTACTTCAGGCCTGGTGGCTTTTTTGAACGCTTTGATATCTTTCTGTATGATCGCTTTATTAACAGCGGAGAGTTTTGATCCGGAGGGGGCAAGCTTGCGAACCCAGTCTCCCCTGCCAAACTCGATCAGATCATCCAGTCTGGCAGATAATTGATTCGTATCGGTTTCTCCAGCTGCTTTCTTTCGTGCTTTCACTTTAGCGAGCAGTTTCTGAATGGCTGTCGGGGCAGCATTGTAGGATGTTCCAGCATCAAGATCCATGGACCAGGTTTTCCACTTTAGCCTTCAATTCAATGAGCTTCTCCCGTTTGGAAAATCCGGAATACTGCTGTTGAAGTTGATTCGGCCGATTCAAATACCTCATTAGTTTGGGAAATGGAAACTTCAACACGGCAGCCGGTGATAAATCGGCAGGGAATTCTTCCTGGATGATTTTACTATTTGGAACTGCTCCATCAGAGAATGGCTTCAGGATATGCTCGTCGAACTGGATGGTTTTCTCCTTGGAGTTGAGCTTCAGACTAGGAAGGATCGTCTTTAGCTTAGAAAGTGCCATCCCCAATCCTTGACCAATCGATCGTCCTGGGCCCTTAGCGATTCCCTGTAGGCCCGTACCACGCACCCCACGAGAGAAGGCAGATCTTCCGGCAGCCCAATTCGCCCCATATCCACCGGACCCCTGTATGGCTTTATGGCCGAGATATCCACCAATACCTGCCCCAGGAAGGACACCAAGCGCCGCCGCACCAGCGAGGTGAGATGTCTTAGGCTCCTCGTAATCATATGCAAATTCGATAACCGAACCGAGATTATGGTTTAGTTCGCTCAGGCGGACAAGCTTGGATGTAGTATTCATTTTCTTTTCCCGGTCTGGTTTCCAGCCGGTTTTACGAAGGGTGCCGTATACGTAGGCATCTTTCTTTTCTCCCTTGAAGCCTTTCTTACTGGCTTCCTTTTTGAGTTTGCGTTCTAAAGCGACAGGCATACCATTTCAACCGGTGTCAAGCCGGAGTAGTAAACCTTTAACAATTTGCCTTCAATAGCGAAACAGAGATAAAACACACGATACAACAGATGACCTGAAACCATCTGCAAAATGGATTAGCGGGTTCGACTCCCGCACCGTCACGCTATGACGATATAAACTAAAAGCTGAATGCTGAAATCTGATAAGCTGAATTTAATGAAAGCTGATCGATGAAAGTAGAAAGCTGGTCAAAATCCGTGATAAAACCTGCCCGACACTGAGAAGTGCGGGAGACGCCGCGTGTGGCGTTTCACTGGGTTCACGGCTGCTGTCCGGAGGCAAAACCCCAATAACAAACAACATGAACGAAGATCCGAGATTATACGAAATAGCAAAACGAATCACCTTTGAGGCCGGGTTCCCGACCTGGACTGATCCTCGCACCGGTGAGACACATCGTAATCCGAAATCAAACAAGAAAGGAAAACCAAATGGACCAAGTAAAAGTAAAAAGACTAAAACTGCTAGCAACAATAAAGAAAAACCGAAAGGCGCATCGTGATCTATTCCTGAAGGCCCAGGAGGGATACAGGAAGGACATGATCGAAGAGCTCGATCGGATGCTGAAGGATGCCAAGGATGGCAAGCAGATCCGTCGGGCGGTCATTATGCCGGAACCACAGGATCACACGCCTGATTATGATCGGGTCATTGCCATGCTCGAAATGAGCGTGGATACAGTGATCGAGTTGGATGCAGATTCGTTCGATAACTACGTCATGGATAATTGGGCTTGGAGGGCGAATGCCTTGGCCACCAACACCATGTACGCCGCGAAGGCTGGTCTGCGTAAATAACAAACAAACAAGAAAGGAAAGCTAAAAGATGAAGTTCAACATTACAATAACAGAAGCACTGGCAGAAATTAAGACGATCGGCAAACGCGTATCGACCAAACAAACACAGCTCAATAGCTATCTCCTGCGGGATTCGAAAATGATCGATCCCATGGTCAAGGATGGCGGGAGCCCGGAATACATTAAACGTGAACGCCAGGCGATCCTCGATCTGCAAAAGCGGATTGTCGATCTCCGGTTCGCAATCCAGCAAGCCAATATGACTACCAAACTCACGATGAATTCGTCTGAGAAAACGGTATTCGAATGGCTGATATGGCGTCGTGAAGTCGCACCCCATGTTCAGGTTCACCTGAGTCGTATGTGGGAGCTAATTCAGGGCGGTCGCTCAATGGCTCAAAAGCAGGGAATCAACGTAGTGGCGGCAGCCGCTGCAGTTCAGGGCAGTAATGATGCGAAGGAAATCGTTGTTAACGTCAACGAATTAGAGCTCGCAAAACAGCGCGAAGAAGTGGAACAACTCCTTGGCGATCTGGACGGCAAGCTGTCTCTACTTAACGCAACAACAACCATTTAATCGATGTGGAGTCCAGACACGGACAAGGCTTAGGCCACGTTCCGGCAACGGACTGTAAATCCGCCCATCAAATGGGGCCGGAGGCAGCAATCGTGGATGGGTAGCGCGTGGTGATCTGGGCTTCCTTTCTCCCCAGAACAAGAAAACAAAAAACAAATGAAAACAACACTACCAACAGTACAAGAGCTGACTGATCTCGGCTTCCGGACGGCAGCTTATGAATTAGAGAAGCACAAAGAGCTCGGCAACAAAGGGCTTCGAGAGAAGCTCCGTGTGGCGTTCGAGCACTACCGGGTGGTAGAGCCCGAGCATATTGCTCGGTTTAATGAGAAACTTAAGGCTGAAACCCTTAAGAAAACAACCAGGTTGAGACGAAATGATTATAGAGACGAGATCAAAATAATCAGGACGACCAAGTATCAAAGACTCCAGTTCACGTCGATTCACAACTATACAGCAGCACCACCACGTGAGGTGCTGGTGGAGTTGAAAAAGGCGAAGGAGCTCGGGTGCTTTGATTCATTTGAAATCGCCACGATCAACGAGGTTCATGATGAACACGTGCAAACCATCAGGATGGAAGATCCTATCCTGTTCGGCCGTATCGAGAACAGCGACAATCGTTATTTCATTGCCCAATGGGATGACGATGTGAAGATCGAAGATATCCTGCGAGAGGATGAGGGATGAAAACAAAAGATCTACTCAAATTCGCGCAGAAGAAGGTCGATCCTGATGAGGCGGCACTGAAGGAATGCGCCAATATTGCGAAAAAGATGCGTGGTCACGTCTGGGACGGCCCACCGAAATCGCAATTACAAAAGAAGGGATTCTTTGCGAATTCGCCAGTCGTGGCGCTTCTCGGTCGGTAGTTACTTACCTTCATCAACAGCGATAAATGAAGGTGCTCGGAGTGCGCCGCTGGGGTATTTACCCTGGTGGCGCACTCGTGCCGTGCGACCGACATATTTCTCCAGATCCCTGCGGGTTTCATCTGTGAATCCGGTGCCTACTTTTCCGATAGTGCGGCCACTAGAATCAGCGTAAGTGAAACCACCAGGAGCTCCGTGAAATTTGCCAGTGCCAGGAAATGTGCCGGCGATCTTAACATTAGTCTCCTTCGTATGTTTAACCTTAATCATCTTGCCCTGAGGCGGGTGGATGATAACACCCTCTTTAGTCAATGAATGACGACCTGACCGAATTTTATCGTAAAGCCGAAGAGCTGCGCCAGGAGATTCCGCAGATACTGGGGCGTGAAAAACATCTTTCGGCAAGTGACGCAAAGTTTCTTTTAGTTTTGAAAGCCGCTCTGGATAACTACCATGATGACCGGCAACGTCAAAAGGCATCACCTTCAACTTCACCCCGGAAGCCTTCTGCTTCCGAATAGATTCACCAATATGTGCATTCAACAAACCTCCCAACGTCTGTGGTTCAATGGATTTGCCCCGAACCTTACCGTACAGCTCAGCTATCAGCGTCCGCTGGTGCTCTCGTGGTATGTCTATTGTGGGCCTTCCCCGGAAGACCCTTTCAGTGTGAACGGGATGCATTCCCGTAACCTTGCTTACTCGATGGCTCAGAATTTCTGGCCGACCTCCTGCAGTACTTACGTAGACCAACGCACCATCAACCTTGGGCTGAACCGATGAACCTGATTCTAACCTTGATAAATATCCCTTCGCTTCTGATGGCGATAGTGATTTCGCAGCTGGTTTATGTGCTCCTTCTGGCGGTTGCACTGGTTGCGCTTTTGTGTGTAGCCATCCGGCTTTGGTTTTTATAAA
>Ga0068863_100007990_pt1 | contig 10340 bp, 12 predicted proteins | sample KBSSwiS62_FD_66596 | JGI IMG/M metagenome (GOLD analysis project Ga0068863, IMG submission 66596) | Switchgrass rhizosphere microbial communities from Kellogg Biological Station, Michigan, USA - KBS Switchgrass S6-2 | ecosystem: Host-associated > Plants > Roots > Rhizosphere > Soil ...
GGGGCCGAGCTCGGCGCGCACATGGCGGTCAATGTCCGCGCCCCGGCGCTGCTGACCGACCGGTTCGCGCGGGTTCATGCCGGCGGCGACGCGTTGGTCGTCAACCTGCTCGATGCCAAGCTCGCGGCGCCCAATCCCGATTATCTAAGCTACACTTTGTCGAAGGCGGCGCTGGCGCAATTGACCGAGCTCGCCGCGCGCGCGCTTGCGTCGCGCGGAATCCGGGTGAATGGCATCGCCCCGGCGCTGATGCTGCGCTCGAGCGGGCAGAGCGAGGAGAATTACCGGGCGATGCATTGCCGCAATCCGCTGGGCCGCGGGGTCGAGCCGGGCGACGTGATCGAGGCGATCCGCTACCTGGTCGGGGCGCGCTGCGTCACCGGCCAGCTGCTCGTGATCGATTCCGGCCACCGCTTCCTCGGCCTCGAACGCGACGTGCAGTTCCTGGGGGAATCATGAGCGAGCCGAAGCTGACCGGCCTCGTGCCCGACGCGCTCAAGGTGCGCTCGGCCCGGATCCTGCTCGAATCGCTCGCCGTCGAGGCCGACATCGGATTCCACGAGTTCGAGATCGGCGCGCCGCAGCGTTTGCTGGTCACGGTCGAGATCTGGCTCGACGACCTCACGCCCCCGCCCGACGACGACCCGCAGCGCGCCTGGAACTACGACTTCCTGCGCGCCGAGGTCGAGGAGCTGGCGTCGGCCCGGCGCTACAATCTCCAGGAGACGCTGGCCCATGCGGTGTTCGAGCGGATCGCCGCCGCCCGCGGAGTCAAGCATTTGCGGGTGCGGACGTCGAAGCCCGACGTGTATCCGGACGCAGCTGGAGTCGGCGTCGAAATCGCTTCCTTTTCGGGGGTCTGGCCCGCGGTTTGAAGACCAACCGTGAGAAGGCCGGGTTTCACGCCTTCCGGATGTGGAACAAAATCCGTTGCACGGCCTTTGAGCCGGAGATAAGGAAGCGCGCTTGTTGCCGATGATATGTTGAAACATCAGCGACTTTCACCCAGCAGGTTGGGCGCGCGTGCCAACGCCCTGCCTGGCCGTGGTTTATTGCACGGTGCGTTGAGGAGAATTGCGGCTTAATGTCATACGCCCAAAAGAAGGAGCTCAGCGGCAACCGGACGCTCTCGATCATCCTGGTCGTTATGCTCCAATTCGCTCTGGGCTACGCGATCGTCACCGGCCTGGCCTACAATGTGATCAAGAAATCCATCCAGGACCTCAAGACCTTCGACGTCGAGGAGGAACCGCCGCCACCCGAAGAGCCGCCGCCGCCGCCGAAGGACATGCCGAAGGTGCCGCCGCCGCCGATGACCCCGCCGCCGCTGGTGCGGATCAACACCGCGCCGCCGCCGATCCAGGTCGTCGAGCAGGTGTCCCCGCCGCCTTACATCCCGCCGGTCGCTCCCGCACCGCCGCCGCCGCCGCCGCCGCCGCGCAAGGTTGAGCCGGCGCGCGCGAAGGGTGACGTCCGGACCCTGTTCAGCGACTCCGATTATCCGTCGTCCGCCCAGGCGGCCGGCGCCGAGGGCACCGCCCAAGCCCAGCTGACGATCGGCCCCGACGGCCGCGTCATGGGCTGCAACCTGACCCGCTCGACCGGCAACGGGGCGCTCGACTCGGCGACCTGCAACATCCTGCGTCGCCGCGCCAAGTTCACGCCGGCGCGCGACAGCAGCGGCAACCCGACCACCGACACCTATAACACGCCACCGATTACGTGGCGGCTCGCCGAAGAATAGCAACCAACCTTTAGACAGTTTCAAAAAAGGAAAGCACAGTTATGCAAGCAGCAGCAGCAGCCGCTCCAGCCCCAAGCGCAAATCCCTATGGCCTGATCCCGGCGCTCAAGCAGGGCGGCATCATCGCGATTTCGGTCTTCGCCATCCTCGTGCTGATGTCGGTCTTCTCCTTCTACATCCTGTTCACCAAGCTGATGCAGCAGCAGAAGATCATCGCGCAGGGCCGCAAGGTTCGCGCCAGCTTCTGGAACGCGCCCAACCTGCGCGAGGCGGCGACCAAGCTCGAGGCGCGCAGCGCCTATCGGGCGATCGTCGACGACGCGCTCCTCGCCCAGGACCAGCACGGCAAGCTGACCGACCCGATCGACCAGCATGACTGGATGGCGAACAGCCTCGCCCGCAGCCAGGGCGCGATCGGCGCGCGGCTCGGCGAAGGCCTGGCGTTCCTCGCCACGGTCGGCTCGACCGCACCGTTCATCGGCCTGTTCGGCACCGTCGTCGGCATCTACCGCGCGCTGATCAGGATCGGCGCGTCGGGCCAGGCGTCGATCGACGCCGTCGCCGGCCCGGTCGGCGAGGCACTGATCATGACCGCGCTCGGCCTCGTCGTCGCCGTTCCGGCGGTGCTTGCCTACAACTGGCTGGTGAGGCGCAACAAGTCGATCATGGAGGACCTCGCGGCCTTCACCAACGACCTCCACGGCTATCTGATGTCGGGCGGTGCGGTGAAGCCGCGGATGGCCGCCGCCGGCGGTTCGGGCGGTCGCCCGGCCGGCCAGCCGCGGACCGGGGCTCCGCAGCCCGGCGCCGAGCCGGTTCGTCACCCGACGCCCGCCAAGTAAGATCACGACGGCCTGGCCCGGGTGACCGGGCCGGGCCGTCGCGCTTGAAGCCAGGAAAGAGACCGGCCCTATGGCAGGACAAGTACTAGAAGACGAAGAAGAAGCCATGTCCGACATCAACGTCGTGCCGTTGACCGACGTCATGCTGGTGCTTCTGATCGTTTTCCTGATCACCACCCAGGTGATCAAGCAGGCGGTCCCGGTGACCCTGCCCAACGTGCGCTACGAACCGACGATGACCAAGCCGGAAAATGTGTCCCTGACCGTGCGCAACGGGCCGGGCGGCACGTGCGAGGTCTATTGGGGCATCCAGAAGGTCACCCAGCAGGACCTGCTGCAACGCGCGGTACAGAAGCTCGAAAAGCTGATCCGGGACGTCGGCGGCGTTCAGAACGTCAACGAGGAGAATATGCCCGAGGCGCATATCCGCGGTGACATCAACACGCAGTACAAGTGCATCGGCGCCGCGATCATCACCATGCAGCAGGCCGGCTTCCAGCGGGTCGGCTTCATTTCCGAACCGCCGCCGCTCGCCGGCTTTCGGGCCGAATAGGAGTTTTTCGCCATGTCAATGCAGACCACCGGCGACAATGATTCGGGCGAACCGATGCTGGACGTCAACGTGACGCCGCTGATCGACGTCATGCTGGTTCTCCTCATCATGTTCATCATCACCATCCCGATCCAGACCCACGCGGTGAAGCTCGACCTGCCGGTCAACCAGCAGAACCAGCCGCCGCCGCCGATCGACACGGTCAAGAACAAGGTGGTGATCACGGCGCAGGACCAGATCCTGTGGAACGGTTCGCCGGTCAGCCAGCAGCAGCTGCGCCAGTATCTCGACGTCACCCAGCAGATGAACCCGGTCCCCGAGCTTCACCTCCAGCCCGACGCGACCGCGCGTTACAAGCTGGTCGACGAGGTGCTCGCCGTCACCAAGCGGGCGCACGTCTCGAAGATGGGCTTCGTCGGCAACGAATATTATACGCAAATCTTCTAGGCGGCTCGCCGCCGAGGAAGAGAAGGGCGGTTCCCCTCGGGGAGCCGCCCTTTCTTTTTGCCCGAACGATTGCCGGCAGTCACATAATGATATAATATAACCTTGGAGGTGAGGTTATGGCCCATATGCTTCCCGCGGCGGACTCGATGCCGATGTCCGAGATCAACACCACCCCGCTGATCGACGTCATGCTGGTGCTGCTGATCATGCTGATCATCACCATCCCCCTCCAGACGCATGCGGTGAAGCTCGACATCCCGTCGTGCGACAAATGCCCGATCCCGGACGCGACCAAGAATGAGGTGGTCATCACCCGCGGCGGGGCGATCCTGTGGAACGGTGCCGACGTCGGCGAAGCCGGGCTGCGCTATGAGCTGGCGCTGACGAGGCGGATGCGGACGGCCCCGGAGCTTCACCTGCGGCCGGACCCCGAAGCCCGTTACGAAGTGGTCGACAGGGTCTTAGCGGACATCAAGCGCGCGGACGTCAAGAAGGTCGGCTTCGTCGGCAACGAAGCTTACGCGCTCCCCCGCTGACCGTCAGTGCGACCGCGGATCTGATCCGGGGGAGGCAATCCAGTACGGCGCCGCCACTGGATTGCTTCGTCGCTAGCGCTCCTCGCAATGACATGCCATTGCTCGCGCCGATGACCGACACCCGCCGCTTTGCCGTCGTGATCCTCGCCGCCGGGCAGGGCACGCGGATGCGCTCCGACACCCACAAGGTCCTCCATCCGATCGCCAGTCGGCCCGTGCTGCTTCACCTGCTCGACCGCGTCGACGCGCTCGGTGCCGACAAGCGCGTCGTGGTCGTCGGTAAGGGGCGCGAGCAGGTCGAGGCGGCGATCGCCGGGCGCGACGCGGCGATCGCGGTCCAGGCCGAGCAGAAGGGGACGGGGCACGCCGTGCAGCAGGCGGCGGGCGCGCTCGCGGGCTATGACGGGCCGGTCCTGATCCTCTACGGCGACACGCCGTTCGTCGAGGCCGAGACGCTGCGGCGGATGATCGACCGGCTCGATGGGGACGGCGGACCCGGAGTGGTCGTGCTCGCCTCCTACCAGGCCGATCCCGCCAAGTACGGCCGGATCATCCTGGGCGACGGCGACCGGATCGCGAAGATGGTCGAGTATCGCGACGCGACCGAGGAGGAGCGCGCGGTCAAGCTGTGCAACTCCGGGATGATGGCGGTCCGCGCCGGCGACCTGTTCCGCTGGCTCGATGCGGTCGGCAACGACAATGCCGCGAGCGAATATTATCTGCCCGACATCGTCAACGTCGCCGCGGCCGAGGGCCGCGAGGCGGTGGTGATCGAGGGCGATCCGTACGAGGCGGCCGGGGTCAACAGCCGCGCCGAGCTCGCCCATCTCGAGCTCGAGTGGCAGCGCCGCCGGCGCGAGCAGGCGCTCGACGACGGCGCGACCCTGATCGACCCCGAGAGCGTCTGGTTCGCCTACGATACGAGGCTCGGGCGCGACGTCACGGTCGAGCCGCACGTCGTGTTCGGGCCCGGGGTCGAGGTCGCCGACGGCGCGACGATCCACGCCTTCAGCCATATCGAGGGCGCGGTGATCGGGGTGAAGGCGAGCATCGGCCCGTTCGCCCGGATCCGCCCCGGCACCCGGCTCGCCGACCGCACCAAGGTTGGCAATTTCGTCGAACTGAAGAAGGCCGAGATCGGCGAAGGCGCCAAGGTCAACCATTTGTCCTACGTCGGCGACGCGTCGGTCGGCGCGCGCGCCAACGTCGGCGCCGGGACTATCACCTGCAATTACGACGGGTTCGGCAAATACCGGACGGTGATCGGCGCGGGCGCGTTCATCGGCTCCAACACCGCGCTGGTGGCGCCGGTGACGATCGGTGACGGCGCGGTGATCGGCGCCGGCTCGGTCATCACCGAGGACGTCGAGGCCGACAGTTTGGCGGTCGAGCGCACCCAGCAGAAAGGCATCTCCGGCTGGGCCCGCCGCTTCCGTGAGCGAATGACGCGCAAGGCGGCCGAGTAGCCGCTAGCGCTTGCGCATGGTCGCGATCGTCGCGAGCTCGTCGCGGGCGCGCTGGTCGGTCGGGTCGAGCTTCAGCGCTTCGCCCAAGAGACGCTCGGCCTCGTCGAGCTTGCCCTGCTCGATGCGCACGAACTCCATGCCGCGGATCGCCCGCCCCTCTTCGCGGGCCTTGGCGTCGTCGGCGGCAAAGCCGGCGGCCGACCGGGCGCTTTCGAACTCGCGATAGGCCTTCTTCCAGTCGCGGCGGTTCTTGTACCATTCGGCCCGTTCTGCGAGCACCTGGGCATTCATCGGCGCCAGAACCGCGGCCTTGTCGAACCAGCGGATCGCCTCGTCCGAGCGGTTGAGGTCGACCAGCGCAAAACCCTTGAGGAAATAAGCCGTCGCCCAGTCGCCGTTGAGCACCACACCATTGCGGTTCGCCATGCCGGCGAGCGTCGAATAGATGAACCCTTCCTCCATCGAGCGCGCGGAATAATAGACGGTCCGGCTGCTGCTTCGGTACTTGCCCTCAAACTCCGCGATCACCTGGTCGATGAGCGGCAACGCGGCCGCCGGCTGGCCCTTGGCGACGAGGTCGCTCGCCTGGCTGAGCCGCGCGTCCATGCCCCCCAGCTCGAGGGGCATGGTCGAGGTGACGCCGTTCGGCCCGGTCATCTGGACGACCGGCTGGCTTGGCTGCGCAACCTGGGCGGCGGCGAGGAACGCGAAACTCAATACCATGCTCATTGCGCCGTTCCCCGTCTGCTGTTTAGGTGTCGCCGGCTGGGCCCGCCGCTCCCCGAGCCAATGACTCGGAAAGCGGTGGAACGACCCAGCCGGACGCGGTCAGCGGGCCTGCTTCGCGAAGTTTTCAGCAGCCTCGGTGAAGTTCTTCTGGAAGATGCTGACCAGCTCCGCATCGGCCGCGGTCGTGTCTTCGCCTTCCTTGGCCGGGAAGATCTTGAGGCCGTTGCCGCCGGTGGTCTTGCGGATCGTCGGCTCCGCGGCGCCGGCCGGGAACTGGCGGAGCATGAAACCGGTCCGAAGCGACCGGCCCCACATGGCGGCCTTCTGATAGAAGACATCGGTTACGATCAGCTCCGAATAGCAGGACGCCGTGGAATCCGAGCGCCGGGTCTTGATCTTGTTGACCGTCTTGCGATCGAGCGCCTCGGCATGAGTCACGATCTTCGACGGCGGAAGCCGGAGCAGGCTCACCAGATCGAGCTTCTGCAGCGAAATCAGCTGGCCTTCGCTGTCCAGCGCGGACGCGAGGTGCGAGCGCCGTGCCTTGTCGCCCTCGGCGTGGATCGCGGCGTCGAGCAGGCCGCCGCCGAGCCAGCCCGTGGTCATCGCCTGGAACCGCTCGGCCGGCCACACGTGCAGTTCGCACTGCGGGGCGGGGGCAGCCGCGACTGCCGCCTGCGGTGCAGCGACGGTCATTGGAGCGGCCGGTTGCTCGGCCGGAGCCGCCTGCGCAGCTGGAGCCGCCTGTTCGGCCGGAGCCGGCTGGGCGGTATCTTGCGCCGCCGCCGGTGCGGCGGACAGAATCAGGCTGGTGGAAAGCGCATATAGGATTTTCACGAAACGACCTCTCTCTTGGTGATTACTTGCGTTTGGGCTTGGTGGAATTACGCAACAAAGTCGTGATTGCGCTGCGATAGGCGAGCTCGACGAGCGTCGTCGCCGAATCCGCATCCGCGGGAGATTTGATCTGGAAGCCGGGCATCGGCGATGCGGCGTAGCCGCTGTACCCGCTGACCAGACTTCCATTTTCATATCGGCGAATTACCCCGAACAGGCGAAGCGAACGGGTTGCAAGCCCGCCCCGTTCGAGCATGATCTGTGGGACCATCATCTCGATCGTGCAGCCGCTCGCAGTTTGACGCGGCCCGGGCTCGAGCGCCTGACGGCGTGTGAGATGCTCGGGATGCATTGTCTTGCCGCCCGGAGCGACCCCGGCGAGCTCATCCAAGGGCATTTGATCGAGCAGTGCGAGTTGGCGATTGGGGGTCAGCCAGTCGAGCGACCGACCGGCCATCTCATAATAATGCCGCAAGTCCTGGTCGACGCGATGAACCGCGTCGAGATCTTCGCCGACGCTATGGACGCCGTCGGCCGGATAGACGTGGATCGCGCACGCTTGCGGCGTCGCTGCCTGCGCCGCGGCGGCCGGCGAAGCTGCGACCGAGGCTCCGGCAAGCAAACTTCCAAGAGCCAGGGATATGCGATTCAATTGCGCGCTCCTTTCATTGGTGCGTTTCGGCAGCGCGGCTGGCCGCCTTTTGCTGATAGGAAATGAAGGTGTTCAGGGCCGCGGCATAAGCGCGTTCGAGGTCGGCGTTGGCGGCGTCGACGTCCTCGGCGCGTTTCGCGGGAAATTGAACCAGTCGGGCCGAGGCGTAGGTCGAAAAGCTCCACGTCGGTTCGGAGCGCGTGCCCTCGAACCGGCGGAATGCGACCAGCAGCCGCAACGACCGCTTCGAATAGACGTGGCTCTCGTAGATGAAGGCGCCGACCAGAAGCTCGCCCTGGCAGGCCGCATCGGAAGTCGAATGCCGCACCGGTTGGCTCGCTTGGAAACGATCGACCGGTTCGAAGTGACGAATGATGGTCGCGCGCGGCATGCCGAGCGCCGCCGGATCGAGGGCCGCCAGCAGCGCGATCTGACGTTGCCGGTCGAGCGGCTGCGGCGTCGGCTCGCCGTTGGGACGGATGAACGGCTTGTCGTTCCCGAGGACGTTCTGATTGTAGTGAATGACCGCCAAATTCTCCGTCGCCGGCCAAACGTGGAGTTCGCACGGCTGGGCTACGGCTGGCGGACGGTCCTGCCCGCTGGCGGAAGTCGCCGACACGACGATCAGCGTCGCCGCGCCTAATAGTCTCAAAAACACGGAAAAAATTCCCCATTCCCGGTGGTCGCCACCTTTAGCAGCGAAAACCGCCCGCAAAAGCCCTCGCGAGAAATCTCCGGAACATGGTGCGCCGGTGCAACAATCTCGGCCGCGCAGCGGCTGACTAGCGGAACTTGCGGAGGAAGGCGGTCAGCTTCGCGAAATAGGTGGCCTGGTCATCGTACAGGGCCATGTGCCCGCCGTTGGTCGCGGCGAGCTCGCCGTGCGGCAGCTGCTTGGCCATCGCCGCCATATGGGCCGGGTCCATCGTGTCATATTTGCCGGACATCACCAGCGTCGGGACCTCGATCTTCTTGAGGTCGGCGAAGCGGTCCCAATGCTCGAGTCGGCCGCTGGCGCCCAGCTCGCTTGGCCCCTGCATCAGCGTGTAGAGATGGTTGTTGAGGTGTGCGAAGGCGCGGTTGACACCGTCGGGCCATTGGGCGGCGGGGCGGCGCAGGATGTGCTTCTCGTAAAATTGCGGAATGAGCACGCCCATGTATCGCGGGTCGTCGGTCTTATGTTCGGCTTCGAGCCGCTCGACGAGCTTCAGCGATTGCGGGTCCATCTGCGGCTTCAGAACCTTGTCGGCGTAGGCATTATAGGCCGGGATCGAGGCCATCATGTTCGAGATGACGAGGCATTTCAGCTGGTCCTGGTGGGCCAGCGCATATTCGATCGCCAGCATTCCGCCCCAGCTTTGCCCGTACAGGCAGAAATTGTCCCCAGTGCCGCCGATCGCGGCGCGCACCTGGTCGACTTCCGAGACGAAGCGGGGGATGGTCCACAAATCGTCGTCGTTCGGCGCGTCGCTGTTTCCCGAGCCGAGCTGGTCGTAATAATAATATTCGACGCCCTCCTGCGGCAGGAAGCTGTCGAAGGCCTCGAGATATTCGTGAGTCGCGCCCGGGCCGCCGTGGAGCAGCAGCAGCTTGAGCTTCGGATTGTTGCCGACGCGCTTGATCCACACGTGGAATTTGCCCTTGGGCGTCGTGATCTCGACCAGGCGCGCACCGCCGCTCCAGGCGTCGGCATGGGCGCTGTTGTCATAGTAAGACGCCGGCGGGACGGCTTGTGCGTCGGCGGCCGGTTGCGGGCGATTGCAGCCGCCCGTCAGCAGCAAGCCCGCGCTTGCGGCGATCACCAATCTGCGCGACATCGCCCCCCACCTCCGCGCCTTTGCATAGCGCCGGGCGGGGCGGCGTTCAAAGGAGCAGCGGCAGGGCATGTGCGGAATTGTTGGAATCGTCGGAACCAGCGACGTCGCGCAGCGGCTGTTCGACGGGCTCAAGCGGCTTGAATATCGCGGCTATGACTCGGCCGGCATCTGCACCATCGACCAGGGGCAGCTCGTCCGCCGCCGGGCCGAGGGCAAGCTCGACAATCTCGCGCGCGAGCTCGCCGCGGACCCGCTCCATGGCAGCACCGGCATCGCCCACACCCGCTGGGCGACCCACGGTGCGCCGACCGTCGGCAACGCCCATCCGCACATCGTCGGGCCGGTCGCGCTGGTCCACAACGGCATCATCGAAAATTTCAAGCCGTTGCGCGACGAATTGATTGCCGAAGGCCGCACGTTCGAAAGCGAGACCGACACCGAGGTGGTCGGCCACCTCGTCGCGCGCGAGGTCGAACGCGGCGCGTCGCCGCAGGACGCGGTCGCGGCCGTGCTGCCGCGCCTCACCGGCGCCTTCGCCATCGCCTTCCTGTTCCGCGACCATCCCGAGCTGATCATCGGCGCCCGGATGGGGGCGCCGCTGACCGTCGGCTACGGCGAGGGGGAGAACTACCTCGGTTCGGACGCGCTCGCGGTCGCGCCCTGGACCCAGCGCATCGCTTACCTCGACGAGGGCGACTGGGCGGTGGTGCGGCGCGA
>Ga0068863_100007992_pt1 | contig 10339 bp, 8 predicted proteins | sample KBSSwiS62_FD_66596 | JGI IMG/M metagenome (GOLD analysis project Ga0068863, IMG submission 66596) | Switchgrass rhizosphere microbial communities from Kellogg Biological Station, Michigan, USA - KBS Switchgrass S6-2 | ecosystem: Host-associated > Plants > Roots > Rhizosphere > Soil ...
CGCGCCGCGTCCGGCCGGTGGCGCTCCCGGCCGCCCCGGCGCCCCGGGGCCCCGTCCCGGCGGCGGCGGCGGTCCGCGTCCGGGCGGCGGATTCGCCGGCCGCGCGGGTGCTCCGGGCCGTCCCGGCGGTCCGGGCGGCGGCGGTGGCGCCGGTCGTCCAGGCGGCCCCGGCGGCCCCGGTGGCGCCGGTGGCGGCGGCGGCCGGCCGGCGGCCGGTGGCCGTGGCCGCGGCGGCACGACGGCTGGCGCGTTCGGTCCCGGCGGCCGTGGCCGTCCCGGGCGCCAGCGCAAGTCGAAGCGCGCGAAGCGGCAGGAGTGGGAGAGCGGGCTCGAGGCGCCGCGCATGGGGGCGATGGTCCCGCGCGGCAACGGGCAGGCCATTCGGCTGCCGCGTGGCGCGTCGCTCGCCGACTTCGCCGACAAGATCGAGGCCAACCCGGGCGCGCTCGTCCAGGTGGTCTTCACCCAGCTCGGCGAGATGGTGACGGCGACCCAGTCGTGCACCGACGAGACGCTGCAGCTGCTCGGCGTCACCCTCGGCTACGAGGTCCAGATCGTCAGCCCCGAGGACGAGGACAAGGAGCTGCTGGAGAGCTTCGACCTCTCGTTCGGCGGCGAGTACGGCGACGACGTGGTGCTCACCACCCGGCCGCCGGTCGTCACGGTCATGGGTCACGTCGACCACGGAAAGACGAAGCTGCTCGACGCGATCCGGTCATCGGACGTGGTGGCCGGCGAGGCGGGTGGCATCACCCAGCACATCGGCGCCTACCAGGTGACGGCCTCGGTCGACGGCGCGGAGCGGCCGATCACGTTCATCGACACCCCGGGTCACGAGACGTTCACCGCCATGCGTGCCCGCGGTGCCCAGGTGACGGACATCGTCGTCCTGGTCGTCGCGGCCGACGACGGCGTGAAGCCGCAGACCATCGAGGCGCTGAACCACGCCCAGGCGGCGGAGGTGCCAGTGGTCGTGGCCGTCAACAAGATCGACAAGGAGGGCGCCGACCCGGCCAAGGTCCGCGGCCAGCTCACCGAGTACGGCCTGGTGGCCGAGGAGTACGGCGGCGACACGATGTTCGTCGACGTCTCGGCGCGCAACCGGACGAACATCGACGGGCTGCTCGAGGCGATCGTGCTGACCGCCGACGCGTCGCTCGACCTGCAGGCGGCGTTCGACGTCGACGCGCAGGGTGTTGCGATCGAAGGCCGGCTCGACCGCGGCCGCGGCCCGGTGGCGACCGTGCTGGTCCAGCGCGGCACGCTCAAGGTCGGCGACTCGATCGTGGCCGGCGAGGCGTTCGGCCGCGTCCGGGCGATGCTCGACGAGCACGGCGCGAACGTCACCGAGGCGGGTCCGGCCCGTCCCGTCCAGGTGCTGGGCTTCACCAGCGTCCCGGACGCGGGTGACAACTTCCTCGTCGTGCCCGAGGACCGGGTCGCCCGGCAGATCGCCGAGCGGCGCCAGGCCCGCGAGCGCAACGCGGAGCTCGCCATGAGCCGTGGCCGCCCGACGCTGGAGACCATCCTCGAGCGGATGAAGGAGGGCGAGAAGACTCAGCTCAACCTCATCCTCAAGGGAGACGTCTCCGGTTCGGTCGAGGCCCTGGAGGACGCGCTGCTCAAGATCGACCTCGGCGACGAGGTCGGGCTGCGCATCATCGACCGCGGTGTCGGCGCGATCACCGAGACCAACGTCATGCTGGCCTCGGCGTCGGACGCGCTCATCATCGGCTTCAACGTCCGCCCGCAGGGCAAGGCGACCGAGCTGGCTGACCGCGAGGGTGTCGAGGTCCGGTACTACTCGGTCATCTACCAGGCGATCGAGGACATCGAGAACGCCCTCAAGGGCATGCTCAAGCCGGTGTACGAGGAGGCCCAGCTCGGCACGGCGGAGGTCCGCGAGGTCTTCCGGGTGCCGCGGATCGGCAACGTCGCCGGCTGCCTCGTCCGGACCGGGATCATCCGCCGCAACAGCAAGGCGCGGCTGATCCGGGACGGCGTGGTCGTCGCCGACAACCTCACCGTCGAGTCGCTCAAGCGGTTCAAGGACGACGCTGTCGAGGTCCGCGACGGGTACGAGTGCGGTATCGGGCTCGGCTCGTTCAACGACATCAAGATCGACGACGTCATCGAGACCTTCGAGCAGCGCGAGATCCCTCGCGTGTGACCGAACCCCGGCCCGCGCCCCCTGCTCACCGCCGTCGCGGCGGGCAGGGGGCGCGGATCGGGCCTGCCCGGCCGCGACCGTGCCGGCCGCCTCGCGTGACGCGTGGTGACCGTCCGCAGGTCGTGGCTGGCGAGTGACGAGGAGCCGGGACGCGTCCCGCCGCGGCGGACCCGGCGATGACCTAGCCAGCGGGACAAAGACGACTATGTGGGTTGGGTTGCTCAGCGTGGACGCGCTTCTTGGTGACGTTCATTCGCTGAAGGAAAAGCGGTCGCTCGTGCGGCCGGTCGTGGCCGAGCTGCGCAGGCGGTTTCCGGTGAGCGCGGCGGAGGTCGACCACCACGAGCTGCACCGGCGGGTGAAGGTTGGAATCTCGGTGGTCGCCGCCGACCGGGGCTTCTGCGTCGACGTTCTCGACGGCTGTGAGCGTCTGGTGGCCGAACGGCCGGAGCTCGAGATTGTCGAGGCACGCCGGCGCCTGCTTGCCGAGGACGACCTCGACGAGGAAGCCGGAATCTCAGGTGGCTTGGGCGGAGGTGTGAACGGTGGCTGATCCCGCCCGCGCGCGGCGGCTGGCGGTGCGCGTTCGGGAGGTCGTCGCGGCCGCGCTCGAACGTGGCGTCAAGGATCCCCGGCTGGGGATGGTGACGATCACGGACGCCCGGGTCACTCCCGACCTCATGGAGGCGACCGTCTTCTACACCGTCTACGGCGACGACGAGGCTCGCGAGGCCTCGGCCCGTGCGCTCGAGTCGGCGAAGGGGTTGCTGCGCTCCCAGGTGGGCCGCGCGACCGGCGTCAAGTCGACGCCGACCCTGACGTTCGTGCACGACCGGCTGCCCGACGACGCCAAGCATCTCGACGACCTGCTCGCGGTGGCGAAGGCCCGCGACGCGCAGCTCGCCACCACCCGCGAGGGTGCGAGCCACGCCGGCGAATCGGACCCGTACCGGCGGCCCAGGGAGATCGAGGACGACGACGAGTCGGCTCTCGGGGACGGCCTCGACGACTTCGGCCTGGCCGAGGACGCGGATCCTGGCGGAGCCGGCGATGGCCGGCAGCTGGATGGCGACGGGCGATGAGCCCGCGGGCGGCGTCCGGTCACGACACGTGGCCGGACGCGGTCGCTCTGCTGCGCGCGGCGCTGGCGGAGGGCTGGGAGGTGGGCCTGTTCGCCCACGTCAACCCGGACTCCGACTCGTTGGGCTCGGCCCTCGCGCTCGGTCTCGCGCTGCGCGAGGCCGGCGGGCGGATCGTCGTCTCGTTCGACGCCGAGCCGTTCCGGGTGCCCGACGGTCTCGCGTTCCTCCCCGGCCAGGAACTGCTCGTCGAGCCCGCGGGCCTGCCCGAGCGGCTGGACCTGGTGGTCACGCTGGATGCCGCCGCGCCGCACATGCTGGGCGTGCTCGCCGACCGCCTGACGGAGGCGCCGCGGTCGCTGGTCGTCGATCACCACCGCTCCGGCGCCGACTTCGGCCAGGTCCGCGCGGTTGATCCCGACTCACCGTCGACGTCGACCGTCGTGCTCGGCCTGCTCGACCGGCTCGGCGTCACGCTGACGGCCGACGTCGCCAGCGCGCTCTACGCCGGGCTCGCGACCGACACCGGTTCGTTCCGGCAGGCGACGACCAGCCCCGCCGCGCACCGCGCCGCGGCCCGGCTGGTCGAGGCCGGCGCCGACCCCACCGTCATCGGCTGGTCGGTCTGGGGCATCCACCGGTTCGGCTACCTCGGCCTGCTCTCCGACGTGCTGGGCCGCGCCCGACTGACGACGACCGACCCGCCGACGCTCGACTCGGCAGCTGGCGCGACGACTGAAACGACAGCCGCGACGGCAGCCGGTGTCCTGGCGGACGCGCCGGCTGCCCGGCGCGGCCTGGCGTGGACCTGGATCACGAACGCCGACCTCGACCGGCACGGGCTGCGCCTGGAGCACGTCGAAGGCGTCGTCGACGTGCTGTGGGGCGTGCTCGAGGCGGATCTCGCGGCGGTCGCGAAGGAGCTGCCAGACGGCGGCTGGACCGTCTCGCTACGCTCCCGCGGCCCGATCGACGTCGGCGCGGTGGCCATGGGCCTTGGCGGCGGCGGCCACCGGGAGAAGGCCGGTTTCCTGGTACCCCCGGACGGTGCCGAGGCGGCCGAGATCGTGGGCCGCATCGTTGACGAGGTAGCCGTGGCCTCCGCGGCGCCGGTGGTAGCGAGGAGAACGTCGTGAGCCCATGGAGCCGGACGTCGCCAGGCCGCCTTCCGCGCGTTCCGCGGAACGCGCTGGATCGCGTTCCGCTCGATGCGCCGGGCCGCGTCTGGCGGAACGCCTCGGGCCGGGTTCCGCTCGATGCGCCGGGCCGCGTTCCGCGGAACGTCTCGGGCCGCGTTCCGCGGAACGCGCTGGGCGGTGCCGCGCGCGACGCTGGATGGGGGGCGGCGTGACGGGGGAGCTGGCCTCGCCGCTCGCGGGCGGGGTGCGGCCGGCCGGCGGCGGGGGGCGAGCCGACGCGGTGCCCGCCCCCGACGGGCTGGTCGTCGTCGACAAGCCGGCCGGCTGGACGTCGCACGACGTCGTCGCGAAGGCCCGCCGTATCCTGCGCACCCGCAAGATCGGTCACGCCGGCACGCTCGACCCGATGGCCACCGGGGTGCTGCTGCTCGGGGTCGGCCGGGCGACCAAGCTGCTCGGGCACCTCGCCCTCACGGACAAGGAGTACGAGGCCGTCATCCGGCTCGGCGTCACCACGGTCACCGACGACGCGGAGGGTGACGTCGTCGAGGAGCGCCCGGTCCCGGAGCTGGACACGCCGCGCCTGGCTGCCGCGATGGCCGCGCTCACCGGAGAGATCGATCAGGTGCCCTCCAGCGTGAGCGCGGTGAAGATCGACGGGAAGCGTGCCTACGCCCGGGTCCGCTCCGGCGAGGACGTGGTGCTCGCCGCCCGGCGGGTGACCGTCGGCGCCTTCGAGCTCCGGGAGCGCCGGGACCGGGCCTCCGGTGCTCCCGACCCAACGGGTACGGATCTCGTCGTCCGGGTCGCCTGCTCGAGTGGCACGTACATCCGCGCGCTCGCCCGCGACCTGGGCGCGTCCCTGGGCTGTGGCGGCCATCTGACCTACCTGCGCCGCACGCGGGTCGGGCCCTTCGCCATCGCGGACGCGCTGAGCCTGGACGCGTTCGCCGAGCGGGCGGCCGCCGCGGTCACGCCGCTGTCCGAGGCGGTGGCCACCGCCTTCCCGGTCCGCCAGGTGGACGAGACGCAAGCGGTCGCCGTCGCCCACGGCCGCCGCCTCCCGGCGGCCGGCCTGCCCGGCGCCTACGGCGTCCTCGGCCCGGACGGAGCCGCCCTCGCCCTCGCCGAGGACTGTGAGGAGGGCGGCAGGAACGGCCGCGAGTCGCGCTACCTGGTTGTCTTGGCCGCCGCAGGCTGAATCCCGAGCCAGGCGTCGCTGCTACCTGAGTAGCAGTCGCCCTGTGAGCACGAACGGAGCCTATCGGCCTGTTGTCGCACCAACGTCGCGCATCGGTGACACGCCGCAGTGCCTTGTCCGGGGCAGCTCGAAGAATCGATCTTCATTGGTGCTTGTCCATGTGTCGCCTGCCCGTTCCGCGGAACGCAGGCGACCCTCGCCCCCGATCCGGCCTGCGCGGGAGCTGCTCCATCCAGACCACAGGAGAGGCGGCTCGGATCGGTCATGTGGTTCGTCGCACCCTCGAAGGGTTGGGCCCGGCATGCCCTAGGCTTCGGGAGTGCGTTGGTGGCGAGGGCTGGACGACACACCGGCCGACTGGCGTGGCGGTGTCGTCACGATCGGTTTCTTCGACGGGGTACACGTCGGCCATCGGAGGATCATCGGCCGGGCGGTGGAGCGTGCCAGAGCGCTCGACCTGCCGTCGCTGGTGTTCACCTTCGACCCGCACCCCGCCGAGGTGCTGCGGCCGGGCAGCCATCCGGCGCAGCTGACGACGCTGCCGTTCAAGGCTGAACTGCTCGCCGCGATCGGCGTCGACGCGCTGTGTGTCCAGCCGTTCACGCTGGAGTTCAGCCAGGTCCCGGCCGAGGAGTTCGCCTCGAAGATCCTCGGGGAGATCCTGCAGACCCGGGTGGTCGTCGTCGGGCAGAACTTCACGTACGGCAACCGCGCCCTCGGCACGGTCGACACGCTGGTCCGCTCCGGCGCCCAGCACGGGTTCGAGGTGGAGGGCATCCCGCTGCTGCGCGAGGACACGGACGGCGACGAGGTCCCCGGCGCGCCCGGCACGCCGGTCGTCAGCTCGACGCACATCCGGGCGCAGGTCGCCGAGGGCGACGTCATCGGCGCGGCGCATGGCCTGGGCCGGCTGCACCGGGTCGAGGGGGTCGTCGTCCACGGGGACGCGCGCGGCCGCACGATCGGCTTCCCGACGGCGAACCTGCAGGTCACGCCCTGGGCGGCGATCCCGGCCGACGGCGTCTACGCGGGCTACGCCTGCTGGTCGGGCCGCCGGCAGCCCGCAGCCATCTCGATCGGCACGAACCCGACGTTCGCCGGCCGGGAGCGGCGGGTGGAGGCGTTCCTGCTGGACTTCGACGGGGACCTGTACGGCGAGTACATGGCCTTCGAGTTCGTCGCCCGGCTTCGCCCGACGCTGAAGTTCGGTTCCGTCGACGATCTGGTCGTCCAGATGGCCCTCGACGTGGAAGCCACCCGAACCGCCACCACTCACTCCTGACCGGGCCTCTGACCTCCCTGGCGGCGCGGCGCCGCAGCGTCCCTGGCCGACCGCGCTGCGCGGTCGGCTTCGTGGAGTTGATAGGCTGCCAAGTCAAGACGGGTGAGGTGTGTTCGCGGCGCGCGAAAGCAGGCCTGCAAAGGCAAGCACAGCAGCAGGCCTGGCGAAGGCAAGCGCGGCGCGGACAAGCTGGCCGGCCCGGGTGACGAAGACCCCGGGCGCGCCCCCCGCATGACAGAAGAAGAGGTGGATCGTGCCGCTTTCCAGCGACGTGAAGCAGAAGATCATGTCCGAGTACGCCACGGTCGAGCGTGACACCGGCTCCCCCGAGGTGCAGGTGGCCATGCTGACCCGGCGGATCAGTGACCTGACCGAGCACCTGAAGGTGCACAAGCACGACCACCACAGCCGACGCGGCCTGCTGCTGCTCGTCGGCCGGCGCCGCCGCCTGCTGAACTACCTGCAGAAGACGGACATCAACCGGTACCGGGCTCTGATCGAAAGACTCGGCCTTCGCCGGTAGTGGCCAGAGGGAGCGGTCCGCGAGGGCCGCTCCCTCTGCCGCATCAGGAAGGAATCGAGAAGTGGACAGCGCCGGGGGAGGGTCCCCTGGCGCGGTGGAGGACCTGACCGGGTCCGCGGCGGTAGCGAGCCGCCGGTCCTCGGTCGTGACCCTCGGACGGCCCGCCGCCCGAGCGTCACGACTGAGCACCGGCATCCCTTCGCAAGGCGGTCCCGGGCAGGCGAAGTGGATGGAGGACCAAAGAAGTGGATGACTCGACGACGGCGACCGAGGCGGTCGTCAGCACCCCGCTCGGCACCCGGACGATCCGGTTCGAGACCGGCCGGCTGGCCAAGCAGGCCGCCGGCTCCGTCGTCGCCTACCTGGGCGACACGATGGTGCTCTCCGCGACGACGGCGAGCAAGCAGCCGAAGGAGAACCTGGACTTCTTCCCGCTGACGGTCGACGTCGAGGAGCGGATGTACGCGGCCGGGCGAATCCCCGGCTCGTTCTTCCGCCGCGAGGGCCGGCCCAGCGAGGACGCGATCCTGACCTGCCGGCTGATCGACCGGCCGCTGCGCCCGTCGTTCGCGAAGGGGCTGCGCAACGAGATCCAGGTCGTCGCGACGGTGCTCGCGCTGGACCCGGAGACGCTTTACGACGTGGTCGCGATCAACGCGGCGAGCGCGTCGACGCTGCTCGCCGGCCTGCCGTTCACCGGCCCCGTCGGGGCGACCCGGGTCGGCTACGTCGACGGGCAGTGGGTGGCGTTCCCGACCCACGAGGAGCTGGCCCGCGCGACGTTCGACATGGTCGTCGCCGGCCGGGTGCTGGAGGACGACTCGGACGTCGCGATCATGATGGTCGAGGCGGAGGCGACGCCGGGCACCGTGACGCTGCTCGCCGAGGGCTCGCCCGCGCCGACCGAGGAGGTCGTCGCGGCGGGCCTCGAGGCCGCCAAGCCCGCGATCCGCGAGCTGTGCCGGGCGCAGCGGGAGCTGGCCGCCGCCGCGGCGAAGCCGGTCCGTGAGTACCCGGTGTTCCTGGACTACGGCGACGACGTGCTCGAGGTGCTGACGGGCGCGGTTGGCGAGGAGCTGTCGGCCGCGCTGCGGATCGCCGGCAAGCAGGAGCGCGAGAACGAGCTCGACCGGGTCAAGGCGCTGGCGGTCGAGAAGGTCGGCTCGCAGTTCGACGGCCGCGAGAAGGAGATCGCCGCCGCCTACCGCGCGCTGACCAAGAAGCTGGTCCGCAAGCGGGTCGTCGCGGACGGCCTGCGCATCGACGGCCGCAGCACCACCGAGATCCGCGCGCTGTCCGCGGAGGTGGACTACGTGCCGCGGGTGCACGGCTCGGCGCTGTTCGAGCGCGGTGAGACCCAGATCCTGGGGGTGACGACGCTGGCGATGCTGCGGATGGAGCAGACCGTCGACACGCTCAACCCGGAGCGCACCAAGCGCTACATGCACAACTACAACTTCCCGCCGTACTCGACCGGTGAGACCGGCCGGGTCGGCTCGCCGAAGCGCCGCGAGATCGGCCACGGCGCGCTCGCCGAGCGGGCGCTGCTCCCGGTGCTGCCGACTCGCGAGGAGTTCCCCTACGCGATCCGCCAGGTCTCCGAGGCGCTCGGCTCCAACGGCTCGACCTCGATGGGCTCGGTCTGCGCGAGCACGCTGTCGCTGCTGAACGCGGGTGTCCCGCTGAAGGCACCGGTCGCGGGCATCGCGATGGGCCTGATCCACGAGGGCGACGCCTACGTCACGCTGACCGACATCCTCGGTGCCGAGGACGCCTACGGCGACATGGACTTCAAGGTCGCCGGCACGCGGGAGTTCGTCACCGCCCTGCAGCTGGACACCAAGCTCGACGGCATCCCGGCGAACGTGCTGGCCGCCGCGCTGCAGCAGGCCCGAGCGGCCCGGCTCGCGATCCTCGACGTCATGGCCGAGGCCATTGAGGGCCCGGACGAGATGTCGGCGCACGCGCCGCGGGTCATCTCCGTCAAGATCCCGGTGGACAAGATCGGTGAGGTCATCGGCCCGAAGGGCAAGATGATCAATCAGATCCAGGCCGACAGCGGCGCTGAGATCACCGTCGAGGACGACGGCACGATCTACATCGGCGCGGCCGACGGCCCGTCGGCGGAGACCGCCCGGTCCGCCATCAACGCGATCGCGAACCCGCAGATGCCGGAGGTCGGCGAGCGCTACCTCGGCACGATCGTGAAGATCACGAACTTCGGCGCCTTCGTCTCGCTCACCCCCGGCAAGGACGGCCTGCTGCACGTCAGCAAGCTCAAGCAGCTCGCCGGTGGCAAGCGGGTCGAGAAGGTCGAGGACGTGCTGAGCGTCGGCCAGAAGCTGCAGGTCGAGATCACCGAGATCGACAGCCGCGGGAAGATCAGCCTGTCGCCGGCGGAGGAAGCCGCCGCTCCGGCCGGCGCCTAGCAGTTCACCGAACACGAGCGCAGAGAGCGACCGACTCCCCATGACGCAGTTGGGTACGCAGGGCCTGGCAGCCGAGCTGCTGGCCGGCCAGCCGACCGAGGAACTGCTGGCCGGCTCGGTGCGCCGTACGGTGCTGCCCGGAGGACTGCGGGTGCTGACCGAGCACGTTCCCGGCGTCCGGTCGGCGGCCATCGGCGTGTGGGTCGGCGTCGGCTCGCGGGACGAGGACCCGGCGACGGCGGGCTGCTCCCACTTCCTGGAGCACCTGCTGTTCAAGGGGACGCCCAGCCGGGACGCGCTGACCATCAGCGCGTCCGTCGAGGCCGTCGGCGGGGACCTCAACGCGTTCACCGCCAAGGAGTACACCTGCTACTACGCGCGGGTGCTCGACTCCGACCTGCCGATGGCGATCGACGTCGTCTGCGACATGGTGGCGAACTCGCTGATCACCGCGGCCGACGTCGACGCCGAGCGGGGCGTGATCCTCGAGGAGATCGCCATGCACGAGGACGACCC
>Ga0068863_100007993_pt1 | contig 10338 bp, 9 predicted proteins | sample KBSSwiS62_FD_66596 | JGI IMG/M metagenome (GOLD analysis project Ga0068863, IMG submission 66596) | Switchgrass rhizosphere microbial communities from Kellogg Biological Station, Michigan, USA - KBS Switchgrass S6-2 | ecosystem: Host-associated > Plants > Roots > Rhizosphere > Soil ...
CCTCGTGGGCAACGCCCTCAAGTTCACCAAGCAAGGCCGGGTGGCCATCCACGCGCGCCGCGAGGGCGACGAGGTCATCTACAGCGTCGCCGATACGGGCATCGGCATCCCCGCCGACCACCTCGACCAGATCTTCGGCGAGTTTCGTCAGGTCGACGCGAGCATCAGCCGGGAGTTCGGAGGCACCGGGCTCGGCCTCAGCATCACCAAGACCTTCGTCGAGCTCCACGGCGGCCGCATCTGGGTCGAGAGTGAGCCCGGCCGCGGCTCCACCTTCTACTTCGCGATACCCCTGCGTGTGGCCGAGGCCACGGAGGTCGTATGAGCCAGAAGAGAATCCTTCTCATCGAAGACAACGAGTTCAACCGGAAGATCGTCCGCGATCTTCTCGCCCGCCAGCCCTATGACCTGCTCGAGGCTAACGACGGCGAAGCGGGGGTGGCGGCGGCCCGGCGCGACCGGCCCGATGTGATCGTGATGGACATCCAGCTCCCCAAGCTCTCCGGCCTCGACGCCACCCGGGCCATCCGGGCCGATCCCGACACGGCGAAGATCCCCATCATCGTGGTTACCTCGTTCGCCCTGTCCGGCGACGACAAGAAGGCCATGGATGCGGGCGCCTCCGCCTATCTCGCCAAGCCGTACAGTCCGCGCCAGCTCCTCGACACCATTCGCAAGATGGCGGGCGACGCGTGAGATCCAATTCTCGGAGGGAGAGCGCCATGATCAGAGCCGGCCGCTGGTTCGCCGCGGGAGCCGTCTGCTCCATCGCCGCCCTCGCCCTCGCATCCAGCGCACGGGCGGGCCAGGAAGACCAGTTCACCCCGGAGTACAAAGAGCTTCGGAGCGCGATCGACCCCAAGCACACCCCGAAGATCGTGGCTCCCGCCACGGTCAAGCGCGGGCAGTGGTTCGACGTGACCATCAGCGTGGGAGAGGGCAGCGATCATCCGTCGCTCGGCGAGCACTTCGTCCGCTACATTGCGCTCTACATCAACACCGCGGAGATCTCCCGGGTGTATCTCCACCCGGTCTTCTCCTTTCCCAAGGTCACCTTCACCATCGCCCTCGACGAAGGAGGCGTGCTGCGCGCCGTCGAAGAGCCGACCCACTCCGGGGCCTGGGAGGCGACCAAGCCGATCATCGTCACTCCCTGATCCGGCCTACTTCTTCCCCATCTCCACGGTGACGCCGGTGGTGTCCTTGTCGCCGACCGTCACCTCGCGGGTGACGGTGCCCAGCGTCTCCTGCCAGATCTTGAGCGTGTACTTGCCCGGCGGCACATTGTCGAGCACGAACTCCCCGTTGGCCTCCGTCACCGCATAGAAGGGATGCTCGGCCACCACTACCCAGGCGCGCATCCACGTGTGGAGGTCGCAGTCGATCCGTACCGTCTCCGGCTTCTTGAACACCACGGGGATGGTGCGTCCCTTGGGCTGGGTGCGGTTGAAGGTTGGATTCTCGCTGCTCGCGCTGTGCAGGTTGTGGAGGAGGCGGTCGCTGTTCAGAAACTCCACCGTTCCCCCCACGGGCACCACCACCACCCGCGGGATGTAGACGCATTGCTGCTGGTCCATCTGCCCAGGCTTGGTGGACGGCTCGGGACGGGGCCCGGCCGGCGGACTCTGGAGGGAGACGACGGCCCAGCGTATGCCGCGGTTCGCTCCCACCACCAGGTCCTCGCTCTCCCGGCTCTTCCCGCACACGTACTGGTCGATGTTGATGGGGATCTGCTTGCGCTCCGGGGGAGGTCCGGCGTTGACGACGACGCCACGGATGGCCGCCGCGAACGCCACTTCCACTCCGGGCCAGCATCCAACCAGCACCGTTCCGATGACGCCGCAGGCCACACGGCCGACACCGCTTCTCATGCGCGATCTCCTCGTGAGCTCAGTCCGGAATGCGGTCGGCCCGGCGATCGGTCCACTTCGGGCCATAGGCGTGCGGCACGTAGCCGTCGAGATATCGGAGCAAGGCCTCCACGTCGCGAGCAGGATACCAAAGGTCCAGGAACTCGGGCTTGATAAAGCCCGCCTCCACCCCTTGCTGGAACTGCGTCCAGAGCGGATCAAAGAAGCCGTCGAGATCGAGCACGGCGATGGCCTTGCGGTGATATCCGAGCTGCTTGAGGGTCAGCGCCTCCAGCACCTCTTCGAGCGTCCCGATCCCGCCCGGCAGAGCCACGAAGGCGTCGCCGCGCTCGTCCATGATGGCCTTGCGATCGCGCAGCCCGTCGGTGACCACGAGCTCGCTCACCTTCGTCTCGCCCACGCCGAGATCGAGGAGCGCGCGCGGGATCACGCCGGTGACGTGCCCGCCATGCTCGAGAACGGAGCGCGACAACACGCCCATGAGCCCCACCCGTCCCCCGCCGTACACGAGCCGCCAGTCCCGCCTCGCCATCTTCTCGCCCAGCTCCTCAGCCGCGCGGAAGTACTTGGCGGCCACCGCGTCGCTGGAGCCGCAGAAGACGGTGACGGCAGAAATCAGGGCGCCGGACTCGCTCATACCGTGCCCCGGGACGCCTCCGCGCCTCGCACGTGGGCGATGGCGGCATTGCGCCTGAGCCCGGCCGGCTTGGCGCGGGTCAAGGCGGTGCCGTCGAACCGCGCGCGCAGCTCCTCGTCGCTCATCTCCACGATCCGCGCGGCTCCAGGGTACGGCGCGGAGGGGCGGAAGGACGGCTCGCGCGTGGGGGGCGCTTTCCTGTTCCACGGGCACACACTCTGGCAGATGTCGCAGCCGAACTGCCACGAGCCCAGCGCGTCTTCGAGCGCGGGATCGATCGCGCCGCGATGCTCGATGGTGAGATAGGAGATGCAGCGTCGCGCGTCGAGCACGTAGGGTGCCACGAAGGCCTGGGTGGGGCAGGCGTCGAGACAGGCGCGACAGCTGCCGCATCGGTCGGCGAGGGGCTCATCGACCTCGAGCGCGGCCGTGGTCAAGAGCGCACCGATGAAGAACCAGGAGCCGAGCTCGGGGTGGAGCAGCATGGTGTTCTTGCCGATCCAGCCCAGGCCGGCCCGGGCGGCAAGGTCTCGCTCGAGCACCGGTCCGGTGTCCACGTATCCCTTGCTCGCCGCGCCGCCCGCTTCGGCCAGGTGAGCGGCGAGCTCGGCGAGGCGCGGAGTGATGACAGAGTGGTAGTCACTTCCCCACGCGTAGCGGGCCACCGGTGACCACGAAGAGTCGGCGGTCGTGTCGCCCTGATAGTAGTTGAGCGCGACGCAGATCACCGATTGCGCGCCCGGCAGCACCCGAGCGGGATCCAGGCGCTCCCCCTCGCGGCGGCCGAGATAGTGCATGGTGGCCGCGTAGCCCGCCTCGAGCCAGCGGCTGAACGCCGGCCCATGCTCGGGCGGCGTGGCGGGGCCGATGGCCACACGATCGAAGCCCAGCTCGAGGGCCCGCGCCTTGACCGATTGGGTCAGCGCGGCGGAGGCGAGGGTCACGGCCGGCGCGCCTTGACGATCAGGTGCGCGCGCGTCAGGGTGCGGCCGCCCTCCTCGAGAAACGCGATGTAGCGGAACCAGCGCCCGTCGGAGCGCCACTTGTCTTCCAGGCCCACCGCGGCGGCGAGCCCCTCCTCGACGGAGGCGAAGCGCAGGACGTCCGACTCCACCTCGATCACCTCGGGAAGAAAGCCGCTCGCGCGTAGAACGCGCTCCATCCGCGACTCGTCGTAGGCGAAGCGAGAGACCTTGCCCGTCTCTCGCCACTGGTCGACGTGGAAGGCGACCATGGCGAGGCACTGCCCCGGAGCGAGAGCCCGGCCTGCCCGCTCGACGATGGCATCGGAGGCGCAGAGATAGGCGGTGACGACATTCGGCTGCCAGCGAGCGTATTCCTCGCGCTCCACGTCCGCCTCGTGGAACTCCACGTTGGTGAAGCCGGCCTCACCGGCGAGGCGCCGCGCGTCGGCGAGGGCGCGAGGATCCCGGTCCAGTCCCACGGCATGCTTGACGCGCGGGGCAAGCCAGAGGGTCACCCGCCCCGCTCCGCAGCCGACATCGAGGGTACGCTTGCCTTCCAGGCCCTCGGCCTCGAGCAAGGCGAGGAAGCGCGGGGAGAGGGACACGCTACTCAGCCTTGAAGTACTTGGCCTCGGGATGGTGGAAGACCAGCGCCGAGACCGAGGCCTCGGGATCCATCATGAAGCCCTCGGTGAGCCCGAGCCCGATCTGCGCCGGATCCAGCAGGTCGAAGAGAATGCGCTGGTCGGCGAGATTGGGACAGGCGGGATAGCCGAACGACACGCGGAGCCCGCGATAGCGCGCCTTGAGCCGGTCTTCCATGGCGGTTTCCGGCGGATCCGGGAAGCCCCACTGCGTGCGCAGTCTGGCGTGGAGCATCTCGGCCAGCGCCTCGGCCATCTCGATGGCCAGGGCCTGGATGGCATGCGAGCGGAGGTACTCGCCTTCTTCCTTCCAGCGCTCCGCGCGCTCGCGCACTCCGGCTCCGCAGGTGACGGCGAACATGGCGACGTAATCGGGCTCCCCCGAGGCAACGTCGCGCACGTAGTCGGCGAGGCAGAGACGGTCTCCCTCGCGCTGCCGGGGGAAATGGAACCGCGCGGCTTCCCGACCCTCCTGATAGAGGATGAGGTCGTCACTGGAGGATCGCGCCTCGAAGAAGCGATAGACGGCATTGGCCTCGAGCCACCCGTGGGTCACCGACTGGCGCTCGAGCTCCTCGATGACCTCGTTGATCTCGACGGTCTTGGGATCGCCCTCGGCGAGAAGACGATGCACCGAGCCTTTCACACCCAGGTGCTTGCCCAGGAGCATCTGGAGGTTGAGATAGGGGAAGATATGCGCGAGAGGGACGCGTCGCAGCACGTGAGGATCGAGATCGGGAGGCCCCGGCACGGGCACCGTCCGCGAGACGGTCGACCGCGCCGCGACCGTGATGGCGGGCGCGGGGGCGGTGGGCGCCGCCGCGTCGCCCGCGCGCAGCCCATCCTGCTCGGTGCGTAGCTTGTCGAGCAGGGCCTCGCGGGTGGTGGCGCTGAAGAGCCGGTTGGCGAGGTCGAGCCCGTCCATGGCGTCCTTGGCGTAGATGGTCGGCCCGCCGTACTCGACGGAGATGCGGGTGGCGGTGAACTTGCGCGTCAACGCGGCTCCGCCCACGAACAACGGAATGTCGATCCCCGCCGCCCGCAGGTCTTCGGCGGTGGTGACCATCTGCTGCGCCGATTTGACGAGCAGGCCGGAGAGGCCGAAGGCATCCGGCTTGTGCTGATGATAGGCGGCGATCAGGTCCTCCGGCGGCACCTTGATACCGAGGTTGATGATGCGGTAGCCGTTGTTCTTGAGGACGATCTCCACGAGGTTCTTGCCGATGTCGTGGACGTCGCCCTTGACGGTGGCCAGCACGAGGGTGGCCCGGGTCGAGCCCTCGTCCTTCTCCATGAAGTTCTCGAGGTGCCCCACCGCCGCCTTCATGGCCTCGGCGGACTGGAGCACCTCGGCCACGATGAGCTGATTATCGTTGAAGAGGCGCCCCACCTCTTCCATGCCCTTCATGAGCGGACCGTTGATGATGGCCAGCGGCGCCGCCTCCTTGAGCTTCAGGTCGAGGTCCTCGATGAGCCCTTCCTTCGAGCCCTCCACGATGCAGCGGGCCAGCCGCTCGTCCAGGGGCAGGGCCACGCTGCTCTTCGCCTCCTTCGCGCGCCCGCGGAAATGCGCGGCGAAGGCGGCCACCGGGTCGGCGCCGCGCCAGTAGATCAAGTCCTCGGCGAGGCGCCGCTCCTCCTCGGGAATGGAGGCGTAGCGCTCGAGCTTCTCCGAGTTCACGATGGCGTAGTCGAGGCCGGCCTTGGTGCACTGATAGAGGAAGACGGCGTTCAGCACTTCCCGGCCCGCCGGGGGCAGGCCGAAGGACACGTTGGAGATGCCGAGGATGGTCTTGCACTCCGGGAAGCGGGCCTTGATGGCCCGGATGCCTTCGATGGTCTCCACCGCTGAGCCGATGTAGTTCACGTCTCCCGTGCCCACGGGGAAGACCAGCGCGTCGAAGATCAGGTCTCGCGCGGGCAGCCCGTACTTCTCGGTGAGCAGGGCATAGGAGCGCTCGGCCACCGCGAGCTTGCGGGCGCGGGTCACCGCCATCCCCTGCTGCTTGTCCTCGTCGATGCACCCGACCACCACCGCCCCGCCGTACCGCTTGAGGAGCGGGACGATCTTCTCGAAGCGCTCCTCGCCGTCCTCCAGGTTGATGGAGTTCACGATGGCCTTGCCCTGGCAGGCCCGGAGGGCGCTCTCGATCACGACCGCGTCGGTCGAGTCGATCATGAGCGGCACCTTGACCTTGCGGGTGACCTGGTTCATGAAGCGATCCATGTCGGCGTGCTCGTCGCGATCGGGATTGGCGAGGCAGGCATCGAGCACCTGGGCGCCGCCCTTGACCTGGGCGCGGCCGACCTCCGCCCCCTCCTCGAACTTCTCCTCGACGATGAGGTCCTTGAACCGGCGAGAGCCGATCACGTTGGTGCGCTCGCCCACCAGGACGGGCCGGTTGTCGTCCGTGGGATAGAGCGCTTCGATGCCGCTCACCGCCGCCGCGCGGGAGGTGGCGGGCCGGCGCGGCGGGCGTCCATGGGCGAGGCGCGCGAGGGCGGCGATGTGCGCGGGCGTGGTTCCGCAGCAGCCGCCGATAGCATTGACCCAGCCTTCCTCCACGAAGCGGCGGGTCTTGAGGGCCAGGCTCTCCGGCGTCTCCTCGTAGCGTCCCCGGTCGTCGGGCAGGCCCGCGTTCGGGTACACGGTGACGAAGCACGTGGCGATCTCGCCGAGCGAGCGCAGGTGATCGGTCATGAACTCCGGGCCGGTGGCGCAGTTGAGGCCGACCGAGAAGAGGTCGAGATGCTCGAGCGAGGCGTACAGCGCGTCGACCCCCTGCCCCGCGAGCATGGTGCCCATCGGCTCGATGGTGCCGCTGACCATGAGCGGCAGCGCGCGGCCCGCCTCCGCCATGGCGCGCCTGACCCCAATGGCGGCCGCCTTGACGTTCAGCGTGTCCTGGCAGGTCTCGAGGAGGAGGGCGTCCACCCCGCCTTCGATCAGCGCGCGGGCCTGGCGGTAGTAGGCGTCCAGCACCTCGTCGAAAGTGACGCCGCCCGTCACCGTGATGGTCCGCGTTCCCGGCCCCATGGCCCCCAGTGCAAAGCGCGGGCGATCGGCGGTGGACCGGCTGTCCGCGGCGATCCTGGCGAGCCGGGCTGCGGCCAGGACGATATCGTGACACCGCTCCGCAAGTCCATATTCGGCAAGCACATAAGGAGCACACCCGAAGGTATTGGTCGAGATACAGTCTGCGCCGGCGTCGAGGTAGGCTTCGTGGATCTCCCTGATCACGTCGGGCCGGGTAAGGTTCAGGTTCTCGTTACACCCCTCGAGCTGCGCCCCTCCAAAGTCCTCCGCGGAGAGATCCCTCGCCTGGATCATGGTGCCCATGGCTCCGTCGAAGACCAGGATGCGGTCCGCGAAGGCCTGGGCGAAGATGGAGGCAGAGGCAGGCGCCCTCATACGCTCATTCTAGCGTACGGTTGCCCAATCGCGCAGAGGCGGGGTGTTCGCCCTGAGCGATACTGGGGCTGTCGAATCCCCCGCGGAGAGGCAGACGTCGTAAGCCCAGACGCCGGGAGGTGGACCATGACGATTCGATTGGATCACACGATCGTGCCCGCCAAGGACAAGGCTGCCTCGGCCCGGTTCTTTGCCGAGATCTTCGGCCTCAAGGTGAAGCCGGGCCGCGGCTACTTCGCCCAGGTGCAGGTCAACGAGAGCCTCACTTTCGACTTCGCCGACGACCCGGACGCATGGGGCGATCCCGCCCGCGAGCCGGGGAGCGGCCCGAGTCTTCACTTCGCGTTTCACGTCGGGAACGAGGAGTTCGAGGCCATCTTCGACCGGGTGAAGGCCAAGGCTCTCCCCTACGGGAGCGAGCCGGACAGCCACACCGATGGCAAGATCAACACCCGGCGGGGCGGCCGTGGCTTCTACTTCGAGGATCCCAACGGTCATCTGCTGGAAGTCATGACCGTGCCCGAAACCGGAAGCTGACTAGGCGCGGCCCTTGGTCGCGAACTGCCGCTCGTAGAGGTGGCGGAGCTCCTCGAGGGTGGTCGCCTCGGCGGGCCCCTTGTCCTCACGAAGGCGGGCGATGCGGGCGAAGCGTAGAGCCATGCCGGAGGGATAGGTCGGGCTCCTCTGGATCTCGTTGTACGCGACCTCGACGACCACCTCCGGACGCACCCGCACCGTGTAGCCGTCGTCGCTCGAGGCCAGCGCCTGCAGCCGTTCCGTCATCTCCGCGAACTCGCGATCGGTCAGCCCCTTGAAAGTCTTGCCCACCTCCGCCCACCCTTCACCGTCGCGCACGGCCAGGTGATAGTTGGACAGCCAGCCCACGCGACGGCCCGAGCCGCGGTCGGCGGCCACGATCACGCAGTCCACGCTGAGGGCGGTCTTCAGCTTGAACCATCGCTTCCCTCGCCCCCCGGGCTCGTACGAGCTTCCGGGATCCTTGGCCATGACGCCTTCGTGACCAGCCTCTATGGCGCGGACCATGAAGGCCTCCGCCTCGGCCGCCGACGAGATCAGCGCACGCTCGGCCAGCCATCGCCCTCCCGCGATCCGCTCGAGCGCCTCCCAGCGGCGCGTGCACGGCTCGTCGAGGAGCGAGCGCCCCTCGGCCATGAGGCAGTCGAAGAGATGGAGGCTGAGGGGCAGCGCATCGGCGGCCGCTTCCACCCCGCGAATGCGCCGGAAGCGGCGCATCAGCTCCTGGAACGGCAGGGGACGGCCCGATGCGTCGAGGGCCACGACCTCTCCGTCCAGGATGAACGGCGGCGCCCGCAGGTCCCGGCGGGCGATGTGGACGATGTCGGGCAAGCTCTGGGTCACGTCGGAGAGCCGGCGGCTCCAGATGGCCACACGCTCCCCGTCACTGTGAATCTGGATGCGCGCACCGTCGTACTTGTACTCGAGGGCGGAAGCCCCGCCATGGGCGGCCAGCGCTTCCCCCACCCCGTCCGCGACCTCGGCGAGCATGGGCAGGAGCGGGACGAAGACGCGCGGCTGGGCGGCCGACAGCGCCTCCGCCCCTTCCAGCAGGGCAAGGGTGGCCACGGTGGTGACGTCGCCGGTGACGAGAGCGGCACGCCTCACCGCGGCGGGGGCGACGTGGGCCGCCTCCGCGATGGCTTCGAGGACGAGGCCCTCCGAGAGTCCCATGCGCATCTCGCCGTAGATGATGCGCTGGAGCAGGTCGCGCTCGGCCTCGGAGGCCCGCTCCGCCAGCTCGCGAAGGCGTGACTCGCGGAGCCGGCGCGCTCCCGGTCCGCTTGCGTCGGCCACGCCGGCGAAGGCCTCCGCGACATCGGCGAGGGTGAGCGATGCCGGGGGCCGCGCCGTCGAGGTCGGCGCGGGGATTCCCCGCAGGTTCAGCACGCGCGCGTCGGAGACGGCGAAGGCGCGGCCGCTCAGATAGGTCACGGCGCGGGGCAGATCCTCGGGGGGAAGGCCGCGCAGATATTCAGCGACGAGCCGGCGCTTCTCCAGCCGGCCGGAGCTCGCGGCCACTCGCGCGCGCAATTCCGCGAGCTCGGAGAGGAGCGCCATGGCGACCTTGCGACGCGGACCTCGCGACTTCCGGTCGAAGTGATCCCGGCGGCGAGATCAGCCGGTGACCGCGCCCTCGGAGGCGTTGGACACCGTGATGGCGTACTTGTGGAAGACGCCGCTCGTGTAGCGCGGCTTGGGCGCTTTCCACTTGGCCAGCCGCTTCTTCATCTCGGCCGCGGAGATCTCGACATCGACCCGCCGCTTCTTCACGTCGATGTGAATCATGTCGCCGGTCCGGACGGCCGCGATGGGCCCGCGCTCCGCCGCCTCGGGAACGATGTGGGCCATCACGAAGCCGTGGCTGGCCCCCGAGAAGCGCCCGTCGGTCATCAGGGCCACCGTGTCGCCCAGGCCCGCGCCTTGAAGCGCTCCCGTCACGTGGAGCATCTCGCGCATGCCCGGGCCACCCTTGGGCCCTTCGTAACGGATGACGATGACGTCGTTGGGCTTGATCTTGCCTTCCTTGACGGCCTTGAAGGCGCCCTCCTCGCGCTCGAAGACCCGCGCGGGGCCGCGATGCTCGTACTTGGTCTGGCCCGAGAGCTTGATCACGCAGCCACCCGGGGCAAGATTGCCGCGAAGGATCACGATGCCGCCCGTCGGCTTGATGGCCTGCTTGAGGGGCTTGATCACGTCTTGGCCCGCCGGTTCGGAGGCGGCGGCGATCTCCGCTCCGATGGTCTGGCCTGTCACGGTCTTCTCGTTGACG
>Ga0068863_100008000_pt1 | contig 10334 bp, 6 predicted proteins | sample KBSSwiS62_FD_66596 | JGI IMG/M metagenome (GOLD analysis project Ga0068863, IMG submission 66596) | Switchgrass rhizosphere microbial communities from Kellogg Biological Station, Michigan, USA - KBS Switchgrass S6-2 | ecosystem: Host-associated > Plants > Roots > Rhizosphere > Soil ...
CGGTGCAATTCGAGTCGCGGCCGCTGCTGCACTGTTGAATACTCCCGACCCAAAAGGGTGCCAGGATCACTTGCGCGCGTTTGAATCCCTGACTCCGGCGGTCAGTTCATCGAGCTGACAGAAGTGAGCCGTGCACCGGTTTAGCTCAAAGCGGGGGAACGCGCCCTACGGCGTATCATCCGCATCGAACCCGCCAACCCGTATGTGATCGAAGTCTCTCTCGAACACGTGAGTCGTGGCCGCGCTGTCGGTCCATGTCACGCCGCCGTCCGTCGTCCGCAGCACCTGGCCATTGCCGCCGGCGGCGAAGCCGACGCGCGCCGACACGAACGACATGTCCTGGAACCAGGTCATGGGCAGAGCAGCCGTTTCGTGCCAGGTGTTCGGGGCGGGCGTCGCGTTGCACGCGCCGTTGAAGGCCAGAAGCAATGCCGCCGTTGTAGCTGACATCGTGACCGTAAGCCGATCGTCCATGATTCACCCCCTCAGTTGTTTGTGGATTGTACTGCGCGATCCTTCGCAGGGGTAGGCGTGACAGGCGAGGGGTAATGGTCCAGTTTGAAAAAATCCGTTCGCCCTGAGGTATCGAAGGGTGAACGGATTTCGCGACAGATCGCCTTTCGTGGTTCGATGCCTCACCACGAACGGCTCTGAATCTTCAAATCCAGTACCTGTTTATGGCGGGGTACCGTCAGAGAGTGGAGTTTTGGGATCCAGCAAGACACTCTGCCGCAGAACGCGAATTGCCCCTTGCCCCCTTTTCATTCGATGCCACCAAGGGCCCATTGCTATCATGACCGCATGAGCAGGAAAGAACTCTCTGCCGGGGCACTACATCCGATACCAGCGGATCTGCGAAAGGCGCTTCTCGGGTCGCCAAAAGCGCATGCAGCCTGGGAGGACATTACCCCGCTTGCCCGGAACGAATGGATTTGCTGGGTAACCTCGGTGAAGAAACCCGAGACGCGGAAGGCGCATGTCGAACGGGTACGCACGCAACTCATCGAAGGCATGCGTCGACCTTGCTGCTGGCCTGGTTGCCCGCATCGCTAGGATCCGATTGGCCGAAGTTCGTCACCCGTCTTCATTCCGGCGCTGCCCCGGAGCAGTACTCGGAAACGGCGCAGTGATCCCGGTTTTTCGCCCGTAGTAGAGGCTGCCTCGCGTACACTACGCTCGAAGCAGGGGGCCTGCATGTCGCTGATACACGAGCTCAGGCGCCGCAACGTCATTCGCGTTGCGGGCTTGTACCTGGTAGGTGCGTGGCTTGTCACGCAAGTGGCTGGCACGGTGCTGCCGATGTTCGGCGCGCCGGACTGGCTGCCGCGCAGCGTCGTGATCCTGATCGCGATCGGCTTCGTTCCCGCGCTGATCTTTGCCTGGGTGTTCGAGCTGACGCCGGAAGGACTCAAGCGCGATGCCGAGGTGAAACCGGAGGAATCGATCGCGCCGCAGACTGCGCGGCGCATGGATCGCGTCATCTTCGTCGTGATGGCGCTCGCACTCGCCTATTTCGCATTGGACAAGTTCGTGTTGTTGCCGAGACGCGACGCGGCGAAAGAAACACTCACTGCCCCGGCGCAGGTCACGGCCGAAACCAATAGGGGCGCTTCGGAGAAACCTGCCGATCCTGCATCCCACGCAATTCCGACCGACAGCTCGATCGCCGTGCTGCCGTTCGTCAACATGAGCTCGGACAAGGAGCAGGAATATTTCTCCGATGGCTTGTCCGAGGAGCTTCTGAACCTGCTGGCACAATTGCCGCAGCTGCGCGTCATTGCCCGCACCTCGTCGTTCTCATTCAAGGGCAAGGAAGTCGACGTCGCCACAATCGCGAAAACGCTCAACGTCGCCAACGTGCTCGAAGGCAGCGTGCGCAAGTCCGGCAACACCTTGCGCATCACCGCACAGTTGATCCGCACCGTCGACAGCTCGCACCTGTGGTCGCAGACCTACGATCGCGAGCTGACCGATGTGTTCAAGGTGCAGGACGAGATCGCCAGTGAGGTCGTGGGAGCGCTCAAGGTGCGGCTGCTGACTGATCAGGTTCTCGCCAACCCGCATCGCAGCGGCAACGTGGAGGCTTATAGCCAGTACCTGATCGGTAAAAACCTGGCTCGGCGCGCCACTTTTGAGAATTGGCAGCGTGCTGTCGCCGCGTACCGTCAGGCCATCGAACTCGACGGCAACTACGCGGCCGCGTACGCCGAGCGGGGCAAGACCGGGTTTGCCATTGCCGATCGCCTCGGCGACACGGTGGCCATGGAGCAGGCACTCGCGGATGCCGACAAGGCGATCGTGCTCGCGCCGAAGCTCGTTGATGGCTATCTGGCGCGCGCTCAGATTCGTATCGCCTTCAAGCACGATTGGCCTGGTGCGCAGGCCGACATCGAGCAGGCGCTTGCGCTCAGTCCTGGCGACGCCAATACCCATCTCGGCCATGCGGGCTTGCTGCGCGCGATGGGTCGCGTGCCTGATGCGATCGCAGCGGCGCGCAAAGGTATAGAACTGGACCCGGTTTCGCCGGGCGCGTGGACGCTGCTCGGCCGCCTGCTCAATGCGACCGCGGACCACGCGGCAGCGCGCCAGGCTCTGGATCATGCGCTGCAGCTCGCACCGGAGTCCGAGCCGGCCCACTTCCATCGAGCCGTCTTGAGCCTTGTCGAGGGAAAAGCCGAAGACGCGCTGGCGGACTTCGCCAAGTCGGGCATGCTGTACCGCAACGTCGGCGTCGCGATGGCCGAGCACACGCTTGGGCATGCAGCGAAATCCGAGGCGGCGCTTCAAAAGGAAATCGCCGACTATGCCAAGGGAGGCGCCTACCAGATTGCGCAGGTGTACGCCTGGCGCGGTGAAGCCGACAAGGCGTTCGAGTGGCTCGATCGCGGCTTCGACCAGCACGACGGCGGCCTGACCTTCATGCGCATCGATCCGTTGTTCGCAGCGATGAGAACCGATCCGCGTTACGCGGCGCTTCTGGAAAAACTGGGGTTGCCGCCTTGAGCCTGATCGCCGAACTCCAGCGCCGCAATGTCATTCGCATGGCGGGCCTTTACCTGGTCGGTGCGTGGCTGATTACCCAGGTTGCCGGCACGTTGCTGCCGATGTTCGAAGTACCGGCGTGGGTCGCGCGCGCGATTGTGATCCTGCTGGCGATCGGATTCGTGCCGACGCTGATTTTTTCCTGGATCTACGAGCTGACGCCGGACGGTCTCAAGCGCGACTCGCAGGTTTCGCCGGAACAATCGATCGCGCGACACACCGGCAGGCGCATCGACTTCGCAATCATCGCCGTGCTGCTGGTTGCACTGGGTTACTTTGCCGTCGACCGTTTCGTGTTCGAACCACGCCGCATTGCGCAGGCACGAGTGGAAGCTGCGCAGCCCGCGGCACAACACGATGCGCAGGCCGACCGATCGATCGTCGTGCTTCCGTTCGCCGACATGAGCCAGGCGAAGGATCAGGAATATCTCTCCGACGGCCTTGCCGAAGAGCTGTTGAACCTGCTTGCGCGCGTGCCGCAGCTGCGCGTGATCTCGCGCTCGTCGGCGTTTTCGTTCAAGGGCAAGGCGATCGATGTTTCCGGCATCGCCAAGCAGCTCGGCGTCGCGCACGTGCTGGAAGGTTCGGTGCGCAAGGCGGGCAACGCCGTGCGAATCACCGTGCAGCTGATCGACGCACGCACGGACGCTCACATCTGGTCCGAAACCTACGACCGTCCACTCGACAACATCTTCGCAATTCAGGACGAGATCGCCGCCGCAGTCGTGTCGAAGTTGAAGATCACCCTGCTCGGCAATGCGCCCAAGGCCGCCGTCACCGACCCGGCTGCGTATGCGCTGTACCTGAAAGGGCTCGAGCAGGCCCGGCTCGGATCGACGCAGGCGCACGAATCAGCGATTCAGTTTTACCAGGAGGCGCTGGCGATTTCGCCAGATTATGCGCAGGCCTGGGCAGCGCTCGCAGGCATCTACCTCAACCAGGCAGCGCGTGGCATGCGCGCCACCGAAGAAGCCATTCGTCTCGCGCGTGAAGCCGGCAACCGTGCGCTCGCACTCGATCCAGACCAGGCACGGGCGATAGCCGATCTGGCTTGGATCTCGAACGCCTATGATCGCGACCTGCCTTTGGCGGTACGCTACACCGAACGGGCGCTGGCACTCGACCCCGGTAACACCCAGGTACTTTTCGCCGCCGGACTGATGGCACGTTCGCTCGGGCGCCTCGACACGGCGACCGCCGTGTATCGTCGCTTGATCGCACTCGATCCGGCGACTCCCGGCGCGTACGGACAACTCGGAAAGGTATTGGCGTTCTCGGGCAGCGACGAACAGGCCATCTCCGCGTTTCGCAAAGTGATCGAACTCAGCCCCGCTTTCCCTGGTGTGCGTCACTGGCTCAGCCTCGTCCTGCTCGGCGACGGACGCGACCGCGCGAAAGCCGAACAGTCGCTGGCACTGGCGGCCGAAGAGCCGGGCACCTGCTATCGCCTCGAGATTCTCGCCATGTCCTATCACGCGTTAGGCAGGGCGGCCGAATCCGATGCGGCGATGGCGGAGCTTGCAGCAAACTGCGAGGAACCTGCCTCCTACAACATCGCCTACGCCTACGCATTCCGCGGCGAGCCCGACTTGGCGTTCGCGTGGCTGGAAAAGGCCTTGCAACACAATGACGGCGGCATGACCGAACTGGTGTGCCAGCCGATGTTCGCGCCGATACACAACGATCCGCGGTGGCTGCCGTTCCTGCGCAAGTTTGGACGCGCGCCGGAGCAGCTTGCGGCGATTCCGTTCAAGGTGTCGTTGCCGCAATGAACGACTTGCGGAAACACCCGCGCTGACGCAGTCCCATCTGTGGGCCGCAAGGAACGGGGCCAGAGTGCTTACTCGGGGAATTCCGTTTTTTAGAGAACTCCGACCCGTTTTGGAGACTGAGCGCGCGCAGAGTGTCGGTTGACCGTGGTCATTCTCGTGTGGATAGAAGGAGCAGTTCGGCCTGCTTCGGTGTAGTCTTCGCGTTTTCTGGAACGGCCCGGAGAAAACGATGATTCCGATAGAACAACATGGCCGCCCCTCCAGGAGCAAAGCGCAATGCAACGATTGATTACATGGGTCTTTGTTTGCTTCGCGCTCGCAGCGCCCCGTGCACATGCCACGGCGAACGTTGAAGGCTACTACGACGCAAACTTCGCGACTGGCGGGCAAAAGCTGATCGATGTTACCGCCAGCAGCGATAAAGGCAGAGTCCTGCGCATCCAGCCGGACGGCAAGTTGCTGATGGCGGGGACGTGCGGGACCGGGTCGCTCAATTATTTCTGCGCAACCAGACTTTCTGCCACTGGGGTTGTTGACGTCACCTTCGGACCGGACGGCACGGGCACGATCACGTTCGATCGCTTCTTTGGTCAAGGCTTTCCGACCAGCGACAGCCTTCAGGACATGCTCAGACTCAGCGATGGACGCATTCTGTTGCTGGGTCTGGGAACACTGGCGATGCTGGACGCCGATGGCACCGCGCTGGATAGCGGCTCTGCTGGCGGCACTGGTTACACCGGGGTTTTCGGAAAGTATGCGCTGGCCGAGCAGGCCGACCACAAGATTCTTCTTGTGGGGTACGCGTCGCGTAACGACGCGAGCGGCAACGTCGACATGGCGGTGCAGCGCCTCATGCCGAACTTGAGCGTCGATCCGGATTTCGGCACCAATGGAACCGCAAGCGTCGTATTCAACCTGGGCTCCTCCAGTTCGATTGCCGCGAGCGTTGCGTTGCAAGCCAACGGCAACATTGTCCTGGCCGGGTTTGTGACGTTTACGGGTCAACCAGGCAAATATGTAGGCGTCGCTCGCATGTTACCGAGCGGACTACCTGATCCCGCATTCGCGGGTGGTGGGTGGATTTACGAACGACCATACGGCACCGAAGACTCCGCGCTTGCAGTTCGCGTCGATCAGAAGGGCCGAATTGTCTACGGCGGATACGGGGCGACGGACACCAACTTCGGTACGCGTAGATGCGTGATCAATCGCCTGCTCGCCAACGGCAGCCAGGATTTCAGCTTCAATGCGAACCAGCCGTTGACGTTCCTCGTGCCCGTAGGCAACTCGAACGCGCCCTGCGAAATCGTTGATTTGGCGGCGCAGTCGGACGGCACTGTGCTCGCTGTGGGTTCACTGGTGGATGTGTACTTCACGGCAGTGAGGTTGACGCCAAGCGGAGCTTTCGACTCGACATTCGGCAGTGCAGGGATTTCCGTTGGCAACTTCGATCCATCGGCAACGTATACCGCCGTTCGTAACGGTGGTATGGCCATTGGCGAAGGCTTGACGATTGCCGGCGCCAGCAGCGGGAGCGACTACCAGTTCGGCATAGCTCAGCTCAAACTGACGGTGCATATTTTTTCCAACGGATTCGATAACTGAATGCATGTTCGGCCCTCGCTTGCCGGGAATGCGGGTCGTCGGCTGGACGCCAACGAAACCGAAACGGGGGCAGAGTGCTCTATCCAGGAGTTTCGTTTTGAAGAAGATGCACTGACCCGCTCGTCGATAGATGCCGTTTGCAGATAGCCCGTGCCGCGGCAACGGCGCCTCGCGTACACTGTGCCCGGGGGATATCCGGGTACCGCATGTCGCTGATTGAAGAACTCAAGCGTCGCAACGTCATCCGCATGGCCGGGTTGTACCTCGTTGCCGCGTGGCTGACGGTGCAGGTGTCGAGCACGGTGCTGCCGATGTTCGATGCGCCGGCTTGGGTTCCACGCGCGATCGTGATTCTGCTCGTAATCGGCTTCGTGCCGGCGATGGTGTTCGCCTGGGTATTTGAACTCACGCCGCAGGGCGTGATGCGCGAAAGCCAGATCGACCGCACGGAGTCGATCACGCCGCGGACCGGCCGGCGCATGGACCGCATGATCCTGGTCGGGCTTGCGCTGATCATCGTGTTGATGGGAATCGAGCGCGTCTGGTTCGCGGGCCGGACATCCAGTCCCGCCGCGTCGCCGTCCGCGACTGCACAAGCGGCAGGCACAGGCGCGCCGGCTGTCGCAACGGCGCCTGCAGCGGCTCCGGCCAATGCGATCGCGGTCATGGCGTTCGAGGACCTGAGTCCTGCGCACGACCAGGGCTACTTTTCAGACGGTATGGCCGAGGAAATCCTCAATGCCCTCTCGCGCATCAAGGAGCTGCGCGTGCTCGGTCGCAGTTCGTCGTTCCAGTACAAGGGCAAGGATATCGATCCGCGCAGGATCGGCGCCGAGCTCGGCGTTGCGCACATCCTCGACGGCTCGGTGCGCCGCCAGGGCGATCTCGTCCGCATCGCCGCGTCGTTGATTTCGACCGCGGACGGCGTCGCGCAGTGGACCAAGGAATACAACGGCAAGCTCGCCGACCTTTTCGACCTGCAGGACAACTGTGCGCACGACATCGCGTCGGAGCTGAAGATTGTGCTGACTGGCGGCCAGCGTCCGCTGGTCGACAAGGTCACCGCGAATCCGGAAGCCTACGCGTTGTACGTCGAAGCTCAGACGCTGGTCAGGGAGCGCTTCGGCGACAGCCTGCCGCGGGCGATCGCGAAGCTCGACGCGGCGGTCAAGCTCGATCCGTCGTTTGCGCGTGCCTGGTCGAAGCGCGCTGTCGCCTACGCGGTGCTGGCGCAATACGTCGCCAGCGACTGGCGGCAGAACTGGGACGCGTCGGAAGAATCGGCCCGCCGCGCGCTGGCGCTCGACCCGAACGACGTCGAGGCCCACGCTGCGCGCAGTTACAACCTGTTTTCGCAGCGCCGCTATCTCGACATGACCGAACCGATGCGGCAAGCGCTGCAGGTCGATCCGGACAACGAGACCGCACGCTACTGGGAGGTCAACGAGCTGTCGGCGATGGGGCACACCCGCGACGCGTTGCCGCGGCTCGATGCACTGCTGGCCAACGATCCGGAGAACAGCCGAGTCATTTTCTACAAGGCATTCATGAGTTGGCGCGAGCACGACCGCGATACGCTGCTCACGCTGGGACGCCGACTGCAAGCACTCGGCTCGCCGTGGGGCGATGTCGCGATGTCGACCTACTACGCCAGCACCGGAGACTGCGAAAGCGGCGTCAAGCCTTTCTCGACGCGCCAGCGCATATTCGGTTCCGGGATTTCGGGCTTGGACACGGAGACGATCTATCGCGGCATCTGCAGCGGCGGCGCGGCCCGCGAACCGGCCATGGTGATCCTTCGCGCCCATCCGGACGATCAGTGGGTGCCGACGCTGTGGCTCGAGATGGGCGAACCGGAACGTGCGTTCGATCTGTTCGAACACGGCAATGCCGGCCTTTCCGACGCTTATCTGAACTGGCTGTGGCAACCCGAGGACTGGTCGCGCAAGGCGCGCCAGCACCCGGCGTTCCAGGGCTTCGCCAAGCGCATCGGCCTGGTCGACTACTGGAAGAAATACGGCTGGCCGGACCTGTGCAAGCCGCACCCGGAAACGGCGCCCGATGCGTTTGTCTGCGAATGAGCCTGTTCGCTGAACTCAAGCCGCAGGGTCGTCCGGGTGCCCGGCCTGTGCCTGCCGGCGCATGGTTCGTCGCGCACATAGCGACTTGTTCGACCGGCCGGCGACCGACTACGGTGGGTCTCGGCCCACGGTTTTCCCATAGTCGCGTAGGGTAGGCCTTGGCCCACCCTTTTTTGTGCGCTGCAAAGAGCGGTGGGCCAAGGCCCACTCTACGTTCGCTGCGTCAGTAAGCCGAACCGCCCGACTGGGTCGAGGACAACACGCCGGCGTTGGCAGATACGCTGTAGTTTGTCGCGCCTGTAGCCGTCCAGTTGCTGAGGTTGAATGTGCCGCCAAAAGCGATTCGCTGCACAGTGACGTTGAGGTAGGTCAGCGGCGTATTCGCCGAGCAGACCTGTGCAGGCCCCGGCGCCCGGAGGAAATACGCCGTACTGTTGCCGACGACCGTCACCACGCCGCCATCGATCAGCAGAGCGGTCTGCTCGTCGACCGCGATGCCGCGCGGGGTGCTGCTCCAATTGTTCGTCGCGACGCGGCACATGAACGCCAACTCGCGGCCCATGCGATCGCGCGTGACGAAATGCGGATCACCGATGATGCCGTTAAGGATCGGTAATGTCGCGAAGTCGCGCGCGAATGTCATGTAGCGGTTGAACGGGTCGGCTAGTGCCTGGCTCGACGTGGCGCCCTGCGGTGCGTCGGCTGAGTAAATGAATTGTGTCAGCACATTCAAGCCGGCGCTCGTGCCGCCGACGGGGACGCCGGCGCCGATTCGCGCATTGAGCTTGGCCTGCACCTGCGTGCCGGTCCAGAAGTTGATGTAGTTCGACTGGTCGCCGCCAGCAATCCAGATCGCCTCGGCGTTCTGGATGGTCGCTGCTACGGTCGGATCGTTGGCTGCCGCGGCCGAAGGAATGATCAGCGTCGCGACTGAATTCGCCAAGGGACACAGGTCCTGGATGTACGGGTTGTAGGCGTCGGTGCCGGTTGCGCGGATCACCAGGAAGTCGCCATTGCCGGCTTTGTCGCACATCCACTGGAATGCTGCATCGACGTCGGTGCCGCCGCCCATCAGAACGATGCCAGGCGAGACTGCAGTGACGATGTCATTGGGATTGCCGACGCGAAAATACGTATAGAGTGGTTTCTTCCCGGCCCAGGCCGGCGCACAGGCGAGCAGGGCGAACAGCACGACGAGCAGACGTTTCATCGACTTCTCCCGGATTTTTTCACAAGAGGGCGCGGGCGGGCTCGGAAAATCTGCGCCGCACACCAGCGGCCACAATCCTATCATAGGGGCTCCTCGGCAGGCCGTGGCCTTGGGCGTCCGGCCGGGATAGGATGGCCGGGCACGTGCCAGCCACAGCAATGGAATTCGCGAGCGGGATACGAAGCGCATGAGGTTTTTCAGCGAACTCAAACGCCGCAATGTATACCGTTCTGCAGTGTTCTACGCGGCGAGCGCCTGGCTGCTGGTGCAGGTCGCGACGCAGGTTTTTCCATTTTTCCACATAGCCGAATGGGTGGTTCGCTGGATCGTGATCGCCGTCGTCATCGGCTTTCCGTTCGCGCTGCTGTTCGCCTGGTTCTACGAGATCACGCCGGAAGGATTGAAGCGCGAAAGCGAGGTGCCTCGCGCCGATTCGATCACACGAACGACCGGCAAGAAGCTCGATCGCTGGATCATCGCAACGCTGGGGCTGGCGGTCGTGCTGCTGCTGGCCGACAAGTTCGTGCTGCACGGCGAAGTCACGAATGCGTCGGAGAAATCGATCGCCGTCCTGCCGCTGGTCAATGAGAGCGGCGATCCGGGCAACGAATATTTTTCCGACGG
>Ga0068863_100008001_pt1 | contig 10332 bp, 10 predicted proteins | sample KBSSwiS62_FD_66596 | JGI IMG/M metagenome (GOLD analysis project Ga0068863, IMG submission 66596) | Switchgrass rhizosphere microbial communities from Kellogg Biological Station, Michigan, USA - KBS Switchgrass S6-2 | ecosystem: Host-associated > Plants > Roots > Rhizosphere > Soil ...
AAAGAGTCTCCGCGCCAAAGGTAACAACCCCAGACTCCGAACAACCACTCCGCCCACAAGGTCGGTGATCACGCATCGTCGGTCTGCTCCCTAGCTTTCATGAAAACATCGCCGTACAGGTCAGCCTACGCCGCAGATGAAGTCTCGAACACTGACAAAAATGCTAGTACGTGTCATTTCGTCTCAGCCATCGGCGCGTCTTTTTCCCTGCTGGCTCGCCCGAAGGGCGCAACGTAGGCCACTCGGCTATTTTTCGCCTGTTCTCAGGTGAGGACTTATGTTCCCCAGCAAGTTGGCGTGCCATTAGTTAGGCCGCCACCACGAGTCAAAATTTTGGTTATGTGTACCGAAAGTGTACCCGACCTGGGCGAGGGTGGCGGATCTGGCGTTCGTAGCACCACGAAAAATCAGTAAGTTACGTTGAATCAATGGGGCCACGGAGTCCGACTCCCACCCCGGGCACCATTAAATCGCCAATGTTTATGCGGGTACCTGAAGGGTTATTTCTTCACGTGCCCTACACGTGCCCACGTTTTCCGGACTTGGTCTCGATTAAAGCTTGTCGTTCCGGCACGAACCGGGCGTAATGCTTCTCAGTAATCGCCAGTTTCCGGTGGCCCAATAGCAGGCTCACCGTTTCTAGCGGGAATTCGGACGCGCGTGTCGGTGGCAAGATGTCCGGTTTTCCCACTTTCCTGAAGACAAAAGTGTATTTGCGAGTTTTGTGCTCGTTTCGCCGGTAGTCGTCCGGGACTATGCCACTGCCTATTTCAGCCCAGTGACGGAAAATCATCGGAACACATTCTTAAGTCAAGCGCGATGCGACCAAATCGAGATCGACTGAACAATGGGCGCCCTGATTCCGTCAATTACGTTTAAGCATCGAATGAATTGAGTTAAACGAGGACCTGATTCCGCGCAGCGTGTCCCTACCTCAGTCGCAGAAAATCAGGGAATGAGGACACGACGGGTTATTTGCCCGTTGCTCTCCCAGAAAGTCCTTCTGCTAGCGAGGAGGGGGTCGTCCGGCGCGGGCTGGATGTTGCCATCAACATCGAAGGCCCGCGACGTGATCTGGTGCTCGCCGGGAGCAGGCGTTCCCCAGTCGAACGCCCAAAACCTCCAGCCGAATCCATGTGGCTTCTTCGTAGGTGGCGGAGGGCCGTAGAGTCGCGCTGCCATCCAGGGCCCGTGGTCGATCTGGACCTCCACCGCCGCGATCGGCGCGCCCCAGGCAGCACCCTTGATGCTATACCGGAAGTCGCGTTGTGTGACTTTGGCTGGCGCTGACTTGAGGCGCTCGTGGTTCACGGTGACGAACGTCCATACCGTCTCGCCGTCGCGCTGCTCCTCTCTGATAGAGACATAGTCCCGCGCCATGAAATTACCAGCGTAGCGGTGGTCCATCACCTCTATGCGCGTCAGCCACTTGACGTTCGCCACTCCGTACCAGTCCGGGGCAATTAGGCGCACGGGGAAGCCGTGCTCAGGTGGCAGTGGCTCATCGTTCATCTCGTAGCACAGCAGGTTGTCGCGATTGAGTGCTTCTTGGATAGACATGCTGCGGGCGAAATGCTCGGTAATCGTCAGATCAAGTCCGCCCCCGGCATCGGGCTCGACGATTCCGGTTCGGCCTCCGCTGACGATGCCCGAATTGTCACGAATTGTAAGCGGGGCGCTATCGGCTCCCCAGAAAACCACTTCGGTTCCCTGGTCTAGCACACCCGCTTCCTCTAACAGCGACGCAAGGCGCGCGCCCCCCCAACGGGCGTTGCCCACGGCGCCGATGAGGAAGTCCAGTCCGGTCCCATGATTGCCTGAGCACTCTAAGGCGAAGTCCACCTCGTGGCGCGGGCGCGCCTTGAGGTCGGCCAACCCCAGAGACTGGGGACGGGCGACTAGGCCAGCGATGTCTACGCGCCACGTTGCCTCATTAAGGCTGGCTGGTTGGCCGAAGTGGTTGAAAGAGAAAAATTTGTCAGTGGGCGTCAGCCAGGAGTCCAGTTCCTCCCACTTCAATAAGTTTTTGAGATTATCCGGGAAGGGGTTCGGCGCGGGCTGGTCGAGCCACGGGATGACCTTCTCGTCGGGATCCCCCAAGCTTCGCGGCGTGTCCGACCGGTCGTCTTTCCCTTCCCTCTCGCCGAAGTGACCAGGAAAGGCGTGCGCTGGTCCTGCCACCCGAAGCACCGTCAGTCCAGCCAAAGCACCGCCGCCCTTCAACAGAGTGCGCCGAGAGACTTCTTGACGCTCCACGAGGGACTCTCTTCCACGGACCGATTGCTCATTTTCCGTCGCGTGCTCTCGACTTCCCGGCGTCTTCATTTTGATTGTCTTCTCTCTGTCAAACATGAGTAGCCTCCAACTCTCGAACTCCAACCGAGCCATTTTTGAAATTTAGATTGGTGCGACGTAATACGGCGAAGCCGCGTCCAAGCGGCCACACGGCAATTCAAACCACGAAGTAGTAGTGTCGCGGCTGCGCGATGTTCGCTAATCTCGCGCAAGCGAGAAGGGACTTCAATGGACGGCACGTTCCCGCGGAGTGAAATGTTTATACCTGGCTAACTATATGAGGCAAAAGGAGTGGGAGCCGCAAAATCCTCTTTGTCATTTTCTCCGGTTTGGGGCGCATGGTATAGTCCCGTTGGTCCTCGGGAGCCTTCCCATGGCCGAAGTGCCCTCAATCGCGAACGGCGGCCCCCAAACTGGCTTGACCAATGCAAGCGTGCGGTTCGGGAATTTCGAGGTAGATCTTCGTGCAGGCGAGCTGCGCAAGAGTGGGCTGAAGATCAAGCTCCAGGGTCAGCCGCTTGCAGTGTTGGCGTTGCTGCTGGAACGGCCTGGCCAGGTAGTGACCCGCGAAGAACTACAGCAGAAGCTTTGGGCCGGCGAAGCCTTCGTTGATTTCGAGCACGGTCTCAACAAGGCTATTGGCAAGGTACGCGACGCGCTGGCAGACAATGCTAACAATCCTCGCTTCATAGAAACCCTTCCCCGGCGGGGTTATCGGTTCATCGCGCCCGTAAACGCAGGGGCAGCGGGGCTAGTGCCCCCCCCAGACGCGGATCCACTGTCTCCCGAATCAGTTGCCGTTCCGCGAACGCGACTGTGGTCCCGCCTGGCATTCCCGGTGCTATCGCTCGCGATGGCGGCGGCCCTCGTGTTGCTCTGGGCGCGCGAGCGGTTCGGAAGGCCGGCGGCAGCGCCATCGCCGTCGGACGCTCGCGTCGTACGTCTCACAGATCTCCCCGGCCTAGAGGAGTCGCCGTCCATTTCACCTGACGGCAGATCCGTGGCCTTCACAGCCGGTGTGGGTGGCAAACGACAGGTCTTCGTCCAGCTCATTGCGGGTGGGGCGCCGCTGCAAATCACGCGCGATGCAGCTGATCATGAGTACCCTCGCTGGTCGCCCGACTCGAGTTCAATCTTCTACTTTTCGCCCGCGGTATCAGGCGCCCAAGGGAACATCTCGGAGATCTCGGCACTTGGCGGCGTGCCACGTCGAGTGGTTGACAGTGTGGGAAGTGCAGACGTCAGCCCAACCGATGGGCGGTTGACGTTTTTTCGAGTGGCAAAAGAGCGTATCCAGTTGGTCGCTACAAGTGTGGATGGTTCCAAGGTTGATGTCGTCGCCGAGTTCGCGCCCGTCAGTTACTACTTGCATCCCCGTTGGTCTCCCGACGGCCGATGGATTGCCTTTCAGCGCGGAGATAGTGTCCGATTCGATATTTTCGTGACTCAGTCAACGGGAGGGCAACCGCGACAGTTAACGCATGACAACAACATGATGAGCGGCTTTGCTTGGCTGCCTGATAGTACAGGCATCGTCTACAGCTCTAGCCGTGACGGCACAATGCCTTATTTGCCGATATTAGGTATGTGGGCGGTGAGGTTGCGTGATGGAAGTGTCCGGCGCGTCATATCCGGCGAGACTTCGTACATGAACCCCGACATCTCCAAGAGTGGCGCAATAGTGGTCAGTCGCATGAGACTGCACGCCGACATTTGGAAGTTCCCGGTCGACGGTCGTCCTGCTGAGAACGTGCGCCGCGGCATCCGTGTGACTCGACAGACCGGGCATGTTCTCACGCCCACGGCCAGTCCCGACGACCGAGAGGTCGCTTTTCTCTCCGACAGCGGCGGGCATGCCAATCTGTGGGTCGTGAACACCGAAACGGGTGAGCTACATCAGGTCACTTACGAGCGCGATCCGAACGTGGCCGTCGGGGCCCCGCTGTGGTCGCCCGATGGTCACACCATCGCTTTCGTCTGCTCACGCGGCAACAAGGGATTATCGTTTGGAGTCTGGCTGGTGGATTCGGATGGGAGCAACCTGCGCAACGTCGCAAATCCCGGTCAGGGCCCCGCCTGGTCGCGAGATGGCCGCTGGGTGTATTACTCGACGTGGAGCGGCCCGGCAGCCACCGACGTTGCTCTGAAAAAAGTGCCTGCTGACGGAGGGCCGGCCGTCACCGTCAGGAGCGAAAGGCTACGCAACGTAATAGGGTTAAATGGCAGCACTCTTTTCTACGGCGTCGATCGAACGCCTGTCGGCGGCAAACCAGAAGTCGAAATCCATGCGGCCACTCCCGAGGACGGACCCTTTCGAGTGCTCGCGCACATTCCAGCTTCGCGAGTACCGATCTGGCAGATAGTCTATCCGGCACTGTCGCCCGATGGGAAATGGATGGCCCAAGCACTCACCGACGGATTTACCACCAATCTCTGGACGCTCTCCACGACAACCGGCGAATGGCGTCAGATCACTGATTTCGGCGATCGCGCGACCTTCATCGTCCGCCGGGTGTCCTGGTCATTCGACGGGCGCTCGATATATGCCGCGGTCGCCGAGGGCGATTCCGACATCGTTCTGCTCGAAGGACTAACCAATGTCGGGCGCCAGTGAGCAGCGACTGCGTAGGATTCGAGTTTAGGTTCAATAGGTTCAATTAAGCCTAGACTGGCCGGAACATCGAACCCAACTCCACAGCTATTCGCCACTTCCTTGCGGAACGCGACATCCGATTTGATCTTGTCGTAATGTGCAGCCATGCCTTCGCTACTCCAGGCCAGCCAGAAGTCGAGAATGCTTTCCGGGCAGGCTGTGAGGTTGCGAAGAAAGGTGGTGCGATAGCGGCGGAAGCTGTGCGCTCCAGCCTGCTCGAAACCGATCTCCTCAAGAGCCTGGTGCAGTTGGCGAAGAATGTTCCGTTGGTTTAGCTGGTTGCCGTGCCGAGTGCAGAACACCAGCCCCGTCCTTCTGGCCGTTCTGGATCGATGTCGCTTGGATAGATTGGATAGCTTTCGTCCATGTCGTCCGTATCATCCTCCTGTACTTACTACCTTGGGGTAAACGGGAATCATACTTAACCCGAGGATACTCAGGTTGGGGACTCGTTGGCCAGCGAAAAAGCGCGTGACGCGTTTGTACTAGTTGTACCGATTACCCCGCGAGGGTGGTTGCAACGCCACGTAAACACTGGACTTGTAGAGTAGTCGTTCAATTCGACTCCCACCCCGGGCACCATTGTTTCTCGTTGAAACTGGATGAGTTGCAGGATCGTCGCCTTCCGTGTCGTTCCCGCCTCACACGGGTTTGGAGCACGTTCCATCGAGCCTCCCGAGACTGATCTAACGCATTGAGCCTGCAATGGCGTAGTCGGATGGAGCCGGTGAAGTAAGCAATGAAGCTTCCGGTGAAGCTACAGGGTGAAGCGATCTTCACAGAGGGAAAAACTCGCCCGGACATTAGGAGCGTTGGTTCTCCCGGCGTTTGAATGCCGACAGAGAAGGTGACGAGTGTTGACGGGCGGATCGATGAATTTGTCATCGGAACTTGGCCACCACGAGCCGAAGAAGCGGATCCGGCCTATATCTATCTATTCCGTATTTGCGTTTGGTTTCGTATCGCTCATGGCCCAATTCTCGCGTGACGAGCACGATCGCATTCGCGCAGCGTGACCTTCAAAGCGCGCGGTCCTTACTGTCCTAGACGTCGCGACCGCGAAATACAAGACCGCGCCGCAACCTTTGGGCAAGACATCAAAGGGAAAGTTCCTAGAACCGCATTTCCGGATGGCTTCCGAGATTTTCTTGAGTAGTTCACGCGGGAAAATGCTCGAATGCGAGTGAATTTGTCAGTGCGTTCCTAACGGTTCCCGGATACTTGGTCGCATATTTCACGAGTTTTTGTTTGTCTGGGCTTTGTTCTTTGCGGCAAGCAAACGGGAGTTCGACGTGCTCCGGCGCGTATTGTGGTTGGGCCTGAATAGGGTTGATACGGATAAGGTGAATAAGCGGTCCGTCGGTCCTAGACCGCCAGGCTGTCCCCCATGCTTCGGGCAGGGGGAAGCGCCCACCGGGAGGTCAGCCTCCATTCCGGGTAGCTCGCTTGTGTCTCACGCCGAACCGCGACTATTTTTATAAAATTCCGCGGTGCCTCTCCAGAGCAAGCTGGCAAAGCTCGCAAACAGCGCATCCGGTTCCGCCGCGCTCGCAGCCGCCGTCTCCAATTTTCCGACGCAACCTTTGCCCAAGGACACATTCCCCGTCGCCGGCAACGATCCCGACGTTGCGTACCAACTCGTCCACGATCAGCTGCTCCTTGATGGCAATTCCCGCCAGAATCTTGCCACCTTCTGCCAGACCTGGGTCGAGCCACAAGTCCACAAATTGATGGACGAATGTCTCGACAAAAATATGGTGGACCGCGACGAATATCCGCAGATGGCGGAAATCGAAGCGCGCTGTGTTCGCATGTTGGCCAACCTTTGGAGATCTCCCGACTCCTCCAGAAGCGTTGGCTGTTCCACCATCGGCTCCAGTGAAGCTGCCATTCTCAGCGGCGTCGCCATGAAGCTGCGCTGGCAACGCAAACGTGAAATGCAACGTCGTCCGCGTGGCCGCCCCAACCTGATCTGCGGCCCCGTCCACGTCTGCTGGCAAAAATTTGCCAAATTTTTCGGTGTCGAATTGCGCCAGGTTCCTTGCGAAGGCAATCGCTTGCTGATGTCTGCCGAAGAAGTTCTCAAACGTTGCGACGAAAATACCATAGGCGTCGTTCCCACTCTTGGACTGACCTATACGCTCAAGTATGAACCAGTCGAAGCAATCGCGACGGCTCTCGACGATCTCGAAGAGCAGCAGGGTCTGAACATTCCGCTGCACATCGACGCGGCCAGCGGTGGTTTTGTCGCTCCTTTTATTCATCCCGACCTGCGCTGGGATTTCCGCATTCCTCGCGTGAAATCTATCAACACTTCGGGGCACAAATTCGGTCTTTCGCCGCTCGGTTGCGGCTGGATAATCTGGCGAGCCGCACGATTTGCGTGAAGAGGTCGTCTTCCGCGTGAAATATCTCGGCGGCAATATGCCCACCATCGCGCTGAACTTCTCCCGCCCCGGCGGCCAGGTCGTGTCGCAGTATTACAACTTCGTTCGTCTCGGAAAGGATGGCTACACAAAAATAACTGAAGGCTGCGCCGAAGTTGGCCGCTGGTTCGCCGAACAAGTTCGCCGAATGGGCCCGTTCGATTTGGTCTACGACGGCCGTGGCGGTTTGCCCGGTTGTTGCTGGACGCTCACTCGCGATGCGCGTGCGCAATTTTCTTTATACGATGTCGCGGATCGTTTGCGCGTACGCGGGTGGCAAGTCCCGACGTATCCGATGCCTGCGAATCGCAAGGACCTGATTATTCAACGGGTTCTTGCGCGCTTTGGATTGAGCCGCGACCTCGCCGGCCTGTTGGCCGAAGATCTTCAGCGCGCTGTCACGCACGTGAAAAAACATTCGTCGGGCAGGCCCATTACCGGACAGGAAGCCAGCGGTTATCACCACGGCTGAAAGCCGCTGCAAAAAGTTTCACGCCGAAGCGATTTGATTCTTTACTATGGTATGCACGCTTGCGTGGTTTACAACTCCTCCTTTTGTAAGTCTACGGAATTATAGTAAGGTAGCGGGCACGAGGTGGCCTTCATGAAGCCCGCCAGATTTGCTGTCGCCGCACTGCTACTAATTGTTCCAGTCGCATTCGTGGCCATATCCGCGCGTCCGCGGCCATCTTCCGTGCAAGACGAGGTGCGCGAATTTGAGCAGCGCGCCAATGCCGCGTACGAAGCCAACGATCTGCCAAAGTATTTCTCTTTCTATGCGACAGACTTTTCGCAATTCCTGCCGGAAGGCCGCAGCAACCTCGCCGCTTACAAGAAGCAATGGACGGAATACATCGGAGAAGGGAACCGCGTCCAGAAAGTGGACCTCTCCGACATGCACATTCAGATTGGCCCGAATAAGGACACGGCAGTCGCGAGTTACGTCCTCCGCGTTCGCACCAAACTGAAGGACGGAAAGATCACCGACGAAGACAACCAGGAGTCCGACGTCCTCTTCAAACGGAATGGAGAGTGGAGAGTGGTTTTCCTGCATTACTCCGCAGCGCCCAAGAAGTGATTCGTTGCTATGCGATGATTTTCATATCGCAGTGAAGTCCGGAGATTCATGAGCGAATCCGACAACAAAAAGCTCGGCATGGATTGCGACATCACGCGGCGCGATTTCCTGAACGGCGTGGCAGTAGGCGCTACCGGAATTCTTGGCGAGTCGTTGCTTCCGCCATCGCTGACTGCCCTGGAACCGGGTAGTGCGGCTCAGGACCGTCCGGGCTACTATCCGCCTGCGCTTACCGGAATGCGCGGCAGCCATGCCGGTTCGTTTGAAGCGGCGCATGCGGTTCGCGACGGACAAGTTCCTGCAAAGGGCGCAAAGGCAGCCGATACCAAGGAAACCTACGATCTGGTAATCGTCGGAGCTGGAATCAGCGGCCTGGCGGCTGCGCATTTCTGGCGCACAAGGAATCCGAACGCGCGCATCCTGATTCTGGACAACCACGATGACTTCGGCGGGCATGCGAAGCGCAACGAATTTCGCGCCGACGGCCGCATGCTGCTGGGCAACGGCGGCACCTGGGCCATCGAATCGCCTTTCCCGTACAGCAAAATTGCGCGTGGGCTGATGGATGAACTCGGTATCCAGCCTGCGGCGTTAGAAGCCAAGAGCTATCGCAGGAACGTTTACAAACACTTGTCGCACGCAGTCTTTTTTGACAAGCAAACGTTCGGAGCGGACCGCCTGGTTTCGCCGGCTCCCGGTGGACGGAGAGGCGGAGGCAGCGCCGAAGAATGGAAGATTTTTCTTGAGAAATCGCCACTGTCGTCAGAGGTGCGAAAAGATATTCTACGCTTGGAAACGGAAGCGACGGATTATTTACCAGTCCTGACGTCGGCAGAAAAGAAAGACAAACTTTCGCGCATCAGTTACCAAGCTTTTCTTCTCGACGTGGTCAAGGTCCATAAGAACGTCATTCCTTATTATCAGACGCGCACGCACGGCCTGTTCGGCGTTGGGATTGATGCCGTGCCGGCCCTGGATTGTTGGGTGCTGCAGCAGCCCGGCTTCAAAGGATTGAATCTAGAGCCGGGGCCACATCCAAGAATGGGCTATACACCGAAAGGCTTCGCGTCTCCCAAAGAGCCTTACGAATTTCACTACCCAGACGGCAACGCAACGATTACGCGCATGCTGGTGAGAAAAATGATTCCAGCGGCTGCACCGGGGCACGACGCAGAAGATATCGTTACCGCAAAATTCAACTATGCACAGCTTGACAAGGCGGATGCGCCGGTACGAATCCGGCTAAGCAGCATTGTGGTGGCGGTGAACCACGCCGAAGACAAAGCCGGCGTGAAGAAGGTGGACGTGAATTACCTACGCGACGGGCGACTAACGAGCGTGCGTGGAAAAAATGTGATTCTCGCCTGTTGGAACATGATGATCCCGTATGTGTGTCCCGAGCTACCGGAAAAACAGAAAGAAGCGTTGCACTACGGCGTGAAAGTGCCGCTGGTTTACACTTCGGTGGCAATTCGGAATTGGAAGGCGTTTGAAAAACTCGGAGTCCACGCGATTTCCTGTCCGGGGATGTACCACTACGAGATGAATCTGGATTTGTGCGTGGACATTGGCGGCTACGAGTCGCCAAAAACTCCAGACCAGCCGATTCTGGTTCGCATGGAGCGCACGCCGTGTTTACCCGGTTTGCCGGAACGCGATCAGCACCGAGCCGGGCGGGGCGATTTGCTCGCCACACCGTTCGAAACTTTTGAACACAGCATTCGCGATCAGTTTGCACGGGTTCTCGGCGAAGGTGGATTCGATCCGGCGCGCGACATTACCGCGATTACGGTGAACCGATGGCCGCACGGCTACGCTTACGAGTACAACTATCTGTTCGATCCGGAATGGCCGGTCGGCGAAAGCCCCTGCGAAATCGG
>Ga0068863_100008002_pt1 | contig 10332 bp, 10 predicted proteins | sample KBSSwiS62_FD_66596 | JGI IMG/M metagenome (GOLD analysis project Ga0068863, IMG submission 66596) | Switchgrass rhizosphere microbial communities from Kellogg Biological Station, Michigan, USA - KBS Switchgrass S6-2 | ecosystem: Host-associated > Plants > Roots > Rhizosphere > Soil ...
GTTCGCGCACTATAAAGCCTGACCAACAGGATAAAGAGCAAGAAATGCACCGAACTGATCAACGCGGCGTACAACGGTGGATTCGGCGAATTCGCAGCCAGACTGCGCGATAGAAAAAACATGTCCACGGGAAAGAACAGCAGATAGCAAAGCACCAGAAACGTCGCGGTTCTCGGCTTCAGCTCCGGTTCATGCCCGTACCACCAGCGGCGCACGCGGTACAGCAAAGCCACCATGGCCACCGCCGATGTGAAGATATCGATTTTGCCGGTTCCGATCAGCGTCAAGATCGCAGTGAAGAGGAGCAGAAACAATGAGGCGCGAAAAAAACGCTCGGCGGGAAGCGGCGGAGCGACCGGCAAAGAAGTACGGGAGACCATGGCTGAACTTCATCGTAGCATCCGGCTTGCGCGGTGCGGCGGAGCAGGTCCAATCAATCAACTTCGCCGGTCAGCTTTTTGTTCGGTGGCCAACTTCTTTTTTGCGGCTTGTGCGACTTTGCGCGTGAGGTTGGAGATTGCTTCTCGCAGGATTGCGTCCAATCGCAGCGCACTTGCACCGGGAATTCGCGGCAGGCTTTTCATGCGAATCAGAAAAGGCGCGACTTCGATTTTCCGATATGTCACCGTATGCCGAACCTTGCTTAGAGGCTCAAACACCAACGGCGTTGAGTCCGGTAACGCAAATTCTTGCTTCAAGAATCGTTTCAGCTGCGTTTCCGTATTTCCCGCGGTGGATACCGTGGGAAAGTGCCACAACTTGGCGACCAGAGACGGTATGTGGTCATCGGTCTTATTTCCGTTTGCCATTGTCGGCGGCGGCAGCAGCAACGACTTGCCTTTGCCGTCCAAGAAAACCGCTGCCGCTAACCGGATCACTACCTCGGCGCGCTTCACTCGTTTTGATGGAATCTCGTTGGCAAGGCCAAGTTTTTGCGCTTCGCAAAAGCGCTGCACCGGACACAGTAAACATTGCGGCGCTCGCGGCGTGCACAAAGTCGCGCCCAGCTCCATCATCGCCTGGTTCCAATCGCCCGGCGCCTCGCCATCCAGCAATTCGTCCGCTCGATTCTGCAGCTCGCGCCACCGGCCCGGGCCTCTCAAATCACCACGCACTGCGTCCAGCCGCGCCAGCACGCGCGCGACATTTCCGTCCAGCACAGCCAGTTTCTCTCCGAATGCGATGCTGAGGATCGCTGCCGCCGTGTACTCGCCGATGCCGGCCAGTTCCAGAACTTCCGCCTTCGTCCGTGGAAATTCGCCGCCATGCTTCGCCACCATCTGCTTGGCGGCTTGCTGGAGATTGCGGGCGCGGCTGTAGTAGCCGAGCCCGGACCACATCCGCAGCACCTCTTCTTGCGGAGTTTCCGCCACCGCCTGCACGCCCGGAAACCGTTCAAGAAATCTTTCGTAGTAGGGAATTACTGCGGCCACGCGCGTCTGCTGCAGCATAATTTCAGAAACCCAAGTGCGATAAGGGTCGTGCGACCGCCGCCAGGGCAAGTCGCGCTGAAACTGCGTGAACCACGCCAGCAACACTGCGCGAAACTCTTTTAGTTGTCCTTCGAGCGGGAGCGAGCGGATGACCTTATTCAATGCGCACCTAGGAGCGGCCGCGGTGTTCCTCAAGCGACTCCAGGAAGATTACGTACGAAGAGTGCCACAAATCGGAGGGGATCGTACCACGCTGCCGGCTGGTCACGATTAATTTGAAGAGTTCTGGCGAAGCCGCGAGTTCCTGCAATAGCGGACTTTCCGCGCCCGGCTTTTCCGCTTGCGCCACCGCCAAATAGCCCAAAATTGCAAAAATGATTTCTTCGGCCGGTGCCAGACGGGTTTCGATGCCCGCCCCGCGAAATTCCAGCTGCGCATTGCGCTCGTAAAAATGCCACGCAATTCCAGCGCAGAGATTCACGGCATGTTCGAAGCGTTCCTCCTTCGCCGCGGCGCCCCCGCTGTTTTCCGGCCCCCCGGAATAGGGATCGAGTACCAGCAGCACGCGCCGATCGTCTTCGCGCGCGAATTCCCTCACCATGAGGGTGCCCCTTCGTGCTGAAGCTTTCCAATGCACGTGCCGCGCGCTGTCGGTCGGCAGATATTCGCGCAGTGCGTGCAGGTCCTGACCGCGTCCCTTACTGTGGCTTTCCAGGCTGCCTTCAATGCCGGGGAACATATCGGCCAGCTCCGAGCTTGTTTCCACCGAAGGGTAGACCAGTGCCGCGGACTTCAGCGACACGCGCCGGGTCTTTTGCAAGAATCCAAAGGGAAATCTCGTCACAATGCGGAAAGTATCTTGCACGTGCAGCCCGCGCCGCAAAAACGTTACGGGCACGCTCTGTTTCACCCGCTCCTGACGCGGCAAAAACGGGAAAAACACCGGCGTCTCCAGAACCGCCGCGGCCGGGGCGTCCTTTGCCACCGCAGCTTCCACGCGCAGCGCGAACGACGGCAGCATTAATTTTTCGTTGTGCAGTTCTACTGTCGCGCGCACCGTCTGCCCTGCGAAAATATGTTCCGGCAGTTCGATATGCAGCTCCACGCCCGCCAGCGAAATCGACGAAAGGATTCCCGACATCAGAATCACGGAAATCAAACACGCCAAAATCAGGAACAGCAGGTTGTTGCCGGTATTCAGTGCGGCGAGGGCGACCAGCAGCGTCGCGCCAATGTAAGTCCAGCCAGCGCGGCTGATTTTGTATTCCATCCGGTAACCGATCCAGCGCAGCGGTGTCCGCTTCGCGAGCGTCGGCACCATCGTCACCGCCACCCACCCGGCGATCGCTAGCGCCAGTAACGCCGAGCTTGCCGCCAGGCCAAGATTGCCAAGCTCCGCCGCAGCGCCGGAATACACGGCGAGCAGCAGAGCAACCGCCAACGCCAAGATGGAAAGTAAAAATGCGCGCACGCCTGGCGTGTTGGCCTTGGCCCATAGCTGCGTCAGGGTGCCAGGAACTGTACTTACACGCCCCGAGGTAACTCTGTCGGAATTCTGGTGACTCATGAATTCTTGGAGGAACGTCGACCTGTCGATTCGCGGTTTGCCGTTCCATGTAACAGTGGCTCTAGGCCGCTGCCTTCGTATTGCTTCGCTTACACCGGCACGCGCACCGACTCCACAATTTCCCGAAGCGCCGCTTCCGTCGTTTCCGATTTTCTCTGCAGCGAAGCATGCCGTGCGCTGGCCACTACGCGATGCGCAAACACGGAAACCGCTAATTGTTTGAAGTCATCCGGCACACAATAGTCGCGCCCGTCCAGAAACGCCCGCGCCTGCGCCGCGCGCTGCAGCATCAGCGTCCCGCGCGGACTCACACCGAGCGCCAGCTGGTCCGAAGTGCGCGTGCGATTCACGACGTCCAGCGCGTAGTCATGCAGGCTCGCGTCCACCTTGATGTGCGTCACCGCTTCCTGCATCGCCAGCACCTCATTCACGTCTGCTACTGGCTCCAGCTTTTCCATCGGATTATCAAACGCGCGCCGCCGCAAAATTTCCCGTTCCGTTTCCGGCGACGGATAGCCCATCTTGATCCGCATCAAAAATCGATCTAGCTGCGATTCGGGCAGTGGATATGTGCCGTGATGTTCGATGGGATTCTGTGTAGCGATCACCAGAAACGGTTGCGGCAGCGGATAAGTCTTGCCGTCAACCGTCACCTGCGCTTCGTTCATGGCTTCCAGCAGTGCAGACTGTGTCCGCGGTGTCGTCCGATTGATTTCATCCGCCAGCACCACGTTTGCAAACAATGGCCCCTGGCGAAACTCAAATTCGTGTGTATTCGGCTGGTACACGCTCACGCCCAACACGTCGCTCGGCAACAAGTCTGAAGTGAATTGCACGCGCTGAAAGCTGCAATGAAACGATTTCGCCAGCGCCTGCGCCAGCGTCGTTTTGCCTACGCCCGGCACGTCCTCGATCAGCAGATGCCCCCGCGCCAGCAGCGTGATCAGGGCCAGTTGAATCGCTTCTTCTTTGCCGTAAATTGTGCGCGCAATCGAGCGCTGCAGCTGCGAAACTACCTGAGAGGTTGCGGTCGGCATGTTGAAAACCCCGGACATTCCTGCTACAAATGAAGAACCGCCTGTGATGCGCTTTTTGCTCGCGCGTCCTGACTGGATGAACCATCCACCCGTTTCGGCGGGCGATTAGCTCAGCGGTTAGAGCGCTCGCCTCACACGCGAGAGGTCAAAGGTTCAAATCCTTTATCGCCCACCACTTTTTGCCGCTCTGCTATTCTAGCCAATCGCCCCCATGTCTACCCTTCTTCGTACGCTGGAGTTTCTAGGTCTGAGCATTTGGCTCGGCAGCGACATTTTGTTGAGCTTCGTGGTCGCGCCAGGAGCATTTTCCGTCCTTGCCAGCCGCGATCAGGCGGGCGCCATTGTCGGCTACGCCCTGACTCGCATGCATTGGATGGGCGTAATCTGCGGCGCTTTGCTGCTGCTGTTTCGTGTGGCACGAACGCGCAGCGTAGCCAGCCTCGCCGCTCCCGCCGCACTTTGCGTCCTGCTGATGATTTTGCTGACGGGCACTTCGCAGATAGCTGTCAGCCCAAAAATGGCCGCGCTGCGCGGCCAAATGGGTTCGATTCAAGCCACCGCAGCTGACAGTCCGCTCCTCACCGAATTCTCCCGCCTCCACGGCATTTCGGTTGCCCTCGAAGCCGGCGTCCTTCTCGCCGGTTTCGCTGCCCTCTACCTCTTCGTCCGCGAAACAACCTTCAACGCGTAGCTAGCCTTTCGTTTATTGCGGCCTTGGAAAGCCCGTTCTTTCGCCACTACCTTCACCCGCTTAATCTTGATCTGCACCTTCCTCTTCACCTGCGGTTTCTTGATCTTGTTCGTCGCGGCGTATCCCGCCCGCTCGAAGGCTCGCCACATATACCAGGACGCCACCGTTCGATACGGCCGCCACCGCTCCCCAAACTTGAGCAACTCTTTTGGCCGCGGCTTGTGTTTCTTTCCATAAGCCACCGACCAGCCCTTCTGCACGCCTAGATCATGAATGGGCAGCACGTCCGGCCGCCCCAGCCGGAAAATCAAAAACATCTCTACCGTCCACGCGCCAATCCCGCGCACCGAATCGAGCCGCTCCACCAATTCTTCATCGGACAGTTTCAACGCCTCGTCATGCGTTGGCACAATGCCTTCAATCGTCTTGTGCGCCAGATCTTTCATCGACAGGATCTTCGCGCCCGATAGTCCCGCCTTGCGCAATTTCCGCGCGTTCAGCTTCAACATCTCCTCCGCTGTTGGCACTCCTCCGTTCGCGCTCAACGCCTTGATGCGGGCAAAGATCGTAGCCGCCGCCTTCCCCGAAATGGACTGATACGCTATCGCCTCCATCAATGCCTCATAAGGTGATTGGTTGTGATCGATCTCCGGCTCAAAGGGAATCAATTCCGAAATCAGCTTCGCCAAACGCGGATCCTTCGCCGACAAATGCGCCGTCGCCGCCGCCAGATCAAACGGTAATGCAGTATTCGCCATAGCCGAAAATCATAGCGCAACCGCTTCTTTTTTGGAGTGCGGCACTCCAGCTGCCGCTTTCTCTTCAGCGCCCACTTAGCCCAGCGTACAAACGCTGGGTGCGCGTCGAGTTTGGATTGAGCTCCGTAAGCGCGGCATTCCTGGATGCTCGGTGTGCTAAAATTTCTCGTTTACACAAATCGAAAAATCTCCGCTAGATTAGGACTGCGACGTAATGCAAACAGGAATTATCGGGCTGCCGCAGGTCGGCAAGACCACACTCTTTCGAATTCTGACCAAAGTGCACATCGATCCCGCCAAGGGCGGTCAGGAAACCCGCGTCGGCGTAGCCAAAGTGCCCGAACCGCGCCTCGCCCAACTCGCCTCTCTCTATAACCCCAAGAAAATCACTTACGCAAACGTGCAGTACGTCGATCTCGGTGGCATGCAAAAGGAGCGCATGCGCGAATCGCTGGCCTCTTTGCGTGAAGTCGACGTCATCGCGCATGTAATTCGCGTATTTGATGATCCGAGCGTCCCTCATGCCGAAGGAACCATCGATCCGCTTCGCGATGCGACCAACCTCGAGCTCGAGCTGATTTTTTCTGACCTTGAACAAATCGAGAAACGCCTTGAGCGGCTGGAAAAAGACTTGAAAAAGAAAGCCGACAAGACCTTCGAGCTGGAAAGAACGGTTCTTTTAAAGTGCAAAGCCCACTTGGAATCGGAAAAGCCTCTTCGCGAGTTGGATCTCACTCCGGAAGAGCGCAAACCGATCGGAGGATTTTTGTTTTTGTCGCAGCGGCCGATGCTCTTCGTTTTGAATCTGGGGGACGAAGAAGCCAGCCAGCTCGAATCCGCCGTCGAGCGCCACAAGCTCGGCGCGCTGCAAGGCCGCCGCAATACCGCCGTCGTCGCCGTTTGCGGTCGCCTCGAAGCCGAACTCGCCGAAATGGATGATCGGGTTTCAGGTTCTGTACTTGCAGACCTTGGCTCAAAAAACGAAGCGGCTGAGCTTCTTGCTTCCTACGGCCTCAAAGAACCTGGCCTCAACCGCCTCATCCGCGCCACGTACGACTTGCTGGGTCTAACTTCGTTCTTTACCGCAGGCGAACCCGAAGTCCGTGCTTGGACCATTCACAAGGGTACTAACGCAGTGAAAGCCGCCGGCGCCATCCACAGCGACATCGAAAAGGGCTTCATCCGCGCTGAAGTGGTTCGCTGGGATGATCTACTTGCTGCTGGGAGCCTTGCTGCGGCACGTGAAAAAGCTCAGGTCCGCCTCGAAGGCAAGGACTACATCGTCCAAGAGGGCGACGTCATCCTCTTCCGCCATTCCGGCTAGCGAACCCGCTCAGGTCCACTAAGCTTAGGTCCTGCGATAGTTGTCATTCCGAGCGAAGCGGGGAATCTGTTTTTTCTTTCCCTTCGGGTGCTGCACCTTTCGGTTTTAAGGTGCGGGTTTCTTCATTTATGCGTGTCCTCTTCTCCCCTATGGAAAACACCCAACCGTCCACCAAAAACCACGTACAATTCTCCGTCCCGATAAACTTGGAACCTGACACTTGGAACTCTCACTTCACCAATGACCAGCGCCGAACTCCTCCGAGCCATCCTAGCCGCCTTCCTCGGCATCGTCGCTGCCGCCGGAAATCTGCTCGGCGGCTATTTCGTAGTCCGCAAAGAATGGCCGCGTCAGTACTTGCAGTATTTCCTCGCGCTCGGCTCCGGCTACATGCTGGCTGTCGTCTTCGTCGAAATTCTTCCCGAATCCGTCCGCCTCGCGGGCCAAGGCGCCTTCCTTTACGTTCTGATCGGTTTCTTTCTCATCCATCTTTTCGAACACACCGTCGCGCCGCATTTCCATTTTGGCGAAGAAACTCATCACGAAGAATTCGAGCACGGACACGCCCGGCGCGCGGTACTCCTCGGCCTCGGCATCCACTCGTTTTTTGACGGCGTCGCCATTGCCGCCGGCTTTCTGATTTCCACCTGGCTCGGCGCGGTAATTTTCGTAGCCGTTTTTCTCCACAAGCTTCCGGAAGGCTTCACGGTAGCTTCCATGGTTTTGGCCAGCGGACAGTCCCGGCAAAACGCCATCCGAGCCGCCGCCATCCTCGGCGGGTCCACCCTCCTCGGCGTTGCCCTCACTAGCATCTTCGAGGGCCAGCTTCAATACGCTCTGCCGCTAGCCGGCGGAGTCACTCTTTATGTAGCAGGAACCGACCTCCTACCAGAAATCAACCGCCAGCCCAACTGGCGGATGGCCCTTCTGGTGTTCTCGGGTGTCGCCATCTTATTGATATTACAGAAATTCCTGGGCGGTTAGATTCCGAAGCACTGGCCTGACTTTGCCGCGCAAAAATTCTGCTCACGGGTTAAAGTAGCGGGGGAGGGCGCTACTTGTAAGCCGAACAATCAGGACGATTTAGCTCGGGTAGCCTTCTTAAACCCCAGCTAAACGCCGCCCGCAACTTTATGACTCTCCTTGTGTTAGATACGGTGTGGTCGCAATGACCAGGTCGGACGTCCAACTGATGCTGGACGTGAAGGCGGGCGACGAACAGTCATTCGGCCTTCTCTTGCAGCGCTATCGGACTCCGCTGGTCAATTTCCTGTACCGGATGGTTCGGAGCCGGGAACAGGCGGAAGACCTGGCCCAGGAAGTTTTCATTCGCGTGTACCGCGCGCGTGAGGAGTATGTACCCAGCGCGAAGTTCACCACCTGGCTCTTTCGAATTGCCACCAATCTGGCGCTCAACTCGCTGCGCGATCACCGGCATCAGAAGCTGGAAATTTCCATGGATGCTCCGTTAACCGCCGATGCCGAAGATGGGGATGAGAAACCTTTCGAAGTTGCGGACAAGCATCCGACCATCGAGCAGGAACTGCTCGAGGAGGACCGAAAAAAGATGATCCGCCATGCCATTGAAAAATTGCCGGAAAAGCAGCGCGCGGCGGTGCTCCTGCACAAGTATCAGGAGCTGGACTACGCGGAGATTGCCAAGATCTTGAGCGTTTCGGAAAGTGCGTTGAAGTCGCTGCTGTTCCGGGCCTATGAAAGTTTACGAGTCGAACTGGCGCCGCTGGTTGCGCGCCATGGCGCGAAATGAATGTGGTTGCCAAGCAGCAGCTTCATGCCGCTGCTCTGAGTTCTCTGAGTTTTGAAGAGTGAGGTAGTCATGAGCTGTGAACGAATGGAAAGCCGGATACTGGCCTACGTGGATGGACGGCTGAACGAAAGCGAGTGTGCGGAGGTGCAGAAGCACCTCGATGCCTGCCCTGCATGCCGTGTGCGCGCCACCGAATTCAGCTCGGTCAGCGATCTGCTCGATGAGCTTCCCGTGATCGAGCCGTCGCCGGCCTTTGATATGCGCGTTCGTGCGCGCATCGCCGCCGAACCGGTCCAACAAAGCTGGTGGGCCTCGTGGGGATGGCTGCGTCCTTCGCCGCGCATCGCTTTTGCCGCGTCCATGCTGCTACTAGCCACGGTGTTTGTCAGCTATCGCACCGATAACATCGCTCCACCAATTCCAGTGGATCAAGCCGATGTGGAAATGATGCAAGACCTTTCGGTGATGGAGGATCACGACACGCTCTCCAACTTTGAGCCGTTGAAGGAGCTGCCTCCTCCGGTGGATGCCAACGGCCCGGACGACGATCAGCAGCAGATGTAGCGGACGGAACTGGAAACAGGACACGGGTTTCACGGTTTACGGGTTTGCCTTACAAACCCCGAGGAAAGGAAGTTCTACTTACAAACCCTGAGGTGAAAAGTTGATGATCAAGCGGCTTCAACAAGGGCTTCTCCTGGCGGCGATGAGCTTCCCGCTCGCTACTGGAGTTGCGTTTGCGCAGAGCGCGCATCCGGATCGCCCGCCGCAGCACCAGCAATCGCCGCCACCAAAGGCGAACAGCAGTCGCCCGCCCGCGCAAAAACCAAACGCAAATCGCGCGCCAAGTCAAGGTCCGAGGCAGAATCCACCGCAGAATCAGTCGCGCAATGCGGATCGTCCGCCATCGCGGCAGAGTTCGCCGCAGGCCGAGCGTAGCTTGCAAGATCGCAATACCCAGCGAAACGACAATCGCCCGCCAGCAGCAACGATCGGTCCGAACCGCTCCAATAGTTTTGCTCCTAACGCTCCAAACAATCGCCCGAACAGTTCCTTCGACCGGCCGAACAGCACGTACTCCGATCGTCCGAACTTTGACCGGAACAATGCCGCGCGATTGACACCGCGACAGCAGATGGGTGTTGGCGCGCCGAAACCGTTCGTAGACCAGATGCGAGACTTTTCTCCGCAGCAGCGCGAGCGCGTCCTGCAGAACAGCCGGACCTTTCAGAACCTCGCTCCCGAACAGCAGACCCGCATTCGCAATCAGTTCAATCAGTGGGACCGCATGTCGCCGCAACAGCGTGCCGACTTGCACGAGAAAGAAAACACTTGGCGCAATCTGACGCCGGAGCAACGTCAGTACATCAAGGGCGACGTGATGCCGCGCTGGCGGCAAGTGCCCTGGCAGCGTCAGCAAGTCATTCAGCAGAAACTCGGCGTGTTGCAGAATATGCCGGAATCAGCTCGCAACCGACGCCTCGCTGATCCGAACTTTACCCGCGGCATGAGCGAAGAAGATCGCGTTATGCTGCACGACTTGAGCCACCTGCATGTCGGGGGCGCTCCCGATCCTCCTTCCAACGAACCGTAAGTTCGAAAATCGAAAATTTGAAAAGTCGCACGGGGACAAATTGGTTGTTCTTGTTGTGCGCCTAAGCGTGGACAATAGAGTCGCTGCAGCGTGACTTGCTGAAATTCGCGGCATCAAATCATTGGAGAGCAAGAGTTTCCTCGTGACCACGCGCTTTCGC